>Ga0255087_1000877_pt1 | contig 11601 bp, 26 predicted proteins | sample Colum_Miss_RepA__FD_188561 | JGI IMG/M metagenome (GOLD analysis project Ga0255087, IMG submission 188561) | Freshwater microbial communities from Columbia River, Oregon, United States - Colum_Miss_RepA_8d | ecosystem: Environmental > Aquatic > Freshwater > River | place: USA: Oregon | collected...
GAGAAAGAACAGGAGAAAGAAAGCGTTAAAGATTAGTGAGAGTTGGATTACTACCTGCTCGGCCCCATTTTTTATTCATTTTAATTCATTTTCGCAATTTTAAATAAACTTTTATGCTATTAGCTAGATTGTCATCCTTCTCCCTTATATTAGTGTTATTCTTGTTTGTTATTGTTCCGATTGCAGCGGCGCTGGCAGCGATCACAACAGTAGTTGTGTTCGTGGGCTACTGTAATGGGACATTAAAGAACTTATTACAACATAGAGAGAGCCTGTTGTCAATACATTCTATCACAAAAACTGTAAGAGAAAATATGAAAAAGAACACGATAGATATTTGATATATAGCTCAAACATGACTTGACAAAGTGTAAATATAGTCAATCATGAGTAGAGTGGGGCTAAATATACTAGTGATTTTATTGTTAACCGGGTGTGCCGGGTTGAATAAAAATTCTCGTACAGATAGCAAAGGAGAAACAATTAGTAAAAATGCCCCTGTATTTATAAGCCCAAAGACGAACGCGATCCCGGTAAATAAGCCAAACACGAATGAAGTTGCCCTAAATAAACCACCACAAGTAATCTTCAATGCAGATAAGTATGTGATGGTAAAAGAAAAAGATTTAAATTTAATTGTAGACCAAAAGACGAACGAGATTTTATTAAATATTAAAAAATCAAACGCGAACGCAACTGAACCAAATAAGGAGTTAGATGCGGCGATTGATGCTCATATTCAACGCAAAAAATCAGGTGATTCGGAAGGGGCTAGTTTAACGCCAAATGTTATTCAGTTGGCCCCTGTAGTTGAAAAGGAAGTTCCATCTAATCGCCCGCCAATTCACCCATTTTTTGCTTTCGTTTTGATTGTTCTGCTGATGGTAGGGTCCATCTTAACTGTAGGATATTTCTTCTTCATTAGGAAGAAGGCGTCAAATGAACCAGCAGCCCCAACCGCAGCGACCTCCAAGGAGGTCTCCAAGATGGCAACCGAAAGCACCCCCAAAGATACAACCAACAAAGATACTGAAGCCAAGAAGGATTAAAAATTAATTAAAAATAGCCATCGTCACTTCACCCCTTGAGAAATCTTGGGGTGATTTTTTTTGAAAAAAATTCGGAAAATCGCTTGACGAGTGATTAAAATGTGGTACATTCTCCCTCGTATGAATAACACATCTACCGTTACTAAGCGTGGTCGTGGTCGCCCTGCGGGTTCGACCTCTTTCGTCAACGTCAGCCTTTCTGACCTTGACCAGTTCGTTGGCACCAGCAGCGCCATTCCCGTGTCGCGTGTCTGGCTTCAAAAGATGGGCTTGACAATCCAGCCGATCTCGCGCACTATTCAAGAAGCTGAAGGTGAGGACTCGACCCCGAAGGTAGAGTTCAAGATTTCCAAGCTCTAATCCTATACTAATATGAAACGTTTTGCTGAACTAGTCGGGCAAGAAGATGTCAAGAAGAAGTTGGGGTTCTACCTCGACGCCTTCTCCAAGACCCAGAAGTTTCCCTTCCTCCTGCTCACAGGGGCGAAGGGAATGGGCAAGACCGAATTCGCGAAGGAGACTGCGCGTGGCATTAACGCCAAGGACGGTGCGCCTCGCTCATTCCTTGAAATCAACTGCGGCACAATCAAGAACGCGCAAGTGTTCTTTGAGCAAGTGTTCGCTCCAGTGATTCAAGGCAACGAGGTTACTGTTCTACTGGACGAATGCCATGCGCTCCCCAAGGACTTGATGACTGTACTTCTTTCTGCTTTCAATACCGAGAAGGCAGATGTGAAGCAGATCACTTGGCGCGACGGTATGTACGAGTTCAACTTCAAGTTGCAGAGCTTTATGCTTGCGACTACTGAGGCTGACAAACTGTTTGCTCCGCTCAAAGATCGCCTCACGCCTGTTGACTTCCAGCCGTACACAGTTTCGGATGTTGCTAAGATCGTAGAGAAGATGCTCCCTGACATCACTTTCAAGGGTGATGTGTTGGAGAAGATCGCCTCCACAGTTCGTGGCAATGCTCGCTCTTCCGTGCAGCGCGCAAAGCAGATTGAACTCTACTGCGAGACCAAAGCAATCAAAGAGTTTGGTGTCAAAGAATGGACTGATCTTTGCAACAAGATTGGCATCAATGCGTCTGGTCTTAACAACACCGAGATTCAAATCCTACGCGCTCTCAAGGACCGTGGGGACTGCTCGCTCAATATGCTGTCGGCCATCACTGGCATGAGCCGCTCCTCGCTCCAGCGCGACTCTGAAATCTTCCTGCTTCAGAAAGGGTACATGAAGATCGAAGGCTCGCGCAAGCTAACTGCCGCAGGGTCAAAAGTTCTGGAAAATCTTCAGAAAAAGTCTTGACGAAAGCTGGGGTTATGGTAGAGTATCGACATCGTTAAACATAACGCGACTGGGCAACCTGCGACAGTGGTGGCCCGCCTATTTAATATGAAAAAACATAAAGTTGCAATATGGATTGAAGGTGGCATGATACAGGGGATTCGATCCTCCGTAGACATTGACATAGAGATTATTGATATCGATTTGGATAACGTCGATAGGGACGCTGCTGAACAGAAATGGGAACAATATCAAACTGAATTACCTTTTAACACTGTATGAAAACATTCCGAGTACAATTCGTAGACGATATCACAGCTAAGACAGAGGAGGATGCATATAAAGTTTTGCTTAATTACCTCCGTGATTGTGCAGACTATGGGGACGCTACCGCATTCCAATTTGAGGAAGTTGAGCATAAAGAGTATCAAACTCATTAAACTTTCTATTTTTGTTGCACACGGACAAGGCTTAGGATCGTGAATCAAGTTGCCATGACCGAAAGGACGCATGGTTCTAATCGATGTGGGTAGCGAGTGGTGATGCATCAAAACTGGCAGTGGGGTGCGCATACTGAAATCACGCACATTTAATATTGTTCCACGTAGAACAATTTGTTACAAAACCTCGGTACTTATATACAAGTGGGGAGGAAACGTAACATTAACGAGCGCTATATAAATAAATAAAAGGTGAATCAATAACGAGTTAATAGTAAATAAATATATAATTGACCGGGTTCCCGGTTAAAGAAATGGGGAAAATTCCCCAACCGGGCCAGGCCCGGCTCTATATAGCGCTATATACAGCACTATATAGGCGGGCAAGACGCTATATTATTTAATGCATTTTTTTCTAAACACTATAATCAACAGCATAATGAGCAAAAGGATTTGATATAACACAAAAAAAGAGGGGCGGGATCACCGCCCCTCGTTGTATTAAACCGCTACGGGTTCGGGCTTGAGGTCAACCGTGAGGTTGAGACCCGCGAAGGGGTCGAGGATGCTGTGCAAGGCTTGGCTGCGCTTGGGCAGCGCGATCAAGTTGCCCTTGTACACCTCGGTGAAGGCGTTGTGCAGGGACCAGAGGTTGCGCGGGGCAAACTCTTCGTGAGCGGGCTTTTCCCATTGGTCGAGAACATCCGCGATCATCGTCTTGCCAACAGCACCAGCGCGATACCCGCGCAGGATGAGAGTGCCAGCCTCGTCATCCGTCAGGGGCGTCTGCTCGTACTTGGCGACGCGAGTCTCCTGCTTGTTCCACATATCGGAGAGCGCGCCAATTCCGCGCGAAACGATTTGCGGCAGGTCGCGCAGCACGTTGGTCGTGTGGCGACGAGCGAACACAATCTCATTGTGGAAAACGAGATTGGAGCAAACGAACGGAGCATTGCCAGCGCAGAAGCCAGCAGGGAAGCACTTGTCGTGCGAGTTGCGGAGACCCACAACCGTGCCAGACGAGCCAGCCTTGCCCATGTCGATCTCGAAAAGACCGAAGTAACGCTGACCGAAACGGGCAGTCGTGTGCAGTTCCTGCTTGACCGCGAGACCCGCAAGCTTCATCTGCTCGCGGAAAATCGAAACGAGATCCGCGTGAGGGATCGGCTGATACGTTTCGGTAGCGTTGGGAGTCGGAACCTTGGCGAGATCGGCAAGGCTGATTTGGGAATTGTCTGCGCCGCAGACATGGAGGTTTACGCTCTTCATTTTTTTATTTGGTTGAGGTTGAGGAAAAGAAGTTTGGAGAGATTCGGGCAAAGTTCAAGAACTTTTTCCATTAATTTTCGCGGCGAATTCGGCAGCGCTGCGGTCCGTATCGTCGGCCCTTTCGTCGAGCCACTTCTGAAAAGCGGCAGCGTCTTTGATTTCGATACCAGGAATCTTGTGAATGAAAGCGATGCTCGTCAGAGCGCCGCGCATGGAACCGTACATAATCGGATAATCTTTATTCATCGGGAGCAGTCTACAGGGTGGAATCGCACTTGCAAACTTTTTTTTGCGTTCAGCTGAATTTTTTTTTGAAAAAAAAGCTTGACACGATTTTGCCGGGCCCGGCCCGGTTTGATACAGCACTCTATATAGCGCTATATCAACCAGACTTTATATATTAAAACGAGCGTCGATAATCAAGAAGATTGTTCTCTACATAATCCTTTGCGTCCTTGAGCGAGGTGTTGGGGACGAGAGTGCGAACCGCTTTGATGAGGCTGATTTTGTTAGGGCAAACGGTCTTGCCCTCGCGATACTGGTCTTGAATGTTCATAGCTTCATCGAAAATCGATGCGATTGCGGTGCGAACTTCGACATCGTTAAGCGAATTGATCTTCGGAAACGAAGGGACAATAGGCTGGGACACAATGTCGATTTCAATCTGATGAGGTTCCAGCCCACTCTTGGCGGCGAAAACATCGATAATGTCGGTTCTATTGATGACGAGTTTCATGGTATTATGATTTGAGGAAGCCGTGATGCTTGAGATGATTTTCGAATTCGGCAAGCAATTTCTTTTTGTCGCGAGTGCGGGAGCCGCACAGGTAGCGGACATCGTTAGAGACTGAGCCGCGAGAACTACTCAGTCCCAGAGTTTCAAGCTTCAGCGCGCTTTTCATAGCGAGCAGGCGGTATGCGAGAATAGCAGAGGGAGTGTCAGCAATGATCATGGCAGCAGTTTGAATTAAAATTCAGAAACGTCAAGTATTATTTTTAAAAAGTTGAGCGAGCATACAGCCATCGCGCAACTCTCTCGGTGTCTTGCGCGCAGACATGGGAACATTGTTCATGTAGTCCAAGTAAAGGCTGCGATTATTCTGCCCCACATTCTTTTCAATTTCAAATGCGGCGTCAATGTCAGCTTGAGGAGGGAGTAGGTGAAGGTCGTTCATCGTGCTGTCAGTATGGTTGAAGAATTAAAAAAAGCAAGAAAAAAAATGCAATGGCGCGAGCTTTCACGCGCTAGTGTTGGGTCAGCCCAACCCCCGCCTTATCTTTGGGTTCATTGCAAAAAAGATTAGAGCTAGCACTCTCCTCGGCGTCTCTTGTTCTGGTACTTCGCGGGTGCCAGAACAATTGACTTTAGAACGCAGGGAGCGACCCTACTGGAGTGTTGACCGGATGCTCTAAAAATCTTAAAGAACTAAATTGGAGCCGCGCTGCTCATCTCCTATGTGATGAGTGACTAGGGAGTCTTCACGGCTTTGGTTTCTCCCCGTCAGCAAGAGTGAGAATGACAGAGTGTGCGCCGTGTGCAATGTTTTTTTTGAATTTATTTTTAGTTGGGAGAGAGATTTTGCTTGACACGCATTCGCCGGGCCTGGCCCGGAGGCCAAGCTGCAACCAAAAAGTTACAGCAAAACTCCGATTTTTTTATTGACCTCGTTGCTTTTTTAATGCTTCGGCCAATTCGCGCTTAGTGTCTTCGATCACTTTTAGATTGAATTCGCGCAACTCTTCGCGTCGAGGCTCATAGAGTGGTTCGCTGGCAATGTAACGGAGATTAGTTTCGGCAAAAGCAATCCTAAATTCAAGGTTAGTGATTAGGTTGTCGAGATTCATTTGGTTTAGTAGTTCAGATGCTCTTCCGTGTCGAGATTATTGTCGTCGCAATAGATTGTCATTCCCTTGTCGTAACCAGCCTTGTAATCGCTGCCAGCGTTGGGGCTGTTCATCTTCTTCACGGCCTCGTAATCATACGAGCCTTTGTTGTAAGCATCAAGCACACCGCGCAGGTATGCGTAGGTAGGTTCAATCATTGGTTTCATAGTTGAGCAAAGATTCTTTTCCCGTAGATGGCAACGTAACGGGCATTTTTAATTGGCGACCCATCCTTTGCAAGCACAAAAGTGGAATACTTGTAGGGATTGTAAGTAACTTCAACAGAATTTTCGGGGATTACTGTGGTGCAATTTGTGCGGAGATAATTGTCCCAATCTCCGCGCACCCACGCATGAACATTCTTGCGCTTGTTCTTCAGCACGCGCTGCCGCCCCGCCTCACTAACATGGAACGTGGGATTGTCGAGGGTAATGGCAGGGGCATGGGCAATCACCTTACCATTGACACGAATCGACAGCATGTGCTTACGCAGGTTAAAGTAGACTTCAGTTTTGATTTTCATGATTCTTGTTCAGCAAACATTTCTTCCCAGACATGGGGAGGAGTACCAGTCATGATGAACTCGCGCTCATCAGCGGTCAAGAAAAAAAATGCTTCTTGAATCAGAGTGCCAAGATCGCATTTCATCAAAGCCGTAGCGTATTGCTCTTCAGTCATCGTGGGGAAATCCATCGTGTAGATTTGCCCGTTGAATTGGCATCGTTTGGTTAGTTGCATGGTTAAGAGTGTGATTAAAAAATCAGCAGACGCAACAGCAAAATAACAATCAGCAAATAAATAAATATCAAATAAAAGCTTGACATGGGCATATTGGGGAAAATTCCCCAACCAGGCCCGGCCCGGCTATATAAACACTATATAGTGCCTATATAAACGCTATATAATTTCCGTGGTGTTTAATGAAGGGGTCATAAACTCCCCCATGCCGCAAGCTCTCCTTGCGTACTATTCCACAGAAAAAATTATATAATCAAGCGTAGGCCAAGCGCCCCTCTGTAGTTACTACAGACCGACGACCTTCCGTGCCGTCAAGGTATTCTCGTACTTCCGCACTAGTGGCGGGGCGCAAGTAAGAGTTGGGCCACCCCACAAGATCCTCGCGGTGAAAAGAAGTCGCGCAGACGCGCGGCCCCGTTGCAATCACGCGCTCGACTCGGCGCGTCCTTGTATTGTACCACAGTTGACCGTTTTTCATTTGTAGAAGATATGATGTCCGATTTTGACCGTCTTGGCAAGCTTTTTCGCCCAACTTGGCGAAACTTTTTGGGCGTGATAGTGAGTCGCGCCGCTAGTATAATTCGTTTTCTGATTAACTAAAGCGAGAGCGTGGGACCATTTCGGATGACGCTTCGCGATTTCAATCCCGCGCTCAACTGAAATTTTATTCCAACAGGAAAATTGTTTCGGCGCAAGGCAAACGGCAAGCTCCGTTTTATTCTTGGCGCGATTCGCGATCACCTCGCGAACCGCCGCCATTGCGCGGGGATCAGCCTCCCCACCCGCTTCCAAGATCAGAGTCGCCGCAACAATCTCCCCACGCGAGACGCTGACCGTGGCGCTCTGCGCCCGCAGCGATGAGACGGCCCCAAAAAGCAGCGTCAGCAGTAACACGCGAAAAACCGCGTAAAGTAAGATGCTTTTCCACAAGCTCGGTGTTCCATTCATATTTTTGCAGGAGATAGGCGAATTGTCTTTCATTTACTGATTTCATGAGGTGACCTTGGTGGCGTAAGCTTCGGCGCGTTGCTCCATCTCGGCAAGCTCGCGGTTGAGACGCTCGCGGAATTCGCGGGTGGCCTTCTGGCTCACGTTGGCGGGGAGATAAAATTCAATCTGACCCAGCAGATTCTTCATCGCACCCTTGAGGTAGATTTCTTTGATTTCGTTTTTGTTCATGAGAGAGAGTGTGGAGATTTTTTTTGTTTCGTCAACAACTTTTTTTCACTTTTTGAACCAGCGGAAAACGGTGCGATTCGCGGAGGAAAATTCGACGATGTACTCCGTGAAGGTAGCGGGGACAATTTGGAAAACGTCGTTTTTCATGGCGCGAGCTTGGCACGCTTTCCAAGCGGCTTCACAGTTTTCCCCTTGCGCGATGATGATCGAAGACCAGCGGTAGTTTTTCATGAAGGAGAGAATGACGGAAAAATCCGTGAAGTCAAATTTTTTTTTCAGATTTTTTATTCGATCACGTTGGTGGTGATTTCGGTGGTGATCTTCCGAGTGACCAGAAGTTTTTCGACGCGGAAATTTTCGACGGGGTTGCCTTCGAAGGCCCAAGGAGCGTACCAACCAGCGTCGCTTTCGCGCTTCGCGACGATTTCGCCCACCTTTATGGTGCGGGTGGCCATGCAGTGATCGGGAACGTAAGTCATTTCGACATTCGCGATCAGATTCGTGATGGCCTTCTCGGTGACGGTGACCTTGGTGGTGGTTTCGGTGTTGGTTGTTTTCATGTCTCAGAGAATGACGATTTTTTTTGTGCGGTCAACTTTTTTTTCAAACGTGGAACATTCTGCGCGTCGTGGAACATTTCATTTGGAAATGAAGCTCGATTTTTTTTGAAAAAAAGCTTGACAGGGGGGTGCCGGGCCTGGCCCGGTTGGGGAAAATTCCCCACACGCTATATAAACACTATATAAAGGGATGTAGAGTCCCCTATATAGAGGCTATATCAATAGCCGTCGTCTTCAAAGGGGGAGTAGTAGTGATGGTCACCTTCTGGGGGGTAGTCGTGATTATCGTGGGCGGACCCGTAGTCCTCGTCGGTGCCGTGACCCGCAGACGCGAGGGCATCCGCATCCGCTTCCGCATCGGTGCGGAAGCCGTCAAACGGCTCCTCATGGGCGGCGTTGTAGGACGCCTGTAGGGTGTCGATGACCGCATCCAGCTGCGGCGCGTTCATCGCGTCGGCGGCATCGCGCAGCGCGGCGAGAACGAGGGAAGCTTCGGTGAGGGTGAGAGCGAGGTTGATCTGATTCATGGGGATAAGAGTAAGAAAAAATTCGTGCAGGTAAAGAAAAAAGTGAAAGAAAAAAAGGGGCGCTTACCGCGCCCCCGCATCGACATCCGCCGCGAAGCGATCCCAAGCGGCTTCGGCCTCATCGTTCACGGAATCCACGAAGGCGAAAAACGCCTCCATCTCGGCAATCTCCGCAGGGGAGAGAGCAGCGATTTCTTCAGCAGCAGAGCGGGGGAACAGGTTGATCAGGTTCATGAGAGAGAGAATGAAACTTTTTTTGGTGCGGTCAACTTTTTTCTGCGATTTTTTTTTCGATTTTTTTTTCTTTTTTTTCTTGACACGATTTCGCCGGGCCAGGCCCGGTTTGATATAGCGCTATATAAAACACTATATAAACAACAGGGGGACTATATAGTCCCTATATTAAATCTTCCCGAATTTTTCCTCCGCATAAATCTCCGCATTCTGTTCTGCCTTGCGGACCATCTCGCGCATCCACTTCTGGATTTCGTCGTGGTATTGATAAGGAATTGTCGAGGGAATCACGGCGAACTGCATCTTAACAGTCAGTTCAGACGCAAGGGAAATGTTCTTGAGTGTATATTTGGCAATCATGTTGAAAAAAAGTGAGGGTTGATTTTTTATTTAGTCCGAGCTGTCGATGGTGTAAGTGATGCCAGCCTCTGGCACGACGTAGCGGGTGAGGCAACGCCCCACTTCAAACTGGTATTCCTTCATGCCCTTGAACTGGTGAAACCAGCTATTCGGCATACCGTTGGCGCAGCCGAAATCTTGCAAAACCTGATTCGTTCCCGCAACGGTGAAAACGCAACCGGAGATGTTAAGGACGAAACCGCTGGTCCATTTGATTGAGTAGTTATTCATGAGAGACAGGATAAGAGAGAAAGGGAGAGTTGCAAGCGTTTTTTCGCTTTTTCTGATTTTTTATTTCCCGAGGTAGGCGAGAACCTCCTCGCGAGTCGCGAGGCGGAAACTCTTCGCCTTGGACACGCTGGCAACGTTGTGGTGACGATGCTCAATCGTCTTGCCGTTGATCGCGACGATGCGCTCAACGCGAGCATTCTTGAGGTGAAAGTAGAGGTGACCTTTCTTTAGTTCGTTTTTCATGATGCAGAGTATGGAGGAAAAACAGCTGCACGCAAGTTTTTTTTCGGTTTTTTTTGTGGATTTTTTTTTCACTTTTCCACGCTTTTTTGCTTGACAAAATTTGACCGGGCCCGGCCCGGCCACCCCCCTCTGTCAAGCCCTTTTTTTATTTTTTTTCTGATTTTTTTTTTCTTGACTTTCTGCGCGTTCGTGCTATGCTTCCCGCCGTTTTTCGATGCGCGCAAAAAACCGTGTCAAGCTTTTTTTATTTTTAAATGCGATTTTTTTTTCTTTTTTTTTTGCGTGGGCGTGCTAAGGTATTCGCATGAAATTAAATCTCCTATCGGTTGGCGCGGACGCTAAGACTAGCAAGGGCGAGGCTTTCGGATGGCTCACGGCGATTCTGTACCTTGCGCCAGCGCGCCAAGCTGGGCGTGGCGAGGTTTGCACGCATCGCTCTGTCGGATGCACCCTCGCGTGCCTTTACACGGCTGGGCGTGGCAAGATGAGCAACGTGCAGCAAGCGCGCATTCGGCGCACACAATTATTTTTCGATGACTTCGCTACCTTCAAGGCTCTTCTCTTCGCTGACATTCGCGCATTCGTTGCAAACTGTGAAAAGCAGGGAATGAAGGCTTGTGTTCGCTTGAACGGAACAAGTGACATTGCATGGGAGCGGCTGGGCGTGTTCGCTGCGTTTCCCTCTGTGCAGTTCTATGACTATTCGAAGTCACCTATTCGTGCTTTGCAATTTGCTAAGGGCGCAATGCCTTCGAACTACCATTTGACTTTCTCGCGCAGCGAAAGCAACGAAGCGCAAGCCGTTGACGTATTGCGCGCAGGTGGAAACGTTGCGGTAGTGTTCGCGAACTACCTTCCCCCAACGTGGCAAGGGTTTCCTGTGGTGAACGGTGACGAAAGTGACTTGCGTTTCCTTGACAAGCGCAACGTGGTGGTTGGCCTCAAGGCAAAGGGTGCAGGCAAAAAAGATGCAACGGGGTTTGTGGTGGTGGCAACCCTATGACCGCCGAGCTTTTCCCTCTAGTTTTTTTCTTAATCCTTGCCATTGCGTTACTTACGCAAGGGCGAAAGAAAAGATAAAAAATTCCTTGCAATGCGGTGCGCGTGTGCTATCTTAGCAGCATGAAAAACAACAAAGAAAACAACTTCTGGAACCAAGTGATTGCGGGCCTTAACGCCCAATCAACCGATGCGGAATTTTCGCAGCAAGTCGCTGCAAACGTGTTCGCGATTCGCCTTGCCGATTGCGGCGGCGATGCAAAGCGAGCAAAGAAAGCAACCACTTGGTTGCTCTCTTATGACGAAGACTTCTGGGGCGATGCGCTCTGGACTTTCAAGGACAAGTTCGGACACTATCCGAGCAAGTGATGCGCGAGGGTCGCGAGACCCTCCCCCATTTTTTAAAAACGCGACCCGCGTTTCCTGCGGGCGCGCGGGGGGGGTGGTATTTAATCCGCTCTACTTCAATTTTCCCTATCCTAAAATGCTTCTTCTCTCTCTTTATTCTTATATATCTTAATAATTATTCGATCTTGTCTTAATAATGCACAGAGAAGTGCTA
>Ga0255087_1000892_pt1 | contig 11465 bp, 10 predicted proteins | sample Colum_Miss_RepA__FD_188561 | JGI IMG/M metagenome (GOLD analysis project Ga0255087, IMG submission 188561) | Freshwater microbial communities from Columbia River, Oregon, United States - Colum_Miss_RepA_8d | ecosystem: Environmental > Aquatic > Freshwater > River | place: USA: Oregon | collected...
CCGCCGGGCCGTCCGCCGCGATGCTGATGCGCGGGCCCGGCATGGCGAGTTGCGGGTTACGAATGCCGTGGCGCAGCTCATACATCAGCATTTGGAGGTGGTCGCTATTACTACAGACAAACTTCCGCCCCACGCTGTCGAAGGAGAGGCCATATTGCCCGCCGCCGGTCTCGGGCTGAATCCGCAGGCTCCGCGGCTCGAAGCTGAAATCCTTGCCCCGCAGGTCCAGTGCCGGGGGAGCATTGGTCGCCGTGGCCCGCACGGCATTGCCGCCGTTGGGACCGGTGGCTCCGTGGATACGGTTGTCCAAGCCCCAGTTGAAGGAGTTAATCAGCGCCTGCACATTCAGCCGGGTCACACCGCTGCCAAAACCGGTGAAAACCACGTTGCGTTCATCGGCCTTGCCGTCCCCATTCGTGTCCTTCAGCCAGATGATGTCCGGACTCGCCCCAACGAAGATGCCGCCGCCGTAACAAATCACCGCCGTGGGCCACGGCAGGTTGTCTGCAAACACCGTGCTCTTGTCGAAGCGCCCGTCGCCGTCGGTGTCCTCCAGCAGGCGGATGCGTCCGCCATGCGGGGTTTCATCACGCCGCTCCGAGTAATCGATCATCTCGACCACAAACAGCCGGCCATGCTCGTCAAAAGCCATCGTGACCGGGCTGTTGACCAGCGGCTCGCTGGCGACAAGTTCCAGCCGGAAACCCTTCCTGACCTGAAAACTGGCCAGCGCCTGCGCCGGCTCAAGGGCAGGAAAACGCGGCAGATCCTTCGCCGTCACCTCTGGTTGTGCGCCTCCCTTCCCGTAAGCCTCGCTGTAAGTCACCTTTGTCTTCGCGGCCGGAGCAGCGGCAATCGCAACACCAGCAGCTCCCAACCCCGACGCCACAATCGCCCACCAGATGGCCATGCGAAACTGATTCATGCTGGGAAAGTGATGAAATCCGCCACGGCAGGAAAGCCGAATCCTCTGGTCTCCGGCCATTTTCCTGCGCTGGACATCGGCTCCGACTGTGGCTCTTATAGCGTAACAGCAAATGCCCACAAAGCTTCAGCGGCTTTCCGTTCGATCACTGGCTTTCACCCTGATCGAACTGCTGGTGGTCATCGCCATCATCGCGATTTTGGCCGGCCTTTTGCTCCCCGCGCTCGCTTCGGCCAAAGGCAAGGCCAAAGGCATGCAGTGCATGAACAACAACCGGCAAATTTCCCTGGCCTCGCGCATCTATCAGGAGGACAGCGACGGCACATTTGTCTTCTTGTGGCGGCAGCCCCGGCAAGCAGACGAAACTCCTTCCGCGCAAAGCTTGGTCCAGAGTGGTGCCGCCACCATCTGGTGGCCGGACAAGCTGAGCACTTATATCCCCAATCAACCCAAAACCTTCGACTGCGTGAGCCTGACCGTGCCCGCTGCGATCAACGCCGGCGGCACTGCCAACAACACCAACCGCCTCGGCATTGCAATGAACCATCCAGAATTCGGTATCACCTCACCCGCTGGAGCAACCCGACGTATCCGGGACACCGACGTAGCCCAACCGTCCGCCTCGTTGGTTTTTTCCGATGCCGCCCAAGTCAGCAACCCCAACGAACCGGACCCGGACCTGTGGCTCGAAATACTGCAAACCGCGACCATCTACATGCGCGTGCCAACCAACGCGCCTTTCTTCACTTCCGATCCGGTCCGGATGGTCGCCCGGCACAACAAGCGCGCCCCGGTGGGCTTCGTGGACAGTCACTCGGAATTGATGAAACCCAGCCAGACCGGCATGCAATACCTGTCAGGAGACCCCCGCTCACTGTGGGACCGGTATTAGGCTGCGGTGCTTGAGTCCCCCTAGTTCGGTGCTGGGGCGAGCACTTGTGGCGAAGACCTGCCGGTGGGCGTGCGGCTAACCACCAACGACAGTCACTCAGCCAGCACCGCCCCTGCCCCACTCAAGACTCGCCTAGGGTTGCCGGTGGGCGTGACTCCCGATCACGCCGCGCGTGCTGAACCGCAATTCGTTTCATCCATGCGGCAGCTTCCGGAACCTGCGGCTGGAATGGATCCAACAGGTGCAGAGACTCAGCCCCTTCAACGTCCATCACCTCCCAGTCCACAAAGTAGCGAAACGCCTGTGATTCAAGGAGCCGCATCACCTGCGAGCGCGCGGCGGCGCGGGTGTCCGCGGGTGGGTTGAGCAAGGCAGCGTGCTGTTCCTCCGGCGAGATGACCCACGGCTCCGGCGTGCGTGCGAGCGGCCAGGCGAGGTTGCGCGCGGGGTCCACAGCGTGGAATTCCAAGTCTTGCGCGCGCAGCCAAGGGTCGGTCCAGGGGAGGTTTTCCTGCGCGAGGAACTGCGTGTAGAGCCAGCGTTTCGTCACCCAGTCCACGGTGCCGACGAGGTTCTCCACGTTTCCATCCAAGTCCATCAACACGCGGTCCCAGATGCCGAGCAGCGCGTCCGTCTCCGCGTCGCGCCCGTGAAATTCCTTCTGCGCAGCGGCGTAAAACCACCGCAGCACCTCGACCGCCGGGACTTCGCGTCCATCCGCCAATTGCACCAGCCACGGACCATCGGGCTGGTGCGAAAGTGTGCGAAAGGTAAACACCGCGTCCGCCAACGCCACCCGGGGCAGCCGGTCCATTTCCAGCAGGTCCAGCACGAGCGAGGCGGTGCCGCACTTGAGCGCCAACGTGGCGGGCAGCACGCTGGTGTCTCCGTGGATTAGATGCAACCGGCGGAAGCGGCTCGGATCAGCCAGCGGCTCATCGCGCGTGTTGATGATGGCGCGGTTAAACTGCACCCACTCGAAGAGGTCGTTGTTAATGTAGTCGGCACGCTGGCTGATTTGGAAATCGCTATCCACCCCGAGCTTGATGATGTCACCGCGAGACTCCGCACCCGGCGTGGATCGCACACGGCCCGCGCCCGTGTAAAGGACGCGCAGCGTGAGGAAGGCGAGCAGCGACTGGACGTTCGCCTCGTTGAGCGGCGCACTGCGGCGGACGAGGTAATTCTCGTGGCAGCCGAAAGTCGCGCCCGAGTAGTAGTCCACGTTGTTCCGCACGAAGCTGACTTGCTCCGCCAGTCCAAGCTCGTGCGTCGCGGCAGTGAGTAGGTCATCCCCCGCGCGGTCGAAGCGCAGCAGATCACGGAGGGAAAGGCACTCGGGCGTGCAGATTTCGAGGTGGCCCATGTCCACGTAGCAGCGGCCGCCGTTGAAGAGGAAGCCGCCGTTGCCCGCCGGCTCGTCCCAATCGCGCTGGTGCATGTCCGCGAGGCCGAAGCGGTTCTGCTCGAACATCCAGTTGCGCACGCGCGCGACGGCGGCGGGCGGCCCGGCGGGGTCGCTGCTCAGGCACCCGTATTCCGTTTCCAGGCCGACGATGCGGTTCATGGCGGCAACCCGTTATGCCCGGGGCCGGATGCGAATTGCGCTCGGCGCAAGGACGCTGAAGGCATTGATGAACTCAGCACCTTGTGCCGCAAACGCTGCGCTGACAGCTTCCACTTTTGCGTCGATCGAGAGTCCCGCCAGCCTCAACAGGACGACCCCGCCATGGATACGCCGCATGCGGAAGATCAGTTCGCCGAAGTCTTTGTCAGCAGTCAGCAGCAAGGCTGCTTCCTCATTGGCCCGGTCCAGCACCAAGTCGTCCGGGATGCCCGGCTCTAACTCCGCCACGTAGATGACCTCGTGTCCATCCAGCCGAAGGCGCGCTACGATGGGCGCATCCACGCCTTCGTCAGCAAGCAGGTTCATTGTGCCTTTTCCAGCGCTCTGCTTGCAACCTTGACGGAGTATTTAGGCTTCGAAGCTGGCTTAACTACCCGAATGTTCATCGGCTTTGGGCGGGTCCGTGATGTCTGGCCGACCACAGACGACTCTCGGTAAGGCTGCTTTCCCTGCAACAACGAGGGCACAGGTAGAATGATGTCCGTGTGAAGCACTTTGGCCGCATAAGCAGCGGCAGCAAGCACACCAGCACGCGTCAGGCGGGGGTGGGCGGCGAGGATTTGGTCCACTGACTCATCAGCGGCGAGCTTCTCTAAAATCAACTCCACCGTAATGCGCGTGCCGGCGATGACGGGCTTGCCCATCATCACGGCGGGATCGGAACAAATCAGCGGTGTGCTCATGGCGGCAATCTAGGCGAAACGAGGGGGATGACAAGCGGGAGTTCGGCCTACGGCAGTGGCGCGATCTCATAACGCGAGGCGCGAGCCCCATTTCGCTTTAGCCACCCCACCTCCACCGTCTTCCCATTCACCGCCTTCTTCCACCCCTCGCGCCGCTCCGCTTCCGCCGGCAGCGCGTGCGTGAACGACTTGTTCTCCGTCAGCACCCACCAGGCTTGCAGCAGCAAGTCGGCGACGGCGGCGCGGTCGGTCTGGCCGGCGAGCGCGGTCGTGAGCCAGGTCTTCGCGGCGGCTTCGGCTTCGGGCGTGTTCGCGGCGACGGCGAGGCCGCCGGTCTGAAGCTGAAACGCGCCGTCGAAGTGCAGGTTCGCGAGAAGATCCTGGCCCGGGTCGTTGCCCAGCTCGACGATGAGCAGCTCGACGAGCGTGGGCGCGGTGAAGAGCTGCTCGAAGTTCTGCTTGAGCTGCGGGCTGAGGCCGAAGCTCACGAGGCGGCGCAGGCTCACGTCCTCGGGGGCGCGGGTGAAGGCTTCGAGATGCGCGGCGTCAATCGCGGCCTGCCGGACCTTCTCGATGTCCGCCGGGTGGCCGAGGCCCACGAGCGCGAGGCGGTCGTGCAGCTCGAAGACCTTCGAGCGGCCCGCGCCCACGCCCAGCAGCAGGATGCCGTCGGGCAGGCTGACGGCGAAGACGGGCGAGCCGCCCCGGAGCTGTTCGCGGACATATTCGCGGCGGTTCGCGACCGCCTCCAGCCAACGATAAGGTTCCTCGGTCATGCGCGGTTTGGTTTTGCCCGGACGGTAGCAGCCTTCGCCGGGAAGCTCCAATAAAACCACGGGTAGGAATTGGCCGCGAAAGAGCGTCTGGAACGCAACGAAGACAGAACGTTCAACGTGCAAGGTTCAACATCCAGCCAAACGCCCTTCCCTGCGGAGAAGCAAGGCTTGCCCTGTCGCTGTCTCGTCAGCCCAAAGTCAGTGCGCCGTCGCCTTCTCAGCCCCGAGACCGGTGTTGGCGCGAACCGTCAACTCGTCGAACTTCAACTGGCTGGCGGTGTCGTTGCTGAGGATGGTGCCCAGCCAAGCCGCAAGGAAGCCAAGGGGAATGCTGACGATGCCGGGGTTCTTCAAGGGGAACCACGGAGCGGCGTTGATGAGGCTCTTGCCGTTCGGGTCCATCACGCTTGGGCTCAGGATGATGAGGATGATGGAGCCGACCAATCCTACACCCAGCCCCCAGCAGGCACCCGAGGTGTTAAAGCGCTTCCAGAAGAGTGAGAGGACAATGACGGGGAGGTTGGCGCTCGCCGCAACCGCGAAGGCGAGGCCGACGAGGAAGGCGACGTTGATGGTCTGCAACTTGATGGCCAGGAAGATCGCGACCGCGCCCACCACAAACGCCGCGATGCGGGCGACCCGGACTTCCTCGCCGGGACCGCGCTCGCGCCCGTGGTGGAGGACGTTGGTGTAGAAGTCATGCGCAAAGCTCGTGCTGGCGCTGATCGTCAGGCCGGCCACAACCGCCAGGATGGTCGCGAAGGCCACGGCGCTGATGAAGGCGAAGAAGATTTCCCCACCCAGCGCCTTCGCCAGCAGGGGCGCACTCATGTTCTCCACGCTGATGTTTGCCGGCGTCAGAATCGTCGCGGCCCCGAAACCGAGGAAGGTAGTCATGATGTAGAACGCACCAATGATCGCCATGGCCCACACCACGCTGACACGCGCGGTCTTGGCATCGGGCACCGTGTAAAAGCGCACCAGCACGTGCGGCAGGCCGGCCGTGCCGAACACCAGCGCCAGTCCGAGCGAGATGAGATCAATCGGCCCCCAGCCCTTGGTGACTTCCAATCCGAAGATCAGGCCGGGCTTCAAAAAATCCTTGTGGACGATGGTCCCATCCGGACCGGCCACGGGAACCTTGCCAACGGCCTCGAAGAACTTGCCGAAGCTGAAATCAAAATGCTTCAGCACCAGCACGCTGAGGAAGAGCGATCCGCTCATGAGCAGAATCGCCTTGATGATCTGCACCCAGGTGGTCGCCAACATGCCGCCAAATACAACGTAAACGATCATCAGCACCCCGACGCCCGCAACCGCCGCCTCGTAGCTGACGCCGGGCAGGAGGAGCTTCACCAGCGCGCCCGCGCCGACCATCTGCGCAATCATATAGAACGTGGAGACAGTGAGGGTGGAGAGCGACGCCATCGCACGGACGGGGCGCGGGCTGAGGCGGTAGGCCAGCACATCGGCCATGGTGTATTTGCCCGCGTTACGGAGCGGCTCCGCCACGACCAGCAGGACGGTGAGGTAGGCCACGAGCCAGCCCACGGAATACATGAAGCCGTCGTAGCCCTTGAAAGCAATCATGCCCGCGATACCGAGGAAGCTGGCCGCGCTCATGTAGTCCCCGGCAACAGCCAGACCGTTCTGCCAGCCAGTGATGCCGCGCCCGGCCGCGAAATAGTTGCTCGCGCCGGTGGATTTGCGCGCGGACCAGTAGGTGATGCCGAGCGTCACCAGCACAAAACTCAGGAACATCCCCAACGCCGGGGTGAATTGAAAACCAGCCGGCGCAGGCGGGTTGGCGGCCGCAGCGGCCGCGAGGAAGAAGCTCATTTCGACTTCCCTCCTTTGGGGAGGTCCAGTTTGGCAATAATGGCATTCTGCCGGTCATCAAATTGGGACGCTTTCCGCAGGTAAACATAGGCCACGCCCCATGCCATGAAGAACTGCGAAAGCGCAAACACGTAGGCGAAGTTGACCGGCCCAATACGGCGCTCCATCAGCTCTGGGAACCACCCCACCAGAACGGGGAGGGCGAAATAATAGACTACGAAGAAGAGGGTGGCCGGCACCACGAAGGCAACCTTGGCCCGGACCAGTGACTTGAACTCATCCATCGCCGCCACCCGGGCCCAATCCACAACGTCCGCATCCTCATCCGCCGTCTGCTCATGAGCTGGGGGCGGACTGGAGTGGCCCAAGCGGGCCACATCGGTTTCCGCGCTGACCTCGGGAGTCAGATCGCGGTCAGAGTTTGAATTGTCAGGCATAACGTATGGTGAAGCGTCCGACAGGATGGGAAAGGGGCACGCACAGGTCAAGGCGCGAGGCGGGGAAACGAAGATGGATAAGGCGTGATAAACGGGAGCCAAAGCCCGCGTGCCGCAATGACACAGCTCCAACTGAAAGATTTTTCCTCCGCCTGTCAGACCAGCTCGCGAATCACTTCAGAACCGGGATCTACCAGATGCTGAGGCCGCCCCGTGAGGTCGCTGACCATGTCACCATGCGGATCGATGCCCAACTGCTGGTAAAGCGTCGCGAACACGTCCCCGAATTTCACGGGACGCTCCACGCATTCGCCGCCGTCGCGGCTAGTGGCACCGATGATCTGGCCGTGACGCATTCCGCCGCCGGCGAGCAGCGCAAAGGACACGTTCGGCCAATGGTCCCGGCCCGCGTCCTTGTTGATTTTCGGGGTCCGCCCGAACTCACCCCAGACAACCACGCTCACATCCCTGTCCATGCCCCGCGCGTGCAGGTCTTCGATGAGCGCGGACAAACCCTTGTCCAGCAGCGGAAACTCCTCGCGCGCCTGCCCGAAGTTGTTGCCGTGCCAGTCCCAACGGCTGAACGCGATCGTTACGCAGCGCACCCCGGCCTCCACCAACCGACGCGCCATGAGGAAGTCATCCAGCAAGCGGTGCGAACCGTCATCCTTCAAATTCGGGAAGCCGCGGCCATAGCGGTCGCGCAGTTTCTGGTCCTCTTTGTTCAGGTCCAGGGCGTCGGCCAGCCTGCTGGAGGTCAGCATCGCAAAGGCTTGTTGATGGAAGGCATCGAGGCCCTCGACCATTCCGCTGTTGTCCACATCGCGGCGGAACTGATCGAACGCGGTGAGCAGCGAGCGGCGCTCACCGAGCCGGTTGGGCGAGACTCCGTTCAGCACCATGTCGTCCTTGCCCTCTTTGTTGGGCTTGAACGCCGAGTGTGCGGGACCGAGAAAGCCCGCCTGCCCCGGATCGCCCCAGGGACGATGGCCCGTGTTGGGTGCCAGCCCGACGAAGGCTGGAATTCCGGCAGTGGTGGTGCCCTGTAATTTTGAGAGAGTGGCTCCGATGGAGGGCCAGCCGCCAGCGGGTTGGTTGCGCGGCGAACGTCCGGTGTGGCACTGGAAGGCATCATGGCCTCCGGCAGCTCCGACCATGGACCGGATGACGGTGTATTTGTCCGCGCACTTCGCCAGCATCGGGAAGAGCTCGCAGATTTCCAAACCGGGAACGTTTGTCTTGATGGGCCTGAACTCGCCGCGAATCTCCTTGGGAGCCTCCGGCTTCAGATCGAACATGTCCTGATGCGGCGGGCCACCGGCGAGGAAGATGTTGATGACCGCCTTGTGCGATTTTCGGACTCCGGCTTTGGCCTCCGCCTCAAGCAATTGCGGCAGGGTGAGCCCGCCCATGGCAAGCGCGCCCAGGCGCAAAAAATCACGGCGCTTAAATCCGTCGCAAAAACGTCCTTGGCGGTGTCCGGGAATCGTGAGCATAGGTGTCAGACGAGTTCGCGCATCGGCTCGTGGCTGGGGTCAATTACATATTGGGGGCGCCCGTTCAGGTCGGCGAGCGTCGCGCGTTGCGTATCAATGCCGAGATTGTGGTAAAGCGTGGCGAAAATTTCCCCGACCTGGACAGGTCGCTCATAAGCCTCGCCACCCATGCGGTCCGTGCTGCCAATGGCCTGACCGGTCTTCATGCCGCCGCCGGCCAGCAGCGCACAGGAAACTCGTGACCAGTGATCGCGCCCGGCGGACATGTTGACCCGCGGGGTGCGGCCAAACTCGCCCCAGGCCACCACGGAGACATCCTTGTCCAGACCCCGGTCATGCAAATCCTGCACCAAGGCGGAGAGGCCGACATCCAAGTTGGGCAACTGGCGCTTGAGCGTGGTGAAGTTGCTGGAATGCGTGTCCCAGCCGCCGAAGTTCAAGGTGACACACCGCACCCCCGACTCCACCAAGCGGCGGGCCAGCATGAATTCGCGCAGCATGTTGCCATCGCGACCGCGGTAGCGTTCCGCCGATTTGGCCCCCTCCTTCTTGGCGTCGAGCGCATCGACGAGCTTTGATGAAGTCATCACCTCGAACGCCTGCTTGTTGAACTCATCCAAGCCATCCATGAGCCCGCTGCGGTCCGCGTCCCGCCGGAAGCGATCGAACTCCGAGAGCAACGCCTTGCGGTCGTCCAGCCGGTCGCTCGACATGCCGTTGAGAATCATATCCTTTTGCGCTGGTCCGCTGGGAATGAACGGGCCGTGCGCCGCGCCGAGAAAGCCCGCCACAGCCTCCTTGCCACCCAGACTGACGAGCGGCGGGATGCCGGGGGCCACCGAGCCTTGCAGTTTCGAGACCACTGCGCCGACCGAAGGCCAGCCTCCGGAAGGCTGCGGTTTGAGTCGGCTGTGGCCGGTCATCACATGAAAGGAATTGTGGTCGTCCGACTTGCCCACCACGGAACGCACCGCTACGAATTTGTCCCACATTGCGGCCATGCGCGGAAGATGCTCGCAAACCCGGACACCGGGGACGTTCGTGGGGATGGCCCGGAACTCGCCGCGAATTTCCCGAGGCGCGTCTTCCTTGATGTCGAACATGTCTTGGTGTGAAGGCCCACCCGGCAAATACACCATGATGATGGCCTTGTTGGAGTTGCGCACCCCGGCCGCAGCCTCCGCCCGCAGCATCTGCGGCAAGGAAAGCCCGCCTGCGGCCAGCGCGCCGATCTGGAGAAAGTTTCGGCGCGAAAATCCGTCACAAAACCGACCCTGTTGTTTGCCAAGTATTTTCAACATAGATGCACTGGTCTGCGTGGGTGAACGATGGAGTCTCGACGTGGGTGCACGGCAGGGCATTCAGGATGATATTGAGTTATTTTAGAGATGATGGGAGGCGCTTCGACCGTGGAGCAACTAAGCCCAACCACCGCCGACGAGAACCATGTTCAGCCTGCGAGGAATTAAAGCAAAACGGCCCGCTTGACAGCGGGCCGTTGAGGGAACGAACTCGTTCTCAGACATCTGGATCCAACGGCGCGCGCGGCTTGTATTTCTTGGCCAGCGCCAGCGCGGCATCCAGCGTGCCGACGCCCTGCGTGCAGGTGGAATGGCTCAGGCTCGCGGCCGCGACACAAACTCCGGTGAGCAGGCAGCGCTGCAACTCCCAGTTCTCATGGAGCCCGTAGAGCACGCCGGCGCAGAAGGCGTCCCCTGCCCCGGCGCTGCCAGCGATATATTTCTGCGGCAGGTTCAACGAGGACTGCCAGGAGTCCTTGCCATCGCGCGTGCGGGCAAAACCACCCTCGGGGAAATGAATCACCACCAGTTCCTTGACGCCGCATTGCAGCAGGGCCCCTGCGGCGTGACGCAGGGAAACCGTGTCGAGCCGGCCGTCCGACTGGCGGATCTTGAAACCCGTCGTCTTGCCCGCCTCGATCTCATTCAAGATGCAGTAGTCCACATGCTTCAGCGCGGGCGTCACGACTCGGGTGAAGCGGTCGCTGTCCTCACTTACCGTGTCCACGCTGGTCTTGAGGCCGGCGGCCTGCGCGGCGGCCAGCATGGCAGCGGCCTTGGTGCCGAACTTCTTGTCCTCCTTGTCCAGCGCATCGAGGAGCAACAGGTAGCCAAGGTGGAAAATCTTTGCCTTCGTCTTGGTGAAATCGAGATCCTTGCCGTCCCATAGCGAATTCGCACCGCGACAATGGAAGAAGGTCCGCACCCCGCTGGCGGACTCGGTCATCACATCCGTGTAGGAAGTCGGCGCATCCGCCGTGGCCCGGAGAAACTTGGTGTCAATCCCGAGGCGCAGACAGTCGGCTAGGATCTGATTGCCGAACGCGTCCTTCCCCACGAGGCCAGCACCGCTCAACGGGAACGGCGCACCCAGTTGCGCCAGATCCGCCAGCACGTTGTAAGGCGCCCCGCCGGTGCCTTCGGACTGGCTGCTGATGTTCGCCAGCCGCTCGCGCTGCGGATAGACGTCGATCATTTTGACCTGATCGACAATCCAATTGCCGCCGCCGAGCAGACCACTGCGGTTTGAGGGGGACTTCGCTTTCATTGTCACTGGCTTATACTTGACTGCGCCTTTAGTGGCTCAGGGTGAGCGGCAGCCTAGCCGAAAGCCAGCCAGTGTGTCTCCAACAATTTCGCCCCTGTCCACACGCCACCGCGCCAACCTCTTCCCCGGGCTCGCAAAGGTCTTGCCCACTCAAACCGTCACTGGCGCAGCGCCAGCCCCCGCGCTCACACCTGCAAGCTACTTCTTCTTCCCACCCTTCCC
>Ga0255087_1000917_pt1 | contig 11233 bp, 10 predicted proteins | sample Colum_Miss_RepA__FD_188561 | JGI IMG/M metagenome (GOLD analysis project Ga0255087, IMG submission 188561) | Freshwater microbial communities from Columbia River, Oregon, United States - Colum_Miss_RepA_8d | ecosystem: Environmental > Aquatic > Freshwater > River | place: USA: Oregon | collected...
TGCGGCGAAAGCGTAGCAAGGCCTGACGCCCCGGACTGGAAGGAGCGCTGTTCATGACCGGATGCGGGGATCCAACCACCGCAGCAGCAGGTCGGAAAACAAGTTCAGAACCTGAAGCAGCACGGAATAGAACAGCACCATGCCCATCATCATGGTGTAGTCGCGACTGAAGAAGCTGTTGATGAAAAAGGCCCCGGTCCCGGGGATTTGGAAGAGGTTCTCGACGACAAAGGAGCCGGTCAGCAAGTCCGCCAGCATGGGTCCGGTGTAGGAAACCACCGGCACCAGGGCCACGGGCACGACATGCCGCAAGATCACCGCTGTTTCACTCAAACCCTTGGCTCGCGCCGCCTGGACATGCGGGCTTTTGAGGACCTCCAGCATGCCCTCCCGCATCCAGCGAGCAACCCGGGCGGCGAAGTAAATCCCCAGGGTGAGGGTGGGCAGGATGGCGGTTTTCCAAGATCCCCACAGGGCCACAGGCAACCACCCCAGCCCGAGTCCCAGGATGAGGATCAACAGCGGACCCAGCACAAAGACCGGGACGCACACGCCCACCAAAGTCAGCAACGAGGCGGCGTGGTCGGCCCAACCGCCTTTCCTGAGTGCGGCCAGCGTCCCCAATGGGAGGCCCAAACCCATCGCCACCCCGAAGGCCATCGCCCCCAAAGTCAATGACACCGGAACCGTCTGCCCCAACAAGTCGTTCACCGAATGGTTGCGGTACTTGAGCGAGGGTCCGAGGTCTCCCCGGATCACATTCCCGAGGTACCGGGTGTACTGCCGCCAGAGGGGTTCGTCCCAGTGGTACCGGGCTTTCAAGGCCACCTCGACCTCGCGGGAAGCCGATGCGCGCTCGCGATCAAACGGGCCTCCCGGAACAGCGCGGAGCAGGAAAAAACTCAACGTGGCCACGACCCAGACGAGGACGGGGATCAAGGCCAAGCGTGCCTGCCACGATTTCATGGCCGAATCCTCCTCATGGAAAAGAACGGATGCTCGTCCATCCGATTGGGCCAAATCCCGCCCACTTTTCGAGGATCGGCGGCGTAGAGTCCCACGTGGCTATAAAGGCCAGTCACCGGCACGGCCTCCGTCACCAACAAGGTTTCGGCTTCCCGCAAGATGCCGAACCGGCGTTGGGGATCGACCTCCGCGGCCGCCGCCTGAAGCAGTTGATCGTAGCGCACCTCTTTCCATCCCGTCCGGTTGTTGCCGCTGTCGGAGAGGAAACAGTCGAGGAAGGTCATGGGGTCGTCGTAATCGCCCACCCAGGATCCGCGGATGAAGTCGTAGTTCAGCGCGGACATCTCGGCGAGGTAGGTCTTCCACTCGAGAGGCCGCAATTCAACCCGGATGCCCAAGTGTTCCCGCAGCATGGCCTGGATTTCCACGCCGGTCTGCTCGTAGATCCTCGACCCGACATTGAAGGTGTATTCCACCACCGGAAATCCCCGCCCCTCCGGATAACCGGCCTCGGCCAACAAGCGTCGGGCAGACACCGGATCCCAGGGAACCCCAGCGGGCGGTTGGTATCCCCCGGCGCCTGCGGGAGTCACCGCGGCACTGGGCCGCTCGCCCATTCGGGTGATGCGGGCGGTGATCCGGGACCGATCCAACGACATGGCCACGGCCCGACGGACCCGGGCATCGTGGAAGGGTTTGCGCGTGGTGTTGAAGCGGATGAAATCCTGTCCGAGGTAATCGAATCGATGGAAGTCGGGCCGCTGCGCCAGCTCAGGCCCCAGTTCTCCCGGGATGATTTTGCGATCGGAAATGAGGTCCACCTCGCCTTTCAGAAAGAGGTTGAGGGCGGTGGAAGGATTGTCTCCGCTGAGGATGTCGATGCGTTTGGCCGTCACCTGAGCCGCATCCCAATAGTGCGGATTCCGCGCCAAACGAAAGCGGTCGTTCACCCGCCAACCCAAGAGCCGATAAGGACCACTGCAAGGCAAGGGTTCGGCCCGGATCCATTGATCTCCCAAACGTTCCACCGCTCGGCGGGGGATGGGAAAAAACACCCGGGAAGCCGCCAATTCCAGAAAGTAGGGCGTGGGGTTCTCGAGGTGAACGCGGACCGTATGGGCATCGAGCGCCTCGGCTCCCAAACGGGATGTGTCACGAAGTTCGCCATTCACGATGGGCCGTCCGTTGCGGACGCAGAAGAACTGGCTGGCATAATCGGCCGCCGTGGCCGGAGTGACGGCCCGCCGCCACGACCACACCACCTCCTCGGCTTCCATCGGCTCGCCGGTGGACCAGCGGGCCTCCGGGCGCAGGAAAAACGTGTAGGTGAGTCCATCGGCAGAGATATCCCAATGCGAGGCCAACCCGGGCATGGCCGTGCCGTTGGTCGGATTGAACCGCGTCAACCCTTCGAACAGCGCCGAGGCGATGCGACCATCGGCCTGCCCCGTGAGGATTTGCGGATCGATGGTCTCCGGTTCCGGGCCATTGTGCAGGACCAGGTCGGCCCGTTCTGCCTGAGAACAACCCGCAAAAAAACATGCACCCGCTATCAAGGCCAGGCCCAGAGCCCGAGCAGCGCTCCAGGAGACCTTGGAGCCAACCAGCCCGACCCACCAATACAGGCAACAAAAAGCCCCCGTCTTGCGAACGAGGGCGTTTCGTTGAACCGGACGACCGATCACTTCGCTGCAGGGGCGGCGGCGTTGGTCGGCGTGATGAGGGCGTTGGCGGAGGTGGCTGCCGGGGCTGCCGGTGCGGTCGCCTCGGAGCGGCTCACCGCATCACGGACGGCCTTGGCGGCCGAACCCGATCCGTTCTTCATGTTGCCCAGCCAAGCCAGGAGAATGCACAGACCCAGGAAGATACCACCCATCCACTTGGTGAGGGTCGTCAGCGCACTGCCGGCACCGGCTCCCAGCAAGGTATCGACCGCGCCAGACCCGAAGGCCATGCCCATGCCCGCCTCTTTCTTCGGCAACTGGATGAGAACCAGCAAGCCCAGCAGCAGGCACACCACGACGAGAAGGAAACTCAAAAGACCGATCAGGATACCCATGATATAAAAAAGTTGGGGGAGGAGTTGGAGTTGGAAAAACGACTCAAATCGAGTTCTTGATGATTTCGACGAAACCCTTGGATTCCAAGGAAGCCCCACCGACCAACGCTCCATCGATGTCGGGTTGCTGGAGCAATTCACGGGCGTTGGAGCCCTTCACGCTGCCGCCGTACTGGATGCGGACGCGGCGAGCAATGGCCTCACCGTGCATGGAGACGATCACCTTGCGGATGAACGCGTGGACCTCTTGGGCTTGGGCGCTGGTGGCCGTCTTGCCGGTACCGATGGCCCAAACGGGCTCGTAGGCGAGAACGGTCGATTCCACCTGCTCGGCCGTCAGGCCGGCGAGGCTGCCTCGGGTCTGGGACTCAACGACCTTCTCGGTGATGTTGGCCTCGCGCTCGGCGAGGGTTTCACCGACGCAGACAATGGGAATCAGGTTGTTCGCGTGGGCATTGGCGGCCTTCTTGGCCACCAGAGCGTCGGATTCCTTCTGGAACTGACGACGCTCGCTGTGTCCGAGGATCACATAGCGCACCGACAGCTCACGGAGCATGCCCGGGGCGATCTCACCGGTGAAGGCGCCGTATCCTGAGTCGCTGAGGTTCTGAGCACCCAGACGGATATTCGAACCCAACACGAGCTTGGAGACGTCGGAAAGGGCCGTGAATGCGGGGCAAACCACCACATCCACTTCCTTCACCGCGGCCAACTCGCGGATCAAGTCCGTGACCAAGGCCACAGCCTCGGAGTTGGTCTTGTTGCTCTTCCAATTACCGGCAACGATCAATTTGCGCTCTTTGTCCATGCGAAGCAGAACGTGAACATTAGCCACCGCCCGGTTTGCGTAAAGGGGGAAAAGCCTGCCTCGGGACACCTCTTCCATCCAACCCTTCCCAAGGTCAATCCGCGTTCGGCTTGAAGCGGTCGGTGCTCCGGGCACGAACATCTTCCAGGACCCGCGGATAGGATCGAGTCCCCCGTTCTAACGCCACCCGACAACTGTGCAATGAATGGGAGAGCTGGCGCGCTCCGTCGAAGGCCAACTCGTTCATCGACGATTCCAGTGTCGCGTCACTCAGTCCGCAAAATATTGCCAGTGGTCGAGACGGGGGTACGAAGAAGTGCTATGCGATGATCTGTTGGAGCACTTCGCCGCCGATGTCGGTCAGTCGGCGGATGCGTCCATCGTAATGGTAGGTCAGGTTCCCGTCGTCGAGGCCGAGGAGGTTGAGGAGAGTTGCATGCACGTCGCGGATGGGGATGGGTTTGTCTGCGGCGCAGAGGCTGAAGTCGTCGGTCCCGCCGGCCGTGGCTCCACCTTTGACGTCGCCGCCCGCCATCCACATGCAGAGCGCGTGGCCGTTGTGGTCGCGTCCAACTTTATCGCCGATGCTCCCATTGACGAACGAGGTGCGCCCCATCTCGGATGCCCAAACGACGAGGGTTTCGTCGAGTAACCCCCGCCGCTTCAAATCCGCCAGCAACCCTGCAACCGGCAAGTCCACCTCGCGACTGTGTTTGATCATGCCGTCTTTCACGTTCCCATGGTCGTCCCAACTGTCTTTGCCGATCTGCACACCGTGCAACAGGAGCGTGTGGCGCACGCCCCGCTCGACAAGGCGCCTGGCCAACAGACACTGGCGCCCAAAGCCGGCTGTCTTCGGATCGTTGAGACCGTAAAGGGCCTTGGTCTCGTCCGTTTCGCCGGCGAGATCAACGAGTTCCGGTGCAGCAGTCTGCATGCGGAAAGCCAGTTCGTAGGCGCTGATGCGAGCCTCGAGTTCACTGGTCTGGCCACCGTGGCGCAGATGCCGGCGGTTGAGCCAGGCAAGTGCGTCAAACTCTTGTCGTTGCTGCGCCGCACTCACGCCTTCGGGCCGGGCCAAATCCACAATCGGCGTGCCGGTGGGACGCAGGAAGGTGCCCTGGTAGGCTGCAGGTAAATAGCCGTTGCTCCAGACCGCCGCACCGTTCGTGGGCGCACCGCGGGGATCTTGGATGACGACGTAGCCCGGCAGGTTCTGGTTCGCGCTGCCGAGCCCGTATTGTACCCATGAGCCGACCGACGGGCTGCCAGGAAACTGGCTGCCGGTGGCGACGTGGAGCGTGGCGGGGCCATGATTCTGGTTGTCCACCTGGATGCCGTGGATGAACGCGAGATCGTCCACGTGCCGGGCAAGGTTCGGAAACAATTCGGAAACGTAACGACGCGACAGCCCATGCTGCTGAAATTTGAAGGGGCTCCCCACACACTGATGGGCAAACGTCAGGCGGCCTTGCAGTTCGCCAGATGCGATCTTGGGGATGTACGGAATTTGTTTGCCATGAAACTCGCTCAGCTTCGGCTTGTACTCGAACGAATCCACCTGGCTGACGCCGCCGCACATGAAGAGCATGATGCAATTCTTTGCCTTGCGAGGAAGTGGCGCCGCTTTGACGACCAACGGATCGACCCTAGCGGCAGCGCCTCTAGCCTCGCGGGCCATGAGGCTCGTGAGAGCGAGCCCGCCGAAGCCATGGAACATCCGCCCAAGGAATTCCCGGCGGCTGGAACCGGATCCCTGGAACCACGGTTCACCTTGGTATGGATTATTGGACATAGACAAACTCGTTGGAATTGAGCAGCACGCGACAAACTGCGGCCAGCGCATCGCTGCTATCCGCACTCGATTTCATCAGCGCTTGCATTCGTTCGGATTCATCGGGCGCAGGCTCGCGACCGAGCGCGATCTTGAAGGCCAGTTGGATTTGGGCCGCTGCTGAGTCACCTGCCTCTTTGCGGACGCGCGCGGAAAAGTGGGTAGCCTCTTCGTTGGCGAAGCGCCCGTTGTACATGGCCAGCGCCTGCAATGGCGTCACCGAGGCCTGCCGGCGGTCGCGGGTGCCATCGCACACCACCGAGTCGAAGGTTTGCATGAACGGCATGGTCATCGAGCGTTGCTGATAGATGTAGACGCTGCGCCTCCGTCCCTCGACACCTTCCTGCGTGGCCCACTTACTTTTGTCGTATTTGACTTCCTCAGCCAACCCATCGGGCAACGGCGGGAAGATCGGAAGCCCATACTGTTCCGCGTTCAATCGTCCGCTCACCACGAGCACGGAGTCCCGCACGGCCTCTGCTTCAAGGCGCCGCGAACGGAAATGCCAGAGGAGCGCGTTCTCCGGATCGGCCGCCTCCGCCTCAGGATCGTGATGCCGGGAGGACTGGCGATAGGTGGCGGAGTTGAGGATCAGCCGGTGCATGGCCTTGACGCTCCAATTGGAATCGGTGAACCGCCGCGCCAGCCAGTCGATCAATTCCGGGTGCGAGGCGCCGCCGCTGAGTTTGCCGAAATCGCTTGGCGTGGCCACGAGGCCGCGCCCGAAGTGCCAGTCCCAAAGCCGATTGACCATCACGCGCGCCGTCATCGGGTTGTTGGTGCGCGCGATCCACTGGGCGAGCGCGAGGCGGCGGCTGCGGGTCGGCCAGCGTTTGAAGGGATCCAGACGGATCGGCGCTGGATCCTGATGACCGGTGATGACCCTGGGAAAGCCGGGCTCGACGACTTCGCCGGGCTTGTCCCATTCGCCGCGAATGAGCACCCGTGTCTCCGGCACACCAGGCTCGAACGGCGGGCCGTAGGAGTGGCGCAGCGACATGGCGACGGGCTGCAGGCGCTTGAGTTCCTGCTCGAGCAGGCGAACACGCGTCTTGGCTTTTTCCCGCTGAGCGCGGAGCTCCGCGGTCAGAGGAATCTTCGGGGTCGATTTCTTGCCGGCGTCCTCGACCTTTTCCAACGCGGCCAGGAGTGAACGAGCCTCGGCCAAATCTGCATTGCGTTGCTCAGAGAGCTTTGTCGCCCACTCCTTTTCCCCCTTGCGATAGAACGACGCTGGGAGCGGTGCCCCGATCTGATAAATGTCGCCAGGTAGCGGGCGTTCGATTTGAACCGTCGAGAAGAATGCCTTCAAACGATAGAAGTCGCTCGTCGGAATGCGATCGTACTTGTGATTGTGACATTGTGCGCAACCGATGGTCAGTCCGAGGAAGACGGAACTGACCGTGGAAGTCATTTCACTCAACATTTCATGGCGTGACGCATCACCTCGGGGTTCGGTGAACGGGGCCAGGCGCAGAAAGGTCAGTGCGACGGTGGGTTCGGGCTTGGAATCCGGAAGGTCGCCCGCGCCCATGATCTCCTCGGTTTCATCGCCCGCGATCTGTTCGATGACAAATTGATCGTAGGGCTTGTCTTGGTTGAAGGCGTCGATGACGTAATCCCGATAGCGCCATGCGTGTGGCAAATCCGGATCTCCTTCGTAGCCAGCAGTGTCGGCGTAGCGAGCAAGATCAAGCCAGAACCGAGACCAACGTTCGCCGTAACGCGAATCCGCCAGCAGCTTGTCGACGAGCTTCTCATGGGCCCTGGGATCGGTGTCGTTCAAGAACGCGTCCGTTTCGGCAGGCGACGGAGGAAGGCCGATCAAATCGAAGTACAGCCTTCGAACGAGAGTGCGCGCCGAGGCTGCGGGCGCAGGCGAGAGACCTTTCTGCTCCAGCGCAGCCAGAATGAAGCGGTCAATTCCATTGGTCACCCAGCCCTCGTGCCGAACCTGCGGCGGGGTGATCTCGGTCACCGGGGTGAAGGGCCAGCCAGCAACGGAATTTGTGGGCGACGAATCCGCGCGCAGCAGAGTCGCCACAAGACTGGCTGCATAAAGGCAAATGACGATCGCCACGGTCGAAGTGCGACCAAACGCTGATGTCTTTTGCACCCAGTTCATTGCAGGTCATTCTCTGCTTTGGACATTAAATGCCAAGCTCAGCCGCGGCCATGGATTATGAAGCCCTGTTGGGGAAAGCTCCTTTGGATGAAAGGTCGGTAATCTGCGGTTCAGGGTGGTGAGTTCGAGACTTGCAGCCCGTCGGCAGGCACTCCAACTGATCCAACGATCGCGATCCTTGAGGGCACAACGGGCCTGGCCCCAAGGGCAGAAGAGCCACCGGCTTCGAATCGATCGCGACGATCTGCCGAAGTGAATCAACCAAGGGCTTCGTGGCCCCCAATATCGTCGAAAGAATCCAGTTGGACGTCGAAACACGCTCGGTCTTCGTTTGGACATACCACGCGAACGGAAGGCGTCGCAGAATGTGAACCTGAGGAAGATCGGTGCACTCGTTTCAACCCGCATCACCAAGAGCCTGTCTGAAAATGGGGAGGGTGCTGTTTGTTTACGATAGGGAAAACTTAATCCCTCCCGCCATCCCAAGGTCAATCCGCGTTCGGCTTGAAGCGGTCGGTGCTCCGGGCGCGGGAAATGGCCGCATCGTAGGTGATGAGGCACTTCGAGTAGAGGTCGTAGAGGCAATTGTCCATGAGCACCGAGCCATCCCGGGCCCCCAATTGCATGATGGTGTAAAGCTGGTGCAATTGATTCTCGCGGATCACCGAACGGGCTGCGGGCGTCACCATCATGAGCTCATAAGCCAGCACCCGTCGGGTCCGGTCCACACACGGCAGAAGATCCTGGGCGATCACGCCCTGGAGCGAATTGGCCAATTGCAGCACGACCTGTTTCTGGGCATTGCCCTCGAAGATGCCCACAATCCGCTCCAGCGCATGCATGGCGCTGGGGGCATGGAGGGTGGCCAGAACCAGGTGTCCGGTCTCGGCGGCGGTCAGGGCCGTCTGGATCGTCTCATGGTCGCGCATCTCGCCGATGCAAATGACATCGGGATCCTGCCGCAGGGCATGGATGAGCGCATGGTTGAAAGAACGCACATCGGTCAGCACCTCTTGCTGAACCACGATGGCCCGACGGTTTTCATGCACCCGTTCGATGGGATCCTCGATGGTGAGAATTTTGCACCGGCGCTCCCCGTTGATGAGGTCGATCATGTAATTCATGGTCGTGCTCTTGCCGGCTCCGGTGGGGCCGGTGATGAGGATCAACCCGTTGGTCTTGCGGGCCAATTCATCGACACGGGTCGGAAGGCCGAGTTCCTCGCGGGTCGGAAAGAGCTTTCCACAGAACCGGCAGCTCAATTCGGTGACGCCGTTGCGCCGGTAGAACGTGACCCGGATCCGGCCGGCCACCGCGTGCCGGATGGAGATGCACAACTCCCAGAGACGATCCAGCTTCTCGCGCTGGAGGTCGGTCATGAGCGATTGCGCCATGGCCTCGCATTCCTCAGGCCCCAGGGCGTCTTCGTCGGCCATGAGAATTTCGCCCGTGACCCGGAAGGCCGGTGGAACTCCGACGATGACGTGCAAGTCGGAGGCACCCAACGACACGGCCTCGATGAGCAGTCGATCCATCCGGCGGTGAAGGACGTCGGTGACAGAGGAATTCATGATCTGAAAAAACGTCGAAAACCGCCGGTGCAACGCGCCAGAAACCCGGGACGGTCGGAACGGCTCAGGCCGTCGCGGGCCGCCAGTGAGTCCGGCTGGATTTGCCAAGCTTGGGTGAAGGAAATCCGCGCCTCTTCGTGGAAACCGAGCAAAAGCTGGAGATCTCCGGCCAGGAGCCACGGTGAAATCTCGCCGGGAGCCAGACTGCAGGCGTCGCGGGCCGATTGCAGCGCCTTGGCGAACTGTCCGTGGAATTGCCGGATCCGCCCGGTCAACCACGGGCAGGTCCAGTCGGAGGATTGAACGCTGCGAGCCCGCTCGAAGCAGTGATCGGCCTGTTTTTCACGGCGCGACAAGAACACATCTCCACGAGCCAGCCAGACATAGGCCGAATCCCCCCGCTCCTCGATGCTGGCATCGGAAAACGCGATGGCATTGTCGTGGTCCCCCAACCGGCCGAGCGCGACCGCCTTGGCGGCCAACAACTCCGGCGCCTGCGGAAATCGCTCCAGGGCCTTGTCGGCCCACAAACGGGCTTCGCGGAATTCGCCCAACTCAATCAAGGACCTCACCTGCCCCGCCCAAGCCGGGACGCTCGTCGGATTGTGCTCCAGCACGCGGGCGAAAAGTCGCAGCGCCAATTCGAAGTCACCCAGGCAAAACGAGCGCTCCGCCTCCGATGACCAATGCGCCTCTCCCGCGGCGGGCCTCAGGGACTGCTGCCCGGAAGAGTCCGGCCCTGTTTCGAATTCCAATTTCCCAAAGCGACTCATGGCTGTGTTTGATCGTGGAAAAACCATCGGCCATAGACCCGACCTAGGAAATCGGAATGTCGCACCGCCGACATGCGGTGGAAGGCCTCTGCGAACGGTGCATCGGCATTGCGGCGGACTCCGCCGACCATAACGCCCTGCCGTGGCACCCGCACCGTGGGCCAAACAAACCATTGTCCGGGTTCCACCACTTGCTCGCCCTCCATCGGCATGCCCTCCAAGCGCGGCACATCCCGACCATTGACTCGCACCGACTTCGGCGTGAAGACGATCCGGTCGCCCGGAAGCCCAAACACCCTGCCGAAAGTTGGGCCCGGCGCGAAAACCCAGACAATTGCGACGTCAGGTTGGATGCGGAACCCCTCTTGATGGAATGCGATCAAATCTCCGCGCTCCACTTTGGAGACCCGGACCCAAGGGTTAAACACCGCGGCCATGGTTTGCTCCTCAGTGGTGATTCGCAAGGGGGTGGCCACGCGAAGCCGGAACTGATCGAAGCCCGGCAGGTAGACCAACCAGTAATAAATCGCCCAGCACACCAGCGGCAGCAGGATCCGCTCGGCGAGGCCGGCCGGGTGGCCCTGGTTCGCTTCATGCTGACGCAGCATCAGGAAGGCCAGTCCGCTGGAATGGCAGGAAGCCATGCCTCCCAAAAACCAGCCCATGGTCGGATGGCACAGCAGGATCAAGGTGGCCACTGCGCAAAACCACCAACCCGCCAAGAAGACCCGGCCCAAGGTCCGCTGACCCAATAGAGTATAACCCCGGCCCGGAATGAGGGCGGCCATCAACCACTGGAAGCCCGTCACCAACCTCATCCATTGGTCTAGCGGGCTACTCTTCCACAGCCACCGGAGCGCCAGCCCCAGGCGATCGAGCGACTGGCCCAGGCGCGGGGAGATCCACCGACGCCCAGCGCGGGGCGGGTAATAACTTGAGGACTCGAAATCCATCCGCCGAAACAGTTGGGGACGTCAGTGCCGCTGCTGGTTGTGCAAGGTCACATCCTCGTCCGGCTCGTAATATCCGGAGGTGTGACGCAGTTCCTGGGTCTGGCCGATCATCTGTTCGAAGAACCGGATGGCGTCGACACACCC
>Ga0255087_1000922_pt1 | contig 11191 bp, 8 predicted proteins | sample Colum_Miss_RepA__FD_188561 | JGI IMG/M metagenome (GOLD analysis project Ga0255087, IMG submission 188561) | Freshwater microbial communities from Columbia River, Oregon, United States - Colum_Miss_RepA_8d | ecosystem: Environmental > Aquatic > Freshwater > River | place: USA: Oregon | collected...
ACTGACCTTGTCGCCGACCTTGATGAAGACTTTCGAGACCACGCCGGCTTCAGGAGCCGGGATGGTGGCGACAGCTTTTTCGCTTTCGAGTTCGAGGAGGCCTTGGCCGGCGGTGACGGTGTCGCCTGCCTTGACGAGCAGGTTGACGACGGTGCCGGAGTCGGCGCCTTCGCCGAGATTGGGGAGTTTAACGTCCATACGGTGTTGGTGTGCGGAGCGGGTTGTTAAAAGTGTTCAGACTTCGGCATTCAGGGTCGTTGCCAAGTAGCCGTCGTAGTCAGGAGCGGCGTTGCGTTGGAGCACGTGAGTCACCCATGCGTCGCGCTCGAAAGCCTGAAGGCGCAAATCCCACACGCACGCGGAAAGACCGCTCGGCGTGACGTAAGCGAGTTGGTCTGGCTGGGCGGTGGGCGAGACAAAAACGTGGTGATGGAGCTCGTTCTCGTCGGCCCAGAAGTCGAGAAAGACAAAATTGGAGGTGCGTCCTTCATGCACGCCGAGAAAACCGAGGTGGTAATGACGCAGCGTGCCGGGAAGCGAGCGGAGTTGTTGAACAGCCACTCGTTGGGCCCCTGCCACCAACTCGGGCTGAGGCTCGGGGCGACCGCAGGCAATGCCATAGAGCTTCAGCCGCCAATTCTCGGCATTCCACAGCTTGAGGAAGCGAATTGGGCGTGGCGCATACGGTGCGATGTTCCACTGTTCGACCAGCCGAGGCTCGAACCGGACGCGAGTGCCTTCCGGCAAATCCACCGGGTCCAGTGGCCGGAAGACTCCGCCCTCGTAGATGGCTCGGATGGTTTTCATGGCACTCAAAGTGGCAGGCAGATGCTGCGGTATCAAAGCAAGACCGGCGCGAGCTTCTCCGGGTTCACGTTCAGGTCCTTGATGGCCTGCGCAACGACGGTGCGTTCGATGGTGCCCTTCTTCGCGAGCGCGTGCAGGGCGGCGATGGCGGTCAGTTCCGCGTCCACCTCGAAGAAACGGCGGAGCCGTTCCCGGGTGTCGCTGCGGCCGAAGCCGTCGGTGCCGAGCGTGGTGAGGCCGCCGGGGACCCACGGCGCGATTTGGTCGGGCACAATCTTCATGTTGTCGGACACGGCGACGAAGACGCCTTGTTCCTTTTCCAGCAACTCCGTGACGCGCGGCTTCTTCGCCGGCTCGGTGGGGTGGAGCATGTTCCAACGCTCGCACCGGAGCGCGTCGTTACGGAGCAGCTTGTAGTTCGTCGCGCTCCAGACGTCAGCGGAGACGTTGTAGCGTTCGAGGATTTCCTGCGCGCGCGTCGCACTGTTGATGATGGGGCCGCTGCCGATGAGGTGGGCCTTGTGCGATTTGCCAGTCGCGCCGGGGCGGAACTTGTAGAGGCCGTCGAGGATGCCTTGCTCGACACCGGCGGGCATCGCGGGCTGCGCGTAGTTGTCGTTGTAGAGGCAGAGGTAGTAGAAGATTTCCTCGCCCTCCTGATACATCCGGCGCAGACCCTCCGCGATGATGACGGCGACTTCGTAGGCGAAGGCGGCGTCGTAAGCCATCAGCGTCGGGATGGTGCTGGCGAGCAGGAGGCTGTGGCCGTCCTGGTGTTGCAGGCCCTCACCGTTGAGCGAAGTGCGGCCGCTGGTCGCGCCGAGTAGGAAGCCCTTCGCCTTGATGTCGCCGGCGAGCCACACTTGGTCGCCGATGCGCTGGAAGCCGAACATCGAGTAGTAGGTGTAGAAGGGAATCATGTTCACGCCGTGCGTGGCGTAAGCCGTGCCCGCCGCGATGAACGACGCCATCGAACCGGCCTCGGTGATGCCTTCTTCGAGAATCTGCCCGTCCTTCGTCTCGTGGTAGTAGAGCAGGGATTTCTTGTCCACCGGCTCGTAGAGCTGGCCCTTGTGCGCGTAGATGCCGACCTCGCGGAAGAGCGCGTCCATGCCGAACGTGCGCGCCTCGTCAGGGATGATGGGAACGATGTTGCGGCCGATGGCGGGGTTCTTGAGCAGACCGCGCAGCAAGCCGACGAAGGCCATCGTGGTCGAGGCCACGGCCTTGCCGGAGCCTTTGAGCGAATCGGCGAAGTAATCCAGCTTCGGCACCGTGAGGGCGGGGGCGTTGACGATACGCTTCGGGAGGAAACCGCCGAGTTTCTTGCGACGCTCCAGCAGATACTTCGTCTCCGCGCTGTCGGTGGCCGGCCGGTAGAAAGGCATCTCGGCAATCTCGTCGTCGCCGATGGGAACGTTGAAGCGGGCGCGGAACTCACGCAGCTCCTTCTCGTTCATCTTTTTCTGGTTGTGGGAAATGTTGCGGCCCTCGCCCGCCTCGCCGAGGCCGTAGCCCTTGATGGTCTTCGCGAGAATGACCGTGGGCGATCCCTTGTGCTCCACGGCGGCCTTGTAAGCGGCATAAACCTTCCGCGTGTCGTGGCCGCCGCGCATGAGCTTGCGAAGCTGCTCGTCGGTGAGGTGGTTCACGAGCGGGAGCAATTCGGGATACTTGCCGAAGAAATGCTTCCGGATGTAGCTGCCCGGCTCGACGGTGTATTTCTGAAAGTCGCCGTCCACGGCCTCTTCCATGCGCTTGAGCAGCAGGCCGGTGGTGTCGCGGGCGATGAGGTCATCCCAGTCGCTGCCCCAGATGACCTTGATGACGTTCCAGCCCGCACCGCGGAAGAGGGCTTCGAGTTCCTGGATGATTTTGCCATTGCCGCGCACGGGGCCGTCGAGACGCTGGAGGTTGCAGTTGATGACCCAGATGAGGTTGTCGAGGTTCTCGCGCGAGCCCAGCGTGATGGAGCCCAGCGATTCCGGCTCGTCGCTCTCGCCATCGCCGACGAAGCACCAAACCTTGGACTCCTCGCCCTTGATGAAGCCGCGCGCCTGAAGGTAGCGGTTGAATCGTGCCTGGTAGATGGAGCCAATGGGGCCGAGCCCCATCGAGACGGTCGGGAACTGCCAGAAGTCCGGCATCAAATACGGATGCGGATACGACGAAAGCCCGCCGCCCTCGGCGAGTTCCTGGCGGAAGTTGTCCAACTGCTTCTCGTCCAAACGGCGCTCCAGAAACGCCCGCGCGTAAATGCCCGGCGACGCATGGCCTTGGAAGTAAACCAAGTCACCGTTGAACTCCCCGTGGCGACCCCGGAAGAAATTGTTGAACGCCACGTCATACAGCGTCGCGCTCGATGCGAAGGAGGAGATGTGGCCGCCGACGTTAGTGTGCGAGTTGGCGCGCACGACCATGGCCATGGCGTTCCAGCGGATGAGGTTCTTGATTTTGACCTCCATCTGCCAATCGCCGGGATACGCAGGCTGGTCCTCGATCGGGATGGTGTTGACGTAGGGCGTCTGAACCGTGTGCGGCACTTCGAGGCCGGCTTCGCGGAGGCGGGAAACAATCTTTTCGAGGAAGAGCGCCGCAGACTCGGGCTCCTGGCTGGTCAATGTGGTGGCGAAGAAATCCTCTAGCGCGTCGAACACTCGGCGCGTCTCCGCGCGGGCGAGCAGGCGGGCGTTGTCGTTGGCCGGGCGGTTCCCGGCGGGCGCTGATGATTTGGTGCGTTGCATTTGCAGTCGGGCGTTGGCGGCACACAGTCGGGCGCAAACGATACGCGGGAGGATTAACTCGCCGGAAAACGAACAGGCGGCCATCCCGGCCGCCCGTGCATCCCAGCCTGTGTCCGGAGGAGAGGGTTGCGGATTTGCTTCTCTCGTCCGGGGACATCTTACGATGACTCGTGCGTCGCACAACCAAATATCTTGGCCCGGCAGGCTTGCAGACAGGCAGAGACAAACCCGCCGCCGGGGGGCCTGCTTACCCGGCAGACTGGCCCCTACCAGAGAAGTCAGTGGACGCGGCCAGCACGCGGGCAGCACCAGCGCGGGCCGTAGGTGCGCTTGGGACCGGAGCGCCTGGGCGGCGCGGTGCGCAAGGGCCGGTTCAGCAGCCGCAGGGCGGCTTTGCGATGATACCCGCAGATGGCGCAAAACTCATCGAGGATGCGCGTCTTGTGCGGACGACCGGCGCGGCCGTAGCGGCCGTGAATGCGGGCCAGGGCCTCGCGTTTGACAGACAGACTCATGTTCGGGGCTTGGGTAACCACGATTGTGAGTCAATGTATCGTCGGACGCCTCGTCCAACTCCCCGCCACAGTCACATTTAATTTGAGTCAACTCGGACCTGCTTTACGCACAGCTTGCCGGTTGAACCCGCCCGTTTTTCCCCGCACACTCGCACCATGCTCAAGTTCATCCGCCTGCTGTCCCTGTCTTTGTTGTCGGCCTCGGTGGTCGCAGCCAGTGCCGCGTCGAAGCGTCCGAACGTCCTGTTCATTCTTACCGACGATCAGCGCTGGGACGCATTGAGCCTCGCGGGCAACCCGCATTTGCAGACGCCGAACATCGACCGGCTGGGCAAGGAGGGCGTGTATTTCAAGAACACCTTCTGCACCACATCGCTCTGCTCCCCCAGCCGAGCGAGCATCCTCAGCGGCGTTTACGCCCACACTCACGGCGTGCAGAACAACTTCACGGAGTATCCCGCCAACTTCCGCAGCTTTCCGATGCAGCTCCAGAGCGCAGGCTACGACACCGCCTACTTCGGCAAGTGGCACATGGGCGAGAACAACGACCAGCCGCGCCCCGGCTTCAACTGGTTCGCCACGCACAAGGGCCAGGGCAAATACTACGACACCGAATGGAACCAGAACGGCCAGGGCAGCAAGGTCATCCCCGGCTACTACACCCACGTCGTCACGCAGCTTGCCGAGGACTGGCTCAAGCGCGACCACGGCGGCAAACCTTGGCTTCTGATGGTCGGCCACAAGGCCCCGCACAGCTTCTATTTCCCCGAGCCAAAATACTCGAACAGCTTCGACAACGTCTGGATTCCGTATCCCGAGAGCGCGTTCCGCCTGGCGGACAAGCCGCTCTGGCTTCAGGACCGCATCCACACCTGGCATGGCATCTACGGCCCGCTTTTCGAGTGGCGGAAAGTTTTCCCCGACAGCCGGCCCGAGGCGGTGAAGGACTTCGCCGCGATGACGCGCGCCTACTGGGGCACCATCCGTTCCGTGGACGACTCCGTGGGCCGCTTCTATGAATTGCTTAAACAGCGTGGCGAGCTGGACAACACCATCATCGTCCACATGGGCGACAACGGCCTGCTCAACGGCGAGCACGGAATGGTGGACAAGCGCACCATGCACGAGGCCAGCATCCGCATCCCGCTGGTGGTGCGCTACCCTGGCCTCGTTCCAGCCACGCAGCCCAAGGTCGTCGCGCAGCAAGTCCTCACCGTGGACATGGCCCCGAGCCTCCTTGAACTCTGCGGTGCCGCGCCGCTCAAGGATCTTCACGGCAAATCCTGGGTGAAGCTGGTGCAAAAGGGCGACTCCGCTTGGCGCAAGTCGTGGTTCTACCACTACAACTACGAGAAGCAGTTCCCCTACACGCCCAACGTCCGCGGCGTCCGCACCGACACTTGGAAATACGTCCACTACCCGCACGGCGACGGCAAACCCGACCGCCACATGGCCGAGCTTTACAACATGGAGTTCGACCCTGACGAGCGGCATAACCTCATCGCCAACCCGAAATACGCGCCGGTGGTGAAGGAACTTCAGGCCGAGCTGGCCAAGCTGATGAAGCAGACCGGGCTGACTCCTGCGACGGACAAGATGCCGATGGACGAAGGCATCAAGAAGGAACTGCCGGACCAGAAGATTCGGTAAGCGGTTGCTTCATCCGAACGACTGTCTGGCACTTGGTCAGAGCCGTGGCCTGTCAGCCCTTCGCGATCTTGGCCAGCACGTTGGTCGTGGAGCGGCCGGGCACCCCGGGGAGAATCACCACCTTGCCACCAGCGCCCTCGACCATCTGGCGCTCAGGCTGGTTGATGGTGTCGATGGTGTAGTCGCCGCCCTTCGCGTAGATGTCTGGCTTGACCTCGGCGAGCAGCCGCAGCGCGTCCATCTCCTCGAACAGGCAAACGCCATCCACCGCAGCAAGCGCGGCGAGCACCGTGGCCCGGTCCTGCTCGGGATTCACCGGCCGGCCCGCCCCTTTGAGCGCCCTGACAGACGCGTCGCTGTTCAAGCCGACCAGCAAGGCGTCTCCCAGGGCTCGCGCGGCCGCGAGGTAGGTGACATGCCCGGCGTGCAGGATGTCGAAGCAGCCGTTGGTCACCACCAGCCGTTTGCCTTGGGTTCGCATCGCTTCACGCCAAGTCGCGACCCGGTCGAAAGGGATGATTTTGTCCCGCAAGTCCATTGCGACGGATGCTGCGGGAGAGGTCGTGGCTTGGCAAGCGGGCGTGGTGGAGAAGAAACTTGCTGGCTGCGTTTCGCTGCCGATAAGCTGCGCGCGCATTCACAAGCAACCGCCGCTGTCATGCCGGACATCACCAAGACCTTCAAAGCCGTTCATCGTGCCATCAAGGCCGCTGCGACCGCAGTGAACCCTGGCGAATACCAAGCAGCGGGAACGCAAGTCCAATGTCCGCACTGCCGGCATCGCGAGTTCAACGAGTCGCCCAATCTTGGCGGCGGGGTGAACCTCGCCTGCCGAAAATGCCACTTGGTCCTGTGGTTCGCGCAAAAGCCAAAGGCCTTGTGAACCGACTGATTGCTGAACACTGACTCCTGATAACTGAGACAAAAATGAACACCGTCAACCAGCTCAAAACCATCAAGAAAAACACCGCCGCCAAAGTCGGCGCGGAACTGTCCCGCACCGGCGGCCTGCTGCGCCTTGCGCCCGCCTGGGTGCCGCGCTCGTTTCTCCAGCCCGGCCTGCGCATCAAGCTCCACCCCGACGACACCTACGCCTACGGCGCGAACCGAGGCGGCATTGACGAACGCTGGTTCGCTTCCACCACGGTGACCGCCAACGAAGGTCGCGCGGCGGACGAGGGCTTGAACTATTGCGTCGTCGGCGGCGAGCGCTTCACGCTCAAACAGGCGGTCGAGGACTGCGGCGCAACGCTCGTCGGCAAGGCGATCTGGAAGAAGTATGGTCGCTGGCCGGTTTACTCGAAGTTCTTCGACAACATGGGGCCGATTCCGCATCACATGCACCAGTCGCAGAAGCAGGCCAAGCTCGTCGGCCAGGAAGGCAAGCCCGAGAGCTATTACTTCCCGCCGCAGCACAACAACGTGGGCAACAACTTCCCCTACACCTTCATGGGCTTCGAGCCGGGCACGACCAAGGCCCAGGTCCGCAAGTGCCTTGAAGATTGGAACAAGGGCGACAACGGCATCCTCGATCTCTCGAAAGCTTACCGCCTCAAGCCCGGCACCGGCTGGCTCATCGATCCGTGCATTCTCCACGCGCCCGGCAGCCTCTGCACCTACGAGCCGCAATGGGGCAGCGATGTCTTCGGCATGTATCAGAGCATGGTCGAGGGCCGCTACGTCCCGTGGAGCCTGCTCGTGAAGGACATGCCCAAGAGCAAACACCAGGATCTCGACTTCATCGTGGACCAGCTCGACTGGGACAAGAACGTGGACCCGAACTTCAAGGACAACCACTACCTCGAACCCGTCCCCGTGGCCGACACGCGCAAGGAAGGTTTCGTCGATCGCTGGATCGTCTATGGCAAGGTCGATGGCGAACAGCTCTTCACCGCGAAGGAACTCACCGTCGAACCCGGCGTGAAATGCACCATCAAAGACACCGGTGCCTACGGCCTCATCTGCGTGCAAGGCACCGGCAAGATCAATGGCCAGCCGCTCGTCAGCCCGAAGCTCATCCGCTTCCATGAACTCACCGAGGACGAATACTTCTGCACCGAAGACGGCGCGAAGAACGGCGTGACCTTCGAGAACACCAGCGAGACCGAACCGCTCGTCACGCTGCGCTACTTCGGCCCCGAAGTGAACCCGGATGCCCCAGCGATGGGTGCGTATCGGAAGAACAAGTTCAACTGAGGCACGGCTGGTTTCACACGACGGCGGCTGGCGGAAACGTCAGCCGCCGTTTGCGTTTCAAACTGACAGGGGTCGCCCTGATGGCTGCGCTGGTCGTAGCTACTTCGCCAGCGCGACTACTTCCTCCGCTGGCAGCACGCGATGCAGCACCAGCGTCCGCCCAATCAACCCGCGGTAGTAGGCATCGTGGAAGTAGAAGATTTCCGCGCCGAGGATGAGCGAGGGGACGATGGGGGATTCGGCGGGGAACTTCTTCGTCTGGCCTTCGCCAACGGGCTGGCCGTCGAGGTAGAGGCGCACGAGCCATTGGCCATCCTTGGGCTCGGCGGTCATCGCTACGTGCTGCCAACGGTCGGCGTCGAGCTTCGCGGTGGAGACAACGCTGTCGTTCACATTGATGCGCGCGGCGAGCTGATAAGGAGCCTTCTGACCGTGCAGGCCGAGGACGAAGCGTCGCGCGCCGTAGCCGATGATGTCGCCGCGTCCGCCGTGGTGCGCGCTGCCCATCGCGGGCGCGGGCTTCACCCAGGCGGCAAGCGTGAGACCGGGGATGGGCGCGCCGCCGCCGTGGTGGCCGGTCAGCGCGAGCGGGAGGGTATCCTTGCCGGTGTAGCCGGAGTGGCTGAAGTAGAAGCGATTCAGCCCGCTGTCGAGGCGGTAGCTCTTGCGGCCGGTCGCGTTGTCCGCGAAGCGCAACGCGGGGCGGCCCGCGTCGGTGACGAAGTCGAGGTTCGCGAGGTCGAGGTGGCCAATGCCGCCGCCGCTGCCGTGGTTCAGCACGACGAGGCCCTTGCCTTCGAGCATCCGGTAGTCCGCGACGGCTCCGGCGGGCGCGGCGGGAATGGGCGCGGGCTGGTCGTTCGCCCGTGCGAGCAAGCCAGCGGGCAACGCCTCGCCGTCCGCGAGCCGGCGGAACTCCACTTCGGTCACGAGGAAGTCGCCGGTGCCGGCGTTGCCGAAAGCCAGTTGCAACGCTCCCGCGTCCTCGGGCACGTCGAATACAAAGCCCTGCTTGCGCCAGTCGAAGTTTCCGTTGCCGACGAAGTGCCGGGCCTCGGCGAGCTGCTTGTTGGTCTTCGCCTGCGTTGCGACCAGCTCGATGCGTCCGCCCGGGCCGTGGACATTCACCGCCTTCACCAGCGCGGTGACGGCGTAGCGGCCCTTCGCGAGCGGCGCGGCCTTGGCGAGGTTCGCTTTGCCAAAGGACGCGGGGCCGAGCTTCATGGCGAAGCCGCTGCCCGCCCCGCAGTTTCTCTCCAGTTCGTAGGTGGGCCGGACGTTGTGCGCGGTCATGAAGGGCGTGCGGCCAAGAATCCACGTCTCGCTCATTGGCACGAACTGCGAGAAGGTCAGCTTCGGCCATTCGTCGGCGAAGATGTAGTGATGCTTCGGGTCGAGCGTGGGCGCGTCGTAGATTTTGGATTCGTCAAAGAGCGCCTTGGCCTCGGCGGCGGGCACGCCGGTGTAGCGATACTTCACTTCGAGGCGCGTGCCGGGCTTCGCGGTCTCGGGCGCGAAGCTCACCCCGGTGTCGTAAAACGCGGCGCAGACGGCGGTGTTGAGTTTGCGGCCCGTGCTGGTGGCGCTGCTGATGTCGTATTCCACGGCCGGCGCGACGTGCAACTGCTCCAAGTGCCGGCCGAACCAGACGCGAGCACCGCCGGCCGTCTCCAAGTCGTATTGCGGGCCTGGGTCAATCGGATACACGGGTCGGTGATAGAGGCCGCCGCCACCGCGCTTGGCGACGAGATACTGCCAGCGGAACGGGTCGAGCGGCGTGTGATGCTCAAAGTCGAAGCCGTAGCGGAAGTGGAACGGCTCGCCGGGGAGCACCTCCAGCGCGCTCTCGATGTCGTAGGTGTAGGTGCCGCGCTTGGCGTCGTAGCCCACGGTGAGGGTGCTCTGCGTGGTGAAGCGGTCCTTCACGCTGCGCGCGGACCAAGTCGCCTTCACGGACTTGCCGCCGCCGCTGGTGACGGGCGCGGTCCACTTGCTGTCCGCTTCCTTGAACGCGCCCTGGTTGGCGAGATCCCAGTGTGAATCGAAGGTGAGCTGCGGCTTGTATCCGGGGCGCAGCTTGGCGAAGACGCTCGGGTCCTTTTCGTAATGCAACTGAAGCACTGGCTCGTCGCCGTCGAACACAAACTGTCTTCCGCCAAGGAAGGGACGGACGGAGAAGTTCGCCGTGTGCGGCCCGCGCGGGGTTTCCGTGACGGACGGGACGATTCCGACTTCAACGTCACTGAACGTGGCCTTCGCCCCGCCGCTCACCGCGACGCCGACCGCGCCCGAGGTCAGCGGGAGGAAGGAGTCGTGCCAGGCAATCTTTGGAACGTCGTCCACGCTCACGTGAACGCGCGAATTCTGCACGCTGGCAAGCAACTTGTGCGGCGACTTGAGCTTCACCGCGCAGGGCACGACCTGCACGTAGCCGCCCTCGGGCCACTTCACGAGGGCGACGACTTGATACTTGTGCGAGAGCTGGACGCGATAGCCGCTGTTCGTGGCCGCGCGCAGCAGCAAACCGGCATCGAACCCGCCGTCGCTGAAGGTCGAATCGGGCCACGCGCTCCAGCCCTGGCCGAAGAAGTTCACGGCCTTCGCGGCCTCGACGACAGTGACGATGGCGGAGATTTGGACGTTGGCAAACTCCTTGGGCGCGCGCAGGGAACTCCACTTGTCGCCCGTCAGCGTGGCGGTCTGTTCAGCGAAGGTGACGCCCTTTCCGTCGGCTGGAACGGCATTCCATTGCGCCAGCGGCTCCGCCGCGTGTGCGTTGCCCAGCACGATCAGCAACGCAGCGAGCGCCAAGACCGTTCGCAAGTGACCCACCCGTGCGGTGTTCCAACGCGCAAACAGGGATGGCGTGCTGGCAGGCTGGAGATCAGTTGGCATGAGGACAAGACTACCGCATCCGACTGTCCGCAAGCAACCGGTGGAAAGCCGTAGCAAATCGGCGAGGTGGTAACGAGCCCCCCAACGAAATGCTCTCACCCAAGCAAATCGAACGCATCGCCTACCAGTTGGAGCAGAAGTGCCGGGATGTGGAGATATGAGCGGGTGAAATCCTGTCCAAAGGCCGGGAGACACGAAGCCAGTTTAACTTTGGATATTCTTACTTTGATTCTTAAAATACAGGTGAAAACCTGCTGGGAACCAGATAAATACCGGATTTATTGGGCATTATCAAAGTGGAGCGGGTGAAGGGAATCGAACCCTCGTCTCAGGCTTGGGAAGCCCACATTCTACCATTGAACCACACCCGCAACGGACTATCTG
>Ga0255087_1000925_pt1 | contig 11166 bp, 10 predicted proteins | sample Colum_Miss_RepA__FD_188561 | JGI IMG/M metagenome (GOLD analysis project Ga0255087, IMG submission 188561) | Freshwater microbial communities from Columbia River, Oregon, United States - Colum_Miss_RepA_8d | ecosystem: Environmental > Aquatic > Freshwater > River | place: USA: Oregon | collected...
GGGCGATGCCGGAGCGCGCAGAACCCAGCCCAATGCGGGTCATGGCTTCCTTGAATTTTTGGCGGTCCTCGGCCTTGTCGATGGCCTCGGGCGTGGCACCGATCAGTTCCACCTTGTACTTGTTGAGCACACCGTGGCGCCACAAATCGAGCGCGCAGTTGAGCGCCGTCTGCCCCCCCATGGTGGGCAGGATGGCGTCAGGTCGCTCCTTGGCGATGATCTTTTCGACCGTCTGCCAGGTGATGGGCTCGATGTAGGTCACGTCGGCCGTGGCCGGGTCGGTCATGATCGTGGCGGGGTTGCTGTTGATCAGGATGACCTTGTAACCCTCTTCGCGCAGCGCCTTGCAGGCCTGTACGCCCGAGTAATCGAACTCGCAGGCCTGGCCGATGATGATCGGGCCAGCGCCGATGATGAGAATGCTCTTGATGTCTGTGCGCTTGGGCATGTCAGTGTTTCTCCATCAGCGCCACAAAGCGGTCGAACAGATAGGCGATGTCATGGGGGCCGGGTGAAGCTTCGGGGTGCCCCTGGAAGCAGAAGGCGGGTCGATCGGTACGGACCAGGCCCTGGATGGTGCCGTCAAAGAGCGACACGTGGGTGGCGCGCAGGTTGGCGGGCAGCGAGGTCTGGTCCACCGCAAAACCATGGTTCTGGCTGGTGATGGAGACACGGCCATTGTCCAGGTCCTTGACCGGGTGGTTGGCACCATGGTGACCAAATTTCATCTTGAACGTCTTGGCGCCGCTGGCCAGGGCCATGATCTGGTGCCCCAGGCAGATGCCAAACGTTGGCAGTCCGCTGTCGATCAGTTCGCGCGCCGCAGCAATGGCGTAGTCACAAGGCTCGGGATCGCCAGGGCCGTTGGACAGGAAGACGCCATGGGGCTTGCGGGCCAGGACGGCGGCAGCAGGGGTCTTGGCAGGCACGACGTGCACATGGCAGCCGCGCTCGGCCAGCATGCGCAGAATGTTTTTCTTCACCCCGAAGTCATACGCCACCACCTCGAAGCGGGGCGACTGCAGGGTGCCGTAGCCTTCGCCGAGTTTCCACTCGGTCTGGGTCCAGTCGTAGGCCTGGGTTGCCGACACCTTTTGCGCGAGGTCCAGTCCAGCCATGTGGGGGGCTGAGCGTGCTGCCGCCACGGCTTGGTCAATCACCGCCTGGGTGGGCTGTTGGCCGTCCGCCAGTGCCACGATGGCCCCGTTTTGGGCGCCCTGGGTGCGCAACAAGCGCGTGAGTTTGCGGGTATCCAGGTTGGCAATGGCCACCGTTTTGCTCGCACGCAGATACTCGCTCAGGGATTGTTGCGAGCGGAAGTTGGACGCGCGCAGGGGCAAGTCCTTGATGATGAGGCCGGCAGCATGGACCTGATCAGCTTCGATGTCCTCGGTGTTGACGCCATAGTTGCCAATGTGCGGATACGTCAGGGTGACGATCTGCTGGCAGTAACTGGGGTCGGTGAGGATTTCCTGGTAACCGACGAGGGAGGTGTTGAACACCACTTCGCCGAAGGTGGAGCCGGGAGCTCCGATCGAGTTGCCGATAAAGACCGTGCCGTCTGCCAGCGCCAGGAGGGCGGTGGGGAATGTTCCCTGAAGAGACAAAAGCACTGGGTTCTCCGTAAAGGTTCGGTGACGCCCCAGCGCGCGCAAGAAGTGATACTCGCTTGGCTGCTTGTGTGTGGGAGTAGGCTTGAGGTCGAGCTGTAGGCGTGCGGTTGGATGCTGGAAAGCCCCTCATTATAGCCGCAGCCGCGCAGACTAATCTCGGCGTGAGGTGGCGCTGGCGTAAAGGCAAATGGCCGCAGCAGCAGCCACATTCAGCGACTCCTCTCCACCCGGCTGGGGGATGCGCACGGACAGGGACGAGCGCTCGATCAAGGCGGGTTGAACCCCTTGCCCTTCATGACCCAACACCCAGGCACAGGGGTACGGCAAGCCTTGGGATGACGAGAGTTCGTGCAACCAGGGTCCCTGGTGCGGCAAGGTCACCACCAGGGGGACCTGAAGCGGGGCCAAATCCTCCACGTCCAGGCCCTCGATGAGGCTCAAGGCGAAGTGGGCCCCCATCCCTGAGCGCACCACCTTGGGCGACCAAAAGGCCGCCGTCCCCTTGAAGGCCAAGACCTGGGTCACGCCCATGGCCGCAGCGCTACGCAACATGGATCCCACATTGCCCGCGTCCTGCACCCGGTCCAGCACCAGCGTGTGGGCCTGGGCCTGTAGCGAGGGACGATCTTGCAGGGGCATGACGCCAGCCACCCCACCGGGGGATGGCAATTCACTCAGACTGGCAAACAAGGCATCGGGCAGCACCCACACCTCGCCCTCCAGCGCAATCATGGCGGAAGACCGCTGTGACCAACCCGATTCTGAAAACACCCAGGACTGCAGACTCACGCCCCGGGCGAGAGCCGCCTGGCACAAATGCTCGCCCTCCAGCCACACCTGCCCCAGCTTGCGATAAGCGGTGTTGTCCCCCGCGAGTTGACGCAAGGTCTTGAAGCGCGGGTTGTCGCGCGAGGTGATACGAGTTGGCGTGATGGGCGGTCGGGTCATGCCAACACCTCACACAGCAACTGGTCAAGAGAACTCATGTCCACTCCCCTGTTGCAGGGTCGCTGGGAAGACCCGGGCGGGCTGCTGCACCCCACTGGCGACCCTCAGCGATGGCCATTGCCACAGGCGAAAAACTCCGACGATGCCAGGGCGTGGGCCCGTGCTCGCGCAGGGCCTGCATGTGAAGTGCCGTGCCGTATCCCTTGTGCGCGGCAAAGCCATAGTGCGGGTATTGCGCATGGATTGCTTCGCACCAACGGTCTCGGTGCACCTTGGCCAGGATGGAGGCAGCCGAAATCGCCTGGACTTTGGCGTCCCCTTGCACGATGGCCTCAGCCATCACATCGAGCACGGGAAGGCGGTTGCCGTCCACCAGCACCTTCACCGGCTTGAGACGCAGTCCGGCGACGGCGCGTTGCATGGCCAGTAGCGTGGCTTGCAGGATGTTCAGGCGATCGATCTCCTCGACCGAGGCCTCCCCAATGCTGCAGCACAGGGCGTACGCGCGAATCTCGTCATACAGGCGGTCTCGTGTGCGGGCCGTGAGTTTCTTGGAGTCGGTCAGTCCCTTGATGGGACGCAGATCATCCAGAATGACCGCTGCGGCCACCACGGGCCCGGCCAGTGGACCCCGGCCGGCCTCATCCACCCCGGCCACCAGGCCTGGTAGGTCCCAAGCGAGTGAGGCTTGTTCAGCGTTCAAGAATTTCCTGGATCGCATGGGTGACCAAGGTAGGGGTATCACGCGTGAGCGTGAGATGCAGTTGCTCAAACCGCTGTTGCAAGTCCAACACCTGATCTGGCGAGTTCAGCCAGTGCTCCAGGGCCTGCGCCATGGCCTCAGGAGTGGCCTGCTCTTGCAGCAACTCGGGCACTGCCCTGTCTTGCAGCAAGATGTTGGGCAAGCCCACCCAGGGCTGCAAGCGTTGGCGCCGCATCAACTGCCAACTCAACCAGTGCATGTTGTAAGCAATCACCATGGGGCGCTTGAACAAGGCCGCCTCCAACGTGGCTGTGCCACTGGCCACCAGCGTGACATCGCAGGCCGCCAAGGCAGCATGTGACTGACCCGACAGCACACGTACCCACTCGGTTGCCCGCAGTTGCTGCACCAAGGCATCCAGCCTGGGCTTGAGTGAGGGGACGGCCGGCAGCACAAAATGCAGATCGGGATGACGCTTGGCGAGCAGGAGTGCCGTGCGCACGAACCGCTCGGCCAGGTATTGAATTTCTGACGCACGGCTACCCGGCAGCAAGGCCACCACGTGCGCATCGGCGGGCAGTCCCAGATGGACCCGCGCCGTCAAGCGATCCGGTTTCATCGCAATGGCCTGCGCCAGCGGGTGACCCACGTACGTGGCAGCTATGCCATGCTGTCTTAACAACTCGGGCTCGAAGGGGAACAGACACAAAACATGGTCCACGCTGCGACGTAGCGTGCTCACCCGCTCAGGGCGCCAGGCCCAGATGGACGGGCACACCAACTGCATCGTGGGCACCCCCGACTCGCGCAGGGACTGAGCCAGTGATAAATTGAAGTCGGGCGCATCGACCCCCATGAAAACTTGGGGAAGCTGTGCCAGCCAACGCGCTTTGAGCGCTTGGCGAATGCCGACGATGCCACGGTAATGACGCAAGACCTCGATGTAACCACGCACCGCCAGTCGTTCATGCGGCCACCAGGCCTCAAACCCTTGCTCGGCCATGCGAGGGCCACCAATGCCCATGCACTGCGCCTGGGGCCAGCGCTGCTTCACTCCCGCCAACACCAAGGAGGCCAGCAAATCGCCCGAGGCCTCGCCAGCCACCATGCCCAGGGTGTTCAAGGTGGCCGACATCACAACGCCGTGTCCAGGTGCTGCACGCGCGTCAGCGCACGATGCCGCGCTTGTCGGAACCTGCACGGAGGAAATCGTTCATCAAGGCCACGTCCTGCGCAGATGCCGGGTGTTCCAAAGCCAGCGTGGCCATGCGCTCCATGGCCTGTGCCAGGGTGAGGTTGTCCCGGTACAGCGCCTTGTGCATGGCCTTGACCACCTGCACACGCTCGGGCGAAAAGCCACGCCGACGCAAACCCTCGTAGTTCATCGAGCGGGCCTCGGCGGGTTGTCCCTGGCACATCACGAAGGGAGGTAAATCGGCAAACAACAACGAGTTCATCGCCGTGAAACTGTGTGCGCCCAGACGACAAAATTGATGGACCACCGTGAAACCGCCCAGAATCACCCAATCGCCCACGTGCACATGGCCGGCCAGTTGCGTGTTGTTGGCAAAGATGGTGTGGTTGCCAATTTGACAATCATGGGCCAGGTGAACATAGGCCATGATCCAGTTGTCGTCGCCCACGCGGGTCACACCGGCATCGGTGGCCGTACCGATATTGAAAGTGCAGAACTCTCGCACCGTGTTGCGGTCTCCAATCACCAACTCACACGGCTCGCCCGCATACTTTTTGTCCTGCGGTATCGCTCCCAAGGAGTTGAACTGGAAGATGTGGTTGTCACGCCCAATGGTGGTGTGACCCTCGATCACACAATGCGCTCCCACCCGGGTCCCGGCACCTAGTCGAACATGCGGTCCAATGACGGTATAGGGGCCCACCTCGACCGTGCTGTCGAGCTCGGCTCCAGTATCCACCAGCGCGGTCGGATGAATACGGCTCATCGGCTTGTGCTCAGGCAATCGCCCGCATGGTGCACATCAACTCAGCCTCGGTGGCCACCTCACCCTCCACCAGGGCGCGGGCACCGAACTTGAAGATACCGGCCTTCATGCGCAGCAGCTCCACCTCCAAGATGAGTTGGTCACCCGGCTCGACCGGGCGCTTGAAACGGGCCCCATCGATGCCGGCAAAGTAGTACACCGTTTTGTCATCGGGCGTCACGCCCAGGGTGTCAAACGCCAGTAGCGCGGCAGCCTGAGCCAGGGCTTCGAGCATCAGCACACCAGGCATGACGGGACGGTGCGGAAAATGCCCCGTGAAGAAGGGTTCGTTGATCGAAATGTTCTTCAGCGCGCGAATCTTCTTGCCCTTTTCGATGTCCAGCACTCGGTCCACCAGCAAAATGGGATAGCGGTGCGGCAGTTGACGCAAGATTTGGTGGATGTCCATGCTCATGGAGTGGGTCCTGTCGAATGTTCAAGGGCTCGGATGCGGTCTCGCAACCGATGCAGTTGGCGCAAGGTCGCCGCATTTTTTTCCCAAGACGCATTGTCGTCGATGGGAAACACACCGCTGTACTGACCCGGTTGCAAAATAGAGCGCATCACCACGGAAGCGGCCGATATGTGCACGCCATCGGCCAGGGTCAGATGACCCAGCACCACGGCACCGCCACCAATCGTGCAGCGTGCCCCAATGCGTGCTGAGCCGGCCACCCCGACGCAGCCTGCCATGGCGGTGTGCGCGCCGACCACCACGTTGTGGCCAATCTGCACCAGGTTGTCGAGTTTCACCCCATCCTCGATCACCGTGTCATCCAAAGCGCCTCGATCCACACAGCTGTTGGCGCCAATTTCAACATCATTGCCAATGCGCACCGCCCCGAGTTGCTCGATCTTGACCCAGCCTTCGGCATGCGGCGCAAAGCCAAAACCATCCGCGCCAATGACCACGCCCGAATGCACAATGCAGCGTTCGCCCACCTGGCAATGTTCCCCCAGAGTGACGCGCGACTTGAGCCAGCTGTCTGCTCCCACCGACGCTTCGGCCTCCACCACACACAAGGGACCAATACGTGCCGTGGGGTGAATGCGTGCGGTTGGATCGACGACCGCGCTGGGGTGAATCAAGGGTGAGCTGGATTGGGGTGGGTGCTGGGCACGCCACCACTGCGTGAGCCGGGCGTAATACAAATACGGATCAGGGGTGATGATGCAGGCCAGCCCCGCAGATTCGGCACGTGACTGCCAGTCGGGACGAACAATGACAGCGCTGGCCTGTGTGCTGTCCACGCCACCCAAATAACGCGCCTGGCTGACAAAGCTCAGGCTGTGGGGCGTCGCCGTGTCCAGGGGGGCCAGGCGATCAATCGTCAAGTCAGATGAGCCTGAGAGCTCTCCCCCCAACGCGTCGATGATCTGGCCCAGCCGCAAGGCGACCTCGGCTTACTTCGCGCCGCCGTTGATGGCCTTGATGACCTTCTCGGTGATGTCGTGTTTGGGGTTGATGTAGACGGCTTCTTGCAAGACCAGGTCGTATTTCTCACTCTCGGCGACTTGTCGAACCACCCGGTTGGCACGCTCGAGAACTTGCTGGAATTCTTCGTTCTTGCGGTTGTTGAGGTCTTCCTGAAACTCACGGCGCTTGCGTTGGAAGTCGCGATCCTGCTCCACCAACTGCTTTTGGCGGGTGTTGCGTTGGGTTTCGGACAGCGTGGGCGCATCGCGCTCAAAACGCTCAGACGCCGTCTTCAAGGTGTTACCCATGTCAACCAATTCTTTTTCGCGCTTGGCAAATTCCTGTTCAAGTTTGGTTTGCGAGGCTTTGGCCGGCGCGGATTCGCGGAAGATGCGATCGGTGTTGACAAATCCGATACGGAATTCCTGCGCCTGGGCAGCAATTGACACGGCGCATAGCATGAGCGCGGGCCAGACATGTCGCATGAGGGTTTTCATCAGAAGGTGGTCCCAACTTGGAATTGCATGGGTAGGATTCTATCGCCAGCGAACTTGGTGATGGGGCGAGCCAGGGCCAACCGCAATGGCCCCATCGGCGATACCCAACTGAGGCCCATGCCGAACGAACTGCGCATGGTGGAGAAGTCAATCTTGTCGAACTCGCCATACACGTTACCGGCGTCCACAAAGGTATACAGCCTGAGCGATCTGTCGTTGCCCGCCCCCGGGAACGGCATCTGGAATTCGGCGTTTAGCACAACTTTCTTGACGCCACCTAGAACCAGACCCGTGACATCACGAGGACCAAGCGACCCTTGGTCAAAGCCTCGCACAGAGCCCAGACCACCAACATAGTAATTTTTGAACACGGGGTAGGGATATCCAGACAACCCCTTGCCAAATCCCAATTCTCCATTCAATGCAAGGCTATATTGCTTGGTCAGAGGAATATATGTCTGGTGGACACCTCCGTATCGCACGTAACGAGTGTCCCCAGTTAAAGCCCAATCCGTGTAGACACGAGATAAAGCCCCTCTTGTCGGCACCAGTGCACTATCTCGCGAATCTCGGATCCATCCCAGCGACAAAGGCGTTGATCGACTGGTGTAGCCGAAACGCTCGGCATAGTTGTAATAAGCTGCGGGCATGCTGGAACCGGGCTCGATAGTGGTTTGTTCCACCGCACCACCCACCACAAACCGTGACAGTTCGCTGGCAGGTATGCCAAATCGCAGCCCCAAGCCCTGGGTGATGAAACGGTAGTTACCTGCCTGTTCAATGTAGGGCTTGGATGAACGATGGTAAAAATCGATGGTGCGAGAAACGCCATCATCCGTGAAATACGGATCGGTATAGTTCACCGACAACACCTGGTTGTATTTGCTGGTGCTGATTTGAGTACCCAGGTAGTTGCCCGTACCAAAAATGTTGTCCTGCTGGATTCCAAAGGTAAGGAAGAGTTTTTCAAAAGACGAGTAGCCCGCCCCCACCTGCAGTGCGCCGGTGGGTTTTTCGACCACGTTGATGGACAAGTCAACTTGATCTGGTGAACCCGCCACCTCTTGGGTATCAACCGTTACTTCCTTGAAGTAACCCAACCGTTCCACCCGGTCGCGTGACAAGCGGATGCGGTCGCCATCGTACCAGGCCGACTCCATCTGACGGAATTCTCGGCGGATGATTTCATCTCGGGTACGGGCATTGCCCGAGATGTTGATGCGCCGCACGTAGGCTCGACGAGAGGGATCAGCCTGCAACACCACCGTGACCAGATTGGTGGCCCGGTCGATCTCCGGGCGCGGCTCGATGCGGGCAAAAGCAAAACCGAAATTGCCAAAGTAGTCCGAGAAGGCCTTGACAGTCTGGGTCACATCATTGACGTTATAGGCCTGTCCGGGTTTGATGGTAACCAGCGATTTGAACTCTTCGTCACGACCAAGAAAGTATCCCTCCAGCCGCACCGCCGACACACCGAAACGCTCACCCTCGGTGATATTGATGGTGATAATGATGTCTTGCTTGTTGGGTGAGATGGAGACTTGGGTGGAGTCAATTTTGAACTCCAGGTAACCACGGCTCAAGTAGTAGGACCGCAGCGTTTCCAGGTCCGCATTGAGTTTGGCGCGGGAGTAGCGGTCCGACTTCGTGTACCAACTCAGCCAATTGCCGGTATCGAGATCAAACTGATCCCGCAGCGTGGATTCGCGGAAGACCTTGTTTCCCAAGATGCGAATCTCCTTGATCTTGGCCACATCGCCTTCGATCATGCTGAAGGTCAGGTTGACCCGGTTTCGCTCAATGGGCGTGATGGTAGTGATCACCTCGGCAGCGTACAGGCTGCGGTTGATGTACTGGCGCTTGAGTTCTTGTTCGGCACGATCGGCCAAGGCACGGTCGTAGGGCCGACCCTCGGCCAGGCCCACATCACGCAAAGACTTCCGCAGCACCTCTTTGTCGAACTCCTTGGCACCCACAAAATCCAGGGCTGCAATGACAGGTCGCTCTTCGACCACAATCACCACCACGCCGCCGCTCACGTCGATGCGCAAGTCCTTGAACAATCCCAACCCAAACAAGCTGCGAATGGCGGTGGTGGCTTTTTCATCGGTGTAGGTGTCGCCAATGCGAAACGGCACACTGCCAAAAACCGTACCAGGCTCCACACGCTGAAGCCCTTCGATGCGGATGTCCTTGATTTCAAAGGGCTCGACGGCCCAGGCGAGTTGAACCGTCAACAGACAGGCCACCACCGTTCGAACCAGAATCAGAAAGGGCCGCATCAGGTTGTGGGTCATAGGGCAAGAGGGTGGTGTTGCAATGGATCAGGGCTGGAGAGGCCACCAGCGCATCAGATCGTTGCGCAGGGCAACCACCATCAGCAACAAGACCAGAACTAACCCAAGGCGGTTGAGCCCATCGAGCCATCCACCGGACGGCCGACGACCCGTGATCGCCTCCCAAAGATGATACATCAGGTGCCCCCCATCGAGGACCGGGATGGGCAGCAGGTTCAGCACCCCCAGGCTCACACTGATGAGCGCCAAAAATCCCAGAAAGGCCGTCAATCCCAGGGCCGCAGATTTGCCGGCATATTCCGCCATGGTGATCGGCCCAGTCACCTGTTGCCAGGATGCTTGTCCGATAACCATGCGCCCGAGAGTCCGCACCGTCATGCTGGCCACGTCAACCGTCCGCTCCACCGCGCGGATGAACCCGTCCCAGGGTCCAAACTGGACCAGCACCTGGGCGGGCGGCTCGCCCACCATCGCGTCGATGCGCCCGATGGGGCCCGCATCGGTCTCGACACGGCGCGGTTGCACCTCTATCAGCAACAGGCCGGGCTGGCCACGCCGCGCCACTTCCCAGACCTGCGCGGCCGATGCTTCGGCGCCACTGGCACGAACCGAGGCTCGCAGCGCCACCGCATCCGGCACAGGCCGAGACTGAATGCGCACCACGGTATCCCCCTTGCGCAATCCGGCCTGTTGCGCCACGCCACCGGGCACCAGTTCTCCCAGCACGGGAGCCATCCAGGGACCACGCAACCCCCACCACTCGGGCGTCATCACACCATCCTCGGGCGCAGTGGCGGGAACAGCCATGCGAACTTCCCGCACAGCCTGACCGTCACGGGATTGCAACTCCAGCACCCACTGGGCATCCTCGTCGCGGCTCGGCTGGGACTGCATCATCTGCCAGCGCAAATCCTGCCAGGACTGAACCTCCTGCAGAGGGCCATTGCTCCAGCCCGATCGCAGCACACGGTCGGCGCTACGAACATCGGCTTGCTCAGCCGCTGAAGCGGGCATGGGGGTGGACAGCACGGCACGCGGTTGCCACTCGCCGATCCAGTGCATCACGGCATACAACGCCACCGCCAGCAACAGGTTGGCCATCGGACCCGCCAGCACAATGGCGGCCCGGTAGGCCAGCGGTTTTCGCTGGTACTCAAAGGGCTGATCCTCCTCGGCCACCGGGCCCTCGGCATCGTCGAGCATGCGCACATAGCCCCCCAACGGAATCGCGCACAGCACAAACTCGGTGTCCTGGTGGGGTCGTGGCCGGCTGGGTTTCCAGCGCCACAGCACAGGACCAAAGCCAATGGAAAAACGCAACACCCGCACACCACAGGCCACGGCCACACGGTAGTGGCCGTACTCATGGACGGCGATCAAGAGGGTCAGGGCGACCAGGAAGGCCAGCAGGGTTGTCATGCAGTCAGCACCCTCACCGGGACAGCCCCTGCACCGTGTGCTCGGCCCGCAGACGTGCCTGGGCATCCAAGGCCAAGAGGTCGTCCAGGCACGCCGGTGCCGAGGGGGGCAAGCCCGCCACCACCTCCAGGTTGACCACGTGGATCTGGTCGAAGCGAATACGGCGCTCGAGAAAGGCCGCAACAGCCACCTCGTTCGCGGCGTTGAGCACGGCCGTGGTGCCTGCCGGCGCCCGCAAGGCATCCCAGGCCAGGCGAAGTCCGGGAAAGCGC
>Ga0255087_1000929_pt1 | contig 11156 bp, 6 predicted proteins | sample Colum_Miss_RepA__FD_188561 | JGI IMG/M metagenome (GOLD analysis project Ga0255087, IMG submission 188561) | Freshwater microbial communities from Columbia River, Oregon, United States - Colum_Miss_RepA_8d | ecosystem: Environmental > Aquatic > Freshwater > River | place: USA: Oregon | collected...
TGGGCGCGCGCAGCGGTCTTGGGGTGCACTGGCCGAAAGGTGCGACGGTGGCCTATCTGGGCCGCACGTCCTACAGTCTTTTTCTGGTGCATTTCCCGCTGCTGGTGGTGATTCTCTGCCTCTGGACCTGGCTGGAGTGGATGACGCCCCTGGGCCATGTGGCAGGCCTGCTCATCACTTACGCGCTCAGTTTGCTGGCGGCCAATCTGTTTTATCGCTATGTGGAAACCCCGGCGGCGCGGGTGAGCCGCGAGTTTGCGTGAGCGCCACCGCGGCAGTGGCAGGAGCGATAAGCCATGACCATTAAAGACCGGGCCTGCGTCAGCGGCATTGGCGAGACCCGCTACCTGCGCGGCTCGCCCTCAAGCGCGGTGGAACTGCAGCTTGAGGCCTCGCTGCTGGCGGCGGCCGATGCCGGCATCGCCCCGCACGAGATCGACGGCGTGATTCCGATCGGCGTGGTCAGCGCGATCGCGGAAGACTTCATCGAAAATCTGGGCATCACGGATCTGCGCTTTTCAGCGGTCATCCCGCACGGGGGGGCGAGCCCGGTGATGGCCCTGCAGTCGGCCGCCGCGCTGGTCGCCGGCGGAATCTGCCAGCACGTGCTGATTGCCTTCGGCCGCAACGTCAGCGCGGCGGCCAACAAGGCCGGTGCGCGGATTCACCAGATGCCGCAGTTTCACTACGTCACGGAATACGAATATCCCCTGGGCAATATCGCGCCGGCGCAAATCTACGCGCCGATGGCGATGCTGCACATGCAGCGCTACGGCACGACGGTCGAGCATTTTGGCGAGGTGGCGGTCGCCTGTCGCGAGCACGCCTTGCTGAACGACAACGCGATCATGAGCAAACCGATGACGCTGGAAGACCACCGCAATTCCCGTCTGATCGCCGAACCCTTCCGGCTCTTCGACTGCAGTCTGGAAAGCGACGGCGGTGCAGCGGTCATTGTGAGTGCGACCGAGCGCGCGGCAGATCTGCGCCAGCCGCAGGTGTTCATTTCAGGCGTTGCGGTGGGGCATCCGGACTCTCCGGCCTCAATCACCCAGCGGCCGGACATGACGAGTCTCGGCTTGGGCAAAGCCGCGCCGCGCGCGTTCGCAATGGCCGGCGTCACCCCGACAGACATCGACGTCGCCGAGATTTACGACTGCTTCACCTACGCAGTCATCCGTCAGCTGGAAGACCTCGGCTTTTGCGCGAAGGGCGAGGGCGGTCACTTCGTTGCGGGTGGCAGCCTGAAGCTCGGCGGCAAGTTGCCCACCAACACCCACGGTGGGCTGCTTTCGCAGGCGCATATCTGGGGCATGAATCACATTTGCGAACTGGTGCGCCAGCTGCGCGGCAGCGGCGGGCGCGCGCAGGTGGCGGACGCCAACGTCGGGCTGGTGACGGGCTATGGCGACATGGGCGATGGCGCGCTGGCCATCATGCGGCGGCGGTAGCGCGCGATGAACGAATCCGTCAGCAAACCCGTGCCGGTCCCTTCCGCACTGTCCGCGCCCTACTGGGAGGGCTTAAGCGCCGGTGAACTCCGGCTGCAGGCCTGCGCAGACTGCGGCCAGTTGCGCCATTACCCCCGCCTGCTGTGCAGCCACTGTTACAGCCGCGCCCATCGCTGGCAGGTGGCCAGTGGGCATGGCCGGATCCACAGCTATACCGTCGCCCACTATGCCTACCACCCGGCGTTTGCCGGGGAACTCCCCTACACCCTCGTCACCGTCGATCTGGCAGAGGGCCCGCGGGCGCTCGGGCGGTGGCTGGGCGACGCTGCGCCTGCATTTGGCGCCGCGGTGCAGCTGGTGATTCTGCACCGGGAGAGCAGCCCGGCGCTCGCGTTTACCGCCGTCTAGCCCGCCAACTGGTGCACCTGTGGCTGTCTGCTCGCGGGTGCAGTCAGGATTTTGTTTTGTTACATTGTAACGAACATGAGACGCCGCCAGCCCTCAACGTTTGTTTCGCGCTTTGCCCGGTTACTGCGGCCAGGTTTGCGCGCGGACGCGTCGCGCACGGCGGCGGCGTGCCCTTGGCGCTTGGCAGCACGCAAGTTGGGGGCTTGGCTGCTGATCGGCGTCTTCCTCGGCACCGTGTGGTTGGGGGCTATCCATGTGCATCAGGAAGATGCCGCAGAGGACGCGTCCTCCTGTGAGGTCTGCCTCGCCCTTGCCTCGCTAACGCAAGCGCTGAGCGGCCCGCCACCGTTGAGCCTGGTCGACGCACCCGTCACCTATCAAGCCACTTCGCCAAGCGCCGGCCTGCTTGGCATGGTCGAGCCGGTTTCGCGTGCCCGAGGACCTCCCGTCGTTCCGTCGTTGACATCCTGAGTCCAGGCGCCCGCCGGCGCCTCTATCGACCCTACGACGGAGCAATCAGATGAAGCATTTCTTGAGCAGTGCGCTTGCGTTGAGCGCGCTGGGTACAACCGTGTTCGCCGCCACTGTGGAACCCACCGCCGCCGAACCTAAACGGTCATCGGACTACCAGCAGGTCATCGTGACGGCCGATCCGCTGGGCCGTAGCGAATCGAGGCTGTCTCGGCCCGTGTCGGTCTTGCAGCGGGAGGAGATCCTGCGCGCGGGCACCCAGACCATTGGCCAGGCCGTTGCAAAAACGCCCGGGGTCAATGTGGCGGATTTCAGCGGCAGCGTGGGTCGGCCGGTGATTCGGGGGCTCACTGGCGCCAGGGTGCGCGTGCTGAGCGACGGCATTGGGGCGATGGATGTCTCGAGCCTCAGCCCGGACCACGCCGTCGCCGTCGACCCCTTGTTCGCGCGCCAGATCGAAATCCTGCGCGGACCCGCCACGCTGCGCTATGGCAGCGGCGCAATCGGCGGTCTGGTCAATGTGGTGGACGACCGGATTCTCGAGCGCTTACCGACCACCTTGACGGGCGAAGCCTATGGCCACTACGACACCGTCAGCGAGGGACGGACGGGCGGCCTCGGGCTCAGCACCGCGCTAGGCAAACAGTTTGCGTTGCATCTCGAGGGCATGGCGCAGGGCAACGAGTCCTACGGCATCCCGGGCTTCGCGGAGACCCGGCCCGACCCCGATGAGGCTCCCGGTACCCTGGAAAACAGTCAGGGCGAGCACTGGAACTTCTCGGGCGGCTTGTCCTTCATCGGCGCGCGCGGCTTTCTGGGCTTTGCTGTCCAGCAAATGGAGCGCAATTACGGCATCCCGGGCCACCATCATCACCATGAGGAAGAGGGCGGCGGCGCCCCCGAACCCGAGGCAGCGGGCGGCGTGACCATCGACCAGGCGCAAACCCGCCTTGACGTTAAGGGCGAACTGCGCGACCCGCTGCCCGGGATTGCTGCCGTGCGCACCCGATGGGGGGTTAACGATCATCAACACGCCGAAGTTGAGCCCTCGGGCGAAGTGGCGACGCGACTCGGGAATGACGAATGGGAAGGGCGGATCGAGGCCGAGCACCTGCCCATCGGCCCGCTGACCGGCGTGTTCGGGATTCAGTTGCAGGACCGGGATTTCACCGCCACTGGCGAAGAAGCCTTTGTGCCGGACGCCGCGCAGCGTGCGGTGGCCGCCTTCATGGTCGAACAAGCGGTGTTCGGCGACCTGCGGGTGGACTTCGGTTTGCGCTACGAGCACAACGAGGCCGAAGCGCTCGCCGTGCGTGAGACCAGGACGTTTGACCTCTACGGGGTTTCCTCCGGCGTGGCCTACGGGTTCGCGCCGGGCTATGAGATCGGCAGTTCGTTCACGGTCGCAGGGCGCGCACCGTCGATCGAGGAACTCTTTGCGAACGGCCCTCATCTGGCGACCAACACCTATGAGATTGGTGATGCGGGACTCGAGTCTGAACTGGCGCGTAATCTCGACCTCTTCTGGCGCAAGACCGCCGGGCGACTGACGCTGGATCTCGGCTTCTTCTACAACGACATCAGCGATTTTGTGTTTGCCGAGGAGCAGGACACCAATGGCGACGGGATTGCCGACCGGGTGGAACCCGACTTCGGCGACACCGGGCTGGTGGTCGATGAGGCCGACGCCCTGCTGCTGATTCGCCAACGGCAGCAGGATGCCTGGTTCTGGGGCTTTGAAATGGCGGCCGGGTTGCTCCTGATCGACGACGCCCGCGGGCAGTTGCGCTGGCGCCTGTGGACTGACTTTGTCGAAGCCGAACTGGACAACGGCGAGCGCGTGCCGCGCCTGCCGGCCTTGCGCTTCGGCAGTGGCCTTGTCTGGCAGCAGGAACGCTGGACCGCGTATCTCGACCTGACGCGGGCAATGTCCCAGGACGCGACGGCCGCGCTGGAGACCCCGACCGACGGATATACCCTGCTAGACATTGGATTGGAGCATCACTGGCAGGTGTCGGGTAGCCGCGAACTGACGGTGTTTGCGCGCGGGAACAACCTGCTGGATGAGGAAGTCCGGCGGCATCCCTCGTTCATCAAGGATCTGGCGCCCGCGCCGGGCGCCAGCGCGCTGCTTGGACTGCGTTTGCGCTTTTAGGGACCGGGTCAGGGGCGGGACGGCCCGCAAGAGCCGACCCCGCCGGTTTCCTTCAACGTCTGGCCTGTTTCATTCAAGACCCAAACTGGGCAAAAATCGCAGCATCCGAGCTCAAGCGCTGTGAGGCCGGCCGTCGAGGCCGCGGCTCACGCGGAGAGCGGCGCATAAAAAGTCCAATATCGAACCAGAGCAGGGTCAAGCCTCGGCTGGCACCCTGTCTGCAACACGTTTACGAGGAGGTTCCAGTCATGTCAGAAGCAAGCACCCAATCCGCCCCCGGGCGGCTTGATGCCCTCATCATTGGCGCCGGCGTTGCCGGCCTGTATCAGCTCTACCAGCTCCGCAACCAGGGGCTGGCGGTCAAGGCGGTCGACACCGCGACCGGCGTGGGTGGCACCTGGTACTGGAACCGCTACCCGGGCGCGAAATTCGACTCCGAAAGCTACATCTACCAGTACCTGTTCTCCGAAGAACTGTACAAGGGCTGGAGCTGGAGCGAGCGCTTCCCCGGCCAGCCCGAAATCGAGCGCTGGATGAACTACGTGGCCGACAAGCTCGACCTGCGCAAAGACATCCAGTTTGGCACCACGGTTAAATCCGCCCACTTCAACGAAGCCAGCAAGCGCTGGCTGGTCACGACCGAGGCCGGCGAGCAGTTCGACGTGCAGTTCCTGATCTCCTGCACCGGCATGCTGTCGGCGCCGATGGCGAACCTTTTTCAGGGGCAGGAGCGCTTCAAGGGCCGGATTTTCCACACCTCGCGCTGGCCGAAAGAGCCGATCGATTTCACCGGCAAGCGCGTGGGCGTGGTGGGTAACGGCGCCACCGGCATCCAGGTCATCCAGACCATCGCCCCGAAGGTCGGCGAGTTGAAGGTGTTCGTGCGTAGCCCGCAGTACATCACCCCGATGAACAACCCGCAGTACGGCCCGGCCGAAGTCGAGGCCTACAAAGCCCGCTTCGAGGAACTGCAGCAGCTGCTGCCGCGTACCTTCTCCGGCTTCGAATACGACTTTGAGAACGGTCCCTGGGACCAGCTCAACGCCGCCCAACGCCGCGACATCATGGAAGCCAACTGGAAAAACGGTTCGCTCAAGCTATGGCTCGCGACCTGCGTCGAACTCTTCACCGACGAAGCCGCCAGCGCCGAAATCTCCGAATTCGTGCGTGAGAAAATGCGTGAGCGCCTGAAAGACCAGCGGCTGTGCGATCTGCTCATCCCGACTGACTACGGTTTTGGCACCCACCGCGTGCCGCTGGAAACCAACTATCTTGAGGTCTACCACCAGCCCAACGTGGAGCTGGTCAGCGTCAAGCACAACGCGATCAAGGAAGTGACTGAAACCGGCGTCACGCTGGCCGACGGCACGCACTACGAACTCGACGTGCTGATTCTTGCCACCGGCTTCGACGCCGGTTCCGGCGCGCTGACCCGCATCGACATCCGTGGCCGCGGCGGGCGCTCGCTGAAAGACGACTGGAGCCGCGATATCCGCACTACCATGGGCCTGCAGGTCAACGGCTACCCCAACCTGTTCACCACCGGCGCGCCGCTGGCGCCATCTGCCGCGCTCTGCAATATGACCACCTGCCTGCAGCAGCAGACCGAATGGATCAGCCAGTGCATCGCCTATCTGCGCCAGCACGGCAAGTCGGTGATTGAATCGACCGCCGAGTTTGAAGACGAGTGGGTGCGCCACCACGACGAACTGGCTAACGCCACGCTGGTGACCAAGACCGACTCCTGGTACATGGGCTCCAACATCGAAGGCAAGCCGCGTCGGCTGTTGTCTTACATCGGTGGCGTGGGGACCTATCGCCAGAAGTGCGAAGACGTGGCCGCGCAGGGCTACGCCGGGTTCGCGCTGCAGTAAGCCCGCCGGCGGCGCCGGTCGGGCGCCGCCAACCCAGTCCCCGGCTTGGTTGACAGGCCGGGGTGCGCGTCGGTAGCGTCCCTCCGGTTCGCCGTCCCCGTTCGGGCCCGCTGCGCCTTTCGCGTGAGCTGGCCCTGAACGCGCTGAGGCGGCGCCCGGGACACCCTGCGCATGACCCAACTCATCACGCCGGCCGAATTGCCCAACTGGGTGCCCGGCCAAATCATCGCAGCCAGCGACACGCTCGACTGGCGCGGCGTCGCCTTGCGTGGCTATCGCTATCGCGGTCAGGACGTCTACATCCCCCCCATGCGCGATTACATGATCGTGGCCTACGAGCGCGGCCTGACGCCCATGGAGCGCTGCTTCGATGGGCGCTGGCAGCACGCCCGTTGCGCGCCAGGCACTATCTCATTGTTGACCCGCGCCCAGCGCTCCAACTGGAACTGGAGCGAGAACGTGGACGTCAATCATGTGTATCTGGAAGAGGCGACGGTGCTGCGGGTCGCGTCCGAAGCCATGGATCAGCACTTGACCGAGGTGCGGCTGCGTGACGTGCTGGATGTGGAAGATCCGGTGCTGACGGCGGGGGTCGCGGCCATTGCCGCCGAGGCTCGCGCGCCCGGTCTGGGCGGGAACCTTTACGTCGAAGCCGTGGCGACCCAACTGTCATTGCATCTGCTGCGACACTACGCGGAGGTCACGATCCGCGAGCGCGTTGACGGCAGCCAGTTTTCACCCAGCCAGCGCCAGCGTCTGACCGACTATATCGACGCCCATTTGCACGACACCCTCAGCCTGCCGACCTTGGCCGCGCTGCTGGGGCTGGGTGTCTGCAGTTTCACGCGTCGTTTTCGCAGCAGCTTTGGCTGCGCGCCGCATGTTTTTGTGACCGGACAGCGCGTGCTGCGGGCGCGCCGTTTGCTGGCCGATCCGGCGCGCGTCCCGAAGCAGGTCGCGGCCGACTGTGGCTTTGCCGACCAGGCGCATCTCAACCGGGTTTTCAAAGCCAAAACCGGCATGACGCCGGGCGAGTTTCGCGCCCGCCACAGCGGGCGCTGAGCAGGTCAGGCAGCGGGCGGTCGTCCGCCGTCTGCCTGACCTGCGTGTCCGCTACGCTCAGAAATCCTGCCAATCCTCCGCCACGGCGTCCGCAGTGCTCGCCAGCGCCGGGCTTGCCCGGGTCGCCGCGGGTGTCGCTGCGGCCTGCCGTTTGGCCGGTGCAGCGCTTGCCTTGCTGCGGGTAAGGCGGAAGACACTCACCGCCTCCTGCAGATGCCGCGCCTGATCTTCCAGAGACTTCGCCGCCGCTGACGCCTGTTCGACCCGCGCCGCGTTCTGCTGGGTCACGTCTTCCATCTGGCTGACCGCGGTATTGACCTGATCGATGCCGGAGCTCTGCTCGACCGAGGCGCTGGAGATATCGGACATGATGTCGGTCACGCGCTGGACCGAACTGACAATCTGCGTCATGGTCGAGCCCGCTTCCCGCACCAGCGCCGAGCCGTCGTCGATTTTCTGCACGGAGTCGGAAATCAGTCCCTTGATTTCTTTCGCCGCAGCTGCGGACCGTTGCGCAAGATTGCGGACTTCCGCCGCGACCACCGAGAACCCGCGGCCCTGCTCGCCCGCGCGGGCGGCCTCAACTGCGGCATTGAGCGCGAGGATATTGGTCTGGAAGGCAATGCCATCAATCACGCTGATGATGTCGACGATGCGCCGCGAGGATTCGTTGATCGAGTCCATCGTGGATACGACGTCTTGCACCAGCGCGCCGCCCTTGATGGCGACGGATGAGGCCGCGACGGCCATTTCGTTGGCTTGCTTCGCGTTGTCCGCGTTTTGTTTTACGGTCGAGGCCAGTTCTTCCATGCTGGACGCGGTTTCTTCGAGACTCGCCGCCTGCTGCTCCGAGCGCTGTGAAAGGTCGAGATTGCCCTGGGCGATTTCGGACGCCGCCTGCAGGATCGCGTCTGCCGAGTCCTTGATATTCGCCACCAGCCCTTTGAGATTTTCCACGGTGGCGTTCGAGTCTTCCTTCAGCATGAGGAAGGTACCGCCAAACTCGCCGTCGATGGTCTCGGTGAGATTGCCTCTGGAGAGCGCGTTGACCTCGTTCAGGCCGTGGTCGCTGGTGTCCATCAGGCGGTTGAGGGCTTGGCCCTGGTCGAGGAAAAAGCCTTCTTTACCCGCAAGATCCACGCGCTTGCTGAAATCACCGTCGGCGGCGGCGTTGACCATCGCGTTGACTTCGGCATTCCAGGCTTCGCGCAGCGCAGCCTGTTCGTCGAGCGTGCGCTGAAGCTTGCCGACGTATTCGTTGTATTCGTTGAACGAGGTGGCCAGTTGGCCCACTTCGTCGGCCGTGTGGACAGTCAGGCGGGCGTCCAGCTTGCCGTTAGCCGCCATCAACTTCTTCAGGAACTCGCTGACCTCCACCACCGGGCGCGCGACAAAGCGGACCGCGGAGACGCTGAGCACCAGACTGATCAGGACGCCGAGTACCGTGCAGGTCGCGACGACCGCGCTGATCTCGGTCCGCAGCGCGGCGATGATCGGCTCCTGACCTTCCACCGCAGAGTCACCCAGTTCTTCGACCGTGGTCAGGGTGGCGATGACCTGTTCAAAAACCGTGTTGAAGTCGGCTTGCCGGGCGCTGATGTCGCGCTCGTTGCCAGCCTTGACGGCCTCCACGAGGCGGAGGCGGCTCGTTTCAAGGCTGCTCGCTCCTTCCTCCAGCGTGGTACGGACTGCGGGGGCTATCAGCTCGGACGCAAGCACCCGGCCCATGGCTTCAACGGACGCTGCACGCGCGTCCGTCATCGCGGTCTGCATTTGGTCGTCAAGCTTACCGGCAATGGTAGCCTGCAGGACCAGAATGACCTCTCGCTCGATGTTGATCTGGGTTTCCATAGCGCCATCCGCGACGGTCAAGGCGGGGCCGGTCAGGTAGTGGATCAGCGAAGAGAAGCGTTCCTTGGCATACCAGCCGGCGCCTCCCGTAATGACCAACAGCACGCACATCAATCCGAACGCCAGCCCTAGCTTGTTGCCGAGCCGCATGGCACTTAACCATCCCATAAACACCTCTTCTTTGAGTGATGTGCTCTTATCGGGCGCTGGATGCGCTTATTTAGGGCAAAAAAATTTAGGGAAATTTGGCGAGAGAACCCCCTATTTATCCCGGGTTTTTCAAGAAAGCCCCTTAACGGAAGTTTTAAAAAACAAAACGCACGATAAAGCGGCGTTTCATCTGCGACGTCAGGACGCACGCCATACCAGCGCATTTTCGAATTATTTTTCAGCAGAAATGACCTTGCCTACGCCCTTGCCCAGCGCTTGCAAGCCGTCACGCCGGACGAGGGGATGTGCGGGATCGAACAGGGGCTTATTGCGGCAGGCAGCTTCACCTACCTGTTGCTGGCCGCTGGGGAGGCGGCCGCGTTGCTGGATGAGACCGGCCCGGCTTAACCGGGCCGGCGGCTGGCTGCAGCCGGCGCTTAGCTCTGGCGCGGCGCCCTGCGCAAGGCGGCGCTGGCCACCTCATCTATCCGCAGGCCTTCCGGGTCGTTCCGCGGATCGCCCTCGATAACCACACCATAGACCTCGCGCGCCGCAGCGATGCTGACATAGCCGTCGCGTACGTCGGACAGCACCCGCGCGGGTTCTCGCGTGCGGGCATTGCCGTAGCCCCCGCCACCGTTGGTGATGTAACGCGACAGCGCCCCGGCACGCGTGCGCCAGCGGGGTTCGCGGGCGAAGTAGAAGTAGGTGCCCCTGGCGTCCGGTGCCTTGGTCACCGGATCCAGCACGCCTGCGATCGGGGTGGTGGCGGCGTAGACGCCATCGTGCGTCGGGATGAGCGGGCCGGTGCCCAGCACCGGATCCTGCGGGTCGAAGAACCAGCACGCGCCGGCCTTGCCGTCGACACCACCCTGCACGCCGTTGCCGGTCGCTTTCTTCAGCCGGATCGGAATGCTGTAGTGCTCGCCAGCGGTTTCCCAGAACGCGTCTTTCAGCACCGCCGCGCCGCCGCGGTTGTAGCCGGCGCCGCCGGTGTCGGTGACGTATTCCTTGCGCATCAGGAGCACCGGCGAGTCCTGCTCCATGGCTTCTGTCGACGGGTCCAGCCCGTTGACCATGTAGGGCACCATGTAGGAGTCGCCGTCGTGGCTGCGGTCCGCGCCCCAGGGCCCGTGCTCGCCGCCGACGTTACCGATGTTCTGCCAGGGCGTGCCGCTCGCGTTCACGCCGTGCGAGTTGTGCACGCAGACCGTGCCGTAGTCGCCGCCAAAGGCCACATCGCCCATCACCGCGCCCAGCTCGCGCAGGATGGCGGAGAGCAGCGCGGAGGAGATTTCCCAGTACAGCATCACCGCGCCCGCCGGCGGCAGTGCGGACATGATGGTGCCCGGCGGGACCACGATGTCGATCGGGCGGTAGGAGCCGGAACTGAACGGCGTTTCGCGGTCCAGCAGCAGCTTGAAGGCGGCGCCAACGGCGGTCTTGGCATCCAGCGGACCGGCGTTGATGCAGGTGCGCGCCTGCCGCGACGAGCCCGAGAGGTCGACCTCGACCCGGCTGCCGCGCTTTTCGATTTTGGCGCGCACGACGATGGGTTCGTCGTCGCCCACGCCATCGGCGTCCAGCGGCTCTTCCATTTCGTAGGTGCCGTCCGGCACGCGGCTGATGGCCTCGCGCATGGATTCTGCCGACACGTCACAGCAGTAGCGCAGCGTGCCGCGGAAGGCCGCTTCGCCGTAGCGCTCGATGCTCTCCGTGATCAGCTTCTCGCCG
>Ga0255087_1000941_pt1 | contig 11127 bp, 7 predicted proteins | sample Colum_Miss_RepA__FD_188561 | JGI IMG/M metagenome (GOLD analysis project Ga0255087, IMG submission 188561) | Freshwater microbial communities from Columbia River, Oregon, United States - Colum_Miss_RepA_8d | ecosystem: Environmental > Aquatic > Freshwater > River | place: USA: Oregon | collected...
CAGCGTGCGCGGTGCCTACACCGAGTTCGCCGACGCCGTGCCGCGCGGCAACATCCGGTTGCTCGGCGGCGCAGCCACGCGCGACTTGGCCGGCTCCAGCGGCCGGCTCGAACTCGCCCGCAGCATCGCCAGCGACGCGAACCCGCTCAGCGCCCGCGTCTTCGTGAACCGGGTCTGGCTGCACCTTTTCGGCGAAGGTCTGGTGCGCACGCCGGATGACTTCGGTCATCTCGGCGAGAAACCCGTTCACCCCGAGCTGCTTGACTACCTCGCCGCGCGTTTCGTGGCCGAGGGCTGGTCGTTCAAGAAGCTGGTGCGCCTCATGGTCACGTCCGCGACGTGGCGGCAGTCCAGCGCGCCAAGCTCGGCGGCGCTCACCAAGGATGCGGAGAACCGCCTGTGGCATCACTACCCCCAGCAGCGCCTCGACGCCGAGTCCATCCGCGACGCGCTGCTCACGGTGTCCGGCCGCCTCGACCCGGCGTTGGGCGGCGAGCCGATTGACCCGTATCGCACCGCGCAGGACGCGGCCAAGCGCCTGTTCAGCGGCCCGCTCGACGGCCTCGGCCGCCGCAGCCTCTACTTGAAGATGACCTTGATGGAGCCGCCCAAGTTCCTCGCGCTCTTCAACCAGCCCATCCCCAAACTCACCACCGGCAAGCGCGACGTGACCAACGTCCCCGACCAAGCCCTCGCGTTGCTCAACGACCCATTCGTCCTCGCGATGGCCAAGCACTGGGGCGACCGCGTGCTCAAGGACGGCGCGGCAACGCCAGAAGTGCGAGCGAAGGCGATGTTCACCACCGCGCTCGGTCGTCCGCCGCGCGACGAGGAGCTGTCGCGGCTTGTGAAGCTGGCGTCGCGCTCGGCGGAGCTGCACGGCCTCGCGCCCGGTGCGCTCATGGCCTGTGGGCCGGTCTGGCACGACGTGGCGCACGCGCTGTTCAACGTGAAGGAATTCATCTATGTCCACTGAACAAGGCGTCGCCATGAACCCACTTTGTCCCGGTCGTCTCGCTCCCGCCGTCAAACGCAGAAGTTTTCTTCAGCAGTCTAGCCTGGGCTTCGGCTGGCTGGCCTTCGCTGGGCTGGCGAACCGTCTTGCCGGTGTCGAAGCGCGTCGTCCCCAGTCCCATTTCGCCCCGCGCGCGAAGCACGTCATCTTCCTCTTCATGGACGGCGGCGTGTCGCATGTGGACACCTTCGACCCCAAGCCCGAGCTGACGAAGCGCCACGGCCAGCCCGCCCAGTGGCGCGCCGACGAACTTTCCCAAAGCGTCAGCGCGAACCGGAAGTGGCTGAAGAACCTGTGGGAATACAAACAACACGGCCAGTCCGGCCTCTGGGTTAGCGACCTGCTGCCGCACATCGCGGGCGTCGCGGACGAACTTTGCGTCGTGCGCTCGATGGTCGGCGAGACGCCGTTGCACGGCGCGCAGAGCCTACTGCTCCACACGGGCCGCAGCATCGGCGCGGCGCCGAGTCTCGGCTCGTGGGTGTCCTACGGCCTCGGCACCGAGAACGAACAGCTTCCGAGCTACATGCTGCTCAACAACGACTGGGTGCCCAACGGCGGCTCGCAGAACTTCGCCAGCTCGTTCCTTCCCGCGACGCATCAGGCCACGCCCGTCCGCGCCAAGGGCCGGCCCGTGGACAACATCACGCCCGCCGACCCCGCCGCGTTGCAGCGTGCGAAGCTGGACTTCCTCCGCGAGCAGGACACGGCCACCGCGCAGGCCCGCGGCGGCTCCGACGCCATCGAGTCCGCCATCAAGAACTACGAGACCGCCGCGCGAATGCAGTCGCTCGTGCCCTCGCTCTGCGACGTGACCGGCGAAAGCCCCGAGACGCTCCGCCTCTACGGCGTGGACCGTGCGAATGACTTCGACAAGTTCTACGCGCTGCAATGCCTGCGGGCGCGCCGCATGGTCGAAGCCGGGGTGCGCTTCATCGAAATCACCTGTCCGAACACTCACGGGAACAATTCACCTTGGGACCAGCACGGGGACTTGCGTCGGCGTCACGAGGAGAACGCCCGCATCACCGACCAGCCCGTCGCCGCGCTTATCCGCGACCTGAGAGCGCGCGGCCTGCTCGACGACACGCTCATCCTCTGGGCCGGCGAGATGGGCCGCACGCCGCACTCCTCCGGCACGGACGGCCGCGACCATCACGTCAGCGGCTACACCATCTTCATGGCTGGCGGGGGCGTGCGCGGCGGGATGACCTACGGCACCACCGACGAGATGGGCATGAGCGCGGTCGAGCACCGCGTGGACATCCACGACCTGCACGCAACGGTGTTGCACCTGCTCGGCATGAACCACGAGCGCCTTACCTTCCGCTTCGGTGGACGCGACCAGCGGCTCACGGACGTGCATGGGCAAGTGATCGAGGAAATCCTGGTTTGAGCCATAGCCATGACCCTGTGCGGTGCCCTGGCCCCTCTGGAGCCGGAGCGCCGTTGCCGACGGCGAGTGAGCGGGAGCGGGTTCATGAACTCCATCACCTCCGCATCTGCACCCGCCCTCTTTGTTTGCCCGTTCGCCTTGTGCTACGCTGAAACCACAGTGCACCGGCTGCCAGCCATTCAACGATGAGACGCGCACCATCTGCACAACGTTCTGGATGGCGGGCTGTAATCGGCCTGCTTCTGTTCGCTCTGCCATTCGCCATCGTGCCGGCCTGTGGCGGCGCGGCGGCGGTGCCAGCGGTGGCGCCCACGTTTGAGCAGCTTGCCTCCAACGTCGTCGCCCGTTCGCGCTGGGAGCGCACGCAAAACACGACCGCACAGTTCACCTTCAAGAAACTGCGCGTGTTCGAGGAGTTCGACGGGAAGGACAAGCTGGAGGAGCGCAAGCAGTCGCGTCAGGAGTGGCTGCCCATCAATGGCGTGCCGTTTGCGCGGCTGGTGGAGCGGAACGGCCAGCCGCTCACGGACAAGGAGCGCAAGCTCGAAGAGGAACGAGAGGCCGCCGCGCGCGCGGGGAAAAAGCCGGCGCGCAGTCCGGAAGCCTCCAAACGCGACAAGGAATGGCAGTTCACCGACGAGATGCTGGCGCGCTACACGTTCAAGGTCGTCGGACAGGAAGTCGTGCGCGGCCGACCGGCCTGGGTGGTGGAGTTCACTCCGCGCCGTGCGGACCTGCCGGTGAACAAGCTCACCGACCGCGTGGCCAACAAGGTGGCAGGCAGGGCCTGGGTGGATGCGGAGGAATGGGAGCTGGCGCGGCTGCAGTTCTGGCTGACCGATGAGGTCACGCTGATCGGCGGCGTGGTGGGCGTGCTGCGGAAGTTTGGGATGACCCTGGAACGAACGCGGATTGAACCCAATGCCTGGCTGCCCACCCTGGTGGATTTTGAGATGGGCGGTCGCGAGTTGCTCACCAACAAGCGCGTGCACTACCGCGAGGAGGCCACCGGCTTCAAGCGCGTTGCCCCGGCAAAATAGGCGTCGTCCCGCCAGCGCGCACACAAACTCCACTCGCCCGCCACGCCGCAGCCTGCTTTCATCCCGCGCATGATCACCGTGGTTGGCAGCTTTAACATGGATTTGTTCATCGAAGCGCCGCGCTTTCCGGCTCCGGGCGAGGCGATATTGGGCAGGAACTTCCGCCGCGCGCCCGGCGGCAAAGGGGCCAACCAAGCGTATGCCGTGGCGCGCATGGGCGTTCCTGCGGCCATGATCGGGGCTGTGGGGCAAGACGCGTTCGGCGATGAGATGGTGGCCAATCTGTTGGAGGTGGGCATCGGCACCCGGGGCGTGGTCCGCCGCGATACGGTGGCCAGCGGCACGGCGGTGGTCATCCTCGACGCCACGGGACAGAACCAGATTGTCGTGGCCAACGGGGCGAACGATACGCTCACCGCCGCCGAGGTGCTGGCGCAGCGCGATTCGTTTGTCCGCTCGCAGGCGGTCATCGTGCAATTGGAAACTCCCATGGAAGCCGTGGAGGCCACGCTCCGGCTGGCCCGCGAGTGCCGCGTCATTTCCGTGCTCAATCCTGCTCCCTACGCTCCGGTGACGGATGCGCTGCTGCACTTGTGCGACTGGATCATCCCCAATGAGAACGAGACCGCCAAGCTGACCGGGGTGGAGGTGCATGATTCTGCCAGCGCGGCCAGTGCCGCCGTCGTCCTCAAGCTGCGTTCCGCCTGCCCGCGCGTGGCGGTGACGCTCGGGGCCAACGGCGTCTGGCTGGACACGCCGGAGTTCACCGGGCACGTGCCCGGCTTCAAGGTTCAGGCGGTGGACACCGTGGGCGCGGGCGATACTTTCATCGGCGCTTTTGTGGCGCGGCTGGTGCGGGGCGTGCCGGTGCGGGAAGCCGCCCGGTTTGCCTGTGCGGCGGCGGCCATGGCCGTGACCCGACGGGGCGCCCAGGCCAGCATCCCCACCGCCAACGAGGTCGAGGAGTGGCTGAGGCAAAACGGAGCGGCAGCATGAGTCCCGTCACGCACTTTCTCGCGGGCTGGGCGCTGGCACACACGACCGAACTCAATCCCCGCGAGCGGATGCTGGTAAGCGTCGCGGGCATCATTCCTGACCTGGACGGGTTCGGCATCGCCGTGGACCTGGTCACGCGCGGCGCGACGGACTGGTGGGGAAAGTATCACCATGAGCTGGGGCACAACCTTGGCTTCTGCCTGCTGGTGACCGTGGTCTCCGCCTGCCTGGCCAAGCGCAAGAGCGTGACGGCGTTGCTCGTGTTCCTGAGTTTTCACCTCCATCTGATTTGCGACCTCATTGGTGCGCGCGGTCCGGATGGCGACCAGTGGCCCATCCCCTATCTCGTGCCGTTCTCCACCCTGCCGCGATTGGTCTGGAGCGGGCAATGGGCGCTCAACGCCTGGCCGAACCTGCTGATCACCGCCATCCTGATCGCCCTCGCGCTGCGCTGGGCATGGTGGCGCGGCTACTCGCCGTTGGAAATGGTTTCCGCGCGGGCCGATGCATTGTTCGTCGAGACGTTGCGACGGAGGTTCCCGGCGCGGGAGAAGCAGTAATCAGTGCTTGGCGGTTAGTGGCGGATGGCACAACCAGCCGCCGACTAAATACTGATTACTAATCACTCATTTTTCCCCACTCTCCCCCCGTGTCGCTAGAACACACCCAAGTCACCTTTCGCTACGAACGCCTGCGCGCACTGGCCATGGGGGTGCTGGAGGCGGCGGCGACCACGTTCCTGCTGCTCATTGCCGTGCGGTATTTCGAGGCCGGCCCCACGGCCAAGGCCTTGATCGCCCTCGGCGGAAGTTTGGGCCACCTGTTCAGCCCGCTGGTGGTGAACGAAGTCACGCGCCGGGGCTGGCCGGTGGCCCGCGCGGCCGCCGGGCTCGGCTACCTTGGGGCGGCCGCGCTGCTGGTGGCGGTGTGCGCGCCCGCGCTGCCCATCTATGTGCTGGGCTGTGTGGTGGCCACCGCCTGCGGGTCCTCCGCCATTCCGCTGATGACGCAGGTGTATCAGATGAACTACCCGCCGGCCCAGCGCGGCCGGCTCTTCTCGCAGACCATGATCATCCGCATTGGCATGGCGGCGCTGGCGAACGAGCTGGGCGGCCGGCTGCTGGCGGTGCGGCTGGATTACTTCCGCTGGCTGCTGCTGGGGTTTTCGGCCGCGTATGCTTTTGGCGCGTGGTGCCAGTCGCGGATTCCTTCCGCACCGCTGACGGCCAGCGCGGGGACGCACCCGCTCCGGGCCATGCGCTATGCCCGCGAAGACCGGTTGTTTCGCATCACGCTCATCGCCTGGATGTTCATGGGCATGGGCAACCTGATGATGTATCCGCTCCGCATCGAATATCTGGCCAACGAGCGCTATGGCCTGACCCTGGATGTCGCGACCGTGGCGCTGCTGGCGGGCGTGGTGCCCAACGTCGCCCGGCTGGTGTGCAGTCCGATTTGGGGCTGGCTCTTCGACCGCATGAACTTCTTCGCCCTGCGCGCGGTGCTGAACGTCGGCTTCGCCGTGGGCATCCTGTCGTTCTTCGTCAGCGGGGATAGCATGACCGGGCTCTTGCTGGGCGCTGTCATCTTCGGCGTGTCCAACGCCGGCGGCGACGTGGCGTGGAGCTTGTGGGTGACGAAGTTCGCCCCGCCCGAGCGCGTGGCGGACTACATGAGCGTCCACACCTGTTTCACCGGCGTGCGTGGCGTGTTGGCCCCGCTGATCGCGTTCCACCTCGTCGGTTCGCTGGGCATGATCAACATGGCGTGGATGTGCGCCGCGCTCATCGGCGTGAGCGTGGTGATGCTGGGCACGGAGGTGCCGCTGGGAAAGAAAGCAAGACAGGCGACACCGACGACGGAGGAAGTGTCGGAGTAGCGGTCAAGTCTCAAGCAACCGCACCAATTCGCCCTTCGCCGCCAGCAGGCTTTTGTAGTCCAGCATCGCGTCGGGCATCGTGCGCAGGGCGCGGGCCAGGCCGCGCGCGGCGGCGGGATGACGCTTCACCTCGGCGAGCGGAATCACGGTCATGCGGATGCCAAAGAGCACGCCGCGACTCTCCGGCAACGCGACGAGCGCCTGGTCTTCCACGCGCAGCCAGACTTCATCTTCACGCAGCGGCGGAACGAGCTTGGGCAAACCCCGGGCGGGATGCTGATTGAGCTCCGGCGAGCGGCTCAGGCCCCAGTTCGCCCGGCACCACGCGGCCCCGGGCTTGATGCGGCCGAGGAAGTTGTGGATGGGGGAGGCCAGTTGGTCGTTCAGGTGCGGCACTGGCGTGTGAATGACTTCCAACGGCTTGCCGACTTTCTCCTCGAACCGCCACGAGGATGGAAAACACACGCAGCCGCCGACCAGGTGAAACCGTCCGGTCACGGCATCTGGCTTCAGCAGCAGATAATCCGGCTCCCAAAATTCTCCGAGTGCGAGGCAGCGGGCGAAGGGAGCGGCCTTGAAGTCCTGCTGAAACCCTTCTGTGTGACGCGCACTTTCTCCCTCACCCCGGCCCTCTCCCGCTGGGAGAGGGGGACCGTCAGCCAGCGCTGAAGCGGAACCGGCGCTGGTTGTGCCTCGCCGCGCTCCCGTAGCCGCTCCCTCTCCCAGCGGGAGAGGGCCGGGGTGAGGGAGAACGGCTGCTTGGTGCAGGGCAGCGGCGGTTAAGCCGGCTGTGCCTGGAAGCGAATTCCACTTCACCGCCAGCGCGATGGCTTCCTCCAGCAATGGCTCGGCTGCCGGCAGCAGGGCGGCACAGCGGGCCGTGTCACTCCGCAACCAGTGGCGGCGCTGGGCAAGCAGTTCGGCGTGGCGCTCGGTCGGGGCGAAGAACTTTTCCGCCCTGCCAGCCTTGAGGCCGAAGCTGTGCTGGTAGTCCTCGTCCGGCAGGACATTCACCCACGCTGGCGCAGCTTGGCTCACGGCACGCGCAGCACGCGGTAGAAGAGGCGGTTCGTGGATGCGGTGAAGTTGGTCAGGCTGCCGTTGGTGGTCGTCGGCACAACCGGGTTGCCGGCGCGGAACCAGTTGGTGAAGTTGGCCGAGGCCTCGACTTCATAGAGCTCATACGGCGTGGCGAACCAGTTCAGGTTGGTGGGGGAGATGAAGGTGAACCGCAACACGGAGGCCGCGTTCGTCGGGTTGGTGCCCAGCCGGAATTCGTTCAGGTTGCTCACGCCATCGCCGTCGGCATCCGCGTTTGGGTTGATGCTGATACTGGCACTGCCGAAATACTGGGCCACCCAGTCATCAGGCAGACCGTCGCTGGCTCCACCGGGGTTCTGGTCATCGAGCAGCGAGATCACGCGGACCTCGACGAAGGGCGAGCTGTTGGTGCCATCGGAGAACCGGATGAAGGCCCGGTCATAGGCGAGTCCCGAGGCTGGATCGACCCGAGCCGCACTTAAAAAGCGCGCCGGCGTAAATCGCAAGAGTGATCCTTGCAGGGAGAAGGCACCCGCGCTCGTGGTGCCACTCACGAGGCTCATTGTCAGATTAGTGCTTTGCCCATCATAACCCCGCAGCTCGATCTGGTTGATGCCCATGATGTTGGGAGCCCCGCTAGGCTGGGTGACGACATCCATGACCCTGTTGTAACTCCACGGCGGCGTGTTGTTCGTGGGATACGCCTGTTGCACCACGGGTGGATCGTAGCTGCCGAGGGTTGCACCGCGCCCGTCGGCGTGGGCCTGAAAAAACATGATGGCCTGCTTGAGTGTGGTGTTTGGCTCGGAGCTGTTCTCACTCGAATGTTCCATGCTCAGGATGTGGCCGATCTCGTGGCAGAGCACCTCCTCAAACGTGGCCAGCGTTTGCAATGAAGACTGCGTGTGCTTCATCACCAGGTAGCCCCGCAGCACAGGGAAAAACTCGTTGCCGTTCACGTTGCCGCCCATGCCGCCGTTGGGGAAGGTCCCGGAAATGGAGAAGGAATTGCCCCCGATGCCCAGGGTTGAGGAGCCGGAGACGTAGTTGTAAGTGTCGTGGAGTTGCAGTCGGATGCGCCCGTCGTTGGAGCTGACGTTTGCCGCAGCCATGCCGAAGCTGGTCACGCCGGCGAACTTGAAGCGCAGACTGGTCACGCCTTCCCAGGCGCGAAAGGCATTGCTCACCGCCGACAGTGCTTGTGCCTGAGTGATCCCGGTGGGAAGAAAATCAGCATCCACCAGGTATTCGACGGGTTCGCCACGGTCGCCAGCGGTGAAGCGGCGGGAGACGCCGGAGGCGTTTGTGGAGAGGCCCGGCACTGCAAGCGGAACCAGCAGACTGGCGGCCTGCGCGGTCAGGTCCGGTCCGCTCGCGCTGGGATAAAGGATGCGTGCGGCGGACAGCAGGGCCAAGGCGTTCGGGTCGGTCACGGTGGAACTCGCCGTCTTCGTTGAGCCAGCGCTGGCCAGAGACGGAGCGCCACTGGTGCCATTGTCCACGAAGAGCGTGCCGTCCGCGCGCTGGCCGAGCAGGAAGAGGCGTTCCTCGCCGGCCTTCAGCTTGGGAGCGTCGCTGGAAACCTCACCTTCCTCGCTGACCCGGCCGCCACGATGGACCACCGTGATGGTTGCGGGAAACCTCCCCTTGAACGCCTCGTTCACACGCAGCCAGGTCCGCGTGTAAATGCCGCCGTCGGCCGCGTTGCGAAAACTTTCCGAACCGAGCACCGTTGCGTGGCAGATGGCGACGGCGTTTTGCACGCGTTCGTCGGGTGTGGCGGGGGCAACGGTGAGCGCGAAAGCGGGACGCGCGAAGGCCAGCAGGCACGTCAGCGCGAAGGCGAGGTGAAATCGCTTCATGGTGCGGGGAAGATGATTCAACCCGCCCACCCGCGCAAGCTGGGCAGTTACTTCGCGCTGAACTCCAGCCGGTCGCCGTCCGCACTCACCTTGATCTTGTCGCCGGGCTTGAACTCGCCTTCGAGCAGCTTGGTCGCGAGCGGGTCCAGCAGCAGGTCCTGCACGGCGCGCTTGAGCGGGCGCGCGCCGAACTGCGGGTCGTAGCCTTCCTTCGCGATAAGCTTCCGCGCGGACTTGTCCACGTCGAGCGTGAGGTGCTGCTGCGCGAGACGTTTCTCCAGCCGCGTGAGCTGGATTTCCACGACCTGCGCCAGTTCGTCCTCGTCGAGGCTGGAGAAGATGATGGTGCTGTCCACGCGGTTCAGGAACTCGGGGCGGAAGTGCCGCTTCAGCTCGGCCATCACCTTGTCTTCCATCGCCGAGCGCGCGCCCGCGTTCGTCTTCCCGTCGAGGAAATACTCCTGGATGATGGGCGAGCCGATGTTGCTGGTCATGATGATGACCGTGTTCTTGAAGTCCACGGTGCGGCCCTGGCCGTCGGTGAGCCGGCCGTCGTCGAGCACTTGCAGCAGCACGTTGAACACGTCGTGGTGCGCCTTCTCGATTTCGTCGAAGAGCACGACCGAGTAAGGCCGGCGGCGAACGGCTTCGCTGAGTTGCCCGCCTTCCTCGTAGCCCACGTAACCCGGGGGCGCACCGACGAGTCGCGAGACCGTGTGCTTCTCCATGTATTCCGACATGTCGATGCGCACCATCGCCTGTTCGTCATCGAAGAGAAAATCCGCGAGCGCCCGCGCCAGCTCGGTTTTGCCCACACCGGTCGGACCGAGGAAAATGAACGAGCCAACGGGGCGGTTCGGGTCGCCGAGGCCGCTGCGAGCGCGACGCACGGCATTGGCCACGGCGACGACGGCCTGTCGCTGGCCGACCACGCGAGCGGCGAGGCGCTCCTCCATCTTCACGAGCTTCTGCCGCTCGCCTTCGAGCATCTTGGTGACGGGAATGCCGGTCCACGACGCGACGACCTTGGCAATGTCCTCCTCGGTGACTTCCTGTCGTAGCAGCGGATTGGCCGTCGAGTCAGCGGACTGCTTCGCCACGGACACGAGCTTCTTCTCCAGCTCGGGCAGCTTGCCGTATTGGATTTCCGCTGACTTTTGCAAATTGCCTTTGCGCTGCGCCTGCTCCAACTCCGTCTTCGCGGCGTCAATCTGCGACTGAATCACGCTCACGGCATTGGTCGCGGCTTTCTCGTTCTGCCACTGTGCAGTGAGCGCGCCGGAGCGCTCCTTGAGGTTCGCGAGTTCGACCTCAAGTTTCTTCAGCCGCTGCTTGCTGGCGTCGTCCTTCTCCTTCGCCAGCGAGGTGCGCTCGATTTCCAGTTGGAGAATCGCGCGGTCCAACTTGTCGATGTCCGTGGGCTTCGAGTCCAACTCCATCTTGAGCCGCGAAGCCGATTCGTCCACGAGGTCCACGGCTTTGTCCGGCAGGAAGCGGTCCGCGATGTAGCGATGGCTCAAGGTCGCCGCCGCCACGAGCGCCGTGTCCTGGATGCGCACGCCGTGGTGGACTTCGTAGCGCTCCTTCAGTCCGCGCAGGATGGCGATGGTGTTCTCGACGCTCGGCTCGGCCACGAACACCGGCTGGAAGCGCCGCTCCAGCGCCGGGTCCTTCTCGATGTGCTTGCGATACTCGTCGAGCGTGGTCGCGCCGACACAGCGCAGCTCGCCGCGCGCGAGCTGGGGCTTGAGCATGTTCGCGGCGTCGGCGGAACCTTCGGCCTTGCCCGCGCCGACGATGGTGTGGAGCTCATCGATGAAGAGAATGATGCGGCCTTCGGCGGCGGTGACTTCCTTGAGGAACGCCTTGAGCCGCTCCTCGAACTCGCCGCGAAACTT
>Ga0255087_1000942_pt1 | contig 11121 bp, 15 predicted proteins | sample Colum_Miss_RepA__FD_188561 | JGI IMG/M metagenome (GOLD analysis project Ga0255087, IMG submission 188561) | Freshwater microbial communities from Columbia River, Oregon, United States - Colum_Miss_RepA_8d | ecosystem: Environmental > Aquatic > Freshwater > River | place: USA: Oregon | collected...
GCTGGACACCCTTCCCAAGTACCTGGCCGAACGCATCACCCATTTTGAAGGAGCCCCCGCATGAACTCCAGCAGCAACGCTCAACCCAAAATCGCCGAAATGTACCCCGGCATTTATCAACCTGCCAGCCAGGCAGAAGCGGAGGGTGGGCCCGACCTGCCCATGCAGCCCCTCAACACCTTGCTGGGCTTTGACTTGGAGACCTACCAGGTTCCGCTGGACCAATTACTGCCAAGCAAAAAGATCATGGATGGCACCATGAGCACCCGCAAATACAAGCAGGTGGTCTCATCCATCCACGAAATCGGGCTCATCGAACCCCTGTCCGTCATCCAGCCCGACCCCAAAAAGTCAGAGTTCCTGCTGCTGGATGGCCACTTGCGCGTGTTGGCCCTTAAAGAGCTGGGCATGGAAACGGCGCCCTGCCTCATGGCCAAAGACGACGAAACCTTCAGCTACAACCACCGCATCAACCGCCTCTCCACGGTGCAAGAGCACTACATGCTCCGCCGCGCCATCGACAGAGGGGTCAGCCGCGAGCGTCTGGCACGGGCCTTCAACGTCAACCTCAGTTCCATCAACCGCCGCATCAACCTGCTCGAAGGCATCTGCCCCGAAGCCATTGACCTGCTGCAAGACAAGCAGTTCACACCAGATGTCACCCGCATTTTGCGTAACATGAAGGCCGCCCGCCAGGTGGAAGCGGTAGAGCTCATGGTGTCCAGCAACACCATCACTGTGGCCCATGCTGAAGCCTTGCTCAAAGCCACGCCACCGGAGCAGAGGGTCGACCTTAAGCCTGCCGAGCGCGACAAGACCTCACCCATCGAGCAGATCGTCAAGTTGGAAAAAGAGATGAGCCAGGTGCAGACCCAGTACAAAGACGCCGAGCAGAACTATGGCTCTGACCTGCTCAATCTGGTCGTGGCCAAGGGCTACCTGACCAAACTGCTCTCCAACGATGCCGTCAACAGCTACATCCAGCGCCACGAGCCCGAGATTCTGGAGCAGTTTGAGCTGGTGGTGAACACTGTCAGCATGGAAGAGGCGGTGCAGCAGCAAACTGACATGGTGGTCGCTGATCTTGGCGAAACGTCAGAACTTAGCTGACGGGACGGGCAGCATATCTTTTATTTGGCATGCACGAATTCACACGATCGTATGAGCGATTGTTCCGTGGCTGCGCTACGCTTCACCCATGGACACTTTGATTCCCGCCTTCCTGCGCCGCCAGCGCAACCAGCGTCGTCTGACGCTGGAGATGTTGTCTGCCAAGGTGGGCATGTCGCCGCAGCATTTGTCGGAGATTGAAAGCGGCAAGCGCGATCCGCGTTTGTCGTCCATCGAGCGCATGGCGGAGGCGATGGGGATGACTGTCCTGATCGTGCCGGAGGCTATGGCGCCCGAGCTGCGCCGGTATATCGCCCACAAGGGCCGCACCTACACCACTAAACCTTTCATCTCGCAGCCGTTTACCGGCCAGCTGAGCGCCCCAGCGGGCAATGCCACTGCTACCCATGAACCCACCGGAACCGACCATGCCCCGCAAAAAGCTTGAGCCCGATCACTCACAGTCCTCGCTCACCTTCACCATCGAAACTTTCGATGACCCCGAAACCGGCCAGCCCACCCAGTGCGGCCGTTTCAACCGCAATTGGCAAGACGAAGAAGCTCTGGATGTGCTGATCGACCAACTCGAAGCAGGCCGCGTCACCCACAAGCAGGCCCTGATACAGGCGCGCAAGCTGGAATCCACCACCCCGGACAACCTGGAAATCCAGAACTTCATCGCCAACCGACTGTGGGCGCAGGGTTTACAGGATGAAGCCACTGAGGTGTATGAGCGGGCCTTTCGCCGGGCGCAGGCGCACATCCCCAAGAACTACACCGGCCAGATCACCTGGAGTGAAGTGGACAACCGGTCCTTCCTGCGCCTGGCGCATGGCACCTTGCTGGGCTTGATGCACAAGCGAGACGGCAAAGCCGCCATGGCGTTGGCCCAGCAGATGCTGGCCTGGTGCCCCATGGACAACATCGGCGTACGGTTTTTGTTGGGCGATATTGCCCTGTTCAAGGGCGACTACCACGCCGCCCTGCAGGAATACCTGAAAGGTGCCCCCAATTCACCGGCGCACTGGTACCAGTCGGCGCTGATTGCGTTTCGGGAGGAGGACTATGTGGCGGCCTGCACTTACCTGCGGCGGGGCATTGCAGCCAACCCCTACATCGCAGAGGGGCTGACCGGGCGCACGGTATTAACAGAGCATCTGTACTGGCACGCAAGTAACGTGCATGGCAACGAGTGGGCGATCGACTACCTGGAATCTGCCGCCTGCGACTGGACGGCAGAGGAAATCGACTTTGTGGACTGGATGTTTAACGCCGCGCCTGTGCTCAAGGAAAGGGCCGCATGGATGACGCTGAACGAGGGGCTAACCTATTCGTGGGATGCCGAGCAACGCACCCCGTACACACAGAAATCGATGGCGTTCACAAATCGCATCACCGACACCCTCTCCAAGAAGATGATGCGTAAGGTCAAAAATCGGTGGGGCGATGAAATTTGGCCGTGGGATCGGGAAGGGCTCAAGCAACCCTCAGGTCGACCTACGACGCATTGACTCAAGCAAACGCATCTGCTTCGGCCAAGACCTTACCCGACGCGTCCTTGGCTGCCAGTTTGGGTTCACCCTCCACTGGCCAATGGATGCCAACAGTCGGGTCGCACCACAACAGGCTACGCTCATGCTCTGGGTACCAGTAGTCCGTCGTTTTGTAGAGGAACTCAGCGGATTCGCTGATGACCACAAATCCATGGGCAAAACCAGGTGGAACCCACAGCTGGCGCTTGTTTTCAGCAGACAGTTCAACACCCATCCATTTGCCGAATTTCGACGATGAGCGGCGCAGATCGACTGCGACGTCGAACACGGCACCTCTGGTCACGCGAACCAGTTTTCCTTGCGGATGCTGGATTTGGTAATGCAGACCGCGCAGCACACCTTGGCTGGATTTACTATGGTTGTCTTGAACGAAGGTCACATCCAGGCCAGTCGCCTGCTGAAAGTCCCGTTGGTTGAAGCTCTCGAAGAAGTAGCCTCGGTCATCGCCGAAGACCTTCGGCTCCAGAATCATCACCTCGGGTAGATCGGTTTTAGTGACTGTGTAGGGCATGGCTCAACTCACTTCAGCAAGCTGAGCAGGTATTGCCCGTAGCCGTTCTTTTTGAGCGAGTCAGCCAACCCCCCTAGTTGCTCAGCATTGATCCAACCCTGCCGGAATGCAATCTCTTCGGGGCATGCCACCTGCAAGCCTTGGCGCTTTTGCAGAGTCGCTATGAAACTGGCGGCTTCCAGCAGGCTGTCGTGCGTGCCGGTGTCCAGCCAGGCATAACCTCGGCCCATGATCTCCACGCTCAACTGACCCTGCTTCAGGTAGCGCTTGTTCACATCGGTGATTTCCAGCTCACCACGGTGGGAAGGCTTGATGTCCGCTGCAATGTCGCAGACCTGTTGGTCATAGAAGTAAAGACCCGTCACCGCATAGTTGCTCTTGGGCTCCGTGGGCTTTTCTTCAATGCTGATGGCGCGTTGGTTCCCATCGAACTCGACCACGCCGTAACGCTCAGGGTCATGCACATGGTAGGCAAAAACACTGGCGCCCTCTTCATGATGATTCGCGCTGTGCAGCTGCTTGACCAAGTCGTGACCATAGAAGATATTGTCGCCCAATACCAAGGCACTGGGGTTGCTTGCCACAAAGCTCTTGCCAATGATGAATGCCTGCGCCAACCCATCAGGACTGGGCTGCACCGCATACTGGATGTTCATACCCCACCGTGCACCGTCATCCAACAACTCGGCAAAGCGTGGAGTGTCTTGCGGGGTACTGATCAGCAGCACATCGCGAATGCCGCTCAGCATCAGCGTACTCAGCGGGTAATACACCATAGGTTTGTCGTACACCGGCATGAGCTGTTTACTCACCGCCTGGGTTACGGGGTAAAGCCGGGAGCCAGAGCCACCGGCGAGGATGATGCCTTTGCGTTGTTGTTGAGTCATGGTTTTAAAGAATCTGGTCAAGAATGTAGCCGACACCTATCTTCCAGTCGGGTAGTCGGCAGTTCCGATCGGCTTGATCGCATCCGGATCGACCCGGATGGGCTTTCCGGCGGAGCAGGCACGTTCGATCACATGGCAGGCACAGGTGTAATGACCCACTAAAAACCTGCATGGGGAAATTTCGGTTGCCATTGACACTCGCCCAGAAGACCCACATCCAGCACCCGGCGAATCGCGGTGCAGTGGTCTTTGAGATATAGCCAGTTGCGGATCTGCATTTCGTCGCCGTAGACCGGCAAGGACTTGCCCGCCAGCGCGCTAACGACCATCAGGGGGCAGGTCATCATCACCGGAAGACCATAGGTGTGGTGCCAGGGGCGAACAAGGTGGTCGGACGCTGCCTTGCTCGCCGAGTACCGGCTGGTGGGCTCTTAGGCATGGGTTTACGCGAACGGCGGATCTTCTTTGGAGAGCGCGCCGTAGACCTCGTCGGTGCTGACATGCATGAAGCGGAAGGCGATTTTGTCGGCTTCGGGCAAACTGCTCCAGTAGGCCCGCACGGCTTCGAGCAGCCGGAAGGTGCCAATAAAGCTGGTGCCACCTGTAACAAGTATCATTTATTCTTCCCAAAAATTTACAAATTAAAAGCGCGCAAGCAAGAGGCTTAAAGGCGCGACCAGCGTGGTGCAAGCAGTCCAACGATGGATGCAGCAACGAATGGTCCCGCTCCAATGAATGTAATCCAATCACTGGACCAGGCGAGCACCTGGCAAACACTCATCGACAACACCATCGTGATCTGACAAGCCAAGTTGACTCGTTGAGTCAGATTGGCGATTGACATAGAAGCCAATAAATTTACATGCAAAAATGGTAGTATTCCGGCGGCCATTACTGCTAATAGCGGCAGCGCAGAGTCAAACGAGCTCAAAGGGATTAGTGGTAGGGATGCAGCCAATATGCCCCACAACGCAGCAGCACTAACCACCGAGATACCCAGCATCGGCCATGTCCAAGATTGCAGTCGAACTCCAACCACGTCATCCTGGCCGCGCAACACCGAATTGAAGTGCCGATAAAGCGAGAGACCCGAGAGGTTAGCGAGCGCGTCACGTGCCGCTAGCAGGTAATTCACAGCAACGTACTCATCCGCCGAAAGTAGAACCACCGCGAACAATCTTTCTGACTTCTGGCCTAGCGTCTTAATAAGTCCTGCGAACCAGGCCCCGCTGAGGAAATGCAGTACTTTACGCCATCTTATAGAGCGCCATAGAAGCCGCACCCGAAGTGAACGATTGTGCCCAAGTCGCCCCTTCAGCAGAGCTACTAACGAGCCGACAGTAAGCATAAGGTCGCCGGCCACATAGATCAGGAACAGGCGATCTGGCTCAGCCAGACCATTTCTGTCCGCCAGAAGGACGCTACCCCCAACCAGCAGTGGCAGGAGTGGTGGTGCTAGCATCGTTAAGCCGAGACCAATCCTATTATCCGCGTTAAATTGCAGCTGCAACGCTATGTTGTTAAGAGCAACGCTCACGCAATACATCGCCGCCATCCATAGTGGCACGATGATGTTGCTGCCCCACGGTGCAACCCGAATCAATGCGATTGCGCTAAGTGCCCCCGCACCTGTAATAACCGTGTAGGCCAACCACACCCGCCACGACGCTATAGCGCGTCGGACCGATCTACGATGACCGGCAACGCGAAGAAAGCTTGGCAAGCCTGCATCGATAAAACGAGCCACCAACTGCGACACGGTTGTTGTCCAAAGTACAATTGCCAGTGTGGCTAGTGGGGTAGTAGCGGTGAATAAAGCAAGTGCCGCAAACCTTAGACCGATGGCCGAAGCGGCAAATGTTGGTGTTAGCCACGAGAGATGGGGTGCGCTCAAAACAATAACATCCCGGAAAATTTAAATCTAAAGGATGCTGGACCAAGTGTGGCACCGCTCAAGATGTTCATTGTGAACTGTCTGATCATTAGCCCCCTCTATAAGCGACCCCATGCTGAGTGGATCAGTCTGAATAATTAGGCCGCAACACGTAAGCTGGTGTCACTTGCTGCGAAAATGACAAACGTGCTTGGAGACTGTTAAAGGGTGGTGCGTGGTCACCTATGACTAGTGCAAGTGTCGGCTTTCGTGAATGCTCTACCACTCGGATGATTGCATTCAACACCTTGCCGATTCCCGACACGAGTTGACAGGCGTCGATGTCTACCTTGTTAGTCTCACAGATCTGCTGTAAGTCTGGCGGAACGGTCACCGTACCAATTGGGAGATGAGTGTTCAATGTCAGCACATAGGCGAAACGGCTTTCTCCTTCTTGCAACCAGCGCCCTGCCGCATCTAGCACTTCTGAATCGCAAGCGCCGGAAAACGCTGTTCCACAACGGCCTGCTTCATCAAGAAATGGGCTGTCGACGAATGCAAGCTGTTGAAGACCGGAAAGTGGCCACCAGACTTTCCTATCAAACATGCTCGCTGAGAAACCATGCATGCCAATGGTGCTCCACCCCTGGCGGTTCAGTTGCGCTGGAAGGCAGCGTGAGCCGTCAGAGGCTTTAAGTTTGCTGTAGTGACCGAGCAAGCCACACAGGATGCGCAGTTCAGCAGATGTGGTAGATCCGCGAAATGGCAATTTGCTTATCTGCGTCTGGTGGCTTTTTGAATGCATCAGCGAATCAAGGTACGCTTGAAGCATCGGCTCCATCGGTGCTCCCATGGATTCGACCACCACCAATAGTACCCTCCCTTCTGGATGCTCGTTTGCCCACTCTGGAAGATTTACAAGCGCTGCAGCGGTTTCTGATTCGGGAAGCTGTCGTAGCGATGAAGCATTTATCTGATCTATCAGGGATAAACTGAGCGTAAGAGCGGGGCTTCCCGCTATGTTTGATGGTAAATGCCTTTGGTCGGTAGTGGATAGTCGTGACGTACCATTAAGAGCATCCAGCACAGCTAGCCCTAACAATACTGCGAACAGAAAAGGTAAAACTGAACGGCTATTCCCGATAATTAGCGGTAGTAACACCATCGCTACCACGAACGGCAAGATCAGGGAAATAAGGTCCGGCTCGAAGAAACTTACCCAGTCAATTGTTGACGCGAAACGTGCGCTAGCAATGAAATCTAAAGGGGACTGGAAGTGATAGGTCAGCGACTTCGCTACCACTGCATCAAATATCCACGCTAATACCAGAACAGCACGACCAATCAGTGGCTGAACTACCATCACGCTCAGTGCTATCAGACTATCGAGCCCAAAAAATCCCCGATTCAGGAATTGACTTTGCTCCATCCACCAGAATGGTGCATTGACAAGTACGACGGCAAATGCAGTACGTAGCACTACTGCAAATACCAGATATGCTTTAGTCGTCATGGTGCGCAATCACCTAACAGTGCGGTGCGCAAATAAAGCCCATCGCCTTTGGGCAAATCATGCAGGTCATCGCAATTGTGCACAGGGTGCACGAACACCATCACTCCGTCTGGCATCTCCGGCATCGCTGCACGCCGGTAGATCGGTACCGTGAACGCCCTTATGCCGGCACGTGCCGCGTTCACAGCGACGTGGTTCAACGAACGACGCGCGATGTAATTGGTGACGATAGGGCCTGCAAGTGTATGCAACTGCGACCAAGCGCGAAACATCTGCACATGCTCTGGCCGATAGAGCTGCAAAACCACGTGGCGTGCGCTCTCATTGGAGCGCAATTGCGCGACTAAGGCATTGCCGGTGGTGACGAAATCCGTTTTTATGTCCGGTACCACATAAGCGCCGGCCGCAACAGCCCGTTGAAGCACAGTTGAGAAATCACAGTTTCCAGGCTGCCAATCAGAGGGGGCCTGTGGACCGTGGTGACAGCGCAGACGACCTTCATCATCAAGCCATAGGTCGAGTTCCAACAGACGCAGCCCACCAGCGAGAGCACGCTCCATTGCTGGCAGTGTATTCTGCCCAGGCAGCGACGCTTCGCCTAGTGCATGCGCCACCAGTGGGCGTGCTCCTGCTTGCTTGAGCCATCCATAGTCGGCTGAGACTGGTAAAGGGGGCAGGTTGGACCAGTCCTCATCGCTCGTAAGCAGAGCGATCGCGTCTTTGCCGACCTCAGCAGTAACATGGATATCCAACCAGCGCAGAGCGGGTTTCGCAAGCACCATCGCCGAGGCTGCGAGCACACAGACAACAAGCCATTTAGATGTGCATAACTTTTGACAGCTTTCAAGCATGCTTTGGAGAGACACAGGACTCACTTCTACTATTTGCCGCAGGCTTGCGCAAGCACGGTCCGCACGCCAGCCAGCCAGCCCCGCATTCGGTGCCGAAGGTAATGCCAGCGCCTCGGTTCGGCTATGCTACTGGCAATCACGAATACTACGAGCGCGCAGGCAGCGATTGCGAACGCTGCGAGACCCTTCGCTCGAGCTATAAAGATCAGGCGGTTACGCGTTAGGTAGTAAAGCGAGAACGGTGATCGGTTCCCACCTGAGGACCCGCCTTCGTAATGCCGCAGTATGCAGCCATGATCTACGAGGATTGTGTAGCCTGCGCGGCTTGCGCGCAGCACCCAGTCAGCATCGTCGTAGTAGCAGAAGTAAGGTGCATGAAAGCAACCCACATCACCCGTGCCGAAGGCTCGTACGGGTACCAGCAGGCAGGTGGTCGGCGCGTACTCGCAATGTAGCCGCACGTTAGTCCCGGTAGCTGGAGGACGATAGGAATTGCCAAAACCATCGTGCACCGTCGACAGGAAGCGGCGAAAGCTGCCTCCGGCGAACCACACGCGGTTGCTGTCATGGTCCAAAATCACAGGTGTAACCAGTGTTTGCGGCTCCGGATCGCGACACAGCCGCTCAAGAAAATCATGTTCGAAGCCGGTATCGTTGTTGATGATGAGGATTGTCTCGGTCGCACCAGCTTCCAGCGCGGTTTTGATGCCCAGGTTGTTGGCTGCTGCCACTCCCACATTGCTTGGGCTGCGCACCAAAAGTACATGGTTACTGCCCAGTGCTGCAAACGCATCAGTGCGAGCAGCGGAGTCGTCAGTGGATGCGTTGTCGACCACCACGAGCACGAAGTCGCTCAAAGTTTGGCATGACAGGCTTTCGAAGAAGCGTGGCAAATGCCTTGAACTGTTGAAGGTTACTGTGACCAAAGCAAGCTTAGGCACGACGCTCCTCCGGTCGGCGGGCAGTGATCTTTATGCAGTCGCCGTGCCCCAGCCGATCCAGCAGTTTTGCATAAAGGTGCACGACGCCCCTGCGGTGCCAAGCGGTGTCGGCGCTGACGCAAAGGGGACAAGCGCTGCCCGTTTCGTATGGCGCGCAGCCCGGGGTGTTCACGTTGGCTGCATCAGCCGATGGCATGGTGGTCATCGCATCAAGCCCCGACTGCGCAGTTCGTCAAGCGACTGGGCGTAGCTCGCTGTCGGCGAGGAACCATCGGCGTTCTGCTCGGCCCATGCCACGAACTCACGACATCCATCGTCAAACGGCATGGTGTTTCCGATCCCCAGGAGATCGTGCATGCGACGCGTGTCGGCGACGCAGTGCCGGATATCGCCTAGTCGAAAGTCGCCGCTGACGTTGTAGCGAACCTCACGGCCGAGGTTTCTCTGCAAAGCATGGAGCACATCGAGCACCGTCGTCGCGATGCCAGTGCCTACGTTAACTATACTGCCCGCACCAGGCTCGCGTGATATAGCAGCCATGTTGGCCCGCACAACGTCTGAAACATGCACGAAGTCGCGCGCCGCACAACCATCTTCAAACACGTTGATAGTTTGTTCCTCGCGGATAGCGCGCCAGAAGATCGACAGGATACCGGTGTATGGGTTTTGCAGGGACTGGCCGCCGCCAAATACGTTCTGGTAGCGCAACGCGGTAGAGGTTATTCCAAGCGCGCTGCACACTGTGAGCACTAACTGTTCCTGCGAGAGCTTGGTGACGGCATAGACGGATGCCGGTGCCAGCGGGCTGTCTTCCGCAGTTGGAATTGGTTCCAGTCCCTCCCCTGTGTAGGGGCAACGGGGTGAGAAGTGGCCAGTCTCCAAGTCTGCGGCGGCGCGCGAGGGCGGATACACGATACGCCCGTCGGAAGGCCGGCGATAGCTGCCTTCGCCATACACCGCCCGTGAACTAGCCACCACCACATGAGAGGGCGCGTGTCGGCGCTCCGTCAGGCACTCTAACAGCGCCGCCGTTCCACCATCGTTTACTGCAGTGTATTCACGGGCCTGGTACATCGATTGCCCGGTTCCAGTCAGTGCGGCCAAATGGATCACTGCGTGTTGGCCTTCAAGCGCACGGTTCCAGGTTTCGAAGTCGCGCACGTCGCCGTATACGAAGTCGATATCCGACCGGATAGACCTGAAGGACGCCGATTGCTCCGGATCGGATCCGTGGACCTGGGGCAACAGGTTATCTAGCACTCGTACACGCCAGCCTTGAACGAGCAAAGCCAGTACTGTGGCTGATCCTATGAAGCCAGCACCACCAGAGACCAGAATACGTTTTTCAGACATATCAAAGAGTTTTCATACTAATTTATGTGGAAAGAGAGTGGGCCTTCAATGCATAAACTCGGTTAGCAATGAAGCACTGTGTGCCCAGCGATAGTGGTTGGACCGATTGATACTTAGGCTCCGCTGTTCGCTTGCAAACTGGGGATCGTCGAATACTCGATCAATAATTGTGACTAAAGCGTCAGCGTCATGCGAAGAGAAACTCGGCTGGTTGGCGTCGATCAACTCCCGGAGGCTCGAATTGTCCGCTACGGCCACCGGACAGCCGGCACGCATCGCCTCCACCACCGGAAGACCGAATCCCTCGTAGTCAGAAGCTAGGACAAATAGCCGCGCCGCCGAGAGAATCGATGCGATGATCTCGTCGCTGGCGTCGTCGATCCAGACCACGCGCTTATCAGGTGGGGCCGTGACCTCAAAGTTCTGGATGCGAGACACGACCTCATCGGCTAGCCACCCACGCCGACCCACTATCACATACAGCAACGGTGAACGCGCACGCGCGATCGCATCCAGCACCACTGCATAG
>Ga0255087_1000960_pt1 | contig 10990 bp, 9 predicted proteins | sample Colum_Miss_RepA__FD_188561 | JGI IMG/M metagenome (GOLD analysis project Ga0255087, IMG submission 188561) | Freshwater microbial communities from Columbia River, Oregon, United States - Colum_Miss_RepA_8d | ecosystem: Environmental > Aquatic > Freshwater > River | place: USA: Oregon | collected...
TCACCGCCCCGCCCGCCGACAGCCAGCCGGTCAAATACAAGAGCCCGACCACCGCCAGCCCGGCTCCGGCAGCAGCCCCGGCGAGGGTGAGATTAAGCCGCGGCAAGCCAGGCACCGGCACTGCCCAAAAGACACCCACCAACCCCAGCACCGCCACGCACCACAGCCAGACGGGGAAATAGCTGAAGGCCATCGGCAGGCCGGTGCTGCGCACCCGCTCTTCCTCCAACGCCGTCGCCGTCAGGCGCTGCTGCAAGGCGGCGAGCGACTCATCGGCCTCGCCCGGGGCGGGAGTGGGAGCGGTGGCGAGACTGGCCTCCAAACGCTGCCGCCAGCCCGCATAACCACGCAGGGCGGAGCGGGCGCGACCTTCCAAATCGGCGAGGGATTGCTGCGCGGCCCTGAGCTGCGCGGTGAACTCCGCGTGCGTGGTGCTCGTGGCTTTAAGCGCCGACTCCCGCTGGCGCTGGGCGGCCAGCAGCTCCCGTTGCAGATCGAACTTGCGCTGGTTCTCCCGCTCCTCAAGACGCGTCAAATGGACCCGCAACACATCGCGGTGAGCGCGCTGGAGCCGGGCGATCCGCGCATCCCAGCGGGCGGCAAGCCGCGCGCGCTCGGCGGCGTGGACTGCTTCCAGCTCGGCCAGCTCGGCCTGTAGCTGCGCGGAGCGCTGGGCCAGCACCGCCTCGCACCGCTGCCCGAGCCGCGTCTCCTGCGTCTGGTGTTCGCGCTGGAGCTGCTCCTCGCGCGCCGCGAAAAGGCGGACCGAGTCCCGCAGTTGGCGGAGCAGATCGAGGATTTCCGGAGGAGAGGCGAGCTTACTCACAATCGCGGCGAAGTTTGGTGAGCACCTTGTCCAGATCCTCGATGCTGGCGGCGGCCGTGTTGGCGCGGCTGAACAACTCCTCGAGGTAGCGCTTCTCGAACTCGGTGCCCTTGGCGTCCTGCCAGTGCTCGCGCGTCTCCTGCCAGCGGACCGCCAGTTGCTTGGTCAGCGCCGTGATGCGCGTGCGGGTGGAGTTGAGGTTCATGGGGAAAGCGCGGCACGCGGGAGTTCATTCGGCCGCCGGAGCCGCCGGGGGTTCCGCGACCGGGGCCTTCAACTCCGCATAGGCATCGAGCGCGGCGATGGTCTGCGTCAGGGACTCCACGGCCTTGCCCATGTCACTGACCAGCGTGTGGCGGAGCAGATCCGCGTGACGGGCAAGCGGCTCGACTTGCGCGGGATACTCGCGCAGCCAGTGCTTGGTGGTTTTCACTTTTGCCTCGGCTTCCTCCAAGGCGAGCTTGGCGCGCCGCACGGCCATTTGCTGGAGCTGAAGATTCTGGTGCTGGCCACCGAGGCGCGCGCTGAAGAGTTCGGCCTGAGCCTGCTCCAGCACGAGCGTGCGCCGCCGGATTTGCTGCGCCCAATACGCGCTGCGGTCGTCCTGCAGCCACGACCGGGTGCGGGCAACCTCCTCGCTGACCTCGTCCACGACGCCGCGCGCCTTTTCAAGATACACGAGCAGATCCGTGCGGAAGGCCTGGATGGCCTCGACGGACGTGATGCGAGCCTGCTCGGGCATGGTCAGCGCTGGTTGAGATACTCCTCGATGCGCTGGGCCTTGCGCAGCAGGAACGGCCCGTGCTGGTTGGAGACCTCGACGAACTTCTTGAGCGCCTTCATGGTCTGCTTGAACTCCTCGGCAAACTTCGCCTGCTCCTGATCCTGCCAGGTGTCGCCCAACGCGGCGAAGCGGGCCTGCAACTGCGCCGTGCGCTCGGCGACATCGGTGTTGAAGCGGCGCAGTTCCTCGGCGAAGCGCCGCACCTCCGCGGGGTCAATGATGGCTTGCGACATGGTGCTTGAATGGTTGGCGGCACACTTCGGGTGGACCGGTGACGGAGTGAAGCTAGCAAGCCTGCCCGGCCCGGCCAACTGTCTTCGCGCGGCCAGCGCATCAGAATGCCCTGCCCTGCCCCGCCGTCCATACGTGCCACTATGCACCTCGCCCTTGCCCTGCTCACGCTCGCCGCCTTGCCGCTGCTCGCCGCCGATGACAACTGGCCCCGCTGGCGCGGCCCGCAGGACAACGGCAGCACCACCAGCGGCAGCTATCCGGTGAAGTGGGACGCCGACTCCGGCTGGCGCTGGAAAACCCCGCTGCCGGGCAAGGGCTGCTCCACGCCCATTGTCTGGGACCGGCGCATCTTTCTCACCGCGCCCGTCGAGGGCAAAGACGCGCTGCTGGCATTCGACTGGGCAGGCAAACCGCTCTGGCAGACGGTCCTCGGTGCGGAGAAGCCCGGCAAGCATCGCAACGGCTCGGGCAGCAACTCCTCGCCCGTCACCGATGGCCGCCGCGTGTTCGCCTACTTCAAGAGCGGCAACCTGGTGGCAACGGATCTGGCCGGAAAGATTTTGTGGCAGGCCAATCTCACCGAGCGTTTCGGCAAGGACAACCTCTACTGGGATTACGGCACCTCGCCGGTGCTGACCGGACGCGATGTGGTCGTGACCTTGATGCATACGGGCGAAGGCTGGATGGCGGCGTTCGACCAGGCGACCGGCGAGCAGCGCTGGAAAATCGCCCGCAACTACAAGACGCCGGCCGAGTGCGACCACAGCTACGCCACGCCCATCCTGACCCGGCACGCTGGCCAGGAAGCGCTGGTGGTCTGGGGTGCGGAACATCTCACCGCCCACGCCGCCACTGATGGCCAGCTCCTCTGGTCCGCCGGCGACTTCAACCCCGACGCACAGCGGAACTGGGTTGCGGTTTCGTCCTTCGTGATGGCCGGCGACATCGCCGTGGTGCCCTACGGCCGTGGCAGCCGTCTGCACGGGATCAAGCTGGGAGGCAGCGGCGATGTGACCACCTCCCATCGCGTCTGGGAGCGGAAGGACACCGGGACGTTCGTGCCGACGCCCGTCGAACACGGCGGCCGCGTTTATCTGGTCCGTGATCGCGGCGAGGTGGAGTGCGTGGATCCCAAGACCGGCAAGACCTTCTGGACCGGCGCGTTGCCCAAGAGCGGCGCGAACTACTACTCCTCGCCCAGCTTCGCGGACGGGAAACTCTATGCCGCACGCGAAGACGGCATTGTCTTCGTCGCCCGTGCGGATGGGAAATTCGAAGTGCTGGCCGAGAACAACATGGGCGAACGCGTCATCGCCTCCCCCGTGCCGGTGGCCGGCAACCTCCTGCTGCGCGGGGAGAAGCACCTCTTCGCCATCGCGGCGAACCAGGGCAGGTGACTTGTCCAACAGCGGGTGGAGACGAAGGAACGCACTGAACTAAAGTCTTGCCCGCTGGAAGACCCTTCGCATAATCACACCCGAAATTGGTGCGGGGTCGTAGCTCAGTTGGTAGAGCGTCTCGTTCGCAATGAGAAGGTCGCAGGTTCGAATCCTGTCGGCTCCACCAGTTCTCAAACCCGGGTCCTATTCATCGCCAGCTCCCCGCGTCGGGGTCTCCAGCGAACAATTCCACCTCGCCACCAAAGCCGGCTCCGCTAGCATTCCTGCGCAATGAAGGTGCTGGTAACGTGTGGCCCAAGCTACGAGCCGATTGACGAGGCGCGGCGGATCACCAACTTCTCAACCGGCTGGCTGGGCATCGCGCTCAGCAACGCGTTCACCGACCGCGGCTGGAAGGTGACCTGCCTCAAAGGGGAACAGGCAACTTGCCCCGCCGAGCTGCGTGCCCAACGCCACCTCCCCTTCTCCACCAACGCCGATCTCGCGGATAAGGTGTCCACGCTGGCGGCGGAAGGAGGTTGGGACGCGGTGCTTCATGCTGCGGCCTTGTGCGATTTTCAGGTCGCGGGCGTGACCAACGAGCAGGGCGAAACCCTCCACTCGCCGAAGTTTTCCTCGCGCACCGGCCGGCTGAACCTCGCACTGGTGCCGGCCACCAAGGTGCTGCCCCGGCTGCGCGACTGGTTTCCTTCCGCGCGCATCGTGGGCTGGAAGTATGAGCTGGCGGGAACGCGTGCCGACGCTTTCACCAAGGCTCATGCCCAGTTGGCGGAGTGCCGCACGGATGCCTGCGTGCTGAACGGCGCGGCCTACGGCAGCGGGTTTGCCTTCTGCACCCAGTCCAGCGTCCACACCTGCGCGGACACGGATGCGCTGGCAGCTTGGCTGGAACGGTGGCTGGCAAGCGCAACGCGGTAGGAGCGCAGCGTTCTTCAAGCCGCAGCAGGCAACGCCGCTTCAGAGTGCGGACGCCCCTCGCCGGTTCAGGCGAAGTCGTAAACCGTCACCTTGGTCCAGAGCTTCTTGCAGTGCTCGATGAACTTGAGGTGCTCCGGATGCACCTGGTAGTCGTCCTGCGCCTTCTTGTCGGGGAAAACCAGATTCAAGGCGACCTGATAGGACTGATCCACCACCGGGCGGTGACTGCCGACCATCTTGCCGATGTGGAAGTGCAACACGCCCGGAATGGGCGCGAGATACTGCTTCGCGCCGGCGACGAGCGCGTCGGGAGCCTGCGGATTGGCGGGGTCGGTCCAGAAAATCACTACGTGCGAAAACATAGGCGGGCAGCGTAGTTGCGGCGGTGCGCGGCTGGCAAATGCTTTTCCGGCCAAATGAATTGACCCGTCCTCGCTTTGCCTCTAGCAATGCCGGGCCAGCCAAAAAGTTGAACCGCATGAGCACTGACACGACGCCCCGTCCACCCGCCACGCAGAAGGCCAAATACATGACCCTGCTCGCCGCCCTGCTGGGGTGGATGTTCGACGGCTTCGAGATGGGCCTCTTCCCGCTCATCGGCCAGCCGGCGCTCAAGGATTTGCTCGGGCCAACCTCGCCGGACACGGACGCGGCGAAGTGGTTCGGAGCCATCATCGCCGTCTTCCTCATCGGCGCGGCGAGCGGCGGCGTCCTCTTCGGCTGGCTGGGTGACAAGATCGGCCGCGTGCGGGCGATGTCCCTGAGCATCTTCACCTACGCCATCTTCACCGGGCTTTGCGGGTTTGCGACGGAGGCCTGGCACATCGCCGTGCTGCGCTTCATCGCGTCGCTGGGCATGGGTGGCGAATGGTCGCTCGGCGTCGCGCTGGTGAACGAAATCTGGCCCGGCAAGTCGCGGGCCTTCATCGCGGGCCTGATCGGTGCTGCGGCCAACGTGGGCTTCCTGCTGGTCGCACTCCTGAGCATCGGTCTGGCGGGTTTTATCGGCGGCGTGGAGGGAATGCTCAAGGCCATCGGCTGCTCGGACGCGACCACGGCCAAGCTGCTGGCCAACTCCGCGTGGCGCTTCCTGATGATCAGCGGCGCGTTCCCGGCGCTGCTCATATTTTTTATCCGCCTGTTCGTGCCGGAGTCGGAGAAGTGGGAGGACGAGAAGGCCAAGGGCTCGACGTCGCATTGGAACAATTCCGACCTCTTTGGCGTGCTCATCGGCTGTGGCGCGGCGTTGGGAATCATTTACGTCTGGTCGCCGGCCGGCGCGCACATCAGCGGCCTGATGGCGACGCTCACCACCATCGTCGGGCTGGTAATCGCGCTGTTCAGCTTTCTCTTCCCGGTGCGGCAGTATCTGGGCCGTGCGATCGCCGCCGGCTCGCTGAAGCCCGAATCGCAGCAGGCGGTCGTGAAAAGCATGTTGCTCGGCGCGGGCCTCGCTGCCGTGGCCCTGCTGGGCACGTGGGGCTCCATCCAATGGGCGCCGCGCTGGGCTGGCCAGCTCCAGCCAGACACGAAGGAAGTAAAACACTACGCGAAGGAAAAGACGCAGATCGCCACCGCCATCGGGGCCATCATCGGGACCATCGTGGCGGCGGTGGCGGCGGGCCGGTTTGGCCGGCGCATCACTTACACCGTGATGTGCGTCGGCTCCATCGCATCCGCGCTGTGGTTCTACAACGCCAACACCACCTTCGGCACGGGCTTCCTTGTCGCGGCGTTCCTAGCGGGGGGGATCACCGCGTCGTTCTACGGCTTCTTCCCGCTCTATTTCCCGGAGCTGTTCCCCACGGCGGTGCGCGCGACCGGGCAGGGCTTCTCCTTCAACTTCGGGCGCATCGTCGCGGCCATCGGCGGCCTGCAAACCGCCACCTTGATGAAGGCCTTCGACGGCAGCTTCCCCAAGGCCGGCTCCGTGATGGCGGTGATCTATCTCATCGGCGTCTTCATCATCTGGCTCGGCCCGGAGACGAAGGACAAGGAACTGCCGGAGTAGCCCGTGCGGCCACAATTTTTCCCTTGGCCGATCGCGTGACTCCGCAAGAATCGCCGCGATGACTCAAAGCGTGAACCAGCCCGCCGCGCTCGCGGACGAATGGTTTACGCCGGGCCGATTCCTCGCGCTGCTGGCGCTGTGCCTTTTAGCCGCGTTTCCGGAGGTCGTCCTTGGCAGCCACACGTTTTACTACCGCGACTTCGGGCACTTCGCCTACCCGCTGGCGCAGTATCAACGCGACTGCTTCTGGCGCGGCGAGATTCCGCTCTGGAATCCTTACAACTCCTGCGGCCTCCCGCACCTCGCGCAGTGGAACACCATGTGCCTCTACCCCGGCGCGCTCATCTACCTGCTCGGTCCGATGCCGTGGGCGCTGGGCCTGTTCAGCCTCGCGCACCTCATGCTCGCGGGCGCGGGGGCGTATCGCCTCGCTCACCACTGGACCGGCAACCGCTTCGCCGCGTGCGTCGGCGGCCTGGCCTTCGCCTTCAACGGCTTCACCCTCCACGCCGTCATGTGGCCGAACAACATCGCCGCGCTCGCCTGGGCACCGTGGCTCTGGCTGCTGGTGGAGCGAGCGTGCAAGGAAGGCGGAAGAACCCTCCTGCTCGCCGCGTTGGTCGGTGCGATGCAGATGCTGGCGGGCGCGCCGGAAGTCATCCTGTTCACCTGGGCCATTGCCGCGCTGCTCGCGCTGATCGAAGGCAAAAGGCAAATGGCAAAAGACAAAAGTGAGGTCACCGAGTGCTTCCGCCCTTTGGCTTTTTTACTTTTTACTTTTGCCTTGGTCTGCCTCCTCTCCGCCGCCCAACTCCTCCCCTTCCTCGACCTCCTCCGCCACTCGCACCGCACCGCCGCCTACGACGACAACCTCTACGCCATGCCGCTCTGGGGTTGGGCGAACTTCTTCATCCCGCTCTTCCGCATGACCCCGGACAAGCTCGGCGTCTTCACGCATGTCGAGCAGCAGTGGACCTCCAGCTACTACCCCGGCATCGGCATCCTGGCGCTGGCCGCCATCGCCGTCTGGCGGCGCCGCGAACCGCGCGTGTGGCTGCTCGCCGCCATCGCCGTGCTCGGCGTCTGGCTTGCGATGGGGCAAAAGGCCTTCCTACTCGACTGGCTGAAGGCTGTATGCCCACCGCTGGGTTTCATCCGCTTCCCCATCAAGTATGTCCTGCTGCCGCTGATGGTGCTGCCATTCTTGGCAGCGCTCGGATGGAAGGCGGGCGATGCCGGAGCCAGTGCAGGCGGAGACGCTTCCCAACGGATTTTCATCGCACTGCTCTTAATGACGAGCGGGGTCATTAAGTGGTCACGTGAGAACGAACCGATAGCTCCGGCAGCGGACTTCCTGCAATGGCTACAGATTAGCGGGGCGAGATCAGTCGGCTTGTTGGGCCTAATCGGTGTGACATGGGGGCAATTTCACAGTTCGGTCATTGCGACACGCCGCACTCTCCTGCTTCTAGCCCTGCTGGCTTTGTTCACGCTCGACATCCTCACCCACGCCCCGCGCCAAAACCCCACCGTCATCACCCAGGCCTACGAGCCGGGCGTCGCCAAGTTCTCCACCACCATGCCGCGTCTCGGCGAAGGCCGCGCAATGGTCAGCCGCGAGATGGAGGGTTTCATGGCGCATGCGCAGAATCCCAACGCCCTCAACTACTGCATCGGCGCCCGTCGAGCCGCCTTCGCGAACTGGAACCTCCTCGACAGCGTGCCAAAGGTGAACGGCTTCTTCTCCCAGTTCCCGCGCGAGCTGTCCGACACTTGGTGGCTGCTCTACGGCCACGACCGGCCGTTCCCCGAGCGCTTCGCCGACTTCCTTGGAGTCACCCGTATCTCGTCGAGCGAGACGCTCTTCACCTGGGCGCACCGCACCAACGCGCTTCCGCTTGTCACCACCGGTGTGGAGCCGGTCTTCACTGACGCCACGAACACTCTGCGCGAGCTTGCGGCCCCGGGCTTCGACCCCGCCAAGGTCGTCTTCCTGCCAAAGGAACTGCTCAATGTCTCCCGCGCCAGCAACGCCAGCGCCATCGCACGCGCAACCGTCCTCTCCACGCGCTGGGAGCGCGAGCTCATCAAGATCGAGGTCGAGGCCAACGCGCCCGTGTGGGTCGTCATCGCCCAGACCTACTACCACCCGTGGAAAGCGTTCGAGGGCGAACGCGAGCTGCCCATCCGCCGCGCCAACCACGCCTTCCAAGCCGTCGAAGTCAGTGAGGGACGCCGGAGGATCGAACTGCGCTATGTGGACCACGCGTTCCGCCTTGGCACCGCGCTCTCCCTCGCCACGCTCTGCTGCGTGGTGGCCGGGCTCATCTGGTTTTCCCGTAGTCCACTGAAAACTGAACACTGATTACTAATCACTCTTCCTGAACTCCCCCGCTGCCAACTTCCTTACGCCCCTGCGCTTCGCCGTCCTGCTCGCCGCGCTGATCTTCGCCTCGTGGCCGGATGTGCTGCTCGGCTCGGCCAGTTTCGTTCTGCGCGACTTCAGCGTCTTCGGGTATCCCATCGCGCACTACCACCGCGAATGCTTCTGGCGCGGCGAGCTGCCGCTCTGGAACCCGCTCAACAACTGCGGGCTGCCCTTCCTTGCGCAGTGGAACACGATGACGCTCTACCCCGGCACGTTGGTTTATCTGCTCCTGCCGCTGCCGTGGTCGCTCGGGTTTTTCATGCTGCTGCATCTTTGGCTGGGCGGATTCGGCATGTATGCCATCGCACGCCGCTGGACCGGCCTGAACTTCGCCGCCGCCCTCGCCGGTGTGGCCTACGCCTTCCACGGCCTGATGCAGCAATCGCTCATGTGGCCGAACAACATCGCCGCGTTCGGCCTGCTCCCGTGGGTCGTGCTGACCGTGGAGAGCGGCGTGCGCGAAGGCGGTCGCAAGCTCGTCATGGCCGCGCTGGTTGGTGCATTACAGATGCTGACCGGCGCGCCGGAAGTCATCGTGTTCACCTGGCTCATCTGCGGCGCGCTGCTGGGTTCTGAACTCGTAAAACGGACAACGGAAAACGTAAGCCAAGGGGCTCTTACGCATTACGCATTACGTTTTGCAGCTCTCGTGTCGCTCGTCTCACTCCTCGCCGCCGCCCAGCTCCTCCCGTTCCTCGACCTCCTCCGCCACTCGCAACGCGATGCCAGTTTCGACAACTCCGTGTGGTCGCTGCCGGCGTGGGGCTTTGCGAACTACCTCGTGCCGCTATTCCGCTGCGTGCTCACCTCGCCCGGCGTGCCCCTGCACGGCGGCCAGAGCTGGACCTCGTCCTACTACGCCGGGGCGGGCGTGCTCGCGCTGGCGTTGCTCGCCGTGCTGCGGGTTTCGGACCGGCGCTCACGCTTGCTGTCCTTGCTCGGTGCGATTTGTCTCGTGCTGGCGCTGGGCAGGACCGGTTTTCTCTACTCCATCTTCGAGCGCATCCTGCCGCTGGGCGTCATGCGCTACTCGGTGAAGTTCGTCATCCCGCTCACCTTCATCCTGCCGCTGCTCGCCGCCTTCGCCCTCAAGGAGCTCTTCCGCGACAACGCCGACGTCGGCCGACGACGTGAGGAGGAGAAACCTAACGAAGCATGCTCAACACCCCTCTCCGTTGACGAACTCCGCGCCCGCATGGCCCGCCACCGCCTGCGCGCCATCGCCGCCGTGCTGGCTGCCGTCGTCGCACTGATCGCCGTGCTGGGCTGGCTCAATCCGCTGGCTGGCGAAGGTCTGGAAGCCCGGCTCATGCTGCTCTTCAGCGCGACGGCGGGCGGCATCTTCCTCGTCTTCACCGTCGCCGCCGTGCTGGGCTTGCGGAACGCGCAGACGCGCCTGCGCAGTTTCCTCTGGAGCCTTGCCGTGATCGGGCTGGTCTTCGCCGACTTGCGCACGCACCTGCCGAACCTGACGCCGCGCATTCCACCCGGCTATTTCCAACCCGGTCAGCCGGACCTCCTAGCCCTCACGCCCGCGCCTCGCAACGGTGTCGCCCGTGCCTCGATGACTTGGCAGTCACTACAGGAGTTCAAGAGCAAGATGCTGCCAAAGCTGGAAGAAACGCTCCTACTGCAGCGCGTCGGCCTCTACGACAACCTCAACCTCCTCGACGGTCTCGCCAAGACCGACGGCATTTTCAGCCTCTACCTGCGCACGGAGCAGGAAGTCGAGGCACGGCTTTTCTTGTCCGGCGGCACCAACTCGCTGCCCGGCCCGCTCGCCAACTTTCTCGGCATCGCACACGTCAGCTCGCCGACGAACATCTTCAAGTGGCACCACCGCGACACCGCGCTCCCGCTCATCACCGCCGGGCAACGCCCTGAATTCTCTGCTGCGGAAGTCACTTTGCCCGCAATGGCCAGCACGAACTGGAGCCCGCATGCGACCGTCTTCCTCCACCCGTGGGACAAGGCCTTGGTGCCTGCCACCAACATGGCTGCGGCCAAAGTCTCGGCCGCGAAGTGGACCGCCCACCACATCGAGTGCGAGGTCGAGTCGCCCGAGCCGACGCTGGTCGTCATCGCCCAGGCGTTCTACCATCCGTGGCGAGCCACAGTGAACGGACAGTCTGCAACCATCCTTCGCGCGAACCACGCCTTCCAAGCCGTGCCTGTCCCGGCGGGCAAAAGCACGGTGCGTCTGGAGTATGTGGACCGTCGCTTCCACCTCGGCGTCGCTCTCTCCCTGCTTGGGCTGGTTTCGTGCGGTGTGCTGTGGTGGTGCGCCCGGTCCACACCCGAAGGAGACGGCGTGAGGCGTCTCACTTCATCTGAGTCAGAAACCAGAGTCTCCTGACGTCGTCTCCTATACTTGCGCGAGAACCCCGTG
>Ga0255087_1000965_pt1 | contig 10928 bp, 6 predicted proteins | sample Colum_Miss_RepA__FD_188561 | JGI IMG/M metagenome (GOLD analysis project Ga0255087, IMG submission 188561) | Freshwater microbial communities from Columbia River, Oregon, United States - Colum_Miss_RepA_8d | ecosystem: Environmental > Aquatic > Freshwater > River | place: USA: Oregon | collected...
CGTAGAACTGCCCGTCCTCCGGCTGCTCGTCCTTCGCTGGAACGCGCGCGACCCACGCGTCGCGCTTCGGCTCCGTCACGGCGATGGTGACGGATTGCGTGGTGGGCTGGCCGCCGTTGCTGACGGTCGCGGTGACGGTGAGCGGGCCGCTGTTCTGCGCGCGCAACAGCCGGAGCTTCCCGGGCGCGATTTCCTTGATGACTGCGAGCGGCCCCGCGCTCCACTCGAACTTCAACTCGCCCGCGCCGCGCGCCTGCATCGCCGCGAGGTTCGCCACCTGAGCTCCGACCTCGATGGTCGCGCGTCCGTCCCACGTCGCCGGGGCCTTCAGCGTGAAGACCGGCTCGGGAATGGTTTCCTTGACCGTGATGGGAACGTCCTTGGTCTTCACGCCGTCGGCAAAGACCGCTTTGAACTGAAGCGTCGCTGTCGTATCCCCCGTCACGCGGCCAGCGGCGAAGATGAACTTGAAGCGGTCCGTCGCTACGACTTCCTCGCGCCCGTCGCGCTTCAGCACCCAGTAAACTTTCTGCGCTCCACCCGCCTGCGCCGCAAAGGCGATGCTCTTGCCTTCCTCCACGACCGCCTTTTCCGGCGACACCGCGAACGCACTGCCCGCCTGCACCAGTGGCCCGGCGAGCGTCTGCTGCGGCTTCTGGTTCTCGAACTGCAACCGAACCCAATCCGCCGAGCGCGCGACGTTCGAGATGCGCACTTCATCAAGGTCGCCGACGAAGTTGTAGTTGTTATACCAGCCGCCGAGCCAGAGCCGCGCGGGCGTCCGGATGTTCAGCGGCGAGCCTTTGCTGGTGTTGGTGCCCTGGGGCTGGCCGTTCACGTAGATGACCGACTCGCCCTGCCGATAGGTGTGAACGACGTGCGTCCAGTCGCCCAGCGGGAGGCGGCTGCCAGCCACATCACCGCCGGAGAAGTAGCAATCCATACGGATATGCGGCGGGCTGCGGAGCTGCATCACGACCTTGCCTTGGCCCTGCTCATTGCCCCACGCGACGAGTGTGGAATTCGCCGAGCGCGTGCGAAACCAAATCTCCGAGCTGTTCGGACTGGCACCGCTCGGGTAGTTCGGGATCTTGTCGCCGCCGAACACGCCCGCCTTGCCGGGAAAGTGCCGCGCCTTACCGATGATGCCGTTCGTGACCGACGTGCCCGTGTCCTTCGACTCCAGCGTGCCGACTTCATCCCGCACCGTGTCACCGAGATGCCACACGCTGAGGTAGCCGTTGGACTCATTGAACACCGCCTTGCCGTCTGACGCACTCGTTGCGTCCGCCTTGCCCCAGTGCATGCGAATCGTCTGCCGCGCGTTGCCCTCGATGCGCGGCACGCGGACCCAGATACTCGCCGTTGCGCCTTCCGCATCCCACTCCTCGACTTGATACGCCAGCGCACGTCCGCGCCATCAGGCTTGGCTTGCGTGAAGTCGAACCAGTCCCGGTGCAGTCGCACTAGCACGGGAAACCCATCGACCACCGCGCCCGCCGGCAAGTTCGCGCCCTCGGGCGTCGTGAGCAGTGTGAGCACGCCGGTGTGCTTCCAGCCGGCAAACGAAGCTCTTCCTGCGGCAGCTTTGCTGGACGGCGCCGTAGTCACGCCAGTTTGCGCCGCAGCGTCACTGCGAGCTTGGGCCTTGCGTTTGATTTCCGCCTTCACGTCTTTGAGCCGATCGGGCCACTCGAACGTCGGGGCCTTGGCCGGGTCGTAACCCGCCATGTGGCCGGTGAGGCGGGTGGCGGGTTTGGTGTATTTCAGCACCGTGTCGCCAAAGACCTCGCGGCAGAGCGCGGCCACACCGGGGTCGTATTCGAGCAGCTCGGCACGGGTGTTGACGTGGTTGTGGTCATGGTCGTTCTCGCGGTTGTTGTCGAACCACGACTGCACCGCTTCCGCGAAATACTCGTGGTGATTCACGCTCGCGTATTTGCCCTTCCACAAGCCGGCCTTCATCGCAGCGTCGAAGGTGGCCTTGAGCCGCGTGTCGAAGGTCGGGTCCACATTTGCGAGACCGCGCAGATGGATGTTGTGCGCGAACTCGTGGATGAGAATGCACTCGGCGGCGTAAGGATCGCCGGTATAGCCGAGCAAATTTTCCTCTCCGCAGGAGCAGAACGGGTCGCGTTCGCTGCCGCCGAGTCCGCGGGCGCGGGCGTCCCAGTAATCCTTCGCAGCGATGCCGGGGTAGCCGGGCATCGGTCCCTTGCCCAGGCGGACGAACTCCGGCTGGTCCATGGTGAACTCGTTCCACGCTATGATGCACATGCGCGCGCCGCTCTTGATCATCGCGGTGCGGATGTCGGGGCGGTGGGCCAGCATCTGGTCCACGAGGAACGCGGCCTCCTTGAGCGCGTAGGGATTCACCTTGGCCGAGGCGACGATGGGGAAACCGTTTGCAGTGACGCGCTGGGTGTAGAACGCCGGCACGCCGTCCTTGCCTGCCGGGTCGAAACGGAAGCCCTGCACGCGCACCTCGCTGCTGACGATGGCCTCAGCCTTGTCCTCGCGGCCGACTACGACGAAGCGATGGCCGATGGTCGTGGTGATTATCGTGTCCTTGCCTGGCTCGAGCGAGCCGTTCGGCACGCGCTCGGTTGCCGACTTGAGCCAGAAGATGTCGGCGGTCTGCAAGCTGCCGTTGATGATTTGAAGCTGGGGACGACCAGCTGTCTCCGCGCCAAAGGCGGCACAGACGAACAAGCAGAGCAGGGGAATCCAGCCGGACATGCGCATGCCCTGATTATGCCATCGGCAACCGCGCCGTCTTGTTCTAAGTTGCCATCCGAAGCGTGAAAATGAGCACAACGACAAGCTCGGGTCCGGCGATACCAGCCGAATGGCGCATGGTGGAGGCGCTCTTCGACCATGTGCCGGACACCGTGTTCTTTGTGAAGGACATTGATGGCCGGTATCTGGCGGTCAATCAGGCACTGGTGGAACGGGCTGGCCGCCGGCTGAAGTCCGAACTGATCGGCCGGCTGCCCGCAGATTTTTTCCCGGGAGATCTGGGGAGGCTTCCCTCCGCGCAGGATGCCGTGGTGATACGGACCGGGCGGCCGCTGCACAACCGGCTGGAGCTGCACTGGTATGCACGAGGACAGCCGGGCTGGTGCTGCACCACGAAGCTGCCGCTGCGTGATGCGGCCGGGCGCATCATCGGCCTGGTCGGCATCTCCCGCGATATTCGTGCGCCGGGAGATCGTGAGAGCATTCCGGCCCGGCTCGCCGAGACGCTGGCGTATCTGGAGGAACACTTTGCCGAACCGATGAGTCCCGTGCTGCTGGCCAAGCGGGCCGGATTGTCCAGCACGCGGTTTGCCCGGGTAATCAAACGGATCTTCCGGCTCTCACCGCGCCAGCTCATCACCCAGACCCGGCTGGCCGCCGCCGCGCAATTGCTCACGGAGAGCGAGCAGAGTGTGGCCGACATCGCGCTGGCCTGCGGCTTCCACGATCACAGCGCCTTCACGCGCGCCTTCCGCTCCGCCACAGGACAGACACCGACTGATTTCCGAGACCGTTCGACGCGGTAAATCCGCCTGGCAGGGGGGCGGGCAGAATCTTCCAGCAATTGCCGAACTACCACCGTGGAGCTTTGCCAAGCAGGTGCCGCACGAAGAAGTCTGCCCGGCGGCGTTTGCCGTAAGGTAACTCGGCCGCGCCGTGACCGGCGCCCGGGATGAGGAGCAGCTCGAAGTCCTTGTCCGCCTTCACCAGGGCATTGGCAACTTGCAAGGTGCTGGCCGGGTCCACATTTTTATCCAGCTCGCCCACGACCAGCATGAGTTTTCCCACCAGGTTCTTGGCCAGCGTCACGTTCGACTGGTCGGCGTAGTGCGGGCCGATGGGCCAGCCCATCCACTGCTCATTCCACCAGATTTTGTCCATGCGGTTGTCGTGGCAGCCGCAGTCGGAGACGGCGGCTTGATAGAAGTCCCCATGTGCGAGCATTGCCCGCGTGCTGCTCTGGCCGCCCGCACTGCCGCCATAGATGCCCACGCGGGTGAGATCAAGCTGCGGGTGCTTCGCCGCGGCAGCGCGCAACCACGCGATCCGGTCGGGAAAGCCGGAGTCGCCGAGGTTTTTCCAGCATACGTCATGGAAGGCCTTCGAGCGGTGGCTCGTGCCCATCCCGTCGCATTGCACGACGATGAAACCCAGCTCGGCCAGCTCGCGCACAGAGCCGCCGGGAATGGCGCTGAAGGTCTTCGGCACAAACGCGCTGTGCGGACCGGCGTAGATGTATTCTAGCACCGGGTATTTCTTCGCCGGGTCAAAATTGGTCGGGCGGTAGATGATGCCGTGAATGTCGGTTCTACCGTCGCGGCCTTTTGCCGTGAAACGCTCCGGCGCGCGCCAGCCGGTGGCCAGCAGCGCGGTCCAGTCCGCACGCTCCAGTTCGGAAACCAGCAGCCCGTCAGCGCGGCGCAATTCGTTCACGGGCGGGTGGTCCGCCCGCGACCAGGTATCCACGAAGAACTTTCGGTCTCGTGACCACTCCAGAGCGTGCGTGCCATCACCTTCAGTCAGCACCACCAGTCCGGTGCCGTCGAAGTTCACGCGGCAGTAGTGGACGTGATACGGGTCTTGTCCGGCGCGGACGCCACCGGCCCGGAACCAAATCTGCCGCGCCTGTCCATCCACCTTGTCCACCCCGCGCACAGCCCACGCGCCTCGTGTGATCTGATTCTTCACCTGGCCCGTGGCGGCGTCGTAGAGCCAGAGATGATTCCAGCCATCGCGCTCGGACATCCAGATCAGCTCGCGGGTCTCGTCGAGCCAATGCAGAAACTGTTTGCTGCTGTAGCAGAAAAAAGTCGCGCACTCCTCGTTCACCACCGGCTGTGCCTTGCCGGTCTCGGCGTCCACTGCAATGACGCGGAAGACTTGGTGCCCGCGCTGGTTGTAGGCAAAGGTGAAGCGCTTGGAGTCGCGTTCCCAGCGGATCGGGAGATGCCCGCTCTCCGTGAACGGATTCGGAAACAAAGCCTCGCTCAGTGGAATGGGGCGCTGCGTGAGCACATCGAACAACTGCGGGCGCGGGTGGGGCAGCTTGTCACCCGGCTTGAAATAGTCGTGCGTGAGGACTTTCGGCTGCAACTGGTCCTTGGGCGATGACTCAACGAGCGTGACCTTCCGCTCCTGGCCCGGTTCAACACGCACGGCCACGAGCTTCCGCGAGTCTGGTGACCAGGTGAGCTGCTGGCTATAGGGGTTCCGCTCGTGACCGTCCTGGCTCAGGCGGGTCTCGGTGCCGCTGTCGCTCGCGGCCAGCCAGACGTTGTGGTCCTTGACGAACGCGCGCCATTTCCCATCCGGGGAGGTGCCGTTGAGAGGCGTCCCGCCGGCGGGCTTGGGCGATGGCTTGGCTGGGTTGGCGGCAGCCGAAGCTGGTTTTTCCGCCCCGGTGATCTCCGCAGTGCTGGGCCGTTCGTGCCCGGCAAAGGCCGCCAGCGTTTCCCCTTTGGTGTTCACCACCAACCAGACATGGCCGGCGAAGGTGTGCTGTTCGCGGCGCTGTCCAGCGGCGATTGTTCCGTAGGAGCGGCGCTCACCTTCGGTCGTCAACCAAACCAGCTCCACCGCCGCGCCGGTCCGATTGATGAAGGTGATTTGCGTGTCCCCGCCGCTGCGCGCGCTGGCCCGGGGCACTTGCGCCAAGGCGGTGCCTGGCACCGGCACCCCGGCCGGTTTTGCGACCGGCTGCAAGCCGCCGCCCGGAAGTTCAAACTGCCAGTGCTTGCCACGGTGCTTGAAGTCGATGCGCCTGATGTCCGCGCTGAACTCCAGTTGCTCCAATTCCAGCCGGTCTGCCCGGACCTCTCGTTCCCCAGCCTGGGTGAGCGCCTCCGCGAGTCGCGCGTGGTCAAAAGCCAGCGCACGCCGGCCAGCGGCGGCATCCACGAGCACGAATTCATGCTGTTGCGCGCCGGTTTGGACGCGATACCAGAACCGCAGGTTGTCCGGCAGCCAGTTGGGTTTCACCTCCGCGCGGAACACGGTGTTGCCTGCTCGGGTGCGGAGGGCGCTGGCGCGCTCATAATCGAGCTTGGAACCTTGCGCACAGATCGAAGGAGCATGGTGGCAGCAGACCAGCAGCACGATCACTAGCGGGAACGCGGTGCGGCGCATGGGCGAGGCAGGTGGCTTGGATGAAGACACGGACTCATTGTGCCGTGAGCGCGGAATCTGTCCCGAAAAAATCACCGGTGGATGCGGTCGTGCGCATAACCGGGGGTGAGTCTGCACTGTTGCGAGGAACCGCTTGATGCGGAGCGGTGCGTGACTCAATATCCAGCCACTTGACCATGAAACTGACTCTCCGCGCGTCATTGCGCTTGTGCTTCCTGTCCGCTGCCGCCCTTGCACTGAACGGTTGGGCCGCCGATGAGTTCAAAATCACGCCTTACCACGAGATCCAGCCCGGCGTGCCCAAGGGCGAGCTCATCAAGATGCCTGAGTGGCGCAGCAACATCTTCACGAACACTGTGCGCGACTGGTGGATTTACGTGCCGGTGCAATACAAGGCGGAGAAGCCGGCGTGCGTGATGGTGTTCCAGGACGGCCACGACTACGTGAACCTGAAGGGCAACTGGCGCGTGCCGATTGTCTTCGACAACCTCATCGCCAAAGGCGAGATGCCGGTCACCATCGCGATTCTCCTGAATCCCGGGCACGAGGTGGGCAAGCCGCCCGGCAAAAGCCCATGGCAGGTCAGCAACCGCAGCTTCGAGTATGATTCGCTGGGCGACCGCTACGCGCGTTTCCTGCTGGAGGAGATTCTCCCCGAGGTGGGCAAGAAGTATAACCTCACCACCAACCCTGAAGGCCGCGCCATCGGCGGTGCAAGCAGCGGTGGCATCTGCTCCTGGACGGTCTGCTGGGAACGCCCGGACCAGTTCCGCAAGGCCTTCACCACCATCGGCAGCTACACCAACATCCGCGGTGGCCACGTGTATCCTGCCCTCATCCGCAAGACCGAGCGCAAGCCCATCCGGGTTTCGGTGCAGAGCGGGGTGGACGACGTGAAGAACCAGTTTGGCGACTGGCCGCTGGCAAACAAGCAGATGGCCGCCGCGCTCAAGTTCGCGGGCTACGACCATCGCTTCGACTTCGGTGAGGGCGCGCACAACAGCAAGCACGGCGGCAGCATCTTCCCCGACGTGATGAAGTGGCTGTGGCGGGATTCCCCGAAGTGAGGCTGCTTCGGCCTTTGGATGGCTGACCCAACTGCGCGATTGACGCGCCGCGTGCGGACAGGGATTTTCGCCGCCTGTTTATGGCCAAAATCCAACGCGCGCTTCTCTCCGTTTCCGACAAGTCCGGGCTTCTCGCCTTTGCCCAAACCCTCGCCGCTGCCGGCGTGGAACTCATCTCCACTGGTGGCACCGCCAAAGCCCTGCGCGACGCCGGCCTCACGGTGAAGGATATTTCGGAGCACACCGGCTTCCCCGAGATGCTCGACGGCCGTGTGAAGACGCTGCACCCGAAAGTTCACGGCGGCCTGCTCTACATTCGCGGCAATGCCGAGCACGAGGCGGCCGTGCGGGAGCACGCCATTGCGCCGATTGACCTCGTGGTGGTGAATCTCTACCCGTTCGAGGCCACGGTCGCGAAGCCGAACGTCTCCCTCCACGATGCCATCGAGAACATCGACATCGGCGGTCCCTCCATGCTGCGCAGCGCGGCCAAGAACCATGACCACGTCACCGTCATCGTGGATCCGAAGGACTACGAGGAGGTCGCCACGCTCGTGAAGACGACGGGCGAAACCACCCTGTCTCTGCGGCGCAAGCTGGCGGCGAAGGTCTATGCGCGCACCGCCGCTTACGACGCCGCGATTGCCGCACATTTGGAGAAGGCGTTTAGCGAACAGCCTTTAGCCGCGAACTTGCCGAAGACACTCATCGTGTCCGCGCCGCTCGCGCAGCCCTTGCGCTACGGCGAGAATCCGCATCAACAGGCCGCGCTCTACGGCAAGTTCGCCGAGTATTTCAAGCAGCTCCATGGCAAGGAGCTTTCCTACAACAACATCCTCGACCTCACCGCCGCGACCGCGCTGATCATGGAGTTCACGGGGGACGCGCCGACACTCGCCATTCTCAAGCACACCAATCCGTGCGGGGTGGGGCAGGGGACCACGCTGCGCGAGGCCTGGGACAAGGCGTTCGCCACGGACAAGCAAGCCCCGTTCGGCGGCATCATCGCCGTGAACCAGCCGCTGGATGGGCCGTGCGCGGAGGCCATCGCGGAAATTTTCAGCGAGGTCATCGTGGCCCCGTCGTTCACGGATGAAGCGCTCGCCGTGCTGACGAAAAAGAAGAACCTGCGTCTGCTGCAAATCCTCAAGAACCCCGCCACCGCCGCGCCGTGGGACGTGCGCAGCGTCGGAGCCGAGTCCTATTTGCTCCAACAGCGCGACCTTAAGCTGACCACCGCCGCCGACCTGAAAGTCGTGACCAAACGCGTGCCCACCGAAGCCGAGCTCAAGGCCATGCTCTTTGGCTGGCGCGTGGTGAAGCACCTCAAGAGCAACGCGATTCTCTACTGCGGATCGGACCGCACGCTGGGTGTGGGCGCGGGTCAGATGAGCCGGGTGGACAGCAGCCGCATCGCGGTGTGGAAGGCCGGCGAGGCCAAGCTGCCCCTTGGTGGCAGCGTGGTGTGCAGCGACGCGTTCTTCCCGTTCCCGGACGGACTCATCGCCGCAGCCGAAGCCGGCGCGACCGCTGCGATTCAACCCGGCGGCAGTGTGAAAGACCCCGAAGTCATCGCCGCTGCTGATGCGCGTGGTGTCGCGATGGTCTTCACCGGCGCACGCCACTTCCGGCACTAAACGCGTTTTCTCGCCGGGTTCGGTAGCCGGGGAGACTGTTCGCAGCTTGCCGCGCAGTCGTGTGCTCACGCGGGCCGGGCTGCTGTCTCCACTTGTCATTAACCCGCTGCCGCGCTTGGCTTCTTCGCAATGTCCGACGACCGCCTGCATCGCAGCTTGCGCGCCACCTTCCTGGGGATGGTGGTGAACACCTTGCTGGCGGTCGGGAAGATGGCGGCAGGCATCTTGGGCCAGTCCCATGCCCTCGTGGCGGACGGCGTTGAATCCCTCGCCGATCTCTTCAGCTCCGTCATCGTCTGGCGGGGCATGGTCATCGCCGCTGAGCCGGCGGATGACGATCATCCCTACGGTCACGGCAAGGCCGAGCCGCTCGCCTCCGCGATGGTGGCCACGCTGCTGCTGCTGGCTGCGGTCTGGATCGCCGCGCACTCCGTGCGGGAAATCTTCCGGCCACACGCCGCTCCCGCCCCGTGGACCCTCGCCGTGCTGGTGCTAGTGGTGCTGGTGAAAGAAACCCTCTTCCGATTTGTGCTGCGGGAAGGCGTCTCCGTGGAAAGCTCCGCCGTGCAGGGCGACGCCTGGCATCATCGCAGCGACGCCATCACCTCGTTGTTTGCCGGCATTGGCATCGCCTTCGCCTTGGTGGGTGGACCCGACTACGCGGCTGCGGACGATGTTGCGGCGTTGCTGGCCTCCGGGGTGATTGCCTGGAACGGCTGGCGGCTGTTGCGCGGCGCGTTTGGCGAACTGATGGACACGGCCCCGGACTTCGCGTTGGTGGCGGAGATCCGCGGCCTTGCGGCGGGCGTGCCGCAGGTGCGCGGCATCGAGAAGTGCTTCATCCGCAAGATGGGCTGGCACCTCTACGTGGACATGCATGTGGAGGTGGATCCGCAGATGAGCGTGGAGCAGGCCCATCGGGTTGCCCACACCGTCAAGGACACCATCCGCGTTCGCCTGCCCAAGGTGCGCGATGTGCTCGTCCACATCGAGCCGACGCGTTCAGCCTGATTGCCGAACCACCTATTTCACCAGCCGATACCAGTTGTCGCGCTGGCGGGGTTCGAGGCCAAGGTCGGTGATGAGGCGGTGCATGTCCGCGACGCCCATGCGGTGGGTGGTGCCAGCGGCGCTCACGACATTCTCTTCGATCATGATGCTGCCCAAATCGTTCGCACCGTAGCGCAGGGCAAGTTGGCCGATTTCCTGGCCTTGAGTAACCCAGGAGCTTTGCACGCTGGGAAGGTTGTCGAGGTAGATGCGACTGAGCGCCTGCGTCCGGAGATACTCATGCGCGCCGACGGTAGGGGCTTTCAGCACGGCGTTCTCGGGCTGGAAGGTCCAGCAAATGAAAGCGGTGAATGCTCCACCTTTAAGTGCGCCGGTTTCTAAGGCATGGGCGTAGGCGATGGATCGTTCGATGGGCGAAAGCGTCCTCCCCCTCACCCCCTCACCTTGACCCTCTCCCTCGATGGGGGCGAGGGAAGGGAGGCGTGCGAGCGATTTGTCCTGCTGCGCACGAACGACTTCAAGATGCTCGATGCGTTCTTCCACCGTCTCCACGTGGCCGAACATCATCGTGATGCTGCTGGCCAGGCCGAGGCGGTGCGCGGTGTCCATCACGCCCATCCACTGCGCGGTGTCGGCCTTGAGCGGGGCGATACGGTTGCGCACGCGATCCACGAGGATTTCGCCGCCGCCACCGGGGACGGAGCCCAGCCCGGCGGCGACGAAGTCCCTCAGGATTTGCTCGACCGGTTCGTTGAAAAACTCTGAGAAGGCGACCATCTCGCTGGGACTGAAGCCATGCACGTTGAAGCCGGGGAACTTGTCGCGGATGTGTGAAAGCAGATCCAGATACCACTGCTTGGTAAGCTTCGGATGGTGGCCGCCCTGCATGAGAATTTGGTTCCCGCCCAGTGCGATGGTCTCCTCAATCTTCCGGTCCATCTCATCGTGCGAGATCACGTAAGAGTCGGCGTCCTTCTCCGAACGCCAGAAGGCGCAGAACTTGCAATAGACATTGCAGACGTTGGTGTAGTTGACGTTGCGGTCCACGATGTAGGTGACCAGCTCGTTG
>Ga0255087_1000976_pt1 | contig 10858 bp, 7 predicted proteins | sample Colum_Miss_RepA__FD_188561 | JGI IMG/M metagenome (GOLD analysis project Ga0255087, IMG submission 188561) | Freshwater microbial communities from Columbia River, Oregon, United States - Colum_Miss_RepA_8d | ecosystem: Environmental > Aquatic > Freshwater > River | place: USA: Oregon | collected...
AGCCTTGTGGGTACTGGTCATGGGACGCCGAGCGGACCAGACCAACATCAACTGGCTCATGATCTGCGGTTGTTGAATGCGGTGGGTGGTGAAGGCTTGCGTATCGGGAAAGTTGCTGAGCGTGTAGGCGGGCAATACGGCATAGCCCAGGCCTTCACGCACCAGTTCCAGAATGGCATTGAGGCCATCAATTTCCAGCACGATGCGGGGTTTACGCTGGATACGCTGCATCTCGGAGTCGATCAGCAGGCGAAAGGCATTGGGGCGGCTGGGCGCAATCAAGGGCAGGTCGGCCAACGCGTTGAGGGTGACTGTGGAGGGCAGGGCTTCGGTCTTGCTCTTGCTGGAGGCCTGCCGACCCGCAATCAGGATCAAGGCCTCTTCATGCAGCAGGCTCATTTCCAGGTCGGGCGACGGGGCCGGGTTGTACAGCACCGCCAGATCCAGACGCCCGGCACGGAGGCTTTCCACCATCAACAGCGAAAAGCCCTCGGTCAGGCTGAGTTGCGCCTTGGGCATGCGCTGGCGAAATTCGAAGGTCAAGGGGACGGTGATCAACTTGGAGAGGCTGGGCGGCAAGCCAATCGACACGCGCCCGGACAGCGCACCGCGCACCGCCTCGAGTTCCTCTCGCGCCACCGCCACCTGGTGCAATATGCCACGGGCGTGTTCCAGCAAGACCCGGCCGGCCTCGGTCAGGGTCACGCCGCGGCCATTGCGGGCCAGCAGGGATTGGTGCAACTCCACCTCCAACTGTCGGACATGGCGGCTTAACAAGGGCTGAGCCACCTGCTTTATCCCCGCCGCCCGGGTAAAGCTGCCCAGTTCGGCCACTCGTACAAACGATTCCAGCTGCTTGAGATCCATAAAATCCTCAATCAATTGAATAGCTATTGTCATGATATTCGATTATTGAATAACAGCTAGCATCCAAACTCCAGCCCGCGACGAGGGGGACCTTCCTAGAATTTGCCGATGCAACAAATTGCCATCCCCTGTCTGTTCATGCGAGGCGGCACCTCCAAAGGGCCGTTTTTCAATGAGGCCGATTTGCCTGCAGACACCCCCGCGCGAGATCGTGTTTTATTGGCGGCCATGGGTTCTCCGGACCGTCGTCAGATCGATGGTCTGGGTGGTGCTCACCCCCTGACCAGCAAGGTGGCCATCGTGCGACGCAGCGCCCAGCCCGGCGTCGACCTGGATTTCCTGTTTGCCCAGTTGCAACCCGACAAGGACACCGTGGACACCACGCCCAACTGCGGCAACATGCTCGCCGGCGTGGTGCCCTTTGCCCTGGAGACGGGCCTGTTGCAGGCCCAAGGCGACACCAGCACCTTTCGCGTGTTGACCCTCAACACCGACATGCAGTGCGACATCACGGTGCGCACGCCGCTGGGGCCGCAGGGGCGCTATGTGGAGTACGAGGGCGATGCCCGTATCGATGGTGCGCCGGGGTCGTCTGCGCCCATCACCATCAACTTTCTGGACACTGCGGGTTCGGTCTGTCCCAGCCTGTTGCCCACCGGTCAGGTGCTCGATCGCATTCGTGTGGAGCCCACGGCCGAGCTGTCTGGCTTCGAACCGTTCGAGATTGACGTGACCTGCATAGACAATGGGATGCCGCTGGTGATGTTCCGCGCCAGCGACCTGGGTCGCACCGGGTACGAGAGCGTGGCCGAACTCAATGCCGACACCGACCTCAAGACCCGCATCGAGGCTTTGCGTCGCCAGATCTCGCCGCGCATGGGCCTGGGCGATGTCACCCACAAGAACTACCCCAAGATGACGCTGGTGGCCGCGCCCCGCGAGGGCGGCAGCCTCAGCACCCGCAGCTTCATCCCGCATGTGTGCCACGACGCCATTGGCGTATTGGCCGCCGTCACCGTGGCCACTGCCTGCGTACTGGACGGCTCGGTCACCCAGGGCCTGGCTGTCATGCCAGGTGGCCTGACCCAGACCGTGTCGGTCGAGCACCCCACGGGCGAGTTCAGTGTCGAGTTGGGGCTCGACCCCGCGAACCCGCAGAACGTCACTCGCGCTGCGCTGCTGCGCACCGCACGCTTGTTGATGCGCGGCGAGGTGATGGTGCCGGCTGCCACAGGGGCTGGTTGAGTCGCCGAGACGTCAAGCCCACCACTTTCAATTTCTCAAGCAGGAGTCGGATTTCCATGAGCCAGCAACAGCCCCTCGTGATCGATGTGCACGGCCACTACACCACGGCCCCCAAATCGCTGGAGGCTTGGCGCAACCGACAGATTGCCGGCATCTCCGACCCCGCGGCCAAACCCTCGCCGAGCGAACTCAGGATCAGCGACGACGAGCTGCGTGAAACCATCGAGACCAATCAACTCAAGCTCATGAAAGAGCGGGGCAGCGACATCACCATCTTCAGCCCGCGTGCGAGCTTCATGGCGCACCACATCGGCGACTTTGCGGTGTCATCCACCTGGGCCGCTATCTGTAACGAACTGTGCCATCGCGTGTCGCAGTTGTTCCCCCACCACTTCATCGGCGCTGCCATGCTGCCGCAGTCCCCGGGGGTGGATCCGCGCACCTGCATTCCGGAGTTGGAGCGTTGCATCAAAGACTATGGCTTTGTGGGCATCAACCTGAATCCGGACCCGTCTGGCGGTCACTGGACCAGCCCACCGCTGTCGGATCGCCACTGGTACCCCATCTATGAAAAGATGGTGGAGTACGACATACCTGCGATGATTCACGTCTCCACCAGCTGCAACGCCTGTTTTCACACCACAGGCGCGCACTACCTGAATGCCGACACCACGGCGTTCATGCAATGCCTGACCTCTGACTTGTTCAAGGACTTCCCCACGCTGAAGTTCTTGATTCCCCATGGCGGCGGAGCCGTACCTTACCACTGGGGTCGGTTCCGCGGATTGGCCCAGGAGATGAAAAAGCCGTTGCTCGAAGAGCATCTGCTCAAAAACATTTTCTTTGATACCTGCGTGTACCACCAGCCTGGCATCAACTTACTCACCGAGGTGATTCCGGTGGAAAACATCCTCTTTGCCAGTGAAATGATTGGCGCTGTACGCGGCATCGATCCGCGCACCGGTCACTACTACGACGACACCAAGCGCTATGTTCAGGCCACCGCCAACCTGAACGATGCCCAGCGCTACCAGGTGTTCGAGGGCAATGCGCGTCGCGTGTTTTCGCGTCTGGACTCGACCCTCAAGGCCCAAGGCCGCTGATGGGCGCGGAGCTTCACTGCGTCAGGAGAATCGACATGTATGAATTGGGTGTGGTTTACAGAAACATAGCACGCGCCGATCGCGAGGTGACCGATCGACTGGCCGCGCTGGGGTCGGCCACGGTGCACGAAGCCATGGGTCGCGTGGGGCTGATGAAACCTTATATGCGCCCCATCTATGCCGGAGCACAAGTCTCGGGGACAGCGGTGACCGTGCTGCTGCATCCCGGTGACAACTGGATGATGCATGTGGTGGCCGAGCAGATTCAGCCCGGTGATATTGTGGTGGCTGCCATCACCGCCGAGTGCACCGATGGCTATTTTGGCGACTTGCTCGCCACTTCATTCAAAGCACTTGGGGCCCGCGCCCTGGTGATCGATGCGGGGGTGCGTGACGTCAAGACGCTGACCGAGATGGGCTTTCCTGTGTGGAGCAAGGCCATCAGCAGCAAGGGGACCATCAAGGCCACCATCGGGTCGGTCAATATTCCGGTGGTGTGCGCCGGCATGAGCGTGCAGCCGGGCGATGTGATCGTAGCGGATGACGACGACGTGGTGTGCGTACCCAGGGCCATGGCGGCCAAGACGCTGGAGACTGCGCTGGCGCGTGAGGCCAATGAGGGTGATAAGCGCAACAAACTGGCGTCTGGCGTGCTGGGCCTGGACATGTACAAGATGCGTGAGCCGCTGGAAAAAGCAGGCTTGCGCTACATCGATTGAGGTCCAGACGATGGCTTGCGCGACGAGAAGCTGGTGCACCAAGCACAGATCAAGCTGGATGGCCCCTTCCTGTGGCCTGGCCTGATCGTGCTTGAGTCACTCATCACTTGACATCACACTGGAATGGAACACCCCATGAGCGAATTCACCAAAACCCCCGGTTGGCTGGACTGGTTCAACGGCCCATCCAAACCCCGTTTTCAAGTGCCTGCGGGCGCTGTCGATGCGCATTGCCATGTGTTTGGTCCGGGCGCTGAATTTCCCTATGCCCCCGAGCGCAAGTACACCCCCTGTGATGCGTCCAAGCACCAGCTGTTTGCCTTGCGCAACCATCTGGGATTTGCCCGCAATGTGGTGGTCCAGGCCACCTGCCACGGCGCAGACAACCGCGCCATGGTGGATGCCTTGCTGCATTCGCAAGGCAAGGCGCGCGGCGTGGCCACGGTACGTCGCAGTGTGAGCGATGCCGAGATTCAGGCCATGCACGACGCCGGTGTGCGCGGTGTGCGCTTCAACTTCGTCAAGCGTCTGGTGGACTTCACGCCCAAGGACGAGTTGATGGAGATTGCCAGCCGTATCGCGACATGGGGCTGGCATGTCGTGATTTATTTTGAAGCGGTGGACCTGCCCGAGTTGTGGGATTTCTTCACGGCACTGCCCACCACGGTGGTGGTGGACCACATGGGTCGACCCGATGTGAGCAAGCCCATCGATGGCCCCGAGTTTGAACTGTTCCTCAAGTTCATGCGCGAGCACCCTAATGTGTGGAGCAAGGTGTCCTGTCCCGAGCGCCTGTCGGTGACTGGGCCCAAGGCGCTGCAGGGCGAGCAGAATGCCTACCGCGATGTCGTGCCCTTTGCCCGTCGCGTGGTCGAGCTGTTTCCGGACCGCGTGCTCTGGGGCACCGACTGGCCGCACCCCAATCTCAAAGACCACATGCCTGATGACGGCCTGCTGGTGGACTTCATCCCCCACATCGCACCCACCGTCGACCTGCAGCGCCAACTGCTGGTGGACAATCCGATGCGCCTGTACTGGCCGGAAGAAGTCCAATAAACCCCTAAGCCGCAACAGCCTCCCAGCCACCGAACGAACGTAACACCCATGGCCTTAGACAAACCCTACCAGGACGTGCCTGGCACGATCATCTTCGACGCTGACCAGTCGCGTCGCGGTTACTGGCTCAACCAGTTCTGCACCAGCTTGATGAAGGCCGAGAACCGCGACCGCTTCAAGGCCAATGAGCGTGCCTATCTGGATGAATGGCCGATGACCGAAGAACAAAAACAGGCCGTGCTGGCCCGCGACCTCAACTGGTGCATGCGCACCGGGGGGAACATCTACTTCCTGGCGCGCATCGGGGCCACCGATGGCAAGAGCTTTCAGCAAATGGCAGGCTCCATGACGGGCATGACCGAAGAGGAGTACCGCAACATGATGATCAAGGGCGGCCGCTCGGTGGAGGGCAACCGCTATCTGGGGGAAGACGGCGACGCTCAACCTCACCGTCAACCCCAAGGCGCCGCCGGTCGGGCTGCCAGCAAGGAACACTGAACATGGCACGCATCACCGCCTCCGTCTACACCTCCCACGTGCCCGCCATCGGCGCAGCCATGGACATGGGCAAGACCACCGAAGACTACTGGAAGCCCTTGTTTGCAGGCTACGACTTCTCCAAGCAATGGATGAAGGACAACAAGCCTGACGTGGTGTTCCTGGTTTACAACGACCACGCCACCGCCTTCAGCCTGGACGTGATCCCCACGTTTGCGATTGGCACGGCGGCCGAGTACAAACCTGCCGATGAGGGCTGGGGGCCCCGTCCGGTGCCGGTGGTCAAGGGCCATCCGGAATTGGCCTCGCACATTGCGCACAGTGTGATCCAGCAGGACTTTGACCTCACCATTGTCAACAAGATGGACGTGGACCATGGTTTGACGGTACCGCTGTCGCTGATGGTGGGCGAGCTCGACCCGGTCAAAGACGCCTGGCCCTGTCCGGTCATCCCGTTTGCGGTGAACGTGGTGCAATACCCGCTGCCCAGTGGACAACGATGCTTCAACCTGGGGCAGGCCATTCGCAAAGCTGTGGAAAGTTACGACGAGGACCTCAACGTGCACATCTGGGGCACGGGCGGCATGAGCCACCAACTGCAGGGCGCGCGCGCTGGGCTGATCAACCGCGAGTGGGACAACGCCTGGCTGGACAAGCTCATCAACGACCCCGCAGCTTGCGCGCAAACGCCGCACATCGAGTACGTGCGCGAAGCAGGCAGCGAAGGCATTGAACTGGTGATGTGGCTCATTGCCCGGGGTGCCATGCCCGATGTCAGCCATGGAAAAGTCACGGGGAAGCTGCCCAAGGTCACGCACCGCTTCTACCATGTGCCCGCGTCCAACACGGCGGTGGGCCATGCCATTCTTGAGACTGCTTAAATTCTGGAGAACCCCATGAAACCCATCAAAGTTGCCCTGGCGGGCGCGGGTGCCTTCGGCATCAAACACCTGGACGGCATCAAGAACATCGATGGCGTCGAGGTTGTGTCCCTCATCAGCCGCGACCTGGGCAAAACCCAGGAAGTCGCGGCGAAGTACGGCATTGGCCATGTCACCACCGATCTGGCCGACAGTCTGGCCCTGCCCGAGGTCGACGCCGTGATCCTCTGTACGCCCACACAGATGCATGCCTCACAAACCCTGGCTTGCCTCAAGGCCGGCAAGCATGTGCAGGTGGAAATCCCGCTGTGTGATGTGCTCAAGGAGGGCGAGGACGTCCTGAAGGTGCAGCAGCAGACGGGCCTGGTCGCCATGTGCGGGCATACCCGTCGCTTCAACCCCAGCCACCAGTGGGTGCACAACAAAATCCAAGCGGGTGAATTCAACATCCAGCAAATGGATGTGCAAACCTACTTCTTTCGCCGCACCAACATGAACGCCTTGGGCCAGCCGCGCAGTTGGACCGATCATCTGCTGTGGCACCACGCGGCGCATACCGTCGACCTGTTCGCCTACCAGGCGGGCAGCCCGATCGTGAAAGCCAACGCGGTGCAAGGGCCCATCCATCCCGCGCTGGGGATTGCGATGGACATGAGCATCCAACTCAAGGCCGCTAATGGCGCCATCTGCACACTCTCGCTGTCATTCAACAACGACGGCCCGCTGGGTACGTTCTTTCGCTACATCGGCGACACTGGCACCTACATCGCCCGATATGACGATCTGGTCAACGGCAAGGAGGAGAAGATCGATGTGTCACAGGTGGATGTGTCGATGAACGGCATTGAGTTGCAGGACCGCGAGTTCTTTGCGGCCATCCGCGAGGGCCGAGAGCCCAACGCCAGCATTGCGCAGGTGTTGCCGTGTTATCAGGTGTTGCACCAATTGGAGCAGCAGTTGGCCTGATTGATCGGCTCGCCTCGTAAGAACGGCTGACACGCTCGAGGGCGGGTCAGCCGTTTTTTCATGACGATAGCGTTGATGATGCGCGTCTCGACCCTGGGGTGGACGCGCAACGGGTTCGCTGGGTCAACCGCTTTACAGCGAATCGATGAAGCTGCGCAGCTTGTCACTGCGGCTGGGATGCTTCAGCTTGCGCAGGGCCTTGGCCTCGATCTGACGGATACGCTCGCGCGTGACATCAAATTGCTTGCCGACCTCTTCCAGCGTGTGGTCGGTGGACATTTCGATACCAAAGCGCATGCGCAGCACCTTGGCTTCGCGCGGCGTGAGGCCGTCCAGGATGTCCTTGACCACGTCACGCAAGCCCGCTTGCATCGCGGCTTCGATGGGCGCGGTGTTGGCCGTGTCCTCGATGAAGTCGCCCAGGTGTGAATCGTCGTCGTCCCCGATCGGCGTTTCCATGGAGATGGGCTCCTTGGCGATCTTCATGATCTTGCGGATCTTGTCCTCGGGGATCTCCATCTTGGCCGCCAGGATGCTGGCGTCCGGCTCGAAGCCGAACTCCTGCAGATGCTGGCGGCTGATGCGGTTCATCTTGTTGATGGTCTCGATCATGTGCACCGGGATGCGGATGGTACGCGCCTGGTCGGCGATGGATCGCGTGATGGCCTGGCGGATCCACCAGGTGGCGTAGGTCGAAAACTTGTAACCGCGACGGTATTCGAACTTGTCCACCGCCTTCATCAAACCGATGTTACCTTCCTGGATCAGGTCGAGGAACTGCAAACCGCGGTTGGTGTACTTTTTGGCAATGGAGATGACCAGACGCAGGTTGGCCTCGATCATCTCTTTCTTGGCATCACGCGAAGCGGCTTCGCCTTCGTTCATGCGCTTGTTGATGTCTTTCAATTCGGACAGCGGCACCACCACGCGTGACTGCAGGTCGATCAGCTTTTGCTGCAGTTCCTGGACCGGCGGAATGTTGCGGTTCAGGGTGGAGGACCATGGCTTGCCCGCCGAAGCCTGCTTGGTCACCCATTGCAAATTCAGCAGGTTGGGGGGGAAGTCCTTGATGAAGACGTCCTGAGGCATGCCGCACTTGTCCACGATGATGCGGCGCAACTCGCGCTCTTTCTTGCGCACATCGTCCACTTGGGCACGCACCATGTCGCACAATTTTTCAATGGTGCGGGCGGTGAAGCGAATGGTCATGAGCTCGTCGCTCAGTGCACGCTGTGCTTTTTGGTAACCCGGCGTGCCGTAGCCTTCCTTGTCGTACACCTTGTGCATTTTTTCGAACAGGGTGGCGATGCGGCCGAAGCGCTCGAGTGCCTCGCCCTTGAGTTCTTCGAGCTTCTTGGTCAGGGCCTTGGAGCCGCCTTTGCCGTCGTCGTCGTCGGAATCGTCGAACTCGTCGAAATCTTCTTCGGCCACATAGTCATCGGCTTCGTCGGTGTTGCTGAACCCGTCGACCACGGTCGAGATGACAACCTTACCTTCGCGAATCTCCTCGGCCATGCGCAGGATTTCGGCGATGGTGGCGGGAGATGCGCTGATGGCCTCCATCATGTCCATCAAGCCGCCTTCGATGCGCTTGGCGATTTCAATTTCGCCTTCGCGGGTCAGCAGCTCCACCGTGCCCATTTCGCGCATGTACATGCGCACTGGGTCGGTGGTGCGGCCGAATTCGCTGTCCACGGTGGAGAGGGCGGCTTCGGCTTCCTCCTCGGCCTCTTCCTCGGTGGAGGCGGTGGGGGCGTTGTTGTTCAGCAGCAGGGTTTCGACGTCCGGCGTTTGCTCATAGACGGCCACGCCCATGTCGTTCAGCATGGAGATCACGACTTCCAGCGTTTCGGCGTCTACCAACTTGTCGGGCAGGTGGTCGGAGATTTCGCCATGCGTGAGGTAGCCACGCGTTTTACCCAGCTTGATCAGGGTCTTCAGGCGCTGGCGTCGTTTGAGTAAGTCTTCCTCGGACAGCACTGTCTCGTCGAGGCCGAATTCCTTCATCAGCGCACGCTCTTTGGCCTTGCTGATCTTCATGCGCAGGGGTTTCACCTTCTCGGTGCTGGCCTCTTCCACCACCTCGGGTTCAACCAATTCCAACAGGTCTTCGTCGTCGCTCGGTGGTGGTGCGCCCTTGGCGATGGCCTTGCCCTTGGCAGCATGTTTGCCGGCCTTGGGCGGGGGGCTGTGCTCAGCGGCTGCGTGCTTGACGGAAACTGTCTTGGTGGTGACGGATTTGGCCGCAGAGGTTTTGCCAGCAGGAGTCTTCGCGACGGCCTTGGCGTCGACTTTGACGGGCGCTGCGGGTTTTTTGGAGTCGGCCTTGGGGGCCGGTGCAGCTTTGGTGGCAGCAGCGGGTTTGGCGGTAGGTTTGGCAACCGGTTTGGTCACCGATTGGGCCACCGGTTTGGCGGGGGCTGCCTTGGCGACAGGCTTGGCAGCGGGTTTGGCCGCGAGCTTGGGTGCAGGCTTGGCAACAGGCTTGGTGGCCAGCTTGGTGGCCGGCTTGGCTGCCACTTTGGTCGGCACTTTAGGGGCAACTTTGGAAGCAACCGCAGGTTTTTTGGCAGAAGGGGGAGCAGACTTTTTCACAGAGGCAGGTTTCTTGGCAGTGGCGGCACTCCCTTTGGCAGTGACCGTCACGGGTTTCGACACAGGTTTCGCTGAGGTGGCGCTTTTGCCGGCAGCGGCTTTCACGGGGGGCTTGGCCGACGCTTTAGACGCTACAACCGGTTTGGCCGCGGGTTTGGCCGCGACTTTGGTGGCAGCAACTGTTTTCGCCAAGGGCTTGGCAGCCGGCTTGGCTGCCGATTTGGCAGCGGTAGGCTTGGACTTACGGTCAGGCATCTTGTTCCTCGACGGCAAACAACAAAACCAGCGTCCCGGTGAGGGACGCCACGAAGTTCAGCAGGGGAGGCAAGCGAGGAGGGCGAACATTTGGTGTGCAGTCCTTGCGGGTATGGGCGGGTCGTGCATCGGTGTCACGGTTGGCCACTCCGGAGGTGCTGCTGTCGCACTTGCCTAGGTGTTGTGGATTATACCTGAGGGTGTAGACTTGAGTTGGGCGTAGCGGGCGCTCAGGGACTTGAAACGTTCGTAGAGCGAAGGGTCGGTGGCCACGTGGGGGGCCATCTCGCTCAATTGGGCCGAAATCTGGGCTTTCTCCATCTCGTGCAGGATGCTGGTGAGCTCGCCCTGGTCGTGCTCGAGTTCGGCCGGCGCCTGCTCCACCAGCGCACACAACCAGGCCTCGTTCGGGTGGCTGCGTAGCGCCTCGCGCAAGGCTGCCCAGGGTTGCACCCCATGCTCGTGCAGTTGATGGTCCAGCCAGGTCAGCACGTCGCCGTGGGGGGCGGGCAACTCGCACAGCATGGTTTGCTGGGTCGGGGAAAGCTCCTCCCAGGCCGCCATGGCGCTGAACAGCAGTTGTACCGCACGGTCCTGGCGCGGGGCCGCCTGGCGCCGCAAGCCGGGTGAGGGCGGCGGGAGGCTGCGTCGCTTGAAAGGGGGGCTGTTGCCC
>Ga0255087_1000983_pt1 | contig 10812 bp, 10 predicted proteins | sample Colum_Miss_RepA__FD_188561 | JGI IMG/M metagenome (GOLD analysis project Ga0255087, IMG submission 188561) | Freshwater microbial communities from Columbia River, Oregon, United States - Colum_Miss_RepA_8d | ecosystem: Environmental > Aquatic > Freshwater > River | place: USA: Oregon | collected...
GTTTGGGGCAGGGCGGCCAAGGTCACCCATTGGCTGCCCTCCACGCGGGCGCACCGGGAATAGGCGACTTGCAGCGTGGAGGCGTCGGCGTGAAATCCTTTTTCCGCCTCCAACTGAAGGAGACTTTCGGCATCGGCTTGGGCCAAGACCGGAATCTCGGTCTGGGTGACCAGCAGGCTGGAGACCGACAAGGCCACGGCGCAAAGACGCTCCCGGATTCCGGCCTGGTCCAACTGGGCTCGCAGCTCCTTGCCCAGGGTCTCCGGATCACCCGAATCGATATCCATCGACAACTCAGCCCGGAAATCGGCCGCTTTCTGGAACCCGCCCGGCGTGCGGCGCAGGAGGGTGCCCTCGATACGCCGACCTTCCCAGGAAAGCCCCAGAACGGCCTGAGGGGCTTTACGGGGACGGGATCCCAATTTCAGGAAATGGATCATGCGGTGTTCTGGACCTTTACCTAGGGATCGACCGTTGAACCGATTTGCTGACGAACACGGTCCCCCAATGCCCAGCCCAAACGGCTGAGATCCTGACGGTGGATGATTTTCGGAACTCCATCGCTGATATCAAAAATGAACTTAACCCGCCGGTAACCGCGCCCCAAGGGCCCCACGGCCACCACATCGGCTCCATACTGGAAGCTCCGTGTCGTTAGGAGATCGCGGCCAGCCAAAGTGGTTACGGCCTGATGATCACGACCGAGGGCGGCGACCATCCAAGCGATGGAATTCAGGCTCGACGAATTCTGCTCACGGTAACGCACCAACGTCGTGGCGGCACCGCTGGAGGCGTCCTGTGAGAGCCCGACACCGACAAACAACGCCGTCAAAACCGTGGCGTTGGCGGTATTCAGGTTCACCCGACCGTAGCTGTAGGAATTCGTGGTGACACACAGTTCGGGCGCAATCCGCTCAAAGTCATCCTGGCTGAGGCCGCTCGTGAGGTAAAATCGCAGCACACTGGGAAAATTCGGAGCTGCTGCCCCCCCGCCTTGGCCGCCGCCTTGGGTGAATCCCAGACGCGTCAAAATTTCCCGACTACGACCCGTCCCGAAGGAGGACTCCAGCAATCCCTGGATTTGCGCGCGGGTATTGACGTTGGTCAGGAGGGTTCCGTCGGCGTGGAAATTGGGCTCCCGGCTGAAGACGGTGGTCGTGTCGAGCAAGCCCGGGGTCGAGAACAAGGATCCGGTGAGACTCCGCTCCTCAGGATCCAAGACCCCGTTGAAATTCCGATCATCACCGAAGAGGTGGTCCAGCGTGATGCCTTCGACCAAGCGCAATTCATCCACGGTTTCAAACGGACTCCACTTGGCTTGGTAGCCCAAGCTCGCGTAACCCAACGACATGGATCCATTGGTGCTACGCCAGTCCACGACCGCAGCCGCGAGTTCGGTGGTCATCCCCGGCAACATCGACAGGGCATTGGAATTGGCCCGGTTGAGGTTGAGCTTGCCCGACTCGTCCTGGAGGTTGAAGACCAACTGATTCAAACCGGTTTCGGAGGCGGCCGAATTGCGGCCCAAGATCCACACCCGAGATTCACCAATCGGCAAGGCCTCGCAGACGAACTGCGAATTGGTGGTCATCATGCCGTTGGTGGCGAAGTTGGCCAGGGCCCAACCCACGTACCGCGCCGCCCCTTCGACCGCCTGACCGGCCGCCATGTCCGAGGCTCGATTGGCCGATGCCCGCAGTTCCAAACCCATGGAAGCGGCAAAATACAAAATGAGCGCCGTGAGGCCGGCAGTGATCCAAAGCACCACCACCAGCACCGAGGCCGCGCTACGGAATTGGCCTCGGCTGCGAGCAGCGAGCGGAGCCACCGCTCTCAACCCTCCCGTTTCCCGGCTATGGAGCGAAGACTTCATGCTCAGCCTCCCACCGTGCTGGTGGAGTTGGTTCTGGTTTGTGAACTCAGGGGCACGAGCAATTCCACCGGACCCATGTTGGCGCCCCACGAGATCCCCCGTTGCAGCCGGATGCGAACGGCCACCGGCAGATTCGTGGTCATGCCCGAAGTATCGGTCGTATCCCATTGCTGGAGCCACTGGGTGCCATCGAAAGATTCGACATCCATCCGGGCCACATCCCGAAGCAGCAGTTGGTCTTCGACCTCCGCGACTGAGGTGGCCAGCAAGTTCCGGCAAACGCCGCGGTACAAGTCCATCGCTCCGGCTCCATCTTCGACGGAATTCTTCAGGCTATAGGAAACCCGTTGTACCGAGCCCCACGGCTCAGTCGCCCGCAGGGATCCGGTCGTGGTGTTGAACTCCAGCGACACCGGCTGAGAATTCACCGTGCTGGATAAATTGCCCGCTCGGAAAGAACCCGAGATCAACCCGTTGGTCTTCGGTGTCACTGCGCCCTGGAGGTCCAGCCGGATGGAATCCAACGCCAGTTCGAGCGGGGCCGCCGACTCGATGGCGTCGGAGACGGTGTTGCGAAGCCGAAGGCTGGTGAAGAGCACCTGGTTGGCAACGATGAGAATGAGTGCAGCCGCACCGATCGAGAGGATCAGTTCGATCATCGTGAACCCCGAGCGGTTCCGGCGAGCGGTTGGGAGGAGCGCGATCATCGAGTGGTGCTCGGACTGAACGGACTCGATCCGGCCACGGCATCCACCGGGTGGCCCAGCGTTGAAAGGCGTACGGAAGATTCTTGGCCTTGGGTGAGGAATCGAACTTCGGCGGTGATCAGGGGCAGGCTGGGCTGAATCCAATTTTCGCGGGTCACCGTCCACTGGTAGTCCACCGATCCCTCCACCTGGGTGCCGCTCTGGGCCCCACTGTTGAGATTGGTGTAGAGCGTTGCCTCCGTGAGGACTTTTTCGGCGACGCGGGCGGCCACCGACCGACGGACCGAGACGGTGCCGGCGCGGCCGGCGATATGCAGCGCCTCGACCACCGCTGGGATGACGATGGCCAGAAACAACAAAGCCGCCAGCGTCTCGGCCAGGGTGTATCCCGCTCGCCGACGGTTATTGGAGGCCGGTGCGAATTTCATAATGACGGCGGTCGGAGCCTTCCACGAGCCAGAGCACGGACCCATCGGAGTCCTCGATGCGAATGGCGTTGGGACTGTCCTCATCGATGGTCCCATCCGGGAGCAAGCGGATCGACGGTTCGGTGCGGGCGGTGGCCGGTCTTTGGGAAATCGAGACACCGGGAAGAATCCGCGTGGTGCGGGTACCCGTCAGTGTCTGCCCGATGAGGCGTTGGGCCTGGTCGAACGTGATCTTCAGGTTCTCATCCACAGCAAACTCCTGAGACAATGGATCACCCGTTTGCCCCGGGGTCTCTCGCTCGATACCGTAATGCCCGGTGGCAGAATCGAGCCACAACAGGACCGGTAAACTCTCGGAGACGGCCCGGCTACGGGCCGCGTGGGTGAGTGCCAACACCCTTCGGGCCTCAGACTCCAAGGCCCGGCCACGGATGAATCCCGACAAGCGCGGAGAAACCATCGACACGGCCACCACAAGCAAGGCCATCACCAGGATCATTTCGATCAAGCTGAAAGCCCGCCGGCGCGAAGCGATCCGACCGGGAACGTTATTTGGCCGTCCAGTTGCCAAAGTCATCCTCGGTTCCCGCCTTGCCGTCCGGTCCGATGGAGGACAGGTCGAACGAGTTGGCGTTCTGACGCCCGGGTTGGGCGAATTGGTATTCATTGCCCCAGGGATCCTGAGGGATCTTGTCGAGATACGGTCCGCGCCAATTGCGGGCCTGACGCGGCGCCTGGAGCAAGTCAGCCAAGGCCTTCGGGTAGCTGCCGTTGTCCACCTCGTAGGCATCCAACGCCGTCTTGATGGAAGCGATGTCCGCCCGAGCCGCCGACTGCCGGGCTTGTTCGCTACGACCCATCATCTTCGGAACCACGAGAGCGGCCAGAATGCCGATGATGGTGATCACCAGCAGCATTTCAACCAGGGTGAAGCCGCGGTGATCACGACGACGGGAAACACCGGCCTGGGGTCCGGTCTTGGGACGAGGGAACAGATTCAGGTTCATGAAATCGTTGGGGATCACTTGATGTAGTCTTGGAGGGAGAAAACGGGCAGGAGCATTCCGATGAAAATGAAGCCGATGAATCCTGCGATGAGGAACAGCATGAGCGGTTCCGCCAAGGCCACCGCGGTCTTGAGGCGCCGGTCGAGTTCACTCTCGGTGACATTGGCGATACGGATCAATTCGACATCCAGGCGTCCACTTTCTTCGGCCACGGAAATCATCTCCATCACCGATCCACTGAAGAGGGTCGGGCATTCGGCAAGGCTTTGCCCGAGGCGTCCGCCTTGTTGGACTTGATCAATCGACCGGGCCACCGCATCCACGAGGATCTGGTTGCCGATGGAACGTCGGGCGACATTCAAGGCCTGAACCAATTGGACATCCGCTCCGATCAAGGTGCCCAGCATTCGGCAAAATCGGGCCATCGCGAACCGGGCGCTGAGCGGTCCGACCACCGGAGCCTTCAAGGTGAGTCCTTCCCAAATACGCCGGCCGGCCGGTGAAATAATCCAAGTGCGCAAGAAGAACCCACCCAAGACCAAACCGACCAGAACCAACAATCCGTAAGAACGCAGGATGTCACTGGCCGCGATGATAATTTGGGTGATGAGGGGCAGTGCTCCCTTCGCGCTGGCGAATACCTTCTGGAACTTCGGAATGAAAAACACCAGCAGGACCGTCAAGACCACCAAGGCCATCACGAGCAGCACCGCCGGATAAATCATCGCCGTAAGGACCTTGGAGCGAAGCTCCTTTTCCCGCGATTGGAAGTCGGCGATTTGCGCCAACACCACATCCAGAAATCCACCGGCCTCGCCCGCCTCGACCATGGCCGTGTAGACCTTCGGAAAAGTCTCCGGAGATCGGGCCATCGAATTGGCCAGCGACATGCCATCGACCACCAACCCGTGGATCTCCCGCCATTTGGCCGAGGCCACCGGTGACGAAGCCTCCTTGCCGAGAATGGTCAGTGCGCGGCTCAACGGAACGCCCGCCGCCAAGAGACTGGAAAGCAATCGGGTGAAGTTCTCCAATTCGGCCCCGCTCACTTTGGCAGCGCCGAATGAAAAACCGGGCATGCCGGTATTCTGAGCCGCCACCTCTTTGCCGGACTTGGAAGATCGGCTCCCTCCACCGCGCGTCTCGGTGACACTGACCGGTCTTAGACCTTTGCCCTCGATCATCCGCAAGGCCTCGGGACGACTGGCCGCCTCAGCGATGCCGTCGGCCATCCGCCCGTCGGACTGCAATGCTCGGTAGGAGAACGTCGGCATGGATCAGGTTCGGCTTCCCGCAGCGGTGTCTCCCGGAGTGGTCTCGGAGGAATCACTGGATTCGGTCGCGGCGTGGTTGCGCGGCGTGTCCTTGTCGGTCGTCACTCCCAAAACTTCTTCAACCGTGGTGATGCCCTCAGCCACCAACCGCCAGCCATCTTCGGACAGCGTTCGCATGCCAGCGGCTCGTGCGGCGGCCCGAATTTGATCGGTCGATGCATTCTCGAGGATCATCCGGCGGATGTTCTCGTCGGTGTCCATCCATTCAAAGATGGCGTGACGTCCGAAGAATCCGGTTTGTCGACAATGACGGCACCCGACCGCTTTGAAGAGCTGCACGTCGGGACCGATGCCCATGCGGGACCGGAAGGCTTTCGCATGGACCGACGTATCCGGCACTTTGCATTCCGGGCATAGAACACGGACCAGTCGCTGGCCCAAAACCGCCTCCAGAGACGAGGCGACCAAATAGGGCTCGACGCCCATGTCGACCAGTCGGGTCACGGCTCCCGGAGCGTCGTTGGTATGGAGGGTCGAAAAAACAAGGTGGCCCGTCAGGGAAGCCTGCACGGCGATTTGTGCCGTCTCGCGGTCGCGGATTTCACCGATGAGCACCACATCCGGATCGTGACGGAGAATGGAACGCAACCCACGCGCAAAGGTCAGGCCGGCCTTTTCTGAAACCTGGATTTGGTTCACTCCGCGGAGCTGATACTCGACCGGATCTTCAATGGTGATGATCTTGCGGACCTCGTCGTTGATCTCATTCAACGCGGTGTACAGCGTGGACGTCTTGCCGCTGCCGGTCGGTCCCGTGACCAACACAATGCCGTGGGGTAAATCGAGAACCCGGCGAAAGCACGCCAACTCCCGCGGTCCCAAGCCGATTTGGGACAAGCCCCGCAAGGTCGAGTTCTGTCGGAGAAGACGCATGACCACCGCTTCACCGTGGAGCATGGGAATCACCGAGACACGGATATCCACCTCGTTGTCTTCGATGCGGACCTTGATGCGTCCATCCTGAGGCAACCGCTTTTCCGCGATGTTCAGATGACTGAGGATCTTGACGCGCGAAACGATCGCCGGTTGAAACTGTTTGAGTTGGGCCGGAAGCGGGATTTCCTGCAACTCGCCGTCGATGCGGTAACGGATCCGGAACTCGTGCTCGAAGGGTTCGAGATGGATGTCCGACGCCCGCAATTCGATGGCATCCTTGAGCACCTGATTGACGAAGCGAATGATGGACGCCTCGTCTTCGGCACCGGCATCGAGATTGGAATCTTCAGAACTCTCATCGACGACCTGGACCGATTTCTCTTCGTCCAGTGCTCCGATGGTGTCAGCACCCACGCCAAGGTTCTTCTTCATTTCCCGCAGCAGTGCTTCGCGGGGAACCAAAACCAATTTGAGACGGAGACCGGTGAGGGAGCGGAGTGTGTCGAGTCCGCGGGTCGAGAAGAGCCGGCAAGTGGCGACCTCGATGGTGCCTTGTTCGCGCCGCAACGGGAGCAACTCTTCCTTGAGGAGGATGCGTGCCGGGAACAGTGCCAAGACCTCGCGGTCCGCCTCGACGGATTCCAAGGGTAGAAATCCAACTCCGTATTCCTGACTCAACCATTCCAGAACCTCTCGCTCATTGGGCTCTTGGCTTCCGTTGCCAGACGTTCCTTGGAGCGACCGTGACTGGACGAACGCCGCCGCGTCGGCTGCGGAAAGTTGCCGCTCAGCGATCATCCGATCGAGGAGCGTTTGGGTTGGTGTCGAGGCTTCGGCCATGGGGCTGGGAAATGTCGGAACGATATCGGAGCTATATCGGAAAAATGTCGGAATGGGCTGCTGCTGGAATGAGACCGGGAGGTGGCCCTCGATGAACCGTGTAGAAACTCAGTTCCACACCTTCTTTCAAGCGCCCCTCCCGGGGTTGTTGGTTGGATCGAGGCCTACTTCAGAAGACCCATCAGAACGGCACGGGCCTCTTGCTTCACGGACAGCAACTGGCGGAGTTCGTCCTGTGCCTTCTCGAGCTGGGCTTCTTTCTGCTTGGCCGAGGCACGGTAGGTCGTGAGTTTGGCTTTGATGTCATCGGCCGACGCACCGGAATCGAGCGCGGACTGCAGAGCCTCTGCGTCGGGATTGGGTTGGCCAAAACCACCGCGGCCCTGACGACCGCCCTGGCCGCCCTGGCCCCCTTGACCACCGGGGCCGCCGGGACCGCCGAATCCACGACCCATTCCGGGGCGGGAATCATTGATCTTCTTGATGCGGGCCTCGATCAGGCTCCACTCCGCATCGTCCTTCACGCCGAGCTGCTCGCGGACGCGCTCCATCATGCGCTGACGCATTTGCTCGGGATCCCAGTTGCCGCGCCCTTGACGGCCGCCGCCGGGGCCGCCGGGAGCGCCAGGACCTCCAGGTGCACCCTGTTGAGGTGCCGGAGCGTCATTCTGGGCCAGCAGAGACCCAGTGGCAGTGGAGAGGATCAGGCCACAGACGGCCAACAGGGAGGCGAAAGACGAACGGTTCATGGCTATCGATGTTGAATGCGAAGTCGTTGTGACTCCTAACTGTGGGTGAGACCGCCCAATTCCTGATACGGTTACGGTTGACGCGAATCCGCACCGGATCAGACCGTGGGTGCCCAACGTCGGGCTATCCGGTTAGCGCTGAACCTTTCCCCCTGTTCCATGCCTCACCTCCACGAGAAAATCGATTTCACTGTCGCCATCTTTGTCGTTCAGAACGCTCAAGTGCTGGTCATCCTCCACCGGAAGCTGGGCAAGTGGCTTCCTCTCGGCGGACACATTGAATTGGACGAGGATCCAGAACAGGCGGCCCTGCGCGAGGCACGCGAGGAAAGTGGTTTGGAAATCGAACTCCTCGGTGAACGACCACCCACCACAGAACCAGGAACCCGCGCCCTGATTGCTCCGCGTTTTCTAGATATCCACCGGATCCACGCCACCCACGAACACATTGGCATGATTTACTTTGCCCGACCCGTAGGTGGTTCCCTCGCTCTGGCTGCCGCGGAACATCTGGACATCCGGTGGTGTTCACCTCAAGCGCTCGAACAACTCGATCCGCCCATGAGTGGTGCGGTGAAGTGGTACTGCTTAAAGGCGATTGAAGAGGTTTCAAAGGCCTGACAGCCAGCCGGTGCGTCAAACCCAGCCTTCTCCTGAACACATCAGTGGGGAGAAAAATGACGACGTGCAAGCCTACCTGAAAGGCCCAGATGCCTGCCTGAGAATTCGCGTCATTTCCCGGTGCCCGAGTCCAACAACACTTCAATGGCCCATTCTGGCTTGGAAGGGCCCGACAATTGAATCACCTGATCAAAGTCCTGGAAGATCCACAGGTTGGTCTTTGTGGCCGGCGGCAAATGGTGGATTCTCGGATCGAGCCATGGAATGAGGTCCTTTCCGGAAGGCAACCCGAGCGGCCATGTTTCGGCAGAAGCCTTGTCTGAGCCGCTCCATTGCAATCCCATCCCGTTGGTCGATCCCACACTCTCGATCAATTTCCATTCCAACGTCGTCGGGCCCTGAATCCGACGTCTCCCCAACTCCCGCGATTGGCCTTTCTCCCAAAACTTCACCACCACCGTCGCTTCTTGGGAATGGGCCTGATCCAGACGCAAACTGCGCTGGGCGAACAGCCCGGCGTCCCGAGGGCCGTCATATTGACGGTTCTGCCCACCACCCCGCACCACCTCTGGCCGGAAGGTGACAAACGCCTGAAACATCGACACCGGCAACGAGCTGATCAGGAGGAGGTGCAGTAGCAGTCCACCAGCGAACACCCACCATCCTCGACCGCGCGCGGATTGATTCAATCGGCGAATCCGGGAACGCACATAAAGGCCGGAAACCAGGAGAGTGACCATGAATCCTATCCACCAACGATACTGGATGAATTCCGGGTCACCACCACCATCGACGCTCCCTCGACCCAGCACGACCGAACCCAAGGCGCCTCCGACCACCATCAGGAGGCCGCGTACACCCGCGGTGGCAAACAGAGCCCAAGCCCTCCCCCGACGCTCCGGTTCGGGACCCTTGAGTCGCCGAATGGCCAGCCCTCCGAAGATTCCGCCCAAAAAACCCACCCAAATAGCGACAAACAGCGTCAGGAACAGCGGCCCAACAGATCCCATCTCCATGGCGATCATCCGTTGAAACAGCAATCCCGGAAGGATGAGGAAAATCCCAAACGCCGGAACCGACAGCACCGCTGCCAAGAGTGACAATCGTGACCAACGGGGTCTTTCGGGGATCATCGGTGGCCGATCGGAATCCATTTCAGATGGGTTTTCGGGCGTGTTGATGGCGAGGAGTCATATTCCAGAATGGGCGATTTGGCGATACCTCGTCGTCGATGCTCTCGGTCTAATGACTCCGACACGATGGAATCCAACCGGTGGAATTCACTTTCAGCCGGGCAGGCAGCAACTATAGGATACGCACCGCTGTTGGCCGATGGTGTAATGGCAGCACAGGGGTCTTTGAAGCCCTTAGTCATGGTTCGAATCCATGTCGGCCAACCAATTCCTCGCTGGCGATTCCGCCGTTGAAGGGTTCTCGCGTTTTTCTGCCGCCCTCAACTTCGCCCAGTTCTCTCATCGACGGAAAGCGTCCAGAAGGATCGGCGACTTCGGATACCGATCGAATGAAAAAACCCGCCTTTTCAGGCGGGTTTGTCTTATCCGACGGTGAGTTTCGGTCGGACCGTCTTGGTCGGACCGTCTTACTTGACGGCTTCGATCTTGGTGACGGCCAGTTCACCGGCGGCCTTGTCCAAGGTGCCGGTCACCTTGACCGTCTTGGTCTCACTGCAGATTTCCTTGTGGAAACCCTTGGAGACGTCGCCGGTCAGCTTGTAGGTCGCCGTCTTGTCGCCGTCCTTGACCTCAACAACGTTCTGGCACTTGTCAGCCTTCTTGAGGGCGCACTTGAGGCACTTGCCCTCGCCGGTCAGGGTGACTTCCTTGGCGAAAGCGGAGGTGGACAGAGCGGCGATGGCCGCAACAGCGAGAATCAGTTTCATGGTCTTTATTGATTAGTTTTCAGATGGAATAAATCGTCAACCCCCTGACTTGGCAAGCTTTGAATTGAAGGATCATTCTGCTGTCTATTGCCCATGCCAGTTACTCATCAACCGATCGCCCGTGGTGGTTGGTTGATTTAAACGCTCCTTCCTGACCACACCTCTTTCATCATCAACCTTCGAGCTCAGAAGCGTAACCCTGGATATGAGCACAGTTTCTAGTCCGCTTCTCATCCATGGCCGTGAAGAGAATTTTGTTATTTAAAAATTTTTGTTAACGATATCGTTTGAAAAATATCTTATGTAAACTATTTTTTATTAATCGATATCGATATTCTTTGATTCACTGGAACAACTCTGTCTGAAGGACGACTCCGAGTTTTCTTCGAACGGTCACTGACCGGGCCTGGGCCAGCTGTCTGCATCCTATTGCCGACATCCTCCTAGCCCTACAACTTCGAGCCATCTCCTCCTAGG
>Ga0255087_1000986_pt1 | contig 10777 bp, 6 predicted proteins | sample Colum_Miss_RepA__FD_188561 | JGI IMG/M metagenome (GOLD analysis project Ga0255087, IMG submission 188561) | Freshwater microbial communities from Columbia River, Oregon, United States - Colum_Miss_RepA_8d | ecosystem: Environmental > Aquatic > Freshwater > River | place: USA: Oregon | collected...
CTCCTTTACAAGATCTGGACGATCCTGCGTAGCGTATTGATAGATCTGATCGAACGCAGACACTTTTTTGATCGGCTCTTCGCTGACGAAAAGCAACTCGGCCCATAGCCGATCAAGTTCTTTCGCGTCCGACTCCGAGAGCATCAGTCGACGGAGGTGCTCGTCTTCCCTGTAGAACAGCGTCAAGGTGACGACCTCATCCACCGGGACGATGCGCATGTAACACAAAGCTGTCGGGAATAGTTTGCGGAACTCCTCGAAGCTCGCCTCGAACCGCTGGCGAACCGAACTACCATCGTTCACGATGATCGGGATTCCGTGAATTATCGAGTTGATCGGAGTGATTGGTTTCTGCTTGAGTATTTGAGCCTGCACGCTTCCTACACTCGGTTTATCGAGACGGGCTGTGACAACGAACTCCGTACCATTTGCGAGTGCTGCGGGGATTGTCAGGTCGATCGCCGCAGGTGCTTGGCTTGTCAACGATTGTTTCTCGCCATTACCCTTGAAGGAGCGAATCGAAGCGGCCAGCAACGGGTGCGATAGTGGAAAATCCTTCTGTAAATGTTCGCGCACTTTTGAGGCGAGTTCAGGCGAAGGGTTTTTCCGCCAGTTTGCCAGCGGTGCCGGCAGATTGAGAGCAACATCTTGCGAGGCCGGTTGACTGAGGAAGTGCCAGGGGCCGTTGGGGTTTCCAGCGAGAATGTTCGGAGAAACATCCTTCGCCAAATCCCAAGATTTCGTGCCATCGGTAAGTGTTATATTTACCGCCGTCAAGTCGCATACGTGGTTCCCATCGCGTGGGCCTATGACGATTGCGACCACTTGATCGGATTCGATGCGGACATTCCCGAACGGGCCGAGTTGGATCGGTTTCGCTCCTTGCGAGACACCCGTAGCAAGCCGTTCAGTTGTAGTTCCGCGTCGTACCTCCAAGGCCCAGGTGATACCGTTGCCACACTCAGGGTGGGCATGCATGACCTTGCCAGAGATCGTGAGCTTGTCAGTGGCAACTGGGCTTTTCCAAGCGATAACCGAAGCTCGATCTGGGGCCGGGTGAGTGGCGATGCTGTGGGGTTCCATCGTGCCGGGTATCCGCACGCGCCCATCGGATGAATTGGCCAATATACTTAAATCGCGGTCGCCGGTCCACCCACTGATAAAGGCATAGTCCGGTGTCCGCATTATTTTTTTCGTCATCAGCGGTTCAAGCTTGGTTCCACCGAACCCGAGATAGTCTTGCCAGCGAGCAAGGATGTCCGCATCGACTTCCGCCTTGCCACCAGCCAACACCGAGAGAGCAGATTCGGTTGACGCAAGGATTTTAGTACGTTCCGTTTCAAGGTGCTTCACCAGTTCAGGCAATTGAGCGATCGGAAAGTCAGGCCGGCCTTTGGCTACAAGACGCGGATTTTCCCAGATGATCTTGTCACCCTCACCACCATCGCCAGCGGTTCCGCCGACAAGGTAGACCGTGTGGTCGCGGTTACCATCAAGTTTGATCCGGAGTTCCTGTTGAGAAACGAGCGGCGAGACAGGTTCCTGCCAGGCTTTCGGTCCTTTCGCACGACCAATGTGGCCAATGTTTGAGAACTTCCAGAGCGCATTCTGCCAAGCTTCGACATCGGCAACGGTCAACTGCTTGGCTGCAAACTTCTCGCGGAGTGGATCCAACAGGATCGACGGTTCCTTCATCGACAGGGCCGAGCGAAGCAACTCGAGATACTTGGAACTCAGACCATCAACATTGCCTCGACCCTGCAGTGCATCGAGGTAGCGAGCGACCGGCAGTCGCCCTCCACCCGTACCGACATCTAGCGATATACCCTGTTGCACCGTACGCGAACCTCCGCCTGTTGTGGTGTACTTTGCGTAGAAGGATCGAATCCGAGCCAGCGATTCGTTCGTCCAATCCTGAGGCGAATCGCTCGAAGAGAAGCGGATGCCATCGGGCAACAACACCATGCGCCGTGAGACATCTTTGGCGCCATCGAGATATTTGCGTAGCAAAGCTGGCGACATCACGAGAGCCGCCCCGGCATTGGTGAAGCCCTCACCAGCAGCGCCATCAACAGGAAACTCGCGGGCCGGGTCGAGAGTAGGCACTCCAACTAGGTCGCGAATTGTATAGGTATACTCGTGATTAGATAGCCTACGCAGCACCACAGGCCCCGGATCGCCCGCATTCGCCAATGCAACTTCGTTGAGAGTTTCTTGGATCCACTTGGTCAGTTGCTGTTTCTGATCTGCCGACATTTGCTTGGCCGACTTCGGTGGCATCTCGCCGGTGGTTAGTTGATCTAGAACGTGTTCCCAAACCTCGGTCTGATTCTTGATTGATGCAACCGTAGTGAAGCGTTCGAGGTCGAGTTCCCCCTTCTGCTTCTCGGTCGAATGGCAGGTAACGCAGTAATCGCGCAAAACGGGTCGGACTGTCTTCTCAAACACCGCCTCATTCACGGGGCGTTTCTCTTGAGCCAGCACGGTACGGGTCGTGGCATGAGGCCAGCACCATACCACGAATGCAGCTACGCCGATTGATATCATTGACACCATTACCCGCTTGCGAATCGTCATTACAGTACCTCATTCGTTCTTGATCGAAATCTATTAGATGCCAGTTAGCCGTTCCTTTGAGTCGCCGAAGCGGTCTAGTTCCAAACCGCCCCACTCCATCAGGCTGAGGAACAAGCTGCACATACGGCGGTTCGGGGAATTCAAATAGTCGAGCACGCGACCGCCGCGGAGTTTACCGCCCGCGCCGCCAAGCAAGATAATCGGCAACTGCTTCGCATCATGGTTGCCGTGTAGCATACTCGAACAATGCATGATGGTGGTGTTGTCTAGCAGGGTGCGGTCACCTTCTTTCACTTCCGCCATCTTCTCGCAGATATAGGCTAGCTGGGACATGAAGAACTGGTTGACCACGACGAGTTCTTTGGGCTGGGTGTGGGCCATCTGGTGATGTTGATCTTTGGCGCCGCAGTGTGTGTGCGTTTCGGCGGAGCCATCGTTGCAATACTTGAGGGTTGCGATCCGGGTGGTATCCGTGCGGAAGGCAAGCAGCATGATATCTGTCATCAGCTTCCAATATTCCGGAATGTCGGCGGGAATTCCATCAGCGGGTCGAGGGCGATCGGGGGTGGCCCGGGTTGGCTTCCAACCGTTTGCATCGCGTTCTTTGCCCGCTCGTTTGATGCGCCCTTCGATCTCGTGAACGCTGCCGAGATATTCTTCGAACCGCTGCCGATCTGAGAGGGATAGCCGCTGACGAAGTGACTTTGCATCTTCGAGCACTGCATCGACGACGCGACGGTCTCCCCGATTGTGGTCGGTACGGAAGAGTTGGTCGAACGCCAATGCCGGACGCGTTTCGGTCCAGGTAGGTGACACCGCCGTGCTCCATGAAATGTGCGAACTGTAGAGCAGAGGAAGCCCGTCTTGGAGTCCTGGAATCGGTCCTTCGCAGCCTAGCACCAGCGACGGGATTCGCGTGCGGTCGCCAATTCGCTGAGCCATCAGTTGGTCGAAACTGACACCCGTGCGGACTTCAGCCCCCGACAACGGCGCGCCGCTAAGCATGTTCCCAGTCTGCATGCAATGGATGGCGCCCTTATTGGCTTGTTCGTTCCACAGACCGCGAAGGAAAACCAATCGCTCCTTCCACGGTTCGAGCGGCTTCAGGCACGGCCCGAGTTCCATGCCGGCGCCCTCGCCCTTCGCCCACCAGTGCTGTGAGTGGAAACCCATACCAGTAAAAGTGACGAGCGTACGAGTCGGTGGCAAACTAGCAGCGTTGGTTCCCTCGCCCGTAGCGAATGACAGCGATTCAAGCCAAGGGAGAGCCATTGATACGCCGAGCCCTTGCAGAAGCGTGCGCCGCGAGAATGGATCTGATTTTGTAAACATAAGGAGACTCCTTTTATAGTTATTTACTTGGTTGGGTCGGCCTCGGCGGTTCGAATGCAGCGAAACTGCTCGCTATTGACGATTATTAGCAGGGCGTCGGACCAGCGTCCACCGCTGGCCATGTTTTTGGTCACATCTTCAATCAGCTTCCGATCAGACAACTGTATTGATCGACCTAGGGAATAGCCGACCAGCTTTTGACTGATGGACCGTAACAAATCTTCACGCCTAGGGCCAGCTAGGTAGTTCCGCAGGCCGGCGAACCCGTTGATTTCGGTACCGTCTTGCGTGGTCGCCTTGGCATCGCCAGGCTTAAGCTCTTTGGCGGTCCGCAGCCTTCCTAGGGCATCGAATTGTTCGAGCGTCATGCCGAAGGGATCAATGCGAATATGGCAACCAGCACAATTTGGATCCATACGGTGGCGCTCTGTGATCTCACGCACGCTGAGCCCAGCGGGAGGAATCTCCGGCAGGGGCGGCACATCGGGCGGAACCTTAGGCAACCGCTCGCCGAGCATCTGAACCACCCACGCTCCACGCTTCACTGGACTCGTGCGAGAGGCAGCGGACTGCTTGGCGAGTACTGCGCCGAAACCGAGCATCCCGCCGCGACCGTATTCGGCAACCTTCTCGACTCGCCTCCACTCTGAACCTTTAACGCCGGGGATGCCGTAGTGCTTGGCGAGCAATTCGTTGATGACCACCGCATCGGCGGCAATCACATCGGCGACTGGGCGATCATTTATTAGGAGATCCTCGAAGAACCGCACAGGCTCCTCGGCCAATGCTTCGCGCAAGGCCGGCGTGAATTCGGGGAAGTGCTTCAGGTTTCGGCCATGGTTGGCAACGAAGTCACGCACCCCAAGCCAGCGGGCACCGAACTCCTCAGCCATGCCACGCATTCGGCCATCCTTCAGCATCCGGCGCACTTGCTGATCCATAATCGCAGGCTCGTGAAGCTTCGCGGCTTTCGTACGCAACTCGTCATCAGGAATCGACTCCCAAAGCAGGAAACTTAATCTTGTCGCCAGTTCGTTGCCCGACACAGGACCCCAACGTGCTACGGAGGCCGGTTGTTCGACCCGATAAAGAAACCAGGGCGACGAGAGGACACGCGCAAGAGCGGCACGGAAAGCCGGATCGTGCTTGACGCCATCTTTACGGTCGGCTTGGTAGGATGCGAGAATGGCGGAAAGTTCATCGGCGGAAAGAGTCCGGCGCCAAGCCCGGGCGGCAAAAGCGAGCAGCGCCTCAAGGTGCTTTGATTCCGCAGCGACCTGAACAGCCAGAAACGCCTTCTCTTCCTTCTTGATCTGTTGCTCGAACTCTTGAATGTAAAAGAACATAATCCTCGCGCCGTCATTAGGCTTGCGATAGTACTGCACGAGCCCTTCATAGGCGATTGGGGTGGCGAGCGCTTGTTCACTAACAAACTCTAGTTCGCTCCACAGCCGGTCGATCTCCGCCCGGCCCGCATCGTCAAGCAAAAGTCGACGCAACGGCTCGTCTTCTCGGCGGTATAGGAAAACGCTGCCTTGAGCGTCTCGTGGGATGATAGGTTGAAAGAGGACAGCAGGAGGAAACAACGCACGAAACTCGGCAGCCGGCAGTGCTCTTTTGGCGGCGACGCGCGGATGTACGATCTGCGCAGCCAGCGGGTCACCCACCGTGGCTTTGGCGACAGGCTCGGCAAGGTTGCCACCACCACCCGTGGCAGCAATAAGGAATGCCTGAACCGAGGCGGTTTCAGGACTGGCTTCGTCGAGGCTTACATCAGCGCGAAGGAACCGCGGCAGCGTGAGCACTTTCTGCAACTCTGCAGAAAGTTTTCTCAGATCGATGAGGAGCTCGGCACCGGACGCCGTGACCAGTGCGGATTTTGGCACTAAGCGACCCTTGGGGTGATTGCCAAATTTGAGCCCGGAAGCTTTCTCGATAGCCGCGCCTAATTCGGGATGCTCGGCGAACACCAGCGGTGGCCCGTCACCACCTTCCAGTCGCAACCGGTCCCAGACTACGAATGTGTCGGGCTGGGCTGGCAGCGCTACCATGCGGAAAAGCGGTTCGCGGGCGGCGGCCTGAACCCGTTCGCGGGCGACGATGCGACGCACATCCGCCCAGGCGGGAAAGCCATTCCCGACCGCTATAGCCGCATTCTTCTTATAGTTGCCTTGAAACAACTGGTCCTGCATGGCCTTGATCGCCGCTAAGACCGGCGCCGGATCAGTGGTGGCTTCCCGCCACTTTGCGCGCACAAGCGACAACATGTCGGGAGGCAGACCAGCATCCGGAAGACTCATCGGCGTATTACCGAAATCAGCCAGTGCCTGACCTAAGTCCGCTGCTACATGCGACAACTCGAAAGAGACCCCATCGCCACCACTCGGGTGAGCATCGGCGACGCGGCCCGCGACCAACAACTCACCAGCAATCGGACTCGTCCAGGCAACCGCCACGGGTCGTTTCTGTCCGGGATGCACGAAGACCGATCGTGCGGGCAATGTCGTCCATGCTTTGATTGGTTCCGCAGCCGAGTTCACAAAGACAGATGGTTCAGAACCTATGCTCCACGATTTCAGTTCGGGCCGTCCAGCGCTGCTATCGTTCCTTTGGGAGAGGAACACTGGAGTAGATGTCGTTTCCAGAAAGCTCCAACGGGCATCGTGCTTATCCGACCACGGGTTTCCCTTCAGAAGATTAGGCACCAGATCGGCAATGTTCCAAGTTCGCTTATCGCCTGTGGTTTCGCGAATCGTCCATTCGATGAGCGTGCTGTCAGCCCCGTAATTTTCGTTAGGAAGCACAGTCAGGAGCAGCAGTTCGCCGCGTTGAACGACGACCTTGCGTTCGAAGGGAACTGCCCCCCCTTCCGCGACTTTGGACTCCGCAAGGACACGTTTCGATGAAACCCAGCGAGACTCAATTGCCTTCTTGGCCGATTGAAAAGCGGTCTGCCGGCGTTGATTCTCAGTATTGATCTGAGTCGCTTTCTCGGACCATTGCTTCGTCTGTGCATTGACTTCCGCCACCGAGTCTGACTTGCCGTTGAGTCCGGCCCAGAGCGTAGCAAGGTACGTGGGGTTGAGCTTTTCCTCGGTAGCCACTGCGGCGATGGCGGCGGGCCCTCCGCGGGTAAGCTTGCCACGATGCTTCAGGGTCGCTGCGAGATGCGCAGCCAACGGGGGCTCTCCGTTGGGACCTGCATAGCGGGCGTGAAAACTGCGAAGCGTTTTGAGAGCATCCTCGACCCAATCCGGGCGCTCGGTCGATGGGGAGAAGCGGAAACCCGTGGGCAATAGCACCGCCCGCGCGGCGACATCCCGTGCAGCCTGATGGTAACGCTCGACTAGGCCCGGAGTCACTGGCATAGCCTCTCCGACATTGGCGAACCCCTCGCCGCCAACGCTATCGATGGGGAACTCGCGTGCCCGGGTCGGTCGCATGTCCACACCGGTGAGATCGCGGATCGCATTATCGTACTCCGTATTGCTCAGCCGACGCAGCGTCACAGACCCGGGGTCTCCCGCTCGTGCGGCTGCCTCCGAGTCAAGCGCCCCTTTAATCCAATCCAGCAGTTGTTTTCGCTCAGACTCGCTCGGCTGCGGCGCTTCCTTGGGAGGCATGTCCCCGGCGTTCAAACGTTCAGCAATGTCAGCGAGCACCTTGGGCTTGGCGAGGATCGCCTTGGCGGTACCGAAACTCACAAGATCAAGATCACTGTGTTTGGGCTTCTGCCCATGACACTTTCCGCAGGTCTTAACGAGCAACGGTTGGATCTGTTTCTCGAATAAATCGCTACTTTTCCCCGAGATCGCTTTCGGCGCGGGTTCATCCGCAGCATAAAAGTGACTCACCCAAGCCGTATACATCAGGCCGAGCGTCGCCACCGAGTAAAAAAGACGATAGCGCATCAGATTCGGTCCTTGTGACTTTGGGTGTGACGCGTATTCATAGCTTTTCGGGAACTGATGTTCATTGCGGTGGTGTTACTCATTCGGCCGGGTCGAGAACGAGCAAATGTACGCCGAGCACATAGTCTTTGACATTGACTCGATAAGCATCCATATGTGGTGCGACCGAGTGTGCCTTGAGTGCCGCAATATCTCCCCACTTCTCCACGACGACGACCTTGTCTGGGCCAACTTTAGCTTGATTAGACAGATCGGTTTGCGAGTCAATTGCGGGACCGTATTCGAGGCAGCCCTTTTCGGCACGGACATCGGGGATGAGTTTACGGAACACGTCCAAGAACACTTTGCGCGTGCCAGGCACGAGTTCAATGGTGGCAATAACGTGGATCATGTTTCTCCTCTATCTAGTTCGACACAAAGAAGTCTTTCCATATGCTTTGGCAGTTCCTCTGTCGCCTCTGCAACTTGTTCAGTGGCGAGCAGATCGACCAACCGAAGGTGAGTCCATACGAATTTGACATTCCGCCTTCTTATCGACGATGCCAAGGAATTCGAGCGACTCGGTTGCATCGCTAACGCTGATACGAATCACACCGAACGCCCTAGCAATCTGCGTTTCAATGGGCAATCGATTGGCGGTGACGAGTTTGTTCATGGCGATGTACCGTTGAGTCTGTCGGCGGATTGATCGCGGAGTTTCGGGGGAAGGATCACTTGCATAGTAAAATGATTCTCCCGTTTGGGATTTCGTGTTGACCTGAGAAAAGCCTTTACTATGTTTTCACAGTCTGCTAGGTTACCAGACACGCCGATTTTGTCAAGTAATCTCTCCTAGGGACTCCCATGCCAGTTGTTGCCTTAACTGATTTTACCTTTCCGTCACTAAAGATAAAAAATGGGTTGTTCACGCACTTCGAGCCGATCCAAGTGGATGCCATTTCCGAAATGCGGCGGGCCAAGGTCATCATAAAAGGAGAATCAGCATGATTTTTATGTTGCCCCGGTTGTCCTTATCTCATTGGAACTGGTCATTACTAGTTACCGCTATCTTCGTGTTGAGTCACGGTGTAAATGCGTGGAGTGAGGAGCCGCGATTCATTGACCATTCGCTGCTGATCGCTCCAGAGTATCCCTGTACTTGGCCGAGCCATCCGTTCCCGCGATTCGCGATCGTCCATCAACGAAAGATCGGCCCCGAGTCGGCATACAACATCGACTCGTTTCTGATCGACGGGAACACCGGAACGCAACTCGATGTGCCCCCGCACTCGGTCGCTCGGCCCGAGTTAAAGAGAGAGAAATCAGGCCCACTCGGCTTGGCCTACACCGACAAAATCGAGCCATGGCAGTTCGGCGGCGAAGCCTGTGTCATCGATGTGCGCGACTTACTGGACAAAGCTCCCAAGGGAATCAGCCCCTTGGTGACTCCGGCGCATGTCGAACGATTCGAAAAACAGCAGCGGAAAGTTCGTTTTGGCGACGTTGTACTTTTCCGCAGTGATTACTCAGATAAATACTATCGCCCGCTTCCCGAAGGACGACGGTTTATCGCTGATATTCTCGACCGCAAGGCTCCTGGTTACCCCGACCCCGATCCGGACTGCATGGAGTTACTCGGCAAACGCGGTGTGCTCGCACTCGGAACAGATAGCGCTAGTATGGGGCCGTTACCCGATCTCGCGGAGCCAACGCACTATGCCGGCCTTAAGTACGGCATGATCTGGACCGAGGGAGCAACAAATCTTGGCGAACTCCCCCCAACTGGTTCGTTCTATATCTTCCTCGGGCCGAAACACGAAGCCGGGCCATACAGCGAAGGGCGTGCGTTCTCGATCTCGGGTGGCGATTTGCCCAAACGTTTAATCGAGTCATGTAAGAATAAACGGGCCATTGACCTGTCGCCAACATTGTCGCCGAAACTGCCGTTGACCTCGCCCGGCATCGGCACAGGGAACCATCGCCAAGTTTACCTGAAGGTCGATTTCCTATATGCGAAATATCTCGATATGTGGCATCACGGACATTACATGGACGCGATGGCGGGCACGCATTTGGTTCCCCCGGCCTACTCGCTTCCCGACACAGATGAACCCGTTGGCTACGAACCAGAAGTTCGCGGCTGGCTGGAACAGTACGAGAAGAAGTATGGCAAACGCGGGTCCAGCAAAATCACGACAGAGAAAGTTCCGCTCGATTGGACTTCTGGCGAAGCTCGCGTGATTGATGTCCGGACTCTAGTTGGCAAGACCAAACAACAAGACTGGCCGGCATCGCCAGAAATCACCGTCGAGCACATTCAAAACTACGAACGCAGCACCCGCAAACTTCAAATTGGCGACGTTGTGATCTTCCAAACGGGGCATAACGATAAACACCTCAAGCCTGAACCGGCAGACACCGGTATGTGGCTTGACCCACTCTCCGGCAAAGCAGAGGGCTGGCCAGCCCCTGGCCCAGATGCGATCGTCTACCTCAAGGAAAAGGGCATTCGCTGCATCGCTAGTGATGCACCCGACCTCGGAGGCGTTGACCCTCGCCGGGCGCAAATGACCTACTGGACCCTCGGCAGTCGAGAGATGGTCGGAGTAGAAATGTTAGTCAACGTGGATAAGATTCCGGCAAAAGGTGCATACTTTTTATTCGCCGCAGTCAAGGTTCGTAACTGTCACGGCGGCCCGGGCCGAGCCATTGTCTTGCATTAAGCTCACACCATGACTAATGACCTAGAGCGAACAGCACTCCGAGCCGTAGCATGACGAATCGTTCCGTTTATCTGGCCTAAGCCAAGAAAAGTAGAGTGTGTTTTAAGTTCATAATATGTAGAGAAAGATACCCATTTAAAAAGGATTTGCAAAGTAATCAGATGTCCCCGACAAGAGTCGAAAATCTTGCAAATTTAGCCGAAATACTAATGAAATTAATCAAAGTGATGCAAAAACCGATGCGCCCAAAACGGT
>Ga0255087_1000993_pt1 | contig 10742 bp, 7 predicted proteins | sample Colum_Miss_RepA__FD_188561 | JGI IMG/M metagenome (GOLD analysis project Ga0255087, IMG submission 188561) | Freshwater microbial communities from Columbia River, Oregon, United States - Colum_Miss_RepA_8d | ecosystem: Environmental > Aquatic > Freshwater > River | place: USA: Oregon | collected...
CCGGTCGTGAGCGACGGCAAGCTCTACCTGCGCGACCAGGAACTGCTCTTCTGCTTCGATGTCAAAGCCAAGTAAGGGCCAGGGCCTGATGGCGGGCCGCGTCGCCTCCCTGCATATCCACCCTGCGAAGAGTGGCACACCGCTCACGCCGTTAAACGTTGTCCACCTCGTCGCCGACAAGGGCATTCAGGAAGACGCGCGTTACTTCAACCGACGCAGCCGCCGGCAGGTCACGTTGATCGAGCGCGAACAGATCACCGCGCACGGCGAGGCCTTGGGTGTCGCTGGTTTCGCCCCCGGTGAGGTGCGTTCCAACATTGAGACCACGGGGATCAATCTGGTCGCACTGATCGGCCAACGCGTCCAAGTCGGCGAGGCCTTGCTCGATTTCTACGCCCCCCGGACGCCGTGTCACCAGATGGACGCGCTCTGCCAGGGCCTGCGCGAGTTGATGGAGGACAGTCGGCAGGGCGTGCTGGCGCAGGTAGTGCGCTCCGGAGCCGTCCGCGTAGGCGATGCCATTCAACTCGCCAGCATACAGCCAGCCACCTAGCCTGCGCGCGGTGAAGATTCTCGTCGTCACAAACCTGTATCCACCCCACCTCGCGGACACGGACGACTTCCGCTGCCAGAATGTGTCCGCTGCCCTCCGAAAACGCGGGCACACGCTTCGCGTGCTGACGTCCACCTGCGGGCTGGCCTCCGATGAAGGGCACACGGCGCACGCCTCGGGTGCCAGTGCCGAGAGCCGGGATGCGCTCGTTCAAAGGCGGCTCCGCATCAACGGCAACTTTGGGCAGTCCACCGTCACCGGCCTGGGGGATTTGCGTGAACTGGAGGCGCGCAACAACAACGTGCTGCGCGAGGCCATCGCCGAATTTGAACCAGACGTGGTTCATGTCTGGAGCCTGCGTGGGCTGTCCAAGTCACTGATCATCACGCTCCGCCGGACCGGCATCCCGACCTGCTTCGATGTGTCCGACACTTGGCTGGCGGAGGAATTCTGCGACGACCCGTGGCTCGCCTGGTGGCACCGCGAGAGGCTTCCGGCGATGCAGAAAATCCAGCGCACCGGGCTGGAGGTCTCCGGCCAGCGGGCGAAGTGGGATGCGGCAACCCCAACTTTCATTGAGCCGGGCCTCAACCGTCTGCCCGCCCTCTTTGACCGAGATGCAGGCACACAAGCCGCGCCCAACTCCATCCCGGCCCTGCAATTTCGCCGCCTCTACTTCAGCAGCCCCGCCTTGCAGACCACCACGGTGGCGGCCGGCTTCCGCGTTGCCCACGGCGAGGTGATTCATCCCGGCGTGGACACCCTGCTCTTCCACGGCGAAGCCAAGCCGGCAGACGCGCCTGTCAAAAAATTTCTCACCATCGCGCGGCTCACGCCGCATTGCGGCATCAAGACCGCCATCGAGGCGTTGCGACTCGTTCGAGCGCAGGGCGTGAAGGCAACGCTCACCGTCTATGGCCGGGGCAGCTCCGAGGTGCTTGCCAAACTCCGCACCCAAGCGGTGCAGTGCGGCGCGGCGGTCGAGTTCCGCTCTGGCGGTCTGCAACGCGAGCTGCCCGGCATCTATAAGGCACACGACGCCTTCATCTATCCCGTGGAACGCGAGGAGGCATTCGTCGGCACCCCGCTGGAGGCCATGGCCTGCGGCCTCCCGGTGATTGTGAACCAGGACCACGGGGCGGAAGGCTTGTTCCGATCGCAGGAAAGCTGCCTGTCCTTTCCGTCGGGCGATGCCGGCGAGCTTGCAAACCGGATGCTCGAACTCATGCAGACGCCGGGGCTGGCCCACCAGCTCGCGCAAGTCGGCCAGAACGAGGTGCTCACGCGCTACCAGTTCACCAATGCGGTCGAGGAGATCGAGCGCTACCTCGAAGACACGGTGGCACAGTGGCAGTCCGCGTAGCAGCAGGCGGCCAGCCCAACTTGGGCGCGAAGGGTTAAGAGCGTCCGGCCTGAATGGGCTTGGCTAACGACAGCGCGTTGCTAACTTCCGGCCATGCAAGTCCACTGCCTGCTCCTCGCCGTTCTGGCCGCTGTCCTGAGCGCGTGCAACAACGACCCCAAGCCCAAGGTCGAGCCGAAGCAGGAGCCGCAGAAGCTCGGCGAAAACCCCATCGCCGCGCCGCTGGACTACATCGCCGCCATCGGCAAGGCGCGCAAGGCCACCCTCGGCCGCTTGGACCAAGCCAAGCTGATCGATGCGATTCAGAAGTTCGAGGCTAGTGAAGGCCGCGCGCCCAAAGACCTCAGCGAACTGGTGCCCAACTTCATCACCGCCATCCCCCCCGCTCCCGCCGGCATGAAGCTCGAATACCAGCCGGCGGATGCGTCCTTCATGCTGGTGCCCATTACCCCACCGCCGGCGGAGAAGAAGTAATCCGTGTTCCGTATTCAGTGCGCCCGCACGCCGCCTCGCTGGCCACTGAAAACTGATGACTGAACACTGGTTTTTCCTCGCCAATTTTTCGTCCCGCAGTCAAACACTCCGCCTTTCGTATGAGCGAGCAAATCGTCATTCTCGATTTCGGTTCCCAATACACACAGGTCATCGCGCGGCGCATCCGCGAGTGCAACGTGTATTCCACCATCATCCGCTACGACACCCCGGCGGATGAAATCGCCGCCATGGCCCCGCGCGGCATCATCCTCTCCGGTGGTCCGAGCAGCGTGTATGCGAAGGACGCGCCGTTGCCGGACAAGGCCATCTTCAAGCTCGGCGTGCCCATCCTGGGCATCTGCTACGGCGTGCAGCTTCTCGCGCACTTCAACGGCGGCAAGGTCGAGAAAGGCCAGAAGCGCGAATACGGCAAGGGCACGCTTACCGTCCACGATGCAAGCTGCGCGCTCTTCGACAACCTCCCGGCCACGCTTCAAGTCTGGAACTCCCACGGCGACAAGCTCACCAAGCTGCCCAAGGACTTCGCGGTCGTCGCCACCACGGAGAATAGCGACTACGCGGTCATCGAGCACCGCGAGCGCCGCATCTTCGGCCTGCAATTTCACCCCGAGGTCGTCCACACGCCGCGCGGACGCGAGGTTTACAGCAACTTCGTCCACGGCATCTGCGGCTGCGGCAAGAACTGGACGATGCGCAACTACTTGGAGAAGGCCGTCGCGGACATCCGCGCGCAGGTCGGCTCCGAGCGCGTCGTGCTCGGCCTGAGCGGCGGCGTGGACTCCAGCGTGGCGGCGGCGCTCCTCCACAAGGCCATCGGAGACCAGCTCACCTGCATCTTCGTCAACAACGGGCTCTTGCGCTCGAAGGAAGCCGAGGTCGTGCAGGAGGTCTTCGGCCGCAACTTCAAGATGAAGCTGCAATACGAGGACGCCACCAAGCTCTTCCTCACCAAGCTCAAGGGCGTCACCGAGCCCGAGAAGAAGCGCAAAATCATCGGCAAGGCGTTCATTGACGTGTTTCAAGCTGCGACGAAGAAAGCCGGCAAGGCCAAGTTCCTCGCGCAAGGCACGCTGTATCCCGACGTCATCGAGTCCGTGCCCATCGCGGGCAACCCGGCGGCGCTCATCAAGAGCCACCACAACGTCGGCGGCCTGCCCAAGAACATGAAGTTCAAGCTCGTCGAGCCGCTGCGGATGCTCTTCAAGGACGAGGTGCGCGTGCTCGGTCTCGAACTCGGCTTGCCGAAGGAAATTGTTTATCGCCAGCCCTTCCCCGGTCCCGGCCTCGCCGTGCGCGTGCTGGGCGACCTCACCGCCGACAAGCTCCGCATCGTGCGCGAGGCGGACGCCATCGTGGTTGAGGAGATGAAGAGCAGCGGCCTTTACTACAAGATTTGGCAAAGCTTCGCCGTGCTGCTGCCGTGCAAGAGCGTGGGCGTGATGGGCGACGAGCGCACCTACGACTTCACCATCTGCGTGCGTGCCGTGGAGAGCCAGGACGGCATGACCGCCGACTGGGTGAAGCTGCCCTACGAGATTCTGGAGAAACTCTCGACGCGCATCATCAACGAGGTGAAAGGCGTCAACCGCTGCGTCTTCGACATCACCAGCAAGCCGCCGGGGACGATTGAGTGGGAGTAGCAGGGAAGTAGCAGTTTTCAGCAATCAGTGGACGCCCGCGAGAGCGGCAAGGATCGTCAGGCCACCGCCGACGCCGTGGATGCTGCGCTGGGCCTGACCGCCGCCGAGAAGGCCCAACTCACCGAGGTCGAGCAAAGCCTCCGCGAGCTCCAACAGCAAATCCGCGAGCGCATGATTGCCTTGCTGACCCCGGAACAAAAAGCCGAGCTGGAAAAGCGCTTCGGCGACGGCCGCCGTCGGGAGTAGTGCAGCGTGCGGATCCTCAGAAGTAGGACGGCAGTTCCGCCGGGGCCGTTGTGCCCGTTCCAAGCGGCTCTAACTCTGGAATATATTGCCGGCGCGGGGTTCGGCGATTGACTCATCGCTTCCGTTTTGTCACCATGCGCACATGAAGCTCTTCCTCCCCGCCCTCATGGTTTTGCTGGCCTGCTTCCAGCCGGTCCAGCTCCAAGCCCAACTGTCAGTTTTCCTCTATCAGGGAACGTTGACTGACGGAGGGACTCCGGCCAACGGCCAGTATGACCTCATGGTGACCGCCCATGATGCGGATTCCGCCGGAACCCAGTTGGGCGGCAACTCAAACGAGTTCATCAACGTGCCGGTGGTAAACGGCAAGTTCGAGTTGATGCTGGATTTCGGTCCGAACTGGCTCGATGGCAACAACCGGTGGCTGGAAACCAAGGTGCGGCGCAACACGGGTCCGACCTCGGGGCCCTACATCACATTGACCCCACGGCAGCGGCTCTTCGCCACTCCAATGGCGAACCTGGCCGCGAAGGCGCTGACCGTGCCGGCTGGAGCGATCACCACCGGGCATATTGCGGACGGAGCCGTGACGGGAACAAAACTGGGGGCCGGATCGGTGGGTGGCACCGCCCTGGCGGGTGGCAGCGTGGACGCCTCAAAACTGGCAGATGGCGCCATTACCTCGGCGAAACTCGCACCGGCGGTCGCCGCGAGCCTCGGCACGCCCATGGGCGCATTGATTGGTTCCTTCGAGGAGAACGCTACGGCCCTCATGAGCAGTGGGTATGCGAGGATTCCCGGCCTGACCTCCACGGTCGGCGGCTGGAACCCGGTTCAGGAACGCAACGCGCAGACCAATGGATACAGCACGATGGATGGCTTCGGCTCCTTGTGGACGGGCAGTGAGCTGTTCATTTACGGCCGCGACAACTTGAGCTTCCAGATGCGGGCAACGCGCTTCAATCCCGCCATGGGCTTGTGGACTACAGTCCCAACGAACTCCGCGCCGCAGTTCATGTCCAACACCCGGCTCGGGATGGTGCAAGGTGGCACCAATGTGTTTGTCTTCGGCAACTTGGACACGTTCAACGACAACACCAATTCCACCGGAGGCTACTTCAACCTAGCGACTGGCACGTGGCAAAACATCCCCACCAATGGATTTGCCCGCATCTACGACGATGGCACGGCGATAGCCGCCCACTTCTTCTGGACCGGAAACGAAGTGCTGGCGGTGGGATCTCCGAACTTCGGCTTCATCGACGGTGCGCTGTTTAGTCCGGCGACCAACGGCTGGCGGCGAATTAACACCAACGGTCATCCTACCATTTCCATGGACTCGGGTGTGGTTGGCTGGAACGGCAGCGAGCTGCTCGTTTACGGGGCGAGTCAGACGAACTTCGGCGGCATGGCCGGCGCGCTTTACAATCCGGCCAACAGCACATGGCGACCGGCCAGCACCAACAGCGGCCCGCGCTTCAATGGTGGCCCTACCCGGAACCGCGTAATATGGACGGGCACAGAGTGGATCGGTTATTTCACCTCAGCTACCCCCACCGATTCCACCTTCCATGCCTACAACCCGCAGACAGACTCGTGGCGGCGCTGCTCCACCAACGGAATGCCCAGCCTGGGAGCGCCCGGCAATATGGTGCCCAATTATTTCTGGACCGGGACCGAGGTGGGCATGGTCATGCAAATCGGGGCGACCACGCGCCGGACCGCCGTCTACCTCTACCAGCCAGCGACAGACAGTTGGCGCAGCTTCCTGAGCGGGGAGCCGGCCATTGTGACGGGCATCACGGACTACGCCCGGGTCATCACCCCCCAATGGACGGGCACGGAAGTCCTTTCCTACCTGCCAGTTTCGCCGGATGACGGTTCGCCCACGACTGTGTTCCGTCCCTACCGGTTTGCACCACAGCGGACGCTCTACATTTACCAGCGGAACTAAGCCAGCCACCGACCAAGGTATGAAACGCATCTTTACCACAAGGGGCCTGTTCCGCTGGGCTTGGTTGCCCGCCATCTTGATCGCCGCAGCGGCGTCCACCAACGCGCAAGTGGCCGGGGGAGGCACGAGCACCGGCGGCACCTTCACCGTGGTGTCCAAGTTTGGGCAGCCCGACCCGGTCATTCAAACGGGCGGAACCTTTGGCGTGCAGGCAACTTTAAGCCCCGCCGTGATTGTGCTGCAAACCCCGGGCGCGCCGGTGCTCAAGCTGACCTACGGCCCCGGCACCGCCATCATCAATTGGGCGGTTCCCGCCGCTTCGTTCGTGCTGGAGACCACGACCACGCCGCACCTGCCGAACAGTTGGCAGCCCGTGGCAGGCAGCCCGGCTCCCACCAACGGCACCAACTTCTTCAGTGTGCCGATCACCACGACGCGCCAGTTTTACCGGCTGAAGAGCCAGTAGCATTGCGCCCGGCTAGGTTGCGGGTGCTGCTCAGCACGGAGGTTTCAAATGTCCGCACGCGCAACCGGTGCGTTGAGGACAGCGCGCCCTCCCACTTGAGGGGCGATCCGATCCATTTCGGGAGTGTTTTCCTATACCTGCCGTCTAACCTGCCGACATGAAACCGTTGTTTGCCGTCGCCGCGCTGCTTGCGCTCCTCCTCCCCTGCCCCGCCGCTGAACCGCCCGCGAGCTACGCCGCCCAAAAGGCGGAGGCGGAACGGCTCGTGGCGGAGAAGTCCTTCCTCAAGGCAAACGAGATTTACCGCGCGGTGAACGTGACGAACCTCCCGCCCGCCGAGCAGCGCTGGGTGCTGTTTCGGCGCGCGGACACGCTGTGGCGGTCAGAGGCCAGCACGCAGCGGGCGGACAACACGAAGTTCAACCAGGCGCGGCAGGAGCTGACCGTCCTCGTGCGCGATGTGCAGCGCGAGGAGGAGAAGGACCGCGGATGGGTCGAGGTGCAGGAGTCGCTCGGGGATTCCTACTGGACGCCGCGCAACCAGCGCAACTGGGGCGCGGCGTGGCAGCATTATTCTCGACTGGTGGGCTGGGCAGCGGGCAGGCGAGGAGGCGCGGACGCGTTACCTCGGCATCGTGTGGCGCGCGGCCAAGCCGCCGGGCGCGGAGCCTTACTATCGTTACGGCAATTACGGCAACGCGCTGCCGCTGAACATTCTCGAAAACGTCCTCAAGATTGCCGTGAGCGAGAACGACAAGGCCCACGCGCATTATCTCCTCGCGGTCTCCTTCCAATACCACGGCGGGGACTGGGATGCCCGCGCCCGCGTGCCGGAGCATTTCGAGGCGGCGCTTAAGCCTGGCAAGGGCACGGACTGGTATGACGACGCGCTCTATTTCTACGCCGAGTGGATGATGAATCAGGGCCGCGCGGTGCCGCTCAAGGACGGCAACTGGACGCAGGAGCAGGATTACGTGAAGGCGCTCGCACTATTCCGCCGGCTGGTCGCGGAGTTCCAGAAAGGCGAGACGCGATACTGGGAACAAGCGCAGCAGCAGATTCGCAACATCACGCAGGTCAATCTCGGCGTGTCCGTCAGCCACGTCTTCCTGCCGGACTCGGAGGTTCAGTATCACCTGAACTGGCGGAACGTGAAGCGCGTCGAGCTGGCGCTCTATCCGGTGGACCTCACCAAGGACGTGAACCTCGGAACGTTGGATGGCAACCGACGGCCGTCGTGGCTTCAGACGATTGACCTCGCCGGTCGCGAGAAGGCGAAATCGTGGGAGCACGACACGAAGGACAAGGGCGACTACCGCCCCGGCAACGCCGCGCTGCGCGTGGACGGCAAGCTACGACCCGGCGCTTACGTGCTCGAAGCGCAGGGCGGCGGACAGTCGGCGCGTGACCTCGTGCTCGTGACGGATGCGGCGCTCGTGCTGAAAACATCCGGCAAGACCGCGTTGGTCTTCGTCACGGACGCCCTCTCCGGTAAGCCGCTGGCGAACGCCAAGGCGCGCGTCTGGGAGCGCTGGCACGTGGGGAACAACAAGTGGGAGGCGCGTTCGCAGGACAAGGTCACGGACAAGGACGGCCTCGCGGTCTTTGAAGTCACGCGGCAGGTGAACAACAACGTGGAAATCTTCGCCGCCGCCGCGCTCGGGGACAAACAAGCCTTCAGCCCCGGCAACACTTACAGCTATCGCGAGCCGCACGAGAGCTGGCGCATCTACGCCTTCACCGACCGCCCGGCGTATCGCCCGAAGGAGACGGTGCAGTGGAAGGCTATCGTGCGCCGCTACAACGGCTCGGTTTATTCCACGCCCGCGAATGTGACAATCGCCTACAGCATCACCGGCCCGGACGGTGCGAAGGTGAAGGAAGGCGACCTCAAGCTGAACGAGTTCGGCACCGGCTGGGCGTCGCTCGAACTTACGGAGCAGCAGCGGCTCGGCGAGTATCACGTGCAGTTCCGCGACAAGGGCAACAACGCGCACATCGGCGGTGCGACGCTCTTCCGGCTGGAGGAATACAAGCTGCCCGAGTTCAAGGTCGCCGTGCAGACGCCGGAGGTGGACGGGCGAAAGAAAGCCTTCCGCACCGGCGACAAGGTCGAGGTCAGCATACAGGCGGATTATTACTTCGGCGGGCCGGTGGCGAACGCGACGGTCGAGGTCATCGTGCATCAAGACCCGTATTACTTCGCGTGGAAGGAGCCGCGCGAGTTCGGCTGGTTCTACGAGGAGAACGAGGGGCGCTTCGGACGCGGACGCGGCTGGCGCGGCGGCGGTGGCGGGCAAATCCTGAAACGTGAGACGCTCAAGACCGACGCGACGGGCAAAGCGACGCTGGAGTTCGAGTCGCCGAAGGACTACGGGCAGGACTTCGAGTTCCGCATCGAGGCGCGCGTGGTGGACGCCAGCCGCCGCGAAATCACCGGCAGCGGCACCGTGCGCGTCACGCGCCAGCGCTACTACGTCCACGCCAAGCCGGAGCACAACCTCCACAAACCAGGCGACAAGGCGACGGTGAACTTCCGCGCGCAGGACGCGAACGAGCAACCCGCCGTCATCGAAGGCCTCGTCAAGGTCACACGCGAGTTCTGGGAAGAAGTCTGGGTGAACCCTGCCGGAAAGGAAGTGAAGGGGCCGGAGCTGAAGGCGCTCCAGTCGGACGGAAAGTTCCCGCCCGCGCCGCAGGTGGGGCAGCGTCCGTGGCGGTTGAAGTTCCGGGGTTATCACAGCGACGACATTCTCACGCGCACGCTGAAGACCGACGCCGAGGGCAAGGTGGACTTGGTCTTCACGCCCGAGCGCGAGGGCTACTACAAGGTGACGTGGCTGACAGAAGACGCCTTTCCCAATCGCCCTCCGCAGCCCATCCGCACGGAGACGACGCTGTGGGTTGCGAACAACGCGACGGCGGAACTCGGCTATCGCCACGGCGGCGTGGAAATCATCGTGGACCGCGACACGTTCCGCAGCGGGCAGAAGGCTCCAGTGATGCTCGTGGCGAACAGCAACGACCGTTACGTGCTCTTCACCGTCGAGGCGGACGAACTCATCAGCCATCAGGTCGTGCATCTCACGGGCACGGTGAAGTTGGTCGAGCTGCAACTCAGCGATGCCCATGTGCCGAACGTGTTCCTCAGCGCCGCGATGGTCGCGGACAAGCAGGTTCACCTGAACACGAAGCAGGTCATCGTGCCGCCCACGAAGCATTTCCTCACCGTGGACGTGAAGCCCGACCGCACCCAATACCAGCCGCGCGAGGACGGCACGTTGCTCGTCACCGCGCGCGACCACGAGGGCAAGCCCGTCGCCGCCGAGGTGGCCGTGGGGCTGGTGGACGAGTCGGTCTATTACATCCAAAGCGACTACGCGGGCGACCCGCGCAAGTTCTACTTCGGCACGAAGCGCCAGCAGCGCACGCAGACGCAGAGCACGTTCAACCAGAAGTCTTACGCGAAGCTCGTGGAGTGGGAGGAGGACGGCGTGAAGATGGTGCTGGAACAGAGCGATGCGCTGGCGCGGAAGGATGCACAGAAACGGCACTGGAGTTTCGAGAGCGACAAAAATGGAGTGCAAGAACTGCGCAAGGCAGTCGCAGAGCGGGAGGAGCAGGCGGCTGGCTTCGGCGGAGGCATGAACGCGAACCGGATGCGCGGGCTGGCAGTGCCGATGAGCGCGCCTGCCGGAGCCGTCGCGATGGACGCGATGTCGCTCGCCGCCGCCCCGGCCCCGGTGGCCGCCGCAAAAGCTATGCTTCGCGATGAGAAGGCGAAAGGAGACAAGCAAGCCGCTGGCGAAGATGGCGGAGAACCAAACGTCATCGTCCGCACCGACTTCCGCTCCACCATCCTCTGGTTGCCGGACGTGAAGACCGGCCCGGACGGCACCGCGCGCGTGCCCGTGAAGTATCCCGACTCGCTCACCGGCTGGAAGGCCACCGCCCGCGCGGTCGGCAGCGGCGCGCAGTTCGGCATCGCGAACTCCACCACGCGCACGAAGCAGCCGCTCATCGTG
>Ga0255087_1000997_pt1 | contig 10727 bp, 10 predicted proteins | sample Colum_Miss_RepA__FD_188561 | JGI IMG/M metagenome (GOLD analysis project Ga0255087, IMG submission 188561) | Freshwater microbial communities from Columbia River, Oregon, United States - Colum_Miss_RepA_8d | ecosystem: Environmental > Aquatic > Freshwater > River | place: USA: Oregon | collected...
GCCAAGTTCAAATGAAAGCTTTTTCAAATGAGCTGCGGCGGTCTTCATGATCGCAGCACCTGTATGCGTTTCTCCGGTAAAGGAGATCGCACGAACATCAGGATGGGCGACCAACGCTTCGCCAGCTTCACCCGCGCCGAAACCATGAACGACGTTGAAAACGCCATCTGGCACGCCAGCTTTTTGCATGATGCGGGCAAGGGCGTTGGCAGACAGGGGAGTGAGCTCAGCCGGTTTTAGAACGATGGTATTGCCCGTTGCTAGCGCCGGAGCGACCTTCCATGTCGCAAGGTATAGTGGCAGATTCCACGGGGTGATCAGTCCAACTACGCCGAGTGGTTCTCGTCGGACGTAAAAATTTGAGCCGTCGGCACCGCGATGGTGAAACGGTTGCTCTTTTAAAATGAGGTCACCAAAAAAACGGAAGTTGCGCACCGCGCGCGGGATATCGCCTTCCATTGTCTCGGAAATAGGTTTGCCGTTGTCACGTGATTCGAGGCGAGCAATTTCGGCGCGCTCCGCCTCGAGTAAATCCGCAATGCGGTGCATGAGTTTGCTGCGTTCCGTGGCGCTAACTTTACTCCACGACGTCAGTGCCAGCCTGGCGGACTGAACTGCTTCTTCGACGTCAGCACTTTGGCCGCGCGCAACATGGGCAAGTACTTCTTCGGTGGCTGGGTTGATCGACGGAAAAGTTTGCCCTGACTTTGCAGGAACAAATCTTCCACCGATAAAGTGTAAGCAAGATTCAGCTGACATGGTTCACCATTAGACGATTTGATCGCGAGTTGCGATCGCTTTCATCTCGACAAAATTATCTCCGGGTAACTTCGTTACGCAAACAGTGGTTCGCGTCGGAGGTACGGCGCAGTCAGCAAAGAATTCATTCCATACGTCGTTCATTTTGGGGAATTCGTTCATGTCGCACAAGAATACGGTGACATCCAAAATATTCTTTCGAGAAAGATCCAACGCTTTCAAAGCGAGTTCAATGTTGTTCAAGACGCCCTTCGCTTGTGCGGTGAGGTCGTGACTCTGCACGGTGCCGTCTGGGTTCCGCGTTATGCCTGCATAGGCATTCGTTTTGGGATCGCGGCATCCTTGGCCTGCAACAAAAACTAATGAGCCGCAAACGCGGGTGTGAACATACTTAGCAAGTGGCTTTGTGAGTTGGTTTTCCATCGATCTCTCCCATGCGTGAAAAGTGGTGAGAGACTAGCATTTTAGAACTAATGATTCAGCAAGTAATACAGCCACTTGAGGTACTCATCGAAGACCATGATGAAAGAGAGTTCGTCGGACGTCCATTTTTGGCATTTTTCAGATTCCGCTGAGATAACAGTGAATTGCATATTGTTTGCCTTTAGCGCGTTTGCTGCCTTGCGAAAGGCGTAGAGGCTCCGTGTTGTGTGATACCAAGAGGTGGCAACGGCGATGGAAATAGGAGAAGTGCCATGCGCCTGTTGAAGATGGCGAATGAAGTTTTCAGCCTCTTCAAACGTTGACGTGACGCGGATATCAGTAAGGAAGCGAATGTTCTCTTGGGGAATGTTGTTCCTAAAAAGATATAGCTGATTCAAAGTCGCTTGATCAGGAACCAAACCGGTTAACTCAAAGGCACTGGCTTCCGCAGAACTCAACAAAATGGGAGCGGGTCCAAGTGTTCGATAGGTTGCTAGAAGAGCGTCCACGCGCTTGCCCATCGGGTCACCCATCAATACTGCGTAGTAGTCGGGTTTTGCTTGTGGGGATTCATCACTCACCAACCAGCAACCTGCATTTTTCGGAATGTAAAAGAACACTGCGTAGATCAAGAGTGCAAGAATGACCAATCGCCATGGAATCCGGCGACGATTGCGGCGCATGGGAAACAAGCGGCTCAAAGTTGTGTACGACGAACTCAACGCTCACACCTTCCATGTGATTGATTGTTGATACATTCTCGCATCGTATCTGGACGTTCGCAACTCTTTATGTTCCATGAAGATTTTGATATCTTTTCGACTATGCGCGAAACTTTACTTGGGGGAAATCATGCTGGGAACATACGGTCGCTTGGTCATGATTGCTGTCTTGGGTTTTGCCAGCGGTTTGCCGATCGCGCTTACTAGTTCGGCTTTGCAAACGTGGCTCACGGTGAGCAATGTCGACGTCGCGACGATCGGATTCTTCAGCCTAGTTGGATTGCCTTATACATTTAAGTTCTTATGGGCTCCCCTGATGGACCGTTTCGAACCTCCGTTTCTCGGACGACGAAGGGGATGGTTGGTCACGGTGCAGATCTTGTTGGCCGTTGTTTTGTTTCTGCTGTCGGGCGTTGATGTGGCGACGCAGACGCAACTTGTCGCGGTACTTGCGATCATGGTTGCGTTTCTCTCTGCATCGCAAGACGTCGTCATTGACGCGTACCGGACTGATGTGCTCCAGAGCCAAGAGCGTGGAGTCGGTTCGTCACTAAGCGTGTTTGGCTACCGCATGGCAATGATTTTGTCCGGAGGCATCGCGTTGGTTTGGGCGGATCCGGTCAATGGCAACGGTTGGAGCTGGGCTTACATCTATCAGATCATGGCAGCAATCATGTTGTTCATGTCTGTATTGTCGTCGTTGGTTTTGCCCAAAGTAAGTTCCACGAATGTGGCACCCAAAAGTGATGCGAAGAATGACTTGATCGGATTTGCTTCATTGCTTGCAGTGGTGGTCGTGGCCTATTTCGCTGCGCTACACATTATTAGCCCCGCTTGTGATTCGTTCTTCAACGGACTATTTACGCCGCTTGAAGACGGTAAACCAAATCCCGATGCTAAAAAGTGGGCGGATCTCGTCTCTTTGTTGATCACGTTAGCCTTTACCATACCGGCCGCTGCGAAAGTGGCGACTCTGGCAAAGTTCGAAACGCTGAATGTGTCGCTGCGAAACTATTTTTCGATGAAGAGCGCATACAGTGTGCTGGGATTAATCATCTTGTACAAATTGGGAGATGCATTTGCAGGGGCGCTTACCACAAACTTCTTGCTAAAGGGCGTCGGCTTTGCCCAAGCTGAGATAGGCGTCGTGAACAAGGTCATTGGCATCTGGCTTACCATTGTCGGAGCGATCGCTGGCGGCGTCATTATGGTGCGGCTTGGCATGTTCCGTTCGCTGATGATCTTCGGTGTTCTGCAACTGTTGTCTAACCTAGGTTTTTGGCTCGTATCCGTGAGTGGCAAAGGTGCGTGGGGAGGATTCATGCTCCCTGCATTCGACCTCGTGATTGTAACGCTCAAAGAGGCAACCAATGTTGATTGGTTGTTGCTCAGTGCGGTTGGTTTCGAAAACATCACAGGCGGTATGGGGACAGCGGCATTTGTTGCGCTGCTGATGTCTTTGTGTAATCAGAAGTTCACGGCGACGCAATACGCACTGTTGTCTGCATTTGCCGCCGTTGGTCGCGTCTGGGTTGGGCCTATGGCGGGGGTACTTGCTCCAACACTCGGCTGGCCCACGTTTTTCGTTTTTTCAATGATCGCCGCAGTGCCTGGCCTGATCGTTCTTTGGATGTTGCGCGACGTCGTGCACGACTTGGAAAGCCCCGTCGGTGTCGGCGTTTTGGATGATTAGGCAAACGAAGATGGCATTTGCAGACTAAGCGATTGTACGCGTTCTTCAAAGAGGGCGCGTCGTCGATACTTCCAAAAGAAACTGATGATTTCTGTGCTCTTGTTTGGAATAACGCGGATCATAGTGTGGTCGGCTAGTGTCAACACCATGTGCAAACCGATACCGGCGCCTCGGCTGTGATCCGCGCTGGACGCATCGCGCACACCGTGGGTGTGGGCTTCGGCTAACGTACGGATGATGCGTTTCTTTTCTAATCGTCCAAATGAATCGTGCACGCCAATCGCTGCATAATCTTTTGCTTCGTGAAAGATGTAGCTCGGCGACTCCAGCTCAGTCAGTGTGATTTCTTCGGCACGGGTGTGTCCCAGATACTTAGGTGTTTTGGTGGTTGCATCCAGCGGCGCGCAAAAGACGGCGTTTTGCAGTAGTTCATATGCGGTGGTGCGTAAGTGCTCCAGGAAATCAGGATATACGGACGATGTTCCAGCAAAGGAACTGATGATGCGTGCAACGGTTGAATTAATTTGCGAACTCGAAGTTATTTTGCCGCTGAGAGAATTTTCGCTGTGCAATTTGCTTAGACATGATGTTGTTTCAGGTATCTTGTCAAACCATGTCATCCACTGTTGTCGCAAATTTGCAAATTGACTGAGACCGTCAGGAAGTTTTCCACAAAGATGCGACGTACCATGTAACTTAGGCAAGAACACAAGAATGTCAGAGAAACGATCGCATTGGATCTGGATGGTTGATGGTGTTGCGTCAGTCATTGCGGACTTTCTCTCTTAATCAGGAATGAGCGAAATGCAGTCCAATCGTCCGGTGTTTTGCTGCCTCTTGATTTGATTCGCCATTTGTACCAGCCGGCTTTCCATGCAAGATCAATCGAAATGGTGTTGCCGGTAGCGCTCTTTGTAAAAATGCAATCGCCCGACTTGTCTTCACAGACTTCGATTTCAAACTGGGAATCGCATGGAGCGGTTTTCCAAATAAAGGCAATGGATCTCGTTGGTTCTGAGACGGTGTATTCCGCTTCGTATTCAGGTTCGACCAACTTAGGACGTACGTATTCTATGCTAAGTGACTTGGCGGCGGATGGTTGACTCCGACGTCCATCGGTGGCGATCGAGGAAACTCGCGCTGCGAAAGTCCCCGTATGGCACTCTTTCCAAGCGAACGAGGTCGACTCCGCTGTTTCCTTGAGCAAGGGTTTTGCAAATGTCGGGTCGCTTGCAATCTCGACGCTGTATTTCGTAATGTTAGCAACCGGCTTCCAACGCAGCCAAGTCTGCGCGGGTTTGCCGTCAGTTCCGTCTGTGACTTCGTCCTTTGTGATTTCGAACTCAAGATCGCTAGGGACGGTAACTGCCGCGAGGGTGGTTCGTGTTGTTGGTTGAGGAGTTGGCGCAGTAGTGATTGTGGACGTTGTGGACGACGGCGTGAGTGATGATGTCGGTGTAGGCGAAGAAATGGCCGCGGTTTCAGTTTCTCCGGATTCCACTTGGCTTGAGGGAGGGGCTGTTTGGGCTGGCGTGGCGGGACTGCCTACGGTGAAGTGACGTAGATTTGACCATCCCAGCACCTCTTGTTCGCCTCGCAAGCAGCGAGACTTCATAGTCCATTGTCGAGAGCAAAGAACAGTACTGCCAGAGTTTTGCGGCAGAGATACGGAGAATGTGTCGAGGGTTGAGGCGTTCTCGGCCAATATCTCAAAGTCGAAGCGATCACACAGAGGTTCCGCTGTGGTCGCAAAACTAACGGCGAGACAGTCGCTGCCGTCGGCTGGCATGATCTTTTCACCTTCCGCGGGGATGACGATATTCATCTGGCCAGAATTCTTGACGATAAACTCGCGCGATTCGCTGAATTCGTTTTTGGATGCGAGACGCCAGTGAAACTCGCCGGCATCAGCAAATTTGAACGACATACCTAGTGAAGCAGTATTGATCGAGCTGCGTTGAATCAATTTGGTGAAATTGCGTGAGTTTGAGATTTCAAAGAATATCTCGTCATTTGCTTTGTTACTGATTTGCCACGCAAATGCGACGTCCTTGCCTTGCGGAAACATCATGTCGTCATCCGGGGCGTTCAGGACAAATTTAGCCGGACTGATTGTGATTTCATCGTCTTCTTCAGTAGCGCTTGTTTGCAATTGTTGGCCAACGGGAACATCAACCTTTTTGCCATCCAACTCCAGATTGAGATTCTGCGTAAGTGGTTGAATTTGGACGGAGCCTTCAGGTGTGACGGCCAAGCTTGCGCGCGAAGGTGTTGTGGAGCTGAGTACAAGTTTCTTCTTGCCCAATTTGAGTCGCAACGGTTTTGTGGAAGTTTGTACTTTGATTTGGCCGCGCTCGACATCTATCGACGACTCGCCGTCAATTATTGAGATTTCGACTAGAGAATTTTCGCCCAATTCGATCCGCGATTTGTCGAGGAACTCCAGTGTAGCGTGTGAAGAACGATCGGTGAAAACGATGTCTTGGCTGCCGACAGGGTCGTTGGTTGACGTTTCAATCCATTGGTTGCTGTTACTGGCGCGGATGCGTACGGTCTTGTTCGTGGACACGATACGCGCAATTGCTTGCTTTGCTTCGTGCTTGGCCGTGCGGTCCTTGTGCCATTGCAGCGCCAAGTAGGAAGTACTGGTCAAGAATACAGCCGCGGCACTGCTTAATAAGACAATTTCGACGGCATTAAATCGAGAAGATTGCAAAGTTACTCTCTATGCCTTTGTGGGTTCTACTTTGTCGAGGGAAAACTCAATAACCAGCCGATTCTGGCCAACATCAAACGGTAGTGCCAGAACGGGGCTCTTGCCTTGGTGAACGATTGTGTGACCTTCGCCGATGAATAGTTCGGGCAAAGTAATTGAGAAGTCCATGCCCATGCCTGACAAGTGCTCGCCCGATTTGCAAAAAATTTGGTCGCAAAGTTCTTTGGTGACTTGCATCATGATTTCGCGGTCATGTAACGCTTGTCCGCGCGAGACTCCGGCAATGCGTGAAGCAAGCAGCGAAACAAATTTTCGGTTGCAGCTAAGTGATGCACTTCCGGAAAATACGTTACCCTGAATCTGCACAATGCCCGTCAAAAATTCCGTAGAAACAGACCGCCCGACTTTTATCTCGGCTTTGCCTTTGGCGGGCAATTCGCCGATGTAATATTCAATAACGTCGTTGGTCGCCTGCACGAAGCAGTTGAGTAAATTCAAATCATAGTGCCCGCGCTTTTTCGGATCAAAGCGAGACTCAAGCTCATTTTGAATCTCCTCTGTCTTGCTCAGGTTTTGCTTCAAAACATCGATCAAACCCGCTTGTGCGAGCTCGGATACTTTGCTGTCTGAAAAAATTCCAGGAGACACAAGAATCAGAGTATATTTGGCAACCGATTGGCGCAGATACTGCAAAAACTTATCAAGCTGCTGTTCGTCTATGGCGACATCAATGATGACCGCGAGGTAATCCTTGCGAGCAGCGAATGCGGTTTTGATGCCAGACATCGCCGACACATTGATGAAGGTCCAACCTCGCGACTCCCCCCCCATTTTGCAAGCGTCTGTCCTTCGACTGCTCTGCCGGTAATTAGAAGAAAATGGCCTTTTGCGCGATCAGACATTCGAATCCTTCAGTGGGAATGAAATTCTCCTGCACAAGTTGTGCCGTCGCCAGTTCTGATTCCATTCGTGCAGCGTTGCGCGTCGCTTCAAGTAACCGAAGGATCTCTTTTGACATAATGTTGAACGAATCTGCTAATACCCCAATCTCATCGTGAGACTTTGTTTGTATCTCTTCGTTGAACTGCCCCTTCGCAACTCGCAACGTGCCTGAAAGAAGCTTGGCGATTTCGTTGGTCATGGTTCGCACCAGCAAAAGACATAAAATCAGCACCACGGAGAAGATGATTCCGGATATCGCTGCCGAACGATTAACCAGCAGATTGGTTGCGCTGAATGCTTTCGAATTGGGCGTGCGGACCAGTACTAAAAAACGACCGATGACGACACGTGCATAGGAAATGATGTACTGCTCACCACTTTCGAAAGAGGTTTCATAAGCACCTTTGGCGAACTTAGAGTTGATAGCATCTTGATGTGCATGTTCGTTATCAATCGTAGACATGCCATCGGTTCCATTGGCAAACCCCGTCCCTAAAACCACGCGTCCACTCGCATCCAGTAGAATAACTTCCATCCCGCCCACGTTTGAGAAGATGCGCCAAATGGGTTTCAAATCAAACACAAGCATTAGTTTTCTGCGCTCTTGCTCCCCATCTGTACCGAGGGGAACTACCAAAATGCCAAGCCCTTCCCCCATTCGATCGGACACTAGTTTTAACACCTGCGCAGGGTTAATCGCGAATGATTGAGCCAAATTTAATCTCGGCAACAGGGCATCGATGGAAAACTTTGGCGCATTACCATCAGGCAACGTACAACAAAGTGTCCGACTAACAGCGAAAGTTGTCGCGTCACGACTGCCAAGCTCAAACGCGCCGAGCAAATCCGCGTGCAATTTGCTCCAGCCCCATTGTTCCCATGCGGACGCATGGGAAGAAATACTCAATTCCTTGGCCGTCGCGGCAGCAGCGCGCTCCCATCCATCAAACACAAATTGGATCTGTTGTGCAGAGTTTCCCGCTAGTGATGCCGACGTCTCAAAAACATATGCGCGCTTGTCCGCCTTGAACATCGACAATGCCATCACCAACAGCACTGAACAGGCGATGGTCAATGAACCCCCGACGAGGATGAGGATCTTTGTACGAAGTGAAATTTTGACCGCGCGCAAGTCGATTCCTGTCATTAGAATTCTTCGAATATTTAGCTACTTATGATAGCATAGCTTTCCACAGTTTAAATCTCTTTGGAACACGGGTTTGGCGGTGTTTCGCTTTCCGCGCACTTTCGTTCAGCTACCGAGTGCGGTGGCGATTGGTGGGGACACTTTGAATGCGGTGATTTCGTTTACGTTATGATCGCGGACGCCACCGGGCACGGGGTGCCGGCGGCGTTGATCACAGCGGCGGCTCATAGTTGCGTCGCGACCATTAAAACCGTTTATGCCCAACAAGACCAAGCGCCAGCGCCGTCTCAGGTTTTGCGAACGCTCAACCATGCGATTTGTGCGTCTGGTAAGGGAGCGGTAAAGATGTCGTTTCATGTTTTGCAAATCAACTCCCAATCGGGACTTTGTCGCTATGCAAACGCATCACACGAAGCGCCGCTGATTTCGCGCTGTGGTGTCGATCAAGATGTCGGTGCGGAACGGGAGCGCGACTCAATTGACTGCATTTTGCAAAAGCCTGATGCTACTCTTGGATTGAGCGTCGATACGGTTTACGCAGATTATGAGGTGCAGTTCAAGCGAGGTGACAAGATTGTTCTTTACACCGACGGAATCACGGAGTGCCAAAATGCTGAAGGCAAAGACTTTGGCGACTCGGGCTTGATGCGAATCTTTGCTAAGGTTGCGCACTACGACGCTGCCAACATATGCAAAGCCATCGTAGAAAAAAGTGGATTCTTATCGAGGGGCAACACCATTAGCTGATGACATGACACTCGTATGTATTGAATACGCATAGGTCGATGAACGATGTAATCGAGGTAATTATGACCACAGACACTAATCAACTCAAAGTTCACAAGAAACGCCAAGGTTCCCAACTGTTCGTCAGGCTCAGTGGTCATTTAAATGAGTTCAGTAAACTCGAAGTTGAAGTTGAACCCGGCATTGACGCTTATTGTTTTGACTTGGAAGAATTGGATCAAATCAACTCGGTTGGGGTGCAAGTCTGGGCAAAAATGATGACATCAATTCCATCAGGCAAACAAATGGAAGTGCAACGTTGTGGACTCAGGTTTGTGAACAACATGAATCTCTACGCAAACTTTATGGGTTTTCATTCTGTGACGGTGGGATCGTTCTATGCTCCGTATTACTGTGAAGCTTGTGACGACTCTCGCCGCATTTTATTGACGCCCGAGGAAGTTCGCGCAACTGGATCATTGGTTCCACCCAAAAAAAATTGTAGCGGTTGCAACAAGCTTTTGAGTTTTGACGGGGTTCCTGCCAAGTATTTCATGTTTATGAAGGCTTGAAATTACAGGTACTTTTGCTCATTCATTGACATTTGCGCCGTAGCTCAACACATTCTCACTTTTCCATTTGAAGTCGAAGTCGCGTCGATGAGACATCATCGGATGCTCATCGGTGAGAAAGTTTTCCATGGGTATCAAATTCCAACATTGGCAGCATCTTAGTGCAAGCAATCCGCAAGATTTGACAGAACTCGTTCAAGTGGTACACGACAATCGCTCGTTTCACGATATCGCCAAACTCGAATATGGAGACCACGGTTTAGACGACGCTCACCAAGCCATTTCCCATGCGATCAAGGCAGGCAAACGCATCGCGCTGTACGCCGATTACGATGTTGATGGCACGATGAGCTGTGTGAGCTGGTGTTGGTTTCTGAGGGGTATCGGTTACAACAACTTCTGCTGGTATATCCCCGATCGTTTCAAAGAAGGCTACGGGCTGAATCTTGGTGCGATCAAACGCTTGATCGATGAAGAGCGCGCTGAAGTTATCATCACGATGGATACGGGTATCACTGCCAATGCTGAAGCAGCCTACTGCAAAGAGCGCGGTGTTACGTTCATTTGTACCGATCATCACAAGATTCAACCCGCGAAGATGCCCGACTGCGTCATCCTCAATCCCAAGATGCATCCCGACGAAAATTACCAAGAGCTTTGTGGAGCTGGAATCACTTTCGTGCTGCTGCGCAAACTTGGGCGAACGTTTGCTCTCCCTCCCGAAATATGGGTGGATATACTCGCTCTCGCCGGGATGGCAACGGTGTGTGATGTTGTGCCGCTGAATGCCGTCAATCATCGATTGGTTCGCATGGGAGTCGATGCTTTGATGAGGTCAAAGCGCGAAGTGTTTCGCGCTTTGCTGCAAGCGAGCGCGGCAGATGAAGGGGTAAATGAACAAGACATCGGCTTTCGCTTAGGTCCGCGCATTAACGCGGTCGGGCGACTGCACCATGCAGGTTTAGTTGTCAAAGCGTTTACCGAAGGCGAGCCAACGGAGTTGGTTGCATACATGGGTAAATGTAAC
>Ga0255087_1001000_pt1 | contig 10720 bp, 8 predicted proteins | sample Colum_Miss_RepA__FD_188561 | JGI IMG/M metagenome (GOLD analysis project Ga0255087, IMG submission 188561) | Freshwater microbial communities from Columbia River, Oregon, United States - Colum_Miss_RepA_8d | ecosystem: Environmental > Aquatic > Freshwater > River | place: USA: Oregon | collected...
CACTCGGTCAACCCATCCTCGTGCACTCCGGCCACGCCATCTATCAGCCTACCGCCTGGGCCCTCTGGCTCATCCAGCACAGCAACACCACGAACCTCCAAGTGAAGCAGCCCCTGCTAGCCGGAGCGCTAATAGTCGTAGTCGGCTCCGCCATCACCGTGCTGATTGTCTACGGCCTCAACCTCCGCCGCGCCCGCCGTCTCTCCGCCAACACCGAAGACCTACATGGCTCCGCCCGCTGGGCCAGCGCCGCCGATATCCAATCCACCGGCGTCCTCGACGCCAACCAAGGAGTGTACGTCGGCGGATGGCTCAATCCCAACACGCGCCATCTCCACTACCTGCGTCACAACGGTCCTGAACACGTTCTCGCCTTCGCGCCAACCCGCAGCGGCAAAGGCGTCGGCCTCATGATCCCGACACTCCTCGCCTGGTCGGAATCAGCCGTCGTCTACGACATTAAAGGAGAAAACTGGGCCCGCACGGCCGGCTTCCGCGCCCATGTCGGTCACCTCTGCTTTAAGTTCTCACCAGTCGAAGTTGCCAACGGCTCCCGATTCAACCCGCTGGCCGAGGTGCGCATCGGCACGCCCCGCGACGTATCCGACGCACAGAACGTCGCCGACATGATTGTCCGCACCGGCGAGGATAGTCCGATGGAGCGCTACTGGCAGGACGCCGCGGCCTCCATCACAACCGGAATGATCCTCCACGTCTGCTACGCCGCAGCCGCCGCAGGACGCGAAGCAAGTCTCGGCAACCTCGCAGCCACATTCACCAAGCCGGGCCAGAGCTTTCGAGACACCCTGAACGAACTGGAAAACTTCCCCCACGATCCCCAACGAACCCATCACTGGATGACGCCCGATGGCGAACGAACCACCACCCATCCCGTCGTCCGCGAGAAGGTCCGCGAGATGCTCGACAAGGAGGACAAGGACTTCTCCGGCGTGCTGTCAACCGCGAAGACCGCATTGACGCTGTACAGTGATCCGCTCGTCGCCAAGAACACCGCCGCCAGCGACTTCACCATCAACGACCTCGTCAACCACGCCCGGCCAGTCTCGCTCTATCTCGTCGTGCCGCCATCGGACAAAATCCGGCTGCGCCCGCTCATCCGGCTGATCTTCACCATGATCGTCAACCGCCTCACCGAGCGAATGGACTTTGAAGGCGCCGCGCAGAAGCGCAACCGCCACCGGCTGCTCTTCATGATCGACGAATTCCCTTCGCTCAAGCGAATGGAAGTCTTCGCCGATGCCCTCTCCTACATGGCCGGCTACGGCCTCAAGGCATATCTCATCACGCAGGACATCCGCCAAATCGTCGACGAGTACGGCCCAAACGAAAGCATCGTATCGAACTGCCACGTGCGCGCCGCCTACGCGCCCAACCAGTTCGACACGGCCGAACTGCTCTCCAAGATGACCGGCACGAAGACAATCCAGAAGGCGACCTTCAACTTTTCCGGCTCCCGGCTCGCGCCTATCGCCAACCACATGAGCGCCACCGTCGACCAAGTCGAACGCCCCCTCGTCACGCCCGACGAAGTCATGCGCCTAAAGCCACCGCAGAAATCCGGCGAAGGAGCCAACGAGCGCATCACCGCGCGCGGCGACATGCTGATCTTCGTCAGCGGCCAACACCCCATCTACGGAACCCAGATTCTCTACTTTACCGACCCTGCTCTAAAGAAACGCGCCGCCATCCCGCCGCCGACGAAATTCGTCGCCATCGGAGAGGCCGGCGTCGAACCGCAACTGCCCCCGGACCGAACCCGCAACGTGATCAGCCGTCCCGAGTTCGTTCCCCAATCGCCAATGGAAGCTGCATTCGTGACCGAGTTGAACGGCCAATTGCCCACCAAGCCCGGCTTCATCGAACAGCTCGACATAGATCTTCACGAGGAAGAAGGGAAGGACTGACCATGCAAAAGAACCGCATCGAGTTGGCGGGCTACCTCGCCGACAAACCGCAAGTTCGCTACATGCCATCGGGGATGCCCGTCGCCAACGTCCGCATGGCCGAAGGTTACCGGTATACCGACCGGAACAATCAATCGCAGGAACACACCAACTGGCACAACCTGGTCTTATACGGAGACCTGGCCGACATCGCCGTGACCTACGAAAAGGGCGAAAACATCTTCGTCGAAGGCACTCTCCAAACCCGCAAGTTTACGCCGAAGGACGGAAGCCCGCGGACAATCTACGAAATCATCACCCGCAGCGTGTACCTAATCGCCAAGCCGCGAACCACCAAAGAGGCGCCCGAGGACAACGCCCCCCAGATGGAGCAGACTAGCAAGGAGGTCGAAAGCGATGCTGCCGTCTGGCCGTCATAGAACTCTCGCCCTCGCGCTCGGCGCCCCTGTGTTCGCCATTGTCCTGATGTCCGGAATAGTCACGGTGTTCGGAATTCGAATCAACACCAGCTACAGCCTCCCGCTCGGCCTCTACACCACGACGGACGAACCGAACGCCGAACTCATCGAATTCTGTCCCGCCGAGCCATTCGCGACCGAATCGGCCTCCCGAAGCTACCGGACCCGCGGCTTCGCCTGCCCCGATGGCGCCGTCCCGCTGCTGAAACCCATCGTCGCCCGCCCCGGCGACATTGTGGTCGTTAGCCCCGAAGGAATCATCGTCAACGGACGCCTACTTCGAAAGACTCGGCCCTCACCCAACGACTCCAGCGGCCGACCGCTCAAACCTTGGCCAATCGGACTCTACGGAGTCGAAGCTGGCACCGTCTGGGTTGCCTCGACCTACAACGCCGGCAGCTACGACTCCCGCTACATGGGCCCGATCCACACCAGCCAAATCCGAAGGAGGCTCCGACCACTATGGCTCCTACGTGGATAGTCTGCATGGCCATGTCCGCCCTCATGCCCTGGTTCGTGTTCCGGCAACCAACCCGCACCAGGGCAGCAGCGGCAGCCTTCACCTACTTCGCCGCGGCCTCCGCCCCGATCCCGTGGATAACTGACGGACCCGCAATCGGCATCGGGATTCTACTCACAGCATCGGCTATCCTCACCCTCCCATGGGTCGCCCTCTGGCACAGTGCCCCCAGTCAGCGATTCTGGCGAATTCCCGTAGCGCTCCTAATCTCGGCAATTCCACCAATTGGAATCATCAACTGGGCCTCGCCGCTGACAGCCGCCGGGCTGTTATTTCCCGGCACGGCTCTCGCCGGCCTCGCGACCACAGCCGTCGCCGAAGCTTACTGGCCCGTGTATCCCAAGACCGTAGCCGTCGGAATCCTGGCAGCCAACCTCTTATACATGCCTCCGGCCCAACCACCAACTATCCAAGCCATTAACACCGCAGAGTCCCCAGACGCCTTCCAAAAAAATGAGTCGGCCCGCCTGGCCATCCACAACGTGAACTCAAATCTCACAATTCTCCCGGAGGGCGCGGTTCGCCGCTGGACCGAAGCAACCGAAACCTTCTGGAAAGAAACGATTGATAACCTCAAAGCGACCAATCGAATCGCCCTGATCGGCGCAGGCCTGCCAATTCCCAACTCCGACGAGTTTCACAACTCAGTCATCACCATCGGCGCCAGCCAAACCGGCCGATTTGACCAACGAATCCCCATCCCAATCGGAATGTGGAAGCCCTTCGGGCCAGCCGGCGGTGTCCCGCTCAACCTCACCGGCCCCGGAACCCTCAATCTGGGCGAACAACGCCTCGCCATCCTAATCTGCTACGAACAACTCCTCGTCTGGCCCATGCTCCACTCCGCCCTCGAAAAACCGACACTAATCGTCGGAATCTCCAACGCCGCCTGGACCAAACACACCTACATTCCCGCCGCACAGGAAGCCTGCCTCCAAGCCTGGTCCCGCCTGTTCGGTATCCCCTACGTCTCCGCTATAAATCTATGAGGTGCACACATGCAAAAACCGCAAGAGCCTCAAGCGGTGCTCACCATCCGCGACGTGGCTTCGCTTCTCCGATGTTCGAAGACGCACGTCGCGAACGTACTCAACGGGAAGATCCCCGGGATCCCCCGTCTGAGCCACATCTCGATGGGCCGCAGGAAGCTGGTCCGCCGGGAGTGGCTGGACCAGTGGTTGGAGGCCAACAAGCAGAGGTGCTAGCCTCAGAGGCATGTCAGGATTCTCCGCCATGGACGCAAGAAAAGGAACAATCTATGCGTCGAAAGCGATTCCAACGCGGCAGTTTGAAGCCGCGGAAACGGAATGGGAAGAACTACTGGTATGCCCAATGGCGGGAGGATGGAAAGCCGCGATCCAAAGAACTCGGACTCTGCAGCAAGGTGAGCAGACCCGAGGCCGAGGCGAAGCTGGCCGAAATTCTCCATCCCCAAAACTTGCTGGCAGGACAGTCGGTGACACCGATCTATACGTTCGGCCAGTTCATCGAGGTCATTTATCTGCCGGTCTACCGCCGCAAATGGAAACCGTCCACTGCGGTCACCGAGGAGAATCGGCTCACGGTTAACCTCGTGCCCGATCTGGGTCCAATCCTAATGACAGAGATCACCCGAGGCGCCCTTCAACAGCTCCTCGACAACAAGGCCACGACCCACGCCACCAGTATGGTGGCGCATCTTCGGTTTCGCCTCCGATCCATCTTCGAACTCGCAATGAGTGAAGGTGTAGTCGACCGCAATCCGGCGACGGCGCTTTACACTCCACGGCACTGCCAACCCAGCCGGCCGCGCAACGTCTTGACCATTGAGGAAGCCACGAAGATGATCGGTGCTTTAGATCTCCGAGAGAAGTTGATTGCCCGACTCGCCACCTGGGAAGGGATGCGACCGGGTGAGATTCTCGCATTGCAGGTTGGTGATGTGGACGGCAGTTCCGTCTGGGTTCGGCGACGTCTCTACCGAGGCCTGATCGATACGCCCAAGACAAAGCGTTCATACCGGCAAGTCGCGCTGTCGCAGGGCACCTTAACCCTGCTCTCAGCCTGGCTGCAAGAACTGGGAACCACCGATCAACAGGCATGGCTCTTCTCGACCGAGAACAACACACCAATCTGGCGCAACAACGTCTGGCTGCGCAACATGCAGCCGAAGTTGAAACCGATCGGGTTGGACTGGGCAACCTTTCAAGTCATGCGCCGCACCTTCGCCACGCTCTCCAAGCAGGCCGGTGTCGATGCTCATACCCGTTCCGCCCAAATGGGCAACACGGTGAACGTCAACGAGAACGAATACGCAATCAGCAGTTTTGAAGACCGTTTGGCTGCGGTTCGACGCTTGGAAACGAACGTCGTCCAATAAACGAATCCGGGGCGCCGGCAAGTTCCACAGCGCTCCAAAACAATGGCAATAGTGAGGGGTCTAAACGGCCGAAAAAAGGGCAGGGAAGAGAAAGAGCAGTAATCGCAGTAACGAAGGGTTCTAGGAGTGTTCCTAAGTCGTTGAAAAGATGGAGCGGGAGATGGGACTCGAACCCACGACGTTCAGCTTGGGAACTTGGACATCCGTTGAAAATAAAGAACATCGGTGTTCATAGCGGCTATCCTGGCCATGGAAAACCACTGAGAATTTGCAGTTTGCCGAAAATGCCACCCAAACGGAGTAATCGGAGTAACGAAAACTTCGGTCATGTGAACCTTCCAAATCTCTCTCCCTGCGCTGCCCAACTGGCGCCAAATCCAGGCGTCTCGGGGCACCCTTGGCACCAATTCGGTATTCGCAAAACGGCCTCGATCGGGTCAGTTCCATTCTCCCCGATACTCACGGCGAGTTCATCGTTTCCAAGCAGAAACTTCGCCAAGCGGAGGGGATCTGCCTAGTCCGCGAACGTCGGGAAAGCCAATCCCAGAGTCTAGGCTTCACCTCCCGGCCATTCGTTCTGTGCGGACTCCCGATTCGGCGGCCGCCAACAGACCAGCTTCTGTTCGAGCGCCGGAACGGGAAATTCACTTTCCAGATCACCGGTCACCCCCAGTTCGGACTCCCGTTCGGCCAGGACCGGTTAGTCCTAATCTTTCTCGCCACGCTCGCCGTTCGGCAAAAAAGTCAAACTGTCCGATTCAGATCGGCCGCCGAGATGTTGGATACATTCGGAATGGCGAAGGGCGGCAAAGAGTACCGTCGAATCGTCGCCGCGTTCGAGCGCATTTTCGGGGCGACGATGTTCTTTTCTACGGAGCGAATTGGAACTGCTTCAACCGTCGTCCACCGCAGCCGGTTCCATTTCCTCAGCGAGGCGGAGATCTGGTACAGCCGTTCCGCAGAAGATCCCGCAGGCGAGAACGTCATTACCCTTTCTGACGAGTTCTACTCTGAGATTTCAAGTCACCCGATCCCAGCCGATCTCGAAGCGGTGCGAGTACTGGCCGCCGCGCCAGCGTTGCTCGATCTCTTCATGTGGCTCAGTTATCGTTGCTTCGTCGCGAAGGGCCCGGAGATCATACCGCTTTTTGGCCAGTATGGGCTCACCCAGCAACTTGGATGCATTGAGTACTCTCGCCCAAGTCGGTTTCGCGCCATGCTGGAGCAGTGGTTGAAAACCATCCGTTGTTTATGGCCGGAGTGCCCCGCAATGATCTGCGCCGACGGGAAGGCGATACGGCTTGATCGCCGGTTTGCGATTCTGCCGAACGGCGAAGAAAGCCATGACCGGCACCATAATGAGCCGTCAGCAGATCAATGGGTCCGTCTATACACGCGCTGAGTGGTGTTTCGCCTTCCGGACCCACTGCTACCCCGACTCACGGAATCTGCACAACTCAAGTCACCTTCACTCGGTTTTTCGTTCCTAATCGAGACTTCACCGTAATGTTGAGCAACACTCCACTTGCTTCGTGCGGTATGCGCCCGCGTGTGCAAACAGCAACCACCGTCGGGCCCTCAACATTATCCTGCGATCCTTTTCCTGTCAGGCAAAGCCGGCAAAGGAGAGGAACTCATGATATAGAAGTTTTTCACGCGGTCTCAGACGCTCTTTCGAATGCGGGTAGGCAGTTTAGGTCCGTACCTCCCAGTGATCGCCACATCCCTTGATGAAGCCCATTATTCGACCGCTAGCAGCCCACGTTTGTGATTTATTCGATAAACCAACTGCGCAGAGCGGCTGGCGCCCGGCGACCTTGGATGCCCAGATACAGAATGTCGTTCATCTCCGCGTCATCGATCCGGTCCGCTTCGGTGAAGTCGAGCTTTGCTGAGCGTGCCGCCAGCTTGTTCCGCTCCGGATTCCGTTCGGTCAATGAGACTCGCGCGGCTTCCAGCTCATACGGGCGGAGGTCAGGTTTTGCCTGGAAGGCTTTCCACATCGGCGTGGCCGCGGCGTCGAAGTGCGTGAGCGGGCGGGTTCCGAGAATTAGCTCCATGGTGCGGAGCATGGATGTGGTGTTGTACATCGTGGAATCCACCAGGCCCCCGCGGCGGGTGTACGGCGAGATGACGAAGGCCAGGCTGCGGTGCGAGTCGACGTGATCGGGCCCGGCTTGTGCGTCGTCTTCGAGGACGAAGATGGCGGTCTCCTTCCAGAACTTCGACTTGGACACGGCTTCGACAAGCTGGCCCAGTGCGAGGTCGTTATCGGCGAAGTTGGCCGACGGCGTATAGGCGCCCGCGCGGAATCCGGATGTATGGTCGTTGCCGAGGCGCATGACGGTGAGGGCGGGGAACACGCCCGTCTTTTCCGACTCCGCCAGATCGCGCAGGAAGTACTTCATCCGTTCGATATCGGGATAGTTTGTGTCGAAGCCGCGGAAATAGGGGTTTGTTACGGCGGCGAGCTTTTCGCTGGCCGCTTCGGTCCACTGTTTTTCTCCGTCCTTTGCCGTAGGAATGAGCTTCACCAGCCAGCCGTAGTTGCGGACGGTAAGCCCTTTTTCAAACGCGGCGTCCCAGAGGTATCCGCCGGCCGGATGGACTCCTTTTTCGGAGTGATTCACTGGGGGGCGCCCGTAGTAGAGACTGAACTTGCCTCCGCGGCCGGCGTAGAGATTGGGATAGAGCTTCTGGGTGTAGTCGGGAGCGATGGCGCCGGCGGACCAGATGTGGCCGTCGGCACTGACATCGCCATTGACGTAGAAATTATCGAACAGGACAAATTCGCGGGCGAGCTTGAAATGGTTTGGTGCTTGCGGCTCGCCGAAAAGTACGAGCGACGGGTCGCCATTGCCTTTGCCGAAGCCTCCGAATACTTGATCGTAGGTGCGGTTCTCTTTGACGATGTAGATGACGTGCTTGATGGGCGATGCCTGGCCTGGCTTCGAGGGAACGGGGTTGCCGGCGGGAATCGCCACTTTGTCCAGTAGCTCGTCTTTGTAGGGGGTGTTGGCGATTACCGTCTTCGAATAGTCGAGCAGTTGCGCCGGGGTGACCGGGGGAAGGATGGACATGGTTCCTTTGTGCAGGCCGGAGACGTAGGTGAAATCCTTCTTCTCCTCCGGCATGTTGTTGGGGAACGAGCGAAGCCCTTTTCCGTTGAGGACGAACAGCCGTCCATCGGCCATGGCCTGGACGCTAGTTGGATACCATCCCGTTGGGATGAAGCCAACCACGCGGCTGCGTTTGCCGCTGATGTCGACGACGGCGACGGTGTTGGCGTCCGAGCAGACGACATAGAGCGTCTTGCCGTCGGCGCTTACAGCCAAGGCGGAGGGCGTCATGCCCATGGGCTGGCGGGGCGTCAGCGAGACGTTGATGCGCTCCTCGATGGCGCCCTCTTCGATGAGGCGGAGCACGTGATTGGTGTTGGCGGCGGCGACAAAGTAGTATTTGCCGGCGCGCAGGATATCGGTGGCATGGTCGGCCGCGGGATAGGTGTGCGACGCCCCTGTGTCGAGCCGGTGGCGCACGACGGAGGCTCCCGTCCAGCTGGTTACCATGAGCTGATCCTTTTCGCAGAGGATGCGGTAGGGCAAGGCGCCGGTGGGCCGGTTGGCGGTTTGTTTGCCCGTGGCCGGGTCGAACTCGAGAATGGCGTTGCCGAGGAGGCTGGCGGCGAAGACACGGCCCTGCTCATTCACCTGGACATCGCCGATGAAGGCCTCCGCGTCGTCCGACTTCCAACTGCGCGTCAACTGCAACTTCTCGCCGGACCAGCTTAGTTCATGCACGGCGTGCGAGGCTCCGCCTCCGACGAAAAGCCTCTGGCCGTGGACGGCCAGGCCCAGCCAGGCATCGGGCATGGTGACGGAGGAGACCATTTCGCCATTCGATACACGATGGGCGCTGACGCTGGGCCGGGCATGACCGGCCTGGAGAATGAAGAGCCAGTTTCCGTCGGCCGAGAGACGCGACGTCATCGGCAGGTTGCTTAGGGGAATCTGTTTCCCGGCTGGTTTGGCGATCCAGCCGCTGATGAGGCGGTTGCCGCCGCCGGGCACCGGGCCGGGTTCCACTCTGCTTTGCGCCGCGAGCGCGGCAACGGTGAAAACGAGTGCGACGGTTTTCATACTCTCTCCTCCCAAACGCGATCCGCGGTTAGATCCACCGACGATTCGAGCTTTCCCTTCCATTTGCGGCCGTAGACGAGCAGGGGCACAGTGGCCTCGTGCAGCGATCCGTGCGTTCGGACGGCGACGGGCCTTCGTTCGCGGTCGAGCGCGCCGAGGGCGGTGATTTTGTCGCCCAACAGGAACAGGTCGCCGGTGCGCTTGGGCATGAGGCGGAAGCGTTTGCAGGCCTCCGTGCGCAGCAGCACCTCTTCAATGCCGGGCTCGGCGGTGAAGATCTCCTTGGCTTTGGCGATGTCTCCGGGTTGGTCGAGATCGATGTAGATGGAGCCGCCCAGATCTTTGTGGTGGATCTTGTGCTTGTCCGCAATGGCGGGCACAGCGCGCGCGGCGATGCCGTGCTTGGCCAGCAGGCGTTCGGGATCCACCGCGCGGGTCTTGGCGTTCATGCCGTGATCGGCGCAGAGGTACAGTTCCAGATTCGGCTGGTCGTCGAGAATCTGGCCGAGACGCTGGTCGAGATTCTTTAAATGCTCCAGCGATTCCGGGGTTTCCGGACCGTAGGTGTGCATGATGTAATCGCTTGTCGTGAGATAGAGCAGATCGACATCGGGACTACGCAAGGCCTTCAGCCCCTGGTCGAACACCCAATAGTTGGCTTCCGCCTCGTACATCGGAATCCCCTGCTTTTCCGCGGAAATCGAAGAGTGTGCGCTAGCGCCGATGAGGCTGCGGATCTTCTCCTTGGCGCCCACAAAAGCCGTCTTCCAGCCTTTCTTATGGGCGTGGGTGAACAGCGTGGGGCGCCGCAAATACTTAGCGTCGGCCATCTCGACGATTTTGCCCAATTCGGGATCGAAGAAGGTGTTCGCGGTGATGCCGTGCGCTTCAGGATAGGAGCCGGTGGCGAAGGAGGCGCTATTGACATTGGTGAGCGAGGGCATTGCGCTCCGCCCGAGTTTGTAGGTGCCGGCCTTGATTGCCCGTTGCAGATTCGGCATCTCGCTGCGGGCAATGTATTCGGGGCCGAAGCCATCGATCAGGCAGACCATTACTTTGCGGCGGGCGGGAGCGGCGCCCCGCGTAAGAGCGGTGGACGCCGCGGCAAGAAAGTATCGCCGGTTCATAGATTGCATTAGAATGTCATCCGGAACGTGATCTGCACAAGGCGCGGGGAATTGGCGAAGCTGGATATCCGCCCGAAGTTACTGTCGAGCGGATTCACGCTGGGATTGCCCAATACCTGCTTGTTCAGGGCGTTGATGAGATCTCCGCGGAGCGACATTTTGATGCGCTCGGTGACGGTGAAGTTCTTCATG
>Ga0255087_1001001_pt1 | contig 10716 bp, 3 predicted proteins | sample Colum_Miss_RepA__FD_188561 | JGI IMG/M metagenome (GOLD analysis project Ga0255087, IMG submission 188561) | Freshwater microbial communities from Columbia River, Oregon, United States - Colum_Miss_RepA_8d | ecosystem: Environmental > Aquatic > Freshwater > River | place: USA: Oregon | collected...
CCCTTCCCTGCCCCGCCCGGCACGCCTTCTTTGATGGGCCAGTCAGGCGACTCCGTGCGCGCGGAGACGAACAGATCCTTCGCGCGTGCCACCAGCCCAGGCTTCTCCGCCGCGAGGTTTTGCTTTTCGCCGATGTCGTTCGGCAAATCGTAGAGTTCCACCGGCGCATCCGTGCGCAGGAGTCGAATGGCCTTCCAACGCCCGTCCATCAACACCGCCTGATTGAAGCCGCGCTCGTGAAACTCCCAATACAAGTGCTTGTGCGCCGCCTGCTGCTCGGCCTTCCCCAGCAACGTCGGCACCAAACTCACGCCATCCGTCGGCGTCGGGGCCTTAGTGCCGGCCACCTCGCACGCCGTCGGCAGAAAGTCCGCGAACCAGCCGACATGTCCCGACACCGCGCCGGCCTTAATCTTCCCCGGCCACCGCGCCAGGAACGGCACGCGGATGCCGCCATCGGTCAAACTCCGCTTCATGCCGCGCAACGGCCCTGACGGCTGGAAAAGTTCCGGCGTATGCCCGCCCTCGTTGTGCGGCCCGTTGTCCGAGCTGAACAATACCAGCGTGTGCTCGTCCAGCCCGAGCCGCTTCAGCAGCTCGAAGAGCCGCCCGATGTCCCGGTCCATGCGCGAAACCATCGCCGCCTGCCCCTTGTTCTGCGGCGACCAATCTTTATCCGCATAAATCCCGAAGTCCGGCACCTCCTGCCCGTTCTTGAGGTCACGGTTCGCCTCGTTGTTCGCGTGCGGCGTCGTCAGCGCCAGGTAGAGGAAGAACGGTTTGTCCTTCTGCTGCTCCACCCACTTCAAACCCTCCGCCGCGATGAGGTCGTGCGAATATTCCACCTTCTCACTCGCGTAGCCGACCCCGAACCGCTTCGCCACCGGATTGTCCGCGCTGCCGGGCGCGACCTTGTTCCGCAACTTTACCTGCTCCTCCCCGCGCATCAAAAAGTCCGGGTAATAATTGTGCGCGTGGTGTTGGTTCGCGTAGCCGAAGAAGTAGTCGAATCCCTGTCGCGTCGGCAAACCCACTGCCGCTTCGCCCTCGTCGCCGAGCCCCCACTTGCCGATGAGCGCCGTCGCATAGCCCGCCGCCTTCAGCGCCCGCGCCACCGTCATGTCCCCCGGCCGGAGCGACTGCGCCAGCGGATTGACCGTGCCCGCGTTGCCGCGCACACGCGTGTGCCCCGTGTGCAACCCCGTCATCAGCACGCTGCGGCTCGGAGCGCACACCGTGGACCCCGCGTAAAACTGCGTGAACCGCATCCCCTCCGCCGCCATGCGGTCCAGGTGCGGCGTCTGAATCAACTTCTGCCCGTAGCACCCGAGGTCTCCGTAACCAAGGTCGTCCGCTAGGATAAAGATGATGTTTGGCCTACGCTCGGCTGCGACAAGGCACGACGCTGCGAGCACCAGCAGTGGGAATAAACGCGCGAGCAGCATGATGACCGGAATGGAAGCAGACCGGGCCAGCCAAGCCAGCCAATTTCACCGACCCACTATCGCTCTGGCTTCCCAATCGAAAATACCACCTCATGCAGCCGACGCAGCAGATTTAACCCTGTGGAATCGCTCTCATGAACTTACCAACCTATGTGATCTCAGGCGTTGGCGTGCTTACATTGGCCGTTGGCACGATCTGACTTCTGGCGAACCGAACGAGCGGGGACCAAGTGGGGAGCGGCTGCGAGCTTTTGATGAAGGCCAGAACTCTCACCACGGCCCTTTGGGAAACTCGGACGGCGATTCCGGCGGAGAGGGCGACTGCTGACCCTTCATTCTAGTCGCAGCTTAAACGACATACGGCCGCAGCACATTCCCCGCGACGCGCAGCGCATCCTGGCGGCCCGCGAGCGTCTTGCCGAAGGTCGGGTCTTCCACCTCGATGCACACGGGGCCGCGATAGGTCGTCGCCATCAGCGCGGACATGAACTTGCCCCAATCCATCTCACCGTAGCCGGGGATGCGCGGCGTGTGCCACGCATTCGGGTGAGAAAAAACACCCACCTCGTTGAGTTTGTCCCGATGCAACTGAACATCCTTCGCGTGAAAGTGAAACAGTTTGTCCTGGAATTCGCGCAGCGGACTCGCCGGGTCCATGTGCTGCAGCACGAAGTGGGAGGGATCGTAGTTCAGGCCGAAGTGCTTCGACGGAATGTCGCTGAATGCCCGCCGCCAGATGGCCGGAGACGTCATCAAGTTCTTCCCGCCTGGCCACTCGTCCTTCGTGAAGGACATCGGACAGTTCTCGATACCCACCTTGATGTCGTGGTCCTCGGCGAAAGCGATGAGCGGCCGCCACGTCTTGAGGAAGCGCGGCCAGTTGTCGTCCACGCTGCGCGTCCAGTCGCGCCCGACGAACGTGTTCACGTTCTTGAGGCCCAGCACGGCAGCGGCGCGGATCACCTTCTTGAGATGCGCCACCGCAACCTTGGAAACCGCCGGATTCGGGTCGAGCAGATTGGGATAATAGCCGAGCGCGGTTAGGAAAACGCCGTGCCGGGCGCAGAGCGCGTGAACCTCTTCCGCGAGCGACCGCGTGAAGCCGTCCACGTCAATGTGCGTGATGCCGGCGAACTTCCGTTCCGCCTTGCCCACCGGCCAGCACATCACCTCCACGCACCGGAACCGCTCGGCGGCGGCGAAGGCAAGCACCTGGTCGAGGGAAAGTTCCGGGAGGATGGCGGAAACGAAGCCGAGCTGGAACATGTTGGGGAGAGTATGCGAGAGCCTGAGACCTGCGCAAGAATATGCCCCGTGATGAGTGCCTTTGTGTGGCCACAAAAAAAGTCGAACTCCGGACCTGACAAGTCGGATTTTTTGCTACCGTTTCACCCGTAAGTTAAAGGGCAAACCTCCTGACTTCTTAATTGGAATCTGTGGTTCATGCGAGCGGTGCGGGAAGAATTCGACAGTGTAGCAACGAAACGGGCGCATGGCGTCCAGCGTGCGTGTTTCACCGCAATGACCAGCCAGTCACCTCACAATTTGCCCATGCGTTGTTCACCCTGAAAGTATTGCCATGATGAAATCGACTGTCCTGACCACCATTAGCCGCCACATCTTTTGCCTGTTGCGTGCGGCACGCGTAACCGTTTGGCTGACGGTCCTCAGCATGCTGTTGGTCGGCGCGCAGGCGGCTTCCCCCTACGCGGGCTTTTACACCGGCTATGTTTACAGCTCGATCTCTGGCACCATTACTGTGCCGGAGTCGGGCATCGGTGCGGCGGTGTTCACCGTGGACAACGATGGCAACATCACCGGCAATTTCCCCGGCACGGTGGATGGCGCGGGTGACATCACTTGGTCGCCGAATGCCACGGGCTTCACCACGGGCCGCATCAGCGGCGGGGCGCTGATGGCCACGAACAGCGTGAACAATGGCGGCGCAATCACGACGTATCGCATCGCGGCGAATGTCTCGGCGGGCGGCTTCGGCGGCGGCGGCACGGTGGCGCAGAGCTTGAACTGGCGCGTGCCCACGCCGACCGGCGCGAACATGCGGGGCGTGACTTACGGCGCGGGCAAGTTCCTCGCCGTCGGGTCGGCGGGCGCTGCGGCCGTCTCCGCTGACGGCACGAACTGGCTGTCGGTCAACACCGTCACGACCAAGCAGCTCAACGCGGTGGCTTTCGGAAACGGCGTCTTCGTCGCCGTGGGCGATGGCGCGACGGCCATCAGCTCGCCGGACGGTCTGACGTGGACGGCGCGCAGCATGGCCAGCTCGCCGTTGCAGAATTTCGTGGGCGTGGCCTTCGGCAGCGGCACATTCGTCGCGGTTAACTTGGTGAACGAAGTCTTCACCTCCACCGACGGCATCGCGTGGACCAAGCTGACGAATCCCCCCGTCGGGCAGTTCTGGAACAACCTCAAATATGTGGGCGGCATGTTTGTGCTGGTCGGGCAGTCCAGCACCGCTGGATACATCGCCACCTCGGCGAATGGCACGACTTGGAACGCGGGGAAATCGCTGGCCTCCACGAGCGGCATCCTGGACGTGGCTTTCGGCAACGGCAAATGGGTCGGCGTCAGCTCCAGCCGCTACTTTACCTGGGTGAACGCAGACGCCAGCGACGCGACGGCGGGAACGTTCAGCGGGTTGGGCGACTCGGTGGGGTTTGTCAACGGCGTTTTCGTCTCGGACAACTGCTACGTTTCCACCAATGGCACGGCTTGGAGCCGGAGCAACTATCCGGTGGTGGATATCAACGACATGGTGACGGCCAATAATCTGCTCGTCGCCGCTGGCAGTGTGTTGATGAGCACGCTGGACGGGCGCACCTGGGCCGTGCATACGCGCACGCTCCAGCAGCCGGACGTGAACAACCTCAACTACAGCGGCGCGCCGGTCTCCGGCGGCGTGTGGGATGAAATCCAGTATTATGATTTCAACCCCGCCCTACAGAACCAGAGCTTCGGCGTGGGCGGCGTGATTGCGAATCCAGCCCAACCCGCCAGCCTTGTCTCGCCCACCACGAACACGCTGCGCGACGCGCACAGCTTCAACGTCAGCGGTGGCATAGCCGTCGGCGAGAACGGCACCATCGTGCGCTACAGCAGCGGCCAGAACGCCTGGACCAATGTGCCCTCTGGCACCACGGTTTCCCTGCGCAGCATTGCCGCCTCGGCGGATGCCAATGTCATTGTGGTTGGCGGCGGCGGCACGATTCTGCGCTCGGTCAACAGCGGCCAGTCTTGGAGCGGAGTCACTTCCGGCACCACGGAGAATCTGAACCGCGTGACCTACACGAGCGGCGCGGGCTTCAACTACTTCGTCGCCGTGGGAGACAACGGCGTCATCCGCAAATCCACCAACGGCACCACCTGGACCACGCTGACCTCCGGCACCACGAAGCGCCTCGTGAGCATCGGCTACCGCACCGTGGGCAACGTGAAGCTCGTCGCCATCGCGGAGGATTCGACTGTGCTGGTTTCCGAGAACCACGGCACCAACTGGAGCGCTATCACGGTGAACGTCCCGCGCCCTATCACCTACGGCTCACGCGACGGCACGACAGGCTACGCGCAGGACGGCATCCGCATGACAACCACTGACGGCACGAACTGGAGCTACACGATACCCTCCAGCGGGGGCATCGGCGGCTTGGGCTACGGCAATGGTCGCTTCGTGGCGTTGTCCGGCGGCGACCGGATGACTTCGACCGACCTAGTGAACTGGAGCATCGTTACCACCCCGCACAACCACTCTGCGGTGACGTTCGGCAACGGCCTGCTCGTCTCGGTCGGTGAGGGCAGCAACCTCTCCTCCAACGGCCATGTCTCCGTTTCCATGGACGGCTCGCGCTGGCTGCCACAAACGACGCCGTCGCAGATTTACTTGAGTGACGTGACCTACGCGCAGGGTAAGTTTGTGGCCGTGGGTGGAAACGGCACCATTATCAGCTCCACCAATGGCATGAACTGGAAACTAGTGAACATAATCACCAATTTCACCAGCTTGCACTTGCGGGGCGTGACTCACGGCAACGGCCTCTTTGTCGCCGTCGGCACCAGCAGTCTCGTGCGCACCTCCCCGGACGGTGAAACGTGGTTCGAAGCCGGCTCCGGTGCGTCGCTCAAGTCCGTCACCTTCGCCAAGGGCCTCTTCGTCGCGGTCGGCGACAACGGGGCCATTCGCACCTCGGTCAACGGCAGCAACTGGACCTCGCGCACCACCAGCCCCAGCACTTTTGAGTTCCTCTGCGATGTGAAATACGCCGGCGACCGGTTTGTCGCCGTGGGCGGAACCGCCGGCTCCGGCGACGGGGCTGTGGTCTTGCACTCACTCAACGGCACGAACTGGACGCGCGAGGTCTCCAATATTCCCTCGAAACTGTGGACTGCCGTCGCGGCGGCAGGCCAATACGTTGCCGCCAGTGACAGCGCGGGCGTCATCGTCTCCGCGCCGTATCAGAGCGCCCCGCAACCCGTCATCACCGGTCAGCCGAGCCCGGCCGGCCAGACCGTCAGCGCCGGCACAACGGTGAGCTACACCGTGACCGCGACCGGCACGAACCTCCAATACCGCTGGCTCAACAACGGCGTGCCCATGAGCGACGGCCCCGGCGTCTCCGGCTCCGGCACGGCCACGCTCACGCTGGCTGGCGTGGATGTGCTCGATGCCAGCGTCTATCACGTCTCCGTGTGGAACGAGGACGGCAGCGCGTTGAGCCAGCCCGTGTCGCTCGCCGTTAACGGTCCGCCCATCATCATTGTCCACCCCATCTCTGTTACGACGAGCAACAATCTGACGACCAACTTCACGGTGAAGGCGGTCGGGCCGGGGCCGTTCATTTACCAGTGGCGGCGCAACTCGCAGAACCTCGCGGACGGCGGCAAGTTCAGCGGCGTCACCACGGAGAAACTCACTATCGCCAACGTAGCCGGCACCAACGAAGGCGCTTACGACGTGAGTGTGAGCAACGGCTTCGGGGACAGCGCGCCCAGCAACCCGGCGCAGCTCACGGTCAACCGCCCGCCCGTGATCACGCAGCAGCCCGCTGCCACCAACTTGGTCCAAGGCCAGACCATCACCCTGTCCGTGGGGGTGGACGGCTCGCCCACGCTCACCTACCGATGGAAGCGGGCCGGCACGAACCTGACCGATGGCGGGCGCTTATCCGGGGCGACCACCGCCACCTTGACCATCACCGGGGCATTGGTGAGCGATGCTGGCAGTTACACGGTGGGCGTCACCAATGCCTTCGCGCCGGGCACGGTCAGCAGCGCGGCCTTTGTCTCGGTGCTCGGGCCGGGGGCCTTGGTGCCGCAGTTCATCTACAATGGTTCAGGCACGATTTGGGACATTGCGCCCGTGGGGGATGGCAAGTTTCTGGTGGGCGGCGAGGGCGGACTCTTCCTTTCGGGCACCGCGTGGACCCGGCTGCTAAAAATTGATTCCAACGGGGTTCCCGTCGCCACGTTTGCCACGACCAACGCCGCGCAGTCTCCCAATGGCACGGTGCGCAGCATCGCGCCGCAGGCGGACGGCCAGATCGTGGTGGGTGGCAGCTTCAACTGGGGTGGCAATGCCACCTACAGCTATGTCGCGCGCCTCAACGCAGACGGCATTTTGGACACGACGTTTGTGGCGTCCCCGGCCATGACCGTGAAGAAAGTTCTGCCGGTGGCGGGTGGAAAAGTGGTCCTGGGCCGCACACTCCTGGGCTTCGCCACCAGCTACGTGGACCGCCTCACAACCAGCGGCGCGCTGGACGGCACTTTCACAGAAGTGGTGAATGCCAACCGTGAACTGCACGGCCTGGCCATGCAGAGCGACGGCACGCTCTGGATGTCGGGCTTGTTCGGGCTGAAGAAGGCCAATGCGAACGGCACCAACCCCACGGGCGTGAACACCTTCGCGCCGTTCCCCGAGATGTATTTGGTCTTCGTCGGTCCTGACAACAAGGTCTATTACAGCGACAACAACGGCCAATATTTCGGCCGGTTGAACGCGGATGGCACGCGGGACACCTCGTTCGTCATGACGATTGGCGGGCATGTGACGGACATGGCGTTCCTGCCGGATGGTCGCCTGGTGATTGTCGGCGATTTTCAGACGGTCAATTCCGTCACGAACGCCTACATCAGCCTGTTGGAAAGCAACGGCACCTCCGTGGCAGGATTCACCTCCCCCTATACCTGGTCAGCGGCGACTTTGCTCAACGCGATTCAGATGCTCGGCGATGGCAGTGCGCTCGTGGGCGGCAGCGTGCAGATGACTCTTCCCGCCACGCAACGCTACCTCCAGCGCGTGCAGATTCTTTCGCCGGCCGCACCTTTACCCAACTTTGCCGATTGGAAGGCTGACAAGGGCTTGCCCATGGGACAGGACGGCCCGGGTGACGATCCCGACGGCGACGGTCTGTCGAACGTGGTCGAGTTCGCCTTCGGCACGCACCCGATGCAATCGCAGTCGCGCGCCCTGCCGGCCAACCGCACGCACTCCGAGGGCGGGATGGAATACCCGGCGGTGACATTCATCCGGCGCAAGAGCCTCAATGGTGCCAACATCGTGGTGGAGGCGTTCAATGGCATCCCGTTCGGCACTCCGACCGGCACCACCCAAGTCGGCCAGCCGGAAGATTTGGGCGATGGGACCGAGCGAGTGACCATCCGCGGCCAGACGCCGCTGCGCGACACGCAACGCTACTTCTTCCGCACGCGCGTGCAGGTGCCCTAGCCACATTAGGTGTGCCGTGAAACCCGGTGAATTGTTGGCGAAACCAATCGACGGATGGAACCGGCGGTTTATCCCCATTCCCAGTGAGAACCGGTGGGGAAATGCTGAAGCGGTCCCGTAATATGCCTCCCCCTTCGCGGAGCGAAGGGGACTGTGGCCGCAGGCCGGATGAGGGGTGCGCCACGAATGCCGACGCGCAAAACCTCACCTCCGCCCCGACTCGATGATCAGAGACCGCCGACAACGGGGAAAATTTTAACGGAAGCGGGTAGCGCTCAAACCACTCGCCGAAATGCTGGCGAACTGAAGCTGCGGCCTACTCATACCGCAGGGCTTGGATGGGGTTGAGCTTCGCAGCTTTGAGCGCCGGAAAAAGCCCGGCCAAAATCCCCACGGCGACGCTAAAGGCAAAGGCGAGGAACATGCTCTCCACCGTAATCACCGGGGTGTTTTCCGTGGGGGACAAGATGATGAGCAGCTTCACCAGCATGTTCGAGGTGAACAGCCCCGCCACCCCGCCCAGAATGGCAATGACGACGCTCTCCACGAGGATCTGGGTGAATACATCGAAGAACGTGGCCCCGATGGCCTTGCGGATGCCGATCTCTCGGACCCGCTCCGTGATGCTCGCCAGCATGATGTTCATGATGCCAATGCCGCCCACGAGCAGGCTGATGGCCGCGATTATGCCCCCGCTCATGCGCGCATTGCTGATGGCCTGGGTGATGCCCTCGGACCAGTTCTCCTGGGTGCGGAAGGAAAAATCCTCGATGCCCTTGTGCGTGTGCAGCATTACGTTCTTCGCCTGCTGAAGCGCCTCGTCCATCTTGTCGATGTCGGCAATCTTCACCGACAGCGTGGACAGGCGCGGGTCCGGCACGAACTCCGCCGTGCTGCCTGAGCCGCTGCTGGAACCGCTGGAGCTGCGACCGCCAAAACCACCCGTGCCGGTGCCGGAGGTGCCGCTGGCCGCACGAAATCGCAGCCACATGGTGTTGAGCGGGATGTAAACCGAGTTGTTCTTCAGGTCGAAGACAAACCCGCCCATGCTGCGGCTGCCGCCCTTGCTGCCCATGCTGCCGTAGCCCCGGCTCCGCTCCGGCCCGGTGCCCTTGGGTTCCGGAGGCTTGGCGGTTTGCAACTCGCGACGTTTCTTGTCCTGGTCGCTTTCGTAGTGCTCGAACATCCCGATGATCTTGAACCGCTGGTTGTTGATGTTCACGAACTCGCCAACCGGAATAACCTCCCGCCCAATCTGCTCCGGCGATCCAAACAGCGCGTCGCGCACCGCCGTGCCGATGACGCACACGTTCCGGGCATTCTCGTCGTCCAGGGCGTTGAACATGCGCCCATGCGCCACCACGTGCTGGTTCAGCTCCACCGCGTTGGGCCACGTGCCGATGAAGTTCCACGGGCTGATGCTCTTGCCCCCGCGCGTCATGGTGATGTTCCGCGTGCGCATTTCCGGCACCACCATGGTGATAAGCGGCGCGCTGCGGATGAGCGCATGGACATCGTTCATCGTGGTGCCCACCGCCTGATCCGCCAGATGCTGCTGCCACACCGGGATGTCCTGCTCCTCCACGCGGACCTTCTCGAGGCCGCCAATGGCGATGAGCGCCTCCTTCATCCCGTTCTCCATGCCCTTCACCAAAGCGGACATCGCCACCAGACTCGACACGCCGAGGATGATGCCGAGCATGGTGAGCATGGAACGAAACTTGTTCGCCCAAATTTCCTTCAACCCGACAAGGATGGCGTTAATTAAGTGCATGGCTCAACCCGGTTGATTCCCCACCGCGAACTTTGGTCCGTCGAGCTGGCCGGCCAGCTTGGCGTCCACGTTCTTGGCGATCTTGCCGTCGCGGATCTCGATCTTGCGCGGCGTGACGGCAGCGATCTCGGGATCGTGCGTCACCAGCGCGATGGTGCTGCCCTTGCGGCTCAGATCGTGGAACAGCTTGAGAATCGTTTCGCCCGTGTGCGAATCGAGGTTGCCGGTCGGCTCGTCGGCAAACACAATCTTGGGGCGGTTCACCAGCGCGCGGGCAATGGCGGCCCGCTGCTGCTGCCCGCCGGAAAGCTGCATCGGACGGTGCTTGGCACGATTGTCCATCTCCACCAGGCGCAGCGCCTCCATCGCCCGCTCGCGCCGCTCGCGGGAGCCACACCCGGCATACACCAGCGGCAGCTCCACGTTTTGCAGCACGTTCAGCTTGGGCAGCAGGTTGAAGAACTGGAAGACGAAACCGATCTTCTCGTTGCGGATGCGGGCCAGATCCCGCGTGGAAGCGCTGGCGATCTCGGTGCCATCGAGCTTGATGCTGCCCTTGGTCGGCGAGTCGAGGCAGCCCAAGATGTGCATGAGCGTGGACTTGCCGCTGCCGGACGGACCGATGATGGAGATGAACTCGCCGCCGTTGATGTCGAGATCCACGTTGTCGAGCGCGCGGATCTCCTCGCCACCGAGGTGGTAAATCTTGCTGACGCCGCGTAGTTCGATGAGGGCCACGGTAGGGGATTGGGAATAGG
>Ga0255087_1001005_pt1 | contig 10692 bp, 7 predicted proteins | sample Colum_Miss_RepA__FD_188561 | JGI IMG/M metagenome (GOLD analysis project Ga0255087, IMG submission 188561) | Freshwater microbial communities from Columbia River, Oregon, United States - Colum_Miss_RepA_8d | ecosystem: Environmental > Aquatic > Freshwater > River | place: USA: Oregon | collected...
GAGTTCGAGCACGGCCTCGGGGGCGCCCTTGATGAAAACCCGGTTGGGCTGGTGGGTGTGCCCGTGCTGGGTGGCCATCATCTTGGGGCCGGAATCAAAGGGGATTTCAGCCCGGCGCGGCCAGTCGCGGCGCAGGGCGGCGGGTTCCACCTGGCCCTTGGACGCCAAGGTGAGCAATGCCGCCTCGGTGGGGTCGCCCAGCGGCCGCCAGCGCGGGTCGCTGTCGTCGGGGGGCACGAGCTGGGCGTCGTTGCAGAGCACGATGGCTTCGAGCAGCGGACGCACGCCCGGGTCACGATCCGGCGTCAGCTCAGCGCCGCTCAACGTGAGTTTTCCCACCGGCTCATAGCCCGCGCCGCTGACCTGGATGGCCCGACCATCCGGCAGCCAGAGCGCGGTGACGGTCATCTCGTTCTTTGTGAGCGTGCCGGTCTTGTCGCTGCAAATCACGCTGGTGGAGCCCAACGTCTCGACCGCCGCCAGCCGGCGCACGATGGCCCCGCGCTTGGCCATGCGCTGCATCCCCACGGCCAGCGCAATCGTCATCGCCACCGGCAAGCCCTCCGGCACCATCGAAACCATCTGGCTGATGGCCACCATGAGGATTTCCAGGAAGGGCATCCCGCGCACCAAGCCGAAGGCGACGACGATGATGAAAATGGCGATGGCCGCGCCAACCAGGTAGCGGCCGAACTGCTGGATGCGCAGCTCCAACGGCGTCTTGGGATCGGCGGCTGAAGTGGTGAGCTTGGCAATTTTGCCCACCTCCGTGGAGAGACCCGTGGCCACCACCAGCGCCTTGCCCCGGCCGGCCGCGATGTGGGTGCCGGAATAGACCATGTTGTGGCGGTCGGCGAGCGACGCGTCCTCCGGCAGCGAGTCCGGCTTCTTGGCGACCGGCAGCGATTCGCCCGTGAGCGCGGCCTCGGCGGCCTCCAACGCGGCGGCTTCCAGCAGGCGGGCATCCGCGCCCACCGCGTCGCCGGCGGCCAGCAGCACGAGGTCGCCGGGCACCAGCCCGTGTGCCTCGATGATTTCCTCCTTGCCGCCGCGCACCACGCGCACCTTGAGCGCGGACAGGCGTTGCAAGGCCTCCATCGAGCGCTCGGCCCGGCCCTCCTGAAATGTGCCGATGACGGCGTTGACGAGCACGACCACCAGGATGACCGCCGCGTCGCTGCGATGTCCCATCGCAAACGCAATGACCGCCGCGACAAACAGGATGTAGATGAGCGGGCTGGCGAACTGCCGCGCAAACACCCGCCAGAGCGGCCGGTGCTTGGTCTCCGGGAGCGCGTTCGGCCCGTGCTCGGCGAGCCGGCGCGCGGCCTCGTCCTGTGCGAGGCCCTCCGCCAGATTCACCTTCAAGCGCACGAGCACCTCGTCGGCTGGCAGGCTGTGCCAAGGAGTCGGCGCGGTGGTGGGCTTCGGGGCCGGATTCATGACGGTTCGGGTGGGTGCCCGCGTTGACTTGCCGCCGGTTTGAGCGTTTGGATTAAAACCTTGTCCAGCCGGTGCCGGTCCATGTCCGCGATCTCGAAGCGAAAGCCATTCCACTCGAAGTGATCGCCCTCGCGCGGAATGCGCTGCATCTGGTGGAGCACGAAGCCGCCCAACGTCTCATACGCCTGCTGCTCCTCGCCGGGCAGGGCCTTCGTGCCGAGCAGTTGCCTCAGCGCGTCCAGCTCCAACGAGGCATCCACCAGCCACGATCCGTCCTCGCGGCGCACGACCTGCACCTGCGGCGGCTGGTCGAAGGCCGGGATGTCCCCGACGATCTGCTCGAACACGTCCACCAGCGTCACGAGCCCCTGCACCGTGCCAAACTCGTCCGGCACCAGCGCCAGATGCTTGCGGGTCTGCTTGAAGGTTTCGAGCAGCTTGAGCGCGGTCATGTTGGCCGGGACGAACAACGGCTCGGTGAGCAGGGAGCGCAACTGCGCGGACTGCGTGAGGGCGAGGTTGGCCCAGAGCGCCTTCAACGACACCACGCCCAGCACATTGTCCCGCTGGCCCTCGTAAACGGGGAAGTAGGTGTGGCCGCTGGTGACGATCCGTCGCCAGTTCACCTCGTCGGAGTCGGCGATGTTGAGCCAGATGATCTGCGCGCGCTGCGTCATGAGATCGCCAACGCACTTGCGGTCCAGCGCCAGGGCGTGCTCGACCATCTCCTTCTCCGTCTTGAAGAACACGCCTGCCTGATGTCCCTGCTCGACGAGCGAGCGCACTTCATCCTCGGTGACGGCGGGCTCGGACCTGGCTTGGAAACCGAACAGTTTCAACACCGCGTCGGTCAGCGCGCCTAGGAGCCGCACGACCGGCGCGGTCAGGTTGGAAAGCCCGCGCACGGGCCGCGCCAGCGCCAGCGCCACGCCCAGCGGGTTGTTCAGCGCCAGCCGTTTGGGCACCAACTCGCCGAGCACCACCGACAGCACTGTGATGCCTAGCACCACCACGCCCACGCCAATCGCCTCACCCGAACTGGCGAACATCGGAAAGGGCTCCAGGGCCCTGGCAATCTCCCGTGCGATCGTCGCGCCGCCGAAGGCCCCCGCCAGCACGCCGATCAGCGTGATGCCCACCTGCACGGTGGACAGAAAGCGATTGGGCGATTCCGCCAGCTCCAGGGCCGCCTGCGCTCGTGCATCACCCTGCTCGGCCAGCTTGCGAAGCCTGGCCTTGCGGCAGGAGATGATGGCCAGCTCCGCCATCGCGAACAGCCCATTGGCCAGCACAAGCAATACGATGATGATGATTTCGCTGGCGATGACACTCATGCGGTCGTGCGGGTGGGCAACCGAAATAAGCCGATGCTCACACTGCAAGGGCCACTATGCCCGTTGCGTTGCAAAATTCCACGCCCGGCTTGGCATTTGTGCGCTCTATTAGAGCCTGTCTGAAAATTGGGAGGGGTCCTGCGGTGCGGGATTTTGGCCTGGCCAAGGCGGCGAGACCGGAGCATCCCCGCAGCGGGCTGGGACGGTTGAGCCAACGCCGGCCAACGCCAAAAGACCGCGCCGCCCGCAGGGTTTTCGCGGGCAAGGCCATCTGGCGGCGTTGCTCCTCAGTCAGCGACCGCTGCGGGTATCCTCCTTCGTCGCGCCTTGCCATCTGGCCTTGCCCACGAAAACAGGACCCCTCCCAATTTTCAGACAGGCTCTTAGTGATGCCGGTGACAGCGCCGAGGGCATTCCTCCGGTTGCGTGCCGTCGGCCGCTCCACTACTTTGCGCGCCGCTGAACTATGGCCGACCAGAAAAACTCCATTCCCGTCACCGTGCTCACCGGCTTCCTCGGAGCCGGCAAGACCACCCTCCTGAAGCACCTGCTCACCCAGCCCCACGGCTACAAGTGCGCGATCATCATCAACGAGTTTGGGGAGGTGGGCATTGACGGCCAGCTCGTTGTGGGGGCGGAGGAGGAAGTGGTGGAGCTCAACAACGGCTGCCTCTGCTGCCGCGTGCGCGGCGACCTCGTCAAGACGCTCGTGGACATGCTCAAGCGCAAGAAGCGCTTTGACTACGTGCTGGTGGAGACCACGGGCCTCGCGGACCCCAGCCCCATCGCCCACACGTTTTATCTGCCGCAGTTGCAGGGCCAGCTCCGGCTGGATGCCATCGTCACCGTGGCGGACGCGCGGCACCTGGAGGGCGTGCTGGACAAGGCCCCGGAAGCCACGCCGCAAATCGCCTTCGCCGATGTCATCCTGCTGAACAAGACCGATCTCGCCGCGCCAGCGGACCTCCAGCGGGTCGAGCAGCGCATCCGCAGAATGAACCCGCTGGCCAAAATCCACCGGACGCTTCGCTCCCAGGTGGACATGACGAAGATTTTCAACACCCGGGCCCGCGAGCTGAACACCCCAATCGAGCTGCCGCCCGCCAACCCCGCGCACGGCGAGGCCGGGCACGACTGCAACGACGAGTGCGGTCACGATCACGACCATGACCACGGGCATGCGCATGCGCACAGCCACGATCACGATCACGGGTGTGGCGAGGAGCATTGCGACCATCCCGACCACGCGCACGACCATGCCGGCCGCCACGACGACGCGGTGAAGTCATTTTACATCCTTGATGAGCGCCCGCTGGACTTGAAGCGCACGGAGGCCTGGCTGAACGAGCTGCTGCAAAAGGACGGCGAGCAGATCTACCGGGCCAAGGGCATCCTGCACATCCAGGGCGTGCCCAAGCGCGTCATCTTCCAGAGCGTGCAGATGATGTTCGACGTGGAGCCGGAGCGCTTCTGGAACCCCGGCGAGAAACGTGGGAACCAGCTTGTCTTCATCGGCAAGGAGCTGGACGAGGCCGGCATCCGGGCGGGGTTTGCCGCCTGCGTGGCCGGTTGAACATTTTCCTCCTGCTCCTAATCTTAACCCTAATCCTGCTCTCCAGCAGTCGAAGGTTGGAGCAGGAGCACGATCAGGATTACGAGCAAGAGTTAAGAACATGCCACTTTACGAATTCGAACTGTGCGAGGGCGACTGCAAGGCCTGCGGCGGCCGTTTCACCCTGCGCCGTCCGCTTGACGCCAAGCCGCTCACGCAATGCCCCGCGTGCCGGAAGCCCGTGCGCAAGGTGTTCGGCACCTTCTACGCGCCGAAGATCTTCAAGAAGTTCAACGTGAAGGACGCGACCAACGCGGGCTTCACCGTCTTGAAGCGTCTGGGCAAGGGGGAATACGAGAAGCACACGCCCAAGCGCAACGACCCGGGCGCGAGCGTGAAACCGCCGAAGGAGTAAGCGTCGCGTTCCCCTGAGAATTTTGGTTTGGCAACGGCTTCCTTGACCGGGCAAGGAGCACAAAATAGCGTCGCGTCATGCCCACCGAGATAGATTGCAAAGTGCAGCCTGCCTAAGTGTTAGGCCGACTACGCCACACCGATATGCCAGACCCATTCATGGAGCATCCGTCGGGCGACTTCGATTCAGCCGTCGAGGCAATGGAGGAAGCCGTTCGGCGCTTGCGCGAGCTTCCAAGTTGGGAGGAGTGGATTGGGTTCGAGGCGCAGGGCGAGGGGCACAGACCAGACAGCTACGAGTTTGCTGAGGTTCGGATGCTTGGGGACACTCTTGATGTTGGCGAAAAGCCGCTGGATGTTGCGAGAGTTATTCAGGCAGCACGCACAGGTGCGTCGTCGCTCGTTGCCGATGGCGCACACTATTCTGTAGCGGCTGCCTCGCCGAGAGAGGTGGCACAGCTTCTTGATGCGATTTTCCGGCATCATTTCAGCATACGTCCCTTCGCCGACGAGGGCGGCGACTATGCAGTGGGTGCGGAGTGGTAGATGGAGGCTGGTGGCAGGGCTACATCGCATTCTTGCGCGGGCAGCGCGTTACTTACTTGGCTCGCAGTGGCGACCAGCATACCGAGTGGTTTCCGGGAGCAGGCCCGAGTTCCAAATGACCGCAACGCCTCCGTTGACCGTGCGTCGCTAGCAGCCGTTCAAAAACGCCCCATCTGCTGTAGCGGCCTGTGAACCCTGTAGCCGCCGACGTGAGGAGGCGGATGCACTGCGCTCGCAGCACTCTGTCTCCCCACGTCGTCGGCTACTTAACTGGCGTCAGTAGGCCGCGCAGGCTGGGCCGCCCGAGCTTCACGCTTGTTCCAGCAATGGCTTTCTGCTAGCAATCCATCGTCCTCAACATGATACCCACGCTCAATGACCAGAAGCTGCGGTTGTCCCAGGCGCTGGAGCGGAAGGAATTGCCGGATGGCACGCGGCTCTTGAAGCAGACGAACCGCGGGGAGTATCTCACGCTCACGGCCCAGCAGGAGGGCATCCTGCAGGAGTTCAACGGGCAGCGCACCGTGCAGGAGGTGCTGCAACAGGTGCTGCAGCAGGCCGGGCATCCCAAGATCCGCGCGTTCTACGATTTGGTGCTGGCGGCCAGCCAGCAGGGGTTCCTGTATGCGGGCGAGCAGGAGCCGGAGGAAGGGCAGTTGAAGGGGCGGCGCTGGCCGGTGCGCTGCTCGCCCAGCTCGGCGCTGGCGCTGGCGCTTTGCCTCATCGTGGCCGGTGCGTCGGCGGTGGCGGTGGCGTCCGTGGAGTTGCTGCCGAATCTGCCCGGATGGTTTCTCACGCTGGTGTGCATCTCGGCGGGGTTGAGTCTGGCCAATCTGCTGGCGGGCGCGGTGTTGAGCGGGCTGGGCCGGGAGGTCTATCGGCCGGAAGTGCGGCTGGATCTGGTGGTGCCATTCTTCAGCGTGGACACGCGGGACGCGCTGATGGGCGGCCGGTCGGTGGAGGCGTTGACGGCGTTGCAGATGCTGGCGGTCCCGTTCGGCATGGCGCTGCTGGGCTGGGCAGTGGATTCCACGCCGATGTTTTTGGCGGGCTGGCTGACGGCGCTGCTGCTGGCCTCGCCGTTTGGCGGGGCGCCGGCGCATGTGCTGCTCCACGCGCTGTGCCGGAAGCAGCATGAGCTGCCCCGGTGCGCGGACACGTTCCTGAACCAGAAGTTCCTCGCGCAGTTGCTGAACTGGAAGGAGACGCTCACCGAGGAGCGGTATTTCGTGATGCACGCCACCTGGGCGGTGCTGTGGCTGGGCGCGGTGTTCCGATTTGCGTCCGAGCTGCTGGCCCGGCAGGCCCGGGAAAATCTGATCTTCGATCCGGCCGCCCAGACGGTGATTCTGGTGCTGGCGCTCATCGTGGCTGCGCCGCTGGTGTATGGCCTCTGGCTGCTGGGCAAGGCGGCGCATCGCCTGCTCGCGCCGCGGTTCGCCTCCGCCGAGTCCGGCCTGGTGAAGCCCGGGGCGGGCGATCCGCGTCCCAGCCCGGAGGTGGCCGTGAAGTTCCTCTCGCAGACCTTGCTGTTCTCGCAACTGCCGTCGGAGGAGCTGCAACGGGTCGCGGAGGCGATGGAGTTCTTCACGGTGAAACCGGGCACGCTCATCATCCGGGAGCGCGATCAGGGCGACTTGATGTTTGTGGTGCATCGCGGCCGGGTGGAGGTGCAGAAGGAGGACGAGGCCGGTGTCTCCCGGCCCGTGGCGCAACTGGGCCGGGGCGAGGTGTTCGGTGAAATCGCGCTGCTCCAACTGGTGCCGCGCACCAGCTCGGTGGTCGCGCTGGAGGACACGGAACTCTTCGCGCTCAAGCGGGAGGATTTCAACCGCCTGCTGCTCTCGACGCTGGGCGCCAAGAAGATTCAGGAGATCGTGCAGGTCTGCGCGTTCCTGCGCCGCAACCCGCTGTTTGCGGACTGGCCGCCCGCCACGCTCATGAAGGTGGCCGGGCAGTTCGCCTTCCAGGACTGTGCGGCGGGCGCGGAGGTGCTGCGCGAGGGCCGCCTGAACGAGGCCTTTTACATGGTCTATGAAGGCGAGTTCGGCGTGCGCAAAAACGGCAAGCAGCTCGCCACGCTCGGGCCCGGCGACTTCTGCGGCGAGATCAGCCTGCTGCAAGGCACGCCGGCCTCGGCGGATGTCTCGGCCCTGCGCCAGGGCCGCTGCCTCAGGCTGGGCAAAGAGCATTTCCTCAAGCTGGTCAGTCAGGATTTTCTCACCGGCATGTCGATTGAGCGCACCCTGGACCGGCGCGTCGTGCAGCTCAAAAAGCAGGGAGGCGCCAAGTGAACGCCCTTCTGAAACTGCTCCCGGTCGCGGCCGCCGGCTTGGTGGCGGCGGTAAACTCCGACGCGCTCAAGAAGAACCTCGACATCATCAGCAAGGTCCAGGTCGCGGCCGCTTCCGGGGTGGAGCTGCCGGGCATCGCCGAGGCGGTGGCACAGGATTTCATCGAGACCAAGGATTTACCCCTCGAGAACTTCGGTGCGTTCCTCAAGGAGAACCTGCGTGAGAAGGGCGGCAAGGACACGCGCGACAAATCCAAGGACCAATGGGGCACCGAGTTCCGCCTGGGCGTGGACGCGGCGCGCAACGGCTTCAGCGTCCGCTCCGCCGGGCCGGACAAGACCTGGCAAACGGAGGACGATCTGTCGTTCTTCTACTCCCTCACTGGTGTCGTCGGCAAAGGTGCCATCAGTCCGCAGTTGGTCGCCCGGGCACAGGCCATGGCGGCGCGTCAGGCGGCCACGGACAGCCGGAGCGCCAGTGCCAGCGTCAGTGCGAGCACGATGACCGGCCCGCAAGGCGCGTTGGGTTCGAATGCGCCCCTCACCAAAAGCTCCCTCGCCAACACCACGAAACCAAAGGCCACGTCCGCCCAGACGGCTGAGGAGACCAAGCGCAAGGTCGTGGACGCCCAGATCAAGCGCGCCGCCTCCGGCGAGGCGCAGGCCCAATACGACCTCGCCAACCGCTACATCACCGAGGACGGCGTGCTCAAGGACTACACCGAGGCCAAGCGGCTGCTGGAACAGGCCGTGAAGAACGCGGACACGCAGACCCTGCGCGACAAGGCCCAGACCCAGCTCGACAAGCTGAACAAGGTGCTGGGGCAGTAGTCGTCACCAATACCGGGCCGCGCTTGAGGCAGACGTTTTTTCGCGCTTGAGAAGCCCGCTTGCTTTACGTTCCCGCCGTCCATGAAAACCCTTTACCTCGATGTGTTCAGCGGCCTGAGCGGAGACATGTTCATCGGTGCGCTGCTCGATCTCGGCGTGGATTTCCGCCAGCTCGAATATGGGCTCGCGAAGCTGAACCTCGACGGCTACCGCCTCGCCCACCGCCGCGCCGCCAAATGCGGCATCGAGGGCGTGAAGTTCGACGTTCACCTCACCGGGCCGGCCACCCCGCCGGAGAACGACGGGCCTGATTATCACGCGCTTTCCCACAGCCACAGCCACGGTCCCGGCGACCACACGCACGCGCATTCGCACGGGCCGGGGGACGGCGACCATTCGCACGATGGCAGCCGGAACTTCCGCCAGATCAAGGAGCTCATCCACGTCAGCACGCTTTCGGACTGGGTGAAGGAGAAGTCCATCGCCGTCTTCCACCGCATCGCCGTGGCGGAGGGGAAGATTCACGGGATGCCGCCGGAACAGGTCCACTTTCACGAGGTCGGCGCGGTGGATTCCATCGTGGACATCGTGGGCGGCTGCCTTGCCCTCGAAATGCTCGGTCGTCCCCGCGTGCTGGCCTCGGCCGTCGTGGAAGGCACCGGCTGGGTGCGGTGCGCGCACGGGCGCATGCCGCTGCCCGCTCCGGCCACGCTGGAAATCCTTGGCGCGCGCGGGGTCGCCATCTCGCAGTGCGAGGAGCCGCGCGAGCTGCTCACGCCCACCGGCGCGGCCTTGATTGCGGAGTTCGTTGAGGGCTTCGGACCGATGACCGGGCTGGTGGCGGAGAAGGTCGGCTATGGCGTTGGCACGCGGGACAATGACACCCGGCCAAATGTGGTGCGGGCGGCGTTGGGCGTGGTCGTGAGGGAAAGTAATCAGTGTTCAGTAATCAGTGTTCAGTCGGACAAGACCGCCGCTCCGGCGCACGATTGGGATACCGACACCATCGCGGTGCTGGAGACGAACCTGGATGATGTCAGCGGCGAAGTGCTCGGCGCGTTTGTCGAGCGGGCGCTGGGCGAGGGCGCGCTGGATGTGTTCCACACGCCCATCCAGATGAAGAAGAACCGCCCGGGCGTGCTGCTCACGGTGCTGTGCGCGGTGGCCGACGCGGACAAGTTCGCCGCGTTGCTGCTGCGTGAGACGAGTGCCTTTGGCGTGCGCCGCACCCTGGCCGAGCGACGGAAGCTCAACCGCGAGTTCGTCACCGTGAAGCTCCCGCAGGGAGAAGTGACGGTGAAGCTCGGCAAGCTGGACGGCAAAGTGGTGCAGACCGCGCCTGAGTTCGAAACCTGCAAGCAGCTCGCGGCCCAGACCGGCTTGCCGCTCAGGCAGATTTACCAAGCCGCTCTCGCCGCGGCGTGCAAGCAACTCGGGTAGGACATCCCGCCCCACCACTCGGTCACGGCAGTGTCGCCTCGATGGCTTCCAGGCGTTCGCCCACCACGTCGCCTTTCACCAGCAGCACCGGCTCCTCGTGCTTCAGCCGCTTGAAGAGTTCCGGCGCATCCCGTTTCTGGAGCGTCAGGTCGCGCACTCCGCTGGCTTCGCAACTGAACAGCTTCGTGAAGCCCTTATACACACGCGGCGCTCCGACTACGCGTGCCCAGCCGGAGAAACGTTCCTCGGCCGTCCGCAGCCCCTGCCGCTCCAGCACGAGAAAAGTGTAGGGCAGGCTGCGCAGGTCGATGCCCATACGCTGTGCGAAACGCACCCAGTCCGAGTCCGCCATGACGCCGGGCGGCGGCGTGGCGAAGTTGTGACACCAATGCCGCTCGTTGCCCGCCGTCAGCAGGCCGCACGTTTCCTGGTGGGTGCAGGGGGCGATCACGGAAAACTCGTCGCGCAGCCGCTCGCGCATCGCCACCAGCGCCCGGCTGTCCGCATGCGTGCCCGGCTCGACCCACAGCACCGCATCTGCCCGGCGCAGGACTTCCATCAGCGCCTCGCGCCCGGCCTCGGGCAGTTCGTTGAGCACATGGCTCACCACCAGCAAGCCACCGCATTCACCAGCCGGGTCCCCGGTCTGCACCGGCAGCTTGGGAAATGCCGCGCGCGCGCGCTCGGCGGCGAACTCCATCGCCAGCGAGGAGCGGTCGAAGAGGCGGAGCGCGGAGAAAGTTTCCGGTCCGAAGGCGCGCAGCACACACCGGCTGGCCACGCCGCTGCCACAACCCCAGTCGAGCACGGTGCCAGTGGGGGGCGTCCAGCCGCGCGCT
>Ga0255087_1001011_pt1 | contig 10646 bp, 10 predicted proteins | sample Colum_Miss_RepA__FD_188561 | JGI IMG/M metagenome (GOLD analysis project Ga0255087, IMG submission 188561) | Freshwater microbial communities from Columbia River, Oregon, United States - Colum_Miss_RepA_8d | ecosystem: Environmental > Aquatic > Freshwater > River | place: USA: Oregon | collected...
GTGCGCGTTACTCGCACGGCCTCATCTCGCTTGCCGAGGCGGCGGAGTTGGGCTGTCGCGCGTGTGGCACGCCGGGCGGCGGCTGCCAGTTCCTCGGCACGGCTGCGACCTCGCAAGTCGTCGGCGAAGCGCTCGGCCTTTCACTCCCGCACAGCGCGCTCGCGCCCTCGGGCGAGCCAGTCTGGACGGAACTCGCGGTCAGCTCCGCGCGCGCTTTGGTGGAATTGGAAACGCGTGGTCTCAAGTCCCGCGACATCCTCACCGACGCCGCGATTCGCAACGCGATGGTCGTCCACGCGGCCTTCGGCGGTTCGACGAACTTGCTGTTGCACATCCCCGCCATCGCGCACGCGGCAGGATTGAAGCGCCCAACGGTGGACGACTGGATTGAAGTGAATCGTCGCGTCCCACGCTTGGTCAGCGTGCTGCCGAATGGTCCCGTGCATCATCCGACGGTGCGCGTGTTCCTCGCAGGTGGCGTGCCCGAGGTGATGCTGCACTTGCGCCGGCTCGGCTTGCTGGACACACGCGTGCTCACCGCCAGCGGCGCGACGCTCGACGAGGTGTTAAACTGGTGGGAAGCGTCCGAGCGTCGCACGAAGTTCCGTGAACTGCTCCGCGCTCAAGACGGCGTGGACCCTGATGAAGTCATCTTTTCCCCCGAGCGCGCGCAGGCGCGCGGTCTGACCAGCACCGTCACCTTCCCGCGCGGCAACCTCGCGCCCGAAGGCGCGGTCATCAAGAGCACGGCGATTGACCCGAGCGTGGTGGACGCCGACGGCGTGTATCGCAAGGAAGGTCCGGCGAAAGTCTTCACCAGTGAGCGCGCGGCCATCGCGGCCATCAAGGAGAAGCGCATCGCGGCAGGCGACATCCTCGTGCTCGCCGGTTGCGGCCCGATGGGCACGGGCATGGAGGAGACTTACCAACTTACCAGCTCGCTCAAGCACCTGCCCTTTGGCAAACACGTCGCGCTCATCACCGACGCGCGCTTCAGCGGCGTGAGCACCGGCGCGTGCATCGGGCACATCGGCCCGGAGGCGCTCGCGGGTGGACCGCTCGGCAAGCTCCGCGACGGCGATGTGATTCGCATCGTCGTAGACCGCAACACCAACACCGGCAGCGTGGATTTCATTGGCGCCGGCGATCGCAAGTTCAGCCCTGAAGAAGGCGCGACCGTCCTTGCGCAGCGTCCGCCCCGCGACGACTTGAAGCCTAACGACAACCTGCCCGACGACACGAAACTCTGGGCTGCGCTCCAAGCCGTCAGCGGTGGCACCTGGGGTGGGTGTGTCTTCGATGCCAACGCAGTGGTGGCGAAGTTGCGAATTTGATGTCCACGGCAATTTTGCGTTGAGCATCCCTGTGCGAGCGGCTTAATTGCTCTCTCAGCACAGCCAACGCCCAACCCGCTCCGCGCCATGGAAATCACTGACTCCGTCGCCACCATCCTCCAGCACAAGGGCCATGCATCGATCCAGGCGGTTGCCCCCACCACGTTTGTCTTCGACGCCATCAAGCTCATGGCTGACCGCAACATCGGTTGTGTGCTCGTCATGGACGGCGGCTCGCTGCTTGGCATCCTTTCGGAGCGCGATTACACGCGAAAGGTCGTGCTGCAGGGCCGTTCCTCCAAGACCACCACTGTTCGTGAAATCATGACGTGCGACGTCATTTGTGTGACGCCCAAGCACGGCGTCGAGGAAACCCTGCGGATCGTCACGGAGAACCGCGTGCGCCATCTGCCGGTGAAGGACGGCGAGCGGATCGTTGGGTTGATTTCCATCGGTGATCTCGTGAAATGGGTCATCAACGCACAACGCTCGGCGTTGAGCCAGTTGGAGGCTTATGTCGCAGGCGGCTATCCGGGATGAACTGGGCAAAACTACTTTCAATTTCCCCCCTTGCCAGCGCGTCCACTCCTGACTAGAACGCAAACCCATAGTCCTATGATCCGAATCCCAGGCGAACCCGGCAAAGACCTCTGCGATAAACACCTCGGCGTCACGCGCCGCGACATCCTGCGCATCGGCGGCTCCGGCCTGCTGGGCCTGTCGCTCGGCGGCGCGATGAAGCTTCAGGCGCTCGCCAACCCCGCCACCGGCGGACGCGGCTGGGGCAAGGCCAAGAGCGTCATCATGATTTATTTGCAGGGCGGACCGTCGCACTTGGACCTGTGGGATCCGAAAGACAACGTCCCGGACAACGTGAAGTCCGTCTTCGCGCCCATCGCCACCAAGCTCACCGGTGTCAAATACACCGAACTACTGCCCAAGCTCGCGAAGGTGAACGACAAGTTCACCATGATCCGTTCGATGAGCTACACGCCCAACGGCCTGTTCAACCACACGGCGGCGATCTACCAGATCATGACCGGCTACACGACCGACAAGGTCAGCCCGTCCGGCCAGCTTGAGCCGCCCAGCCCGAAGGACTTCCCGAACTTCGGATCGAACATCATTCGCCTCAAGCCGCCCACCGAGCCGATGCTTCCGTTCGTCATGTTCCCGCGCCCGTTGCAGGAGTCGAACGTCGTCGGCAAGGGCGGCAACGCCGGCTTCCTCGGCAAGGCCTTTGATCCCTACACGCTCTTCCCCGATGGCGACGACCTCGACATGGCGAAGATGGATAAGATCAAGGTGGACGACCTCAACCTGCGTCCTGACATGTTCTCCGTCCGCCTCCAGCGCCGCGGCAAGCTGCGTGACGAACTCAGCAACGCGGTTCCTGAAATCGAGAAGGCCGTCGAGAACTACAACCTCGACGAGTATTACAAGCAGGCGATGAACCTGATTGTCTCCGGGCGCGCCCGCGAAGCCTTCGACCTCAATCAAGAACCCGACAAACTCCGCGACCGTTACGGGCGCAACACCTTCGGCCAAAGCTGCCTCCTCGCGCGCCGCCTCGTCGAGGCTGGCACCCGCGTGGTGGAACTCATCTGGCCCAAGGTGGCCAACTCCGACCGCCACTCGTGGGACGTGCATGTCGGCCTCAACGACCGCATGAAGAAGGAAAGCGGCCCGATGCTCGACACCGGTCTCTCGGCGCTCTTCGAGGATTTGGATGCACGCGGTCTGCTGGCAGAAACGCTTGTCGTAGCCATCGGTGAATTTGGGCGCAGCCCGCAGAAGGGTGTGAGCACCAGCGGTAACGGCAACAGTGCCGATGGGCGCGATCACTGGCCGTATTGCTACACCAGCGTCATCGGTGGTGCGGGCATCAAGCGTGGCTACGTCCACGGCCAGTCTGACAAAACCGGTTCAGCACCGGTGGAAGACCCGGTCCACCCAGCGGAACTTCTGGCCACCATCTACCACAGCTTTGGCATCGACCCGGAGACCGTCGTGATGAACCACCTCAACCAGCCTCGCGAGTTGGTGAAGGCCAAGGCCGTGACGAAGCTCTTTGCGTAACTTCCAGACCCTCAAATATTTGGCCAAGGCCGCGCACTTGCGCGGCCTTGCTCTTGGTTGGGGGCAGATCGACGCCAACTCAGAGGGGATTAACGTTCTTGCTCTGCTTCTGGTGGCATAAATCCAAGGCTCGGCCGCGCCTTTCGCTCGACACGTGGCCGACACTCGGTCATTATCTCGCGTCTATTTGAAGATTCAAACTCCGGTCCAGTCCAACAGCAGAATGAAAGAAGCGAAACGTGTTGTCCGTCCCCAAGTCGTCGCTGGTCAGGTGTGGCGAATGCAGGATACCGAGTGCCACATCGGGCAAGTGGGCAAGACTCTGGTTCACTACAAGCTGTTAAAGGGCACCAATTCCCGGGTTCCCACCACCTTGGGCAACAAGCTGGCGCTGGAGAAGCACCTGAAGGCGAAGAAGGCGGTCTTGGTAAAAGGCTAAGGCGCTCAGAGTCCCCCATCTGTTCGCTGATTTCAGTAACGCCGCCGTGCGAGGCGCAGTCTGATTGTTAAGGTTTGAGGATTGCCTGGCACCTCTCCACCTCGTTTGGACAAGAGGTCGATCCAGTTCGCGATTGCAGGAAGTCCACCATCGCTTTGGCGAACGGAGCCAGATCGCGCGGAGTGCGACTCGAAATCAGGTTGCCATCCACCACGACCGGTTCGTTCACCCAAACTCCCCCGGCATTCTCCAAGTCGTCCTTGATTCCCAGCGATCCGGTCACGCGTTTGCCTGTCAGGATTTTTGCCGAGATGGGAATCCAGCCACCGTGGCAGATGAAAGCCACGAGCTTTCCCGAGCAGAAGAACTCGCGAGTCAGGGCGAGCACTTTCGCGTCCCGCCGGAGCTTGTCGGGCATGAATCCGCCAGGGATGAGCAGCCCGCAGAAATCCGCGCTACGGGCCTCTTGGAGCAGCAAATCACTCGTGGCTGGGTATCCATGCTTGCCCGTGTAAGTTCGCAGTTCAGGCGCAGCGAGACGCATGCTGTAACCCGCCTCCTGCAATCGGAGCAGCGGATACCACAACTCCAAATCCTCGTAGATGTCGTCCACGAATGTCAGCAACGTCTTCGCCATTTCGGGAGTAAGCGGACCTTTGTCGAAAATCGCAAGCCGGGCCACGTAAGTATATCGGGTTCGTTTGAACCGCTTTAGCTGAGGGGGGGAGACGCTTCGAGCAAGCCGTGTCCAGACTGGGGGGCGATGGTCCGAAGTTGAAACCTGAGCTGGTCATGGTGCCTCCACCAGGAATTGAACCTGGATCTCACGTTTAGGAAACGCGAGCTCTATCCATTTGAGCTATGGAGGCAAAGGACCAGCGCGGGTCTTGCAAACTACCCATGGTCTTTCGACGAGCCGGTCAGACCACGCTTGAAGTATGAAAGGCACATCCAGTGCCGACAAGTTCCAAGTCCCCGTCCTCGTGGCGACTTGTTCATCAAGGCGATTCGGTTTAGCCTCGCGCTCATGACCATTGGCGTGCCCAAGGAAATTAAAGCCCAAGAGAACCGCGTTGCCCTGCTGCCTTCGGCGGCTTACCAGCTTGTCCGCCGCGGGCATCGAGTCGTAGTGGAGCGCGGTGCAGGATCCGGCTCTGGATATCCGGACTCGGACTACGAACAGGCGGGGGCAATTCTGATGAGCGAGCACGCCGCGGTTTTTGCGGAGGCCGATCTGATCGTGAAGGTCAAGGAGCCATTGCCGGCCGAGTATCCACTGCTGCGCTCCGGGCAATTGCTTTTCACCTACCTCCACCTCGCCGCGAACCGTGAACTCACGGAGGCGCTGCTCAAGTCCGGCGCCACCTGCCTGGCCTACGAAACCATCGAGATCAACCGCCGCCTACCCTTGCTTGAGCCCATGAGCGAAATCGCCGGACGCATGAGCGTGTTGGTGGGCGGCTACTTCTTGGCCAAGCACTGCGGGGGCAACGGCGTGCTGCTGGGCGGCGTGCCTGGCGTGCTGCCAGGCAAAGTGGTTGTGCTGGGTGGCGGGGCCGCTGGTGTCAATGCCGCCCGCATGGCCCAGGGCCTTGGCGCGGATGTCACCATTCTCGAAGTGGATGTGGAACGCATGCGATTCCTCGACATCACGCTTCATACCGCGCACACCCTTTACTCAAATGAGGCGCACCTGATGGAACTGCTGCCCACCGTGGATCTGCTCATTGGCGCGGTGCTGGTTCCCGGCGCGCGGGCTCCCAAGCTCATCCATCGCGACATGCTTCGGAGGATGCGCCCGGGCAGTGTGCTGGTGGACATCGCCATCGATCAGGGGGGCTGCGCGGAAACCTCCCGTCCGACCACTCACCACGACCCGACGTATGTCGAGGAAGGCGTGCTGCATTACTGCGTCTCCAACATGCCTGCGGCCTACGCCCGCACCGCCACTCAGGCGCTTACGAACGTCACTTACCGCTTTATCGAGCAGCTTGCGGATCTCGGACTTGCGGGTGCCTGTCAGCAACAACCCGCTCTGTTGGGGGGCATTAACGTTCAGGCGGGAAAACTTACCTGCCGTGCCGTGGCTGAGGCTCACGCGCTCGCCTTCGTCCCGCCGCATGCTTAGGCAAACAAGATTGTGCGACGTCGGTCGAACGAACTTCAGGGCAGGGTCAAAGCGAGTCGCTTCCTCCTAGCTTGATTTACTGAGTTGCCCGTTGCGGCGGGGAACCTCGGCAATGGCCGGCTCAGGCCAACGTTTCGCCTTGCACCTGTTTGCTTGGTCTTTAACTTGCCGCGCCTTGGCTGCTTTTGTTTGCGGCCATGCGGCAAATCAAACCAATCCTCAGCATGAAGAACCAGTTCAACCGCCTGACGCTTGTCGCCATCTGCGCCGGACTCCTCTCCACCGTCGCTGTTCGGGCGCAAAATCCCGCCGTGCCGCTGACGGCCCCGGCCCCTCAGCCCCAGTGGGAGACGCTAGCCTCGGCCGGACTCACCCTCACCAAGGGCAACAGCGACACCATGCTAGCCAACTTAGGCGTCACCACGACCAAGAAGTGGACGGCCAACGAGATTGGCTTGGGGGCCAGCATGACCTACGGCGAGGTATCCGGGGTGCAAAACGTGAACAACTACAATGGCAACGCCCAGTATAACCGCCTGTTCTCCGAGCGTCTTTACGGTGGTCTCAAGCTCAACGCCACCAAGGATGACATTGCGAACATTGACTATCGCCTCACCCTCAGCCCTTTGCTCGGTTACTACTTCCTGAAGGAGCCAGCGACCCAGCTCAGCGCCGAAGTTGGTCCCTCCTATGTCATCGAGAAGCTCGGCGCGACCAGCCGCAGCTACGCAGGTTTGCGCCTCGGCGAGCGGTTCGAACACAAGTTTAGTGATCGGGCCAAGCTCTGGCAGACGGCCGAGTTCATTCCCCAAGTGGACCAGTTCAGCCAATACCTCATCAACGTCGAGCTCGGGGTGGATTCCGCCATCACCAAGCAGGTAAGCCTACGGGCCGTGCTCCAGGACAACTACAACAGCAAGCCTGCCGTCGGGCGCAAGGCCAATGACCTCCGGCTTATCACCGGCATTGCCTACAAGTTTTAGTCCGGACAAAGGCAGTCCATTCAAGGCCGTCCGCCTGCGGACGGCCTTTGCATTTTGATTGTCTGGAATGTGTCGCAGGGCAGGGGGGCGTAAATAGAACTTGCACGGACTTTGATAGTCTGTATTTTCTGTCCAGACAGAAATAACCGACACCGCTTATGCCAACCCTCAGCCCAGTTCAGCAGAAGTTCGTCCTCCATTGGGGCGAGATGGGCACGCGCTGGGGCATCAACCGCACCGTGGCCCAGATTCACGCGCTGCTCTTCATCGCGCCCAAGCCGCTTCCGGCCGAGGACATCGCGGAGACGCTGCAAGTCGCCCGTTCCAACGTCAGCACCAGCCTGAAGGAGTTGCAGGGCTGGGGCATCATCCGGCGCGTCCACGTCATGGGCGATTCCCGCGACCACTTCGAGTGCATGAAGGACGTCTGGGAAATGTTCCGCGTGGTGCTGGACGAGCGGAAGAAGCGGGAGATTGACCCCACGCTCACCGTCCTGCGCGAGTGCATCATTGAGGCTGAACAGGACAAGGCGACCGACGAATACACCGAGCAGAAGTTGCGCGAGCTGCACGACTTCTTCGAGCTGACCACTAACTGGTATGGGCAAATCCGCCAGTGGCCCACTGGTGCGCTGACCAAGTTCGTGAAGCTCGGTGACAAGGTGCGCAAGCTCCTGGGCATCGCGGACGGGGCGGACGGGAAAAAATAGGGACGCACCATGCTACCCGCAGCCGCCAATCCATCACGCTGGCTCTCGGGGCTGGGCATGGGATTCAGCGGAGCAGCGGTCTGGGCGTGGCTCATTTTCGTCGTGGCCGCGTATGTGAACGGAGAGAGTAGGCGGGCTGCGGGCGTCGTGGTTTATACCTGCATCATGGCGGGTTACATGACCTTGGTGGTCAGCTTGGGGCTCGTTCCGCTTGGGGCGCTCATAGGCTGGCAGATGCCGCGGCAGCTCGCGAGGCTGCGGCCTTGGCCGGTGTTTTTCCAGGGGCTGTATCTCGGTGTGCTTGCTGGCGCGCTGACAGCGCTCGGATTGTTTGGGGCGGGGAGCGCCCAAGCAAGTTGGGCGGCGGCCGATGTCCTCTGGTTCTACTTGTTCACGGTGCCACCGATTTTCGGGGTTTGGACGGGACTGTGGGCGCAGCAGTGGCGCACGCGGTTGCCGCGCGATTACATCGCTGGCTGGCTCTACTACGACGGCGCGTGTCCGTTCTGCTTGCGCTGGGTCGGGCGGCTCGGTTTCATCGCTCGCCAAGGCGGGTTTGAGTCGGTCCCGTTGCAATCGGAAGCCGCGCGCCGCGACCTCGGTTTGGCTGACGGCGAGTTGCCGCCCGAGATGAAACTGCGCCTCGCAGATGGGCGGCTGGTGGGCGGCGTGGACGCTTACATCGTGCTGGCGGAAGCTGCGGGCTGGACTGCGCCGTTGGGCTGGCTCGCACGGGTTCCCGGCTTCAACCAACTCGCGTGGCGCGGCTACCGGTGGATTGCCGCGAACCGCTACTGTCTCGGCGCTCATTGCCAACTGCCTGCTCAACCAGAAAGGAGACTGCCATGAAATTCATCCTCACGCATCCCCTGCGTGACTGCTGGCTGCGACTGAAGCTGCTGCTCCCGGCCGCGCCACCCGTTCACGTTCGAAAACCCGCGCCGCCACCACGTTGCCGGAAGCCGCACCGCACCACCGCCTTCTTTGAGTTGCCATGAAACTCAATCAACTCTGGAACTGGAACGGAGCCGTTGGCCGCAGAGAGTATTTGCTCTGGGGCATGCTGCTCTTTGCGCTGAAGTGGAACCTCGACCGCTTCGTGTTCGGGTGGCTGCCTGGCGGACGGCTCATCAACCTCACGGACTATTTCCGGACCGGGTTTCCCGCGGGCGAGTGGCTCACGCTGGAAACCGTTCGTGAATCTGGCTGGACGATGCTGCTCCCGGCGCTGCCATTCCTCTGGGCGGGCGTGGTGCTCACCGTGCAACGACTGCGGTCCGCTTGCCTGCCGCTGTGGTTGGCGGTGTTCTTCGTCGTTCCCGTGTTGAAATGGTTGCTCTTCCTGGCAGCCGCTCTCGCCCCGCGCCGGGAAGCTCTGGAGCCGCCCCCGCATGAAGACATCCGGCCACCGAGCTGGCTCGAACGCGTCTGCCCGAGGACACGGCTCGGCAGCGCGATGGCTGGCGTGGCGCTTTCGTGTGTGCTGCTGTGGGCGGCGACGCTTCTGGGCACGCAGGGCTTTGGGCAATACGGCTGGGGACTCTTCCTCGGCTTGCCGTTCGTCGCCGGCTTTCTTGCCGCGATGTCTTACGGTGTCCACGAGGTGCGCACCTGGCGCGAGAGCTTGCTGGTGGCCCTGCTGGCGGTGCTCGTGGCCTCGGTGGGCTTTGTCGCACTCGCGATTGAAGGCGTCATCTGTATTGCGATGGCGGCCCCGCTGGCCGTGCCGCTGGCGCTGGTAGGCGCGATGTTGGGACATGCGGTCCAGCCCGCTCGCCAGCGGCACAGCTCGGGGCAAATGCTCTGCGCGGGCGTGCTCGCCGTGCCACTGATGCTCGGCGGGGAACGGCTGGTTGACGCGCCCTCGCCGCTGCTCGAAGTGAAATCCTCCCTGGACGTCGCCGCGCCGCCCGACCGCGTGTGGACACACGTGGTGCGCTTCGGCGAACTGCCGCTGCCGACCGAGTGGCTGTTTCGGCTGGGCATCGCGTATCCGCAGCGGGCGGAGATGTTCGGCGAAGGACCCGGAGCCGTGCGCCACTGCGTTTTCTCCACGGGGCCGTTCGTCGAGCCAATCGAAGTCTGGGACGCGCCACGCCTGCTGCGTTTCGGTGTGACGAAGAATCCGCCACCGATGCAGGAGTGGACGCCCTACAATGACGTTCACCCGCCCCACCTCGACGGTTTCCTCGCCTCGGAGCGCGGGCAGTTTCAACTTATTCCCCTGCCCGACGGCGGCACCCGGCTGGAGGGCACCACGTGGTATCGGCACAACATGTGGCCGGTGAGCTACTGGCAGACTTGGTCAGACTACATCATCCATCGCATCCATCTCCGTGTCCTCCAACACATCAAGGCCCGGGCGGAGACCTCAGCTCAAACTCCATGAACAAGTCACGCATCATCCTCGCCGGTGGCTCCGGCTTTCTCGGACAAGCACTGGCGAAGCACTTTCAGGCGCTCGGCTGGGAAGTCGTCGTGCTCACACGTTCGCCACAGGCGAATCGCGCGGCTCGGGAAGTGCGCTGGGATGCGGAGACGTTGGGCGAGTGGGTGCCTGAGTTGGAGGGCGCGGCAGCGGTCGTGAACCTCACGGGACGCTCGGTGGACTGCCGTTACACCGAGGCGAACCGCCGACTCATCCTCGACTCGCGCGTGAACTCCACGCGCGTCGTTGGGCAGGCCATCGTGCAGTGCGCGCAGCCACCGCACGTGTGGCTGAACTCCAGTTCCGCGACGATTTACCGACACACGCTCGGTCCGGCGTGGGACGAGTCGGGCACGGACTTTGCGCCAACGCCAGCAGTGCAGGATGAGTTCTCCCTCGAAGTCATCCACGCATGGGAGAAGGCACTGAACCAAGCGGAGACACCTCGCACCCGTAAGGTCGCGTTGCGCACGACGATGGTGCTGGGCCTTGCGCGCAACAGCGTGTTCCCCGTGCTGCGCCGGCTGGCGAGGCTGGGCCTCGGT
>Ga0255087_1001015_pt1 | contig 10591 bp, 7 predicted proteins | sample Colum_Miss_RepA__FD_188561 | JGI IMG/M metagenome (GOLD analysis project Ga0255087, IMG submission 188561) | Freshwater microbial communities from Columbia River, Oregon, United States - Colum_Miss_RepA_8d | ecosystem: Environmental > Aquatic > Freshwater > River | place: USA: Oregon | collected...
TTGCTAGTGCCATGGGTATTTTTATCTACCTTGATCATGGCCGCTACCAACGATGAGCTCGAGCTAGAGCGTCTAAATCAGATTGAAGCTGAGCTTACTCTTCAAAGAGAATGGGCTGACTATCGTTGGAAGAAAACCAACACAGAATGCTATGCCAAGTTTTTTGTGAACTCTTGCTTAGAAGATGCCCGTGCTAAATATCGCCGTGAGATTGATCCAATTCGATCCCAAGAGGTTTTGCTCAATGAGAATCAACGGATTTTTAAAGACCAAATTAAAACCCAGCGGGATGCACAGCGTGCCGCAGAGCGCGCAGATCCAAAGCGGTCCCAAGAGCGTGCGGATAATGAAAAAGCATTCCAGCAGAAACAAAAAGAAGCGGCTGCTCGGGCTGCCGATCTCGAAGAGCGACGTAAAGATGCTCCACGCCGTGCTCAAGAAAATAAATCTGGTGTGAAGTTAGATTAATTATTTTGGCAAAGATTAAAACACTCTATATATGCCAGGCGTGTGGCGGTAGTTCGCCCAAATGGCAGGGGCAGTGTCCTGCTTGTCAGGCTTGGAATACTCTAGAGGAGTCTTTGGCAGAGACTTCATCTAGCAATCGGTTTGAGGGTCTCACAAACCCTATACCACGACAAAAATTAGTGAGTATTGATGCCGAGGATTCTCCCCGCTTGCCAACTGGCATCGATGAGCTTGATCGTGTTTTGGGGGGTGGCTTGGTGCCCGGTGGAGTGGTACTCCTAGGGGGTGATCCTGGTATTGGTAAGTCCACTTTATTACTGCAAGCCTTAGCACAGCTAAGTGCAAATGGCGTAGATGTTCTATACAGTAGTGGAGAAGAATCGGCTGCGCAAATTGCTTTACGGGCGAATCGCATTCATTTAAATGCACCTCAATTAGAAGTACTAGCAGAAATCCAGCTGGAAAAATTATTACTTTCTGTAGAGGCTGCAAAGCCTCAGGTTTTGGTGGTGGACTCCATTCAAACCTTGTATTCAGATGCATTTTCATCAGCCCCTGGATCAGTTTCTCAAGTTAGAGAATGTGCCGCACAATTAACGCGTTTGGCTAAGTCAAGTGGTATTTGTGTCTTGTTAGTGGGGCATGTAACCAAAGACGGGCATTTAGCCGGCCCTCGCGTGTTAGAGCATATCGTCGATACTGTTTTGTATTTTGAGGGAGATACCCACTCCTCATTCCGCTTAGTGCGCGCTATTAAAAACCGTTTTGGTGCCGTGAACGAATTAGGTGTCTTTGCTATGACCGAACGCGGTCTTAAGGGCGTTAATAATCCATCGGCATTATTTTTATCGCAGCATCCAGAGACTGTTCCAGGATCCTGTGTTTTGGTCACTCAAGAGGGTAGTCGACCTTTATTGGTAGAGATTCAGGCTTTAGTAGATACAGCGCATATTCCCAATCCACGGCGCTTAGCAGTAGGCTTAGAGCAAACCCGTTTGGCGATGTTATTGGCGGTCTTACATCGTCACGCAGGTATTGCTTGCTTCGATCAGGATGTCTTTTTAAATGCGGTAGGAGGCGTCAAGATCAGCGAGCCTGCTGCCGACCTTGCTGTTCTTCTAGCTATTGCATCGTCCATTCGTAATCGAGCCTTACCCAAAAGCTTGGTGGTCTTCGGTGAGGTTGGTTTAGCGGGAGAGATTCGTCCATGCCCACGCGGTCAAGAGCGCCTTAAAGAAGCCGCAAAATTAGGCTTTACAGTAGCCATTATTCCAAAAGCAAATCTGCCCAAGACTAAGATTGCAAACTTACGCGTGATCGCTGTCGAGCGTATTGATGAAGCCATCAGTGAAGCTAATACTCTAAGCTAATCCTAGTTAGTTTGTAGATCTTCTGCCTGAATGAGGCAAACCTGCATATCACCGGCTGACACTTCTATCCATATAGTTGGTATGTGCGCAAATGCTTCATGAAAGTGTTCATACTCATTACCAATTTCAATTACTAAAGCACCGCGTTCATTTAAGTAATCAGCGGCGCCTGCAATAATTCGGTGGATGATGTCCATACCATTCTCACCACCTGCTAGCGCTTCTCTGGGCTCGGCACGATATTCTTGGGGGAGGGTGCGCATAGTTGTTTCATTCACATAAGGCGGATTACAAATGATGAGATCAAACCGATGGTCTTCATCGTTATCTGGAAGCGCATCCCACAAATCCCCTTGCAATAGTTCAATATGATTGCTTAGGTGGTGACGATCTAAATTGCGAGCTGCTAAAGCAAGTGCGGGCATGGACAGATCGCACGCCTTGATGTGTAAATCAGGGTAATGGAGTGCAGTCAAAATAGCTAATGAGCCATTACCAGTGCACAAATCCAGAACTTTGCCATCCGCCGGTAACCAGGGATTGAGGGCATCATTCACAATGAGTTCAGCAATGAAGGAGCGCGGAATAATACTTTGTGGGGTGCAATCAAACGGCACCCCCATGAGCCAAGCCTCGCCAAGAAGATAGGCTAAGGGCTCACGACTGCTGATTCGTTTATTAGTGATTTGCAAGGCGTCTTGAACCATTTTTGGAGAGAGAATGGTATCGCCAAGATCAAGTACTTCTGTTGGAGAAACATTTAACTGTTTGCTCACAATCCAAAGCGCTTCACTCTGAGCATTGCTCGCACCATGCCCATAATGCAATTGCGATGGCTCTAGTAATTGGGTAATTTGTGTGCAACAGTCAGTGACTGTTAAGGGGGATGGATTCAAGACTTTGGGGGAAGCTTCCATAAAAATCGCATTATGCTAGGAGCAGCATTCTGTGATTAAGCAATGAGTTTTTCAAGAACGCGACGATAGATATTTTTGAGCGGTTCAATCGCATTGAGTGCCACACGCTCATCAATCTTATGACTTGTGGCGTTGACTGGACCAAACTCAACGAGCTCTGAGCAGATTTTGGCAATAAAGCGACCATCGCTTGTACCACCGGTGGTAGACAGTTCGGTGCTCACCTTTGTCTCGGCCATAATGGACTGACGCATTGCGCCTGCAAGAGCACCATCGCCCGTTAAGAAAGGTTCACCCCCTAAGGTCCAAGCAATCTCAAACTCTAGACCTGTTTCACTCAGGATGCGCTCAAGTTCACCTTTGAGTTGGTCTGGCGTACTCTCAGTGGAGAAACGGAAGTTGAAGTCAAGTGCGAGTTCTCCTGGAATCACATTGTTCGCACCCGTACCCGCATGAATATTGGAGATCTGAAAACTAGTTGGCTGAAAATACTGGTTGCCACGATCCCACTCTTTGGAAACTAATTTGCTAAGTGCTGGGGCAAGCTCATGAATGGGATTACGTCCTAAATGAGGATAGGCAATATGCGCTTGTATGCCCTTAATGGCTAACTTACCGGAGAGAGAACCGCGACGACCATTTTTAATCATGTCACCTAGTTGTGTAACGGAGGTTGGTTCTCCAATAACACAGTAATCGAGTTTTTGACCGCGCTGCTTGAGAAGATCGCAGACGATTACCGTACCATCATTGGCAGGACCTTCTTCATCGCTTGTAATTAAGAATGCAATGGAGCCTTTGTGATTGGGGTATTGCTTCACAAACTCTTCGCTAGCAACTACAAAACCAGCCAGTGAGGTTTTCATATCAGCGGCACCACGACCATAGAGATGTGCGTCACGCTCACTCGGTATAAATGGATCAGTGGTCCATTTTTCTAAGGGGCCAGTGGGCACCACATCGGTATGACCTGCAAAGGCAAGAACCTTACCTTTGGGCTCGGAACCCCGCTTGATTGCCCATAAATTGGTGACCTGAAAATTAGCCGGTCCACTCACAATGGTCTCGGTCTCAAACCCGATTGCCGCAAGTCGTTTTGCAATCAACTCTTGGCAGCCACCATCGGCTGGCGTTACCGAACGACACGAAATTAGTTCTTTGGTGAAATCAAGAGCGTTAGACATAGCTGAGGAATAGCATCCTAATCACGTAGGAGTTCATTGATGGCGGTCTTGGCACGCGTTTGTGCATCCACTTTTTTCACAATCACAGCAGCATATAAACTGTACTTACCGTTACTAGCAGGGATTGAGCCCGGGACCACCACTGAGCCTGATGGCACTCGGCCGTAGTGGACCTCGCCGGTCTCGCGGTCATAGATCTTGGTGCTTTGACCAATATAGACACCCATCGAGAGCACGCTGTTTTCTTCAATCACAACACCTTCGACCACTTCGGAGCGTGCGCCAATAAAGCAGTTATCTTCGATAATGACCGGACCTGCCTGAATGGGTTCTAAGACCCCACCAATGCCAACGCCTCCCGAGAGATGAACGTTCTTGCCGATCTGAGCACATGACCCCACGGTTGCCCAGGTGTCAACCATAGTTCCTTCGTCCACATAGGCACCAATATTGACGTAAGAAGGCATGAGAACCACATTTTTGGCTACATAAGAACCTCGGCGGGCAAATGCGGGCGGAACGACTCGGAAGCCGCCTTTAGCAAAGTCTTCCGGGGTGTAATTTGCAAACTTGCTGGGGACTTTGTCGTAGAACTGCGTAAAACCACCGGCTGACATCGTTTGGTTATCTTCGAGGCGGAACGATAACAAGACCGCTTTTTTAACCCATTGATTGACATTCCACTGCCCTACACTTTGTCTCTGAGCAACTCGGATAGAGCCATTATTAAGACCCTCCAAGACTGCGCCAACAGCCTGTCTGATCTCAGCGGGTGCAGAGCTTGGGGAAAGATTGGCACGGTTTTCCCAGGCCTGATCGATGGTGGTTTGTAGGGCTAGACTCATAGGTTGTCGATAACTATAGGATTGATAAGGATTTTTAGAAAATTCGTGGTTTAAATCACAAGTGTTTCATTATATTGGGGGTTCTCCTAGAGCGTTGACCATGCGCAGGATTGTTATCATCTCTGCTGAGAACTTTTTAATCCTAAAATCCCTGACTTTGTCCCCCAAGAAGAACGTCCGTGCAACTTAAATCTATTAAATTATCTGGCTTTAAATCCTTTGTTGACCCTACTCATTTTGAGTTGCCTGGCCAGTTAATTGGGGTTGTAGGACCCAATGGCTGCGGTAAGTCCAACATCATTGATGCGGTACGGTGGGTGCTTGGCGAATCTCGCGCTAGCGAGTTGCGCGGCGAGTCAATGCAAGACGTGATTTTTAATGGCTCGGGTCTACGTAAACCCTCTGGCCGTGCCAGCGTCGAACTCATTTTTGATAATGCTGATGGGCGTGCACATGGGCAATGGTCAAGCTTCACAGAATTGTCTGTTAAACGGGTCTTAACACGTGATGGCAATTCGAGTTACTACATTAATAATCAGGTAGTCCGTCGCAAAGACGTCCAAGATATCTTTCTAGGAACGGGTCTTGGTCCTCGTGCTTATGCCATTATTGGGCAAGGAACCATTTCCCGAATCTTGGAGTCCAAGCCGGAGGAGTTGCGAGTCTTCTTAGAGGAAGCTGCTGGGGTATCCAAATACAAAGAGCGTCGTAAAGAAACCGCATCACGTTTAGAAGATACTCAGGAGAATCTTGTTCGCGTGCAGGATATTGTGCGTGAGCTTGAGCAACAACTCGCTCGTCTTGAGGCCCAAGCAGAAGTTGCAAGTCTCCACAACGAGCTCTTGGCACACATGAAGTCGCAACAGCATCTCCTTTGGTTTGTGAAACAAACTGAGTCTGGTAAAGAACAAGAGAAGCACGCCAATGCAATTCGTGAGACGCAGGTTAAATTGGAAGCAGAAACATCAAAGCTGCGCCATGCGGAGTCTGAACTAGAGACTATGCGTACCCAGCAATACGCCTTGCAGGATGTTGTCTCTAAAGCTCAGGGTGATCTCTATGAAACCAATTCAGAGGTAAGCCAGGTTGAGGCCGAAATTAAATATGTGCAGGAATCTCGGCAGCGCCTCCAAGAGCAGGTTGCCGATTTACAAGCTCAGCTCGATCGTTGGACCACCCAAGAGAAAGAGGCTGCACAGGCCCAGCGCCAAGCCGAACAGGAGTGTAGAGAGGCTAGTGAGAACGAGCTTGCAAGCAGAATTTGTGCAACTACAGCAACGAACTCCTACTCAGGATCAGGCTTATCAAGCAGCAAGTATTGCGCTTGAAAAAGCGCGTACCGTGCTAGCTAGTATGGAGCAACGCATTATCAGTTTGCAAGAGCGGGCCAGGGCTGGAGAATCTCAGTCTGAAGAAGTGAATGGTCGAGCGAGTCGTCTAAACGATGAGTTAGTAGGAATGCGTAAGCCCGATCAGCAAGCGCTTCAGATGGCTACTGATCGCCATGTAATGGCGCAACGTAAAGCAGAGGAAGCTAAGCTAAAAGCCAATCAAACCCAAGGGCAGGTTCCTGCAACCGATGCTATTCGTCAAAAAGCTTTAGAGCAGATTCAAAAAGCGAATCAAGATGTTCATCAAAGTGAGGCCAAATTAACGGCCTTAGCTGCTTTGCAGGCTAGCGTTCAGGCACAAGGCAAAATTGGACCTTGGTTGGAGAGCAAGGGTCTCAAAGAAAGTAAACGACTGTGGCAAGAGCTAAAAGTTGAAAAAGGCTGGGAGCCCGCGTTGGAATCAGTATTGCGGGAGCGCTTAGCAGCATTAACCGGTAAGAGTATTAATGAGACACTCAGTCTTGCGCAAGATGCGCCCCCGAGCCGTTTGGCTATTTTATTGACCGATGGTATCGACCAATCCGATTCCAAGCCACCGGCTGGTTTTATAACGCTCTTATCTCGAGTTCAGGCAAGCGGAACAATTGCAGGCGTTCTTCAAGAATGGCTCAGCCATATTTACATTGCAGATAATTTAGAGGGGGCTGCTCTAGTTACTCAGCAGGGACACGTTGTGACCCGAGTGGGGGTGCAGTTGTACGCAGCAGACTCAGAGCAAGCAGGCATGCTAGCCAGAGCCCAAGAGATGGAAAGCCTTGAGAAGCAACTCAAGGCCCAACAGTTGATTCAGAGTGAGGCTCGAAGCGAGCTCGAGCAGGCGAATGCTAACTATCAAGCCGCTCAACAAGCCGCTGATCAGGCTCGGATTGCAGCCGACCAGTCAGTCCAGGAGGCTCATAGCTTCCAGGTGGAGAAGATGCAACTATTGCAAGCAGAAGAGCAGTACAGCACTCGAGCAGCGCAGATTGATAGTGAGCTTCAAGAAATTACACAGCAGTTAGGCCAGATTCAAGAAGCCAATGCGCAAATTAATACACAATTGACCCAATCAGAGTCGGAGAAGGCTGCCCTACAAAATAGCCTCAGTTCTGCGCAACAGCATTTGGAGCAAGCCGAGTCAGCGCGTGAGTTACTACGAGAAGAACTTCGTCAAGCCGAGATGACCGCCCAAGAGGCTGCGTTTACTACACGTTCACTTCAGCAAAAAATCAATGATTTGCAGCGTGATCAAACAACTGCTAGAACCCAGATCATGGAACTACAGGATCGTTTTGATGCAAGCCAAACCGAGCTAAAGGGTTTAAGTGATGAGGCAGCCCAGAATAAATTACAGACATTGTTAATTACGCGCTCTGAGCGTGAGGCAGCCCTTGCTAAAGCACGGACCGAACAAGAGGCTATGCAACATCAGTTACGCGAGGCAGACGAGGCTCGTCTATTTTTGGAGCAAACTCTCCAACCGATGCGCGATCGTGTGGTTGACCTGCAATTACGTGAGCAAGCAGCGCGCTTAAGCTATGAGCAGTTCACCACCTTGCTAATGGATGACGAGGCGGATCTGCAGGACTTAGCGGAGCGCTATAGCCCTGAATTGCGAGCGAGCAGTTTGCAGGGTGAGGTAACCCGCCTGAATAATGAAATCCAGTCGCTCGGACCAGTCAATATGGCGGCACTTGAGGAGTTGACGAGCAGTCGTGAGCGTAAATCATTCTTAGATGCTCAATCCGCTGATTTGAATGAAGCTATTAAAACCCTAACGGACGCAATTGCCAAAATTGATGCGGAGACTAGAGATCTCTTGCAAGGTACCTTCGATCAAGTGAATACCCATTTTGGACGCTTATTCCCCGAACTTTTTGGTGGAGGGCATGCCGAGTTGGTGATGACCGGTGAAGAGATCTTGGATGCCGGTGTGCAAGTGATGGCACAACCTCCCGGTAAGAAGAACAGCACGATTCATTTGCTCTCAGGTGGCGAGAAAGCATTAACAGCGATTGCCCTAGTGTTTTCTCTATTCTTGTTAAATCCAGCCCCATTTTGCTTGTTGGATGAGGTGGATGCCCCACTTGATGATGCAAATACGATGCGCTATTCTGAAATGGTGTCTAGAATGTCAGGTAAGACCCAGTTTGTGTTTATTTCGCATAACAAGATCACCATGGAAATTGCAAGCCAATTGATTGGAGTAACTATGCAGGAACAGGGCGTCTCGCGGATTGTTGCGGTTGACATCACATCGGCAGTATCGATGGTGGAGGCGGCTTAATGCCGCTTGAGCAATTTTCGTCTCAATGGGGCTTGTCGGAGCTACAGCTTGCCCTAGGTTTTATTGGCTTCCTGTTTTTCATTTGGGTAATTGTCTATAACATCCGCAATACCAAGGGTCGCAGAGGTAATGATGCTGTGCGGGTTGAACCAAGCTCCAAGTCGGAAGAGGTAATCGTTAGTGAGCCAATCCCTGCCCCCTTAAGCCCTTATCAAACCTTATCTAAACAAACTATTGATCCACGGATTGATTGTGTGATTGCTTTGCGGTTTTCAGAACCCATTTCCGGAATTGAGATTTTGGATGATCTGAACGATTGGACTGACCTACAAACACCTTGGATGGCGGATGGTTTGTCGGTTACCGGTCCGAGTGAGGGGGTATGGTGCCCGTTGGACACAAATCATTTTTATGCAGAGATTCAATTGGCAGTGCAATTGGCTAGCCGTAAAGGCCCAATCGGAGTTCTTGAGTTATCTGATTTTTGCTCTCGGGTACAAGCTCTTGCAGAAACTTTAGACGCCCAAATCGATATGCCATCTGTCAGCGGGATGCTTGATAGTGCAAAAGAGTTGGATGTGATTGCCGCTCAAAGTGATGTGCTCTTGGGTATCAATATTGTGTTTGATCAACAATCGTGGTCTTGGCCTCATCTTGATTCAGCTCTTACCCAACGTGGATTTAAGCTAAGTAATGATGGTGCATATTTCGAATATTCCATGCAAGGAAAGACTGTATTTCGGACTGGACAATTTGATCATCAGACCCCCGTCTCGCAAATTACCCTTCAACTCGAGGTGCCAGTTGTTCTAGCTAACCTACAGCCATTTGATCGAATGCTGAAAGAGGCGGCGGATATTGCAGAAACTCTACAAGGGCGTTTAGTGGATGATAACGGCATCAATCTCACCGAAAGCTCGGTGAATGTGATTCGACAACAGCTTGACGTCCTATATGCCCAGTTAGAGAAATCTGGTATTGCTGCTGGATCGGGTACCGCCATTCGATTATTTAGTTAGGACAGCAATTGAGTAAAGACGGATCCTTAGAAGCGGATCGTTTCCGCTATTTGCAAACAGAACTTGCGCGTCTAGAGCATGCCTATTACGTACTTGATCAATCTCTAGTACCCGATGCAGAATATGATCGCTTGTATCGAGAGCTCCTCGATCTGGAGCAAAAATATCCCGACTGGATAAGCGCAGATTCTTTATCACAACGTGTTGGCGGAACACCATTAAAAGTATTTAATGAGGTTAAGCACGCTGTACCAATGCTCTCCTTAAATAATGCGTTTGAGGAGTCTGAGTTAATAAACTTTGATCGGCGCTGTCGTGATGGCTTAGGGCTTGAGAGTGTTGATTACGCATGTGAACTAAAGTTTGATGGATTGGCAATCTCCTTACGCTACGAGCGCGGGGTATTGGTACAGGCAGCTACCCGAGGCGATGGGGCGAGTGGCGAAGACGTCACAGTCAATATCCGCACCATCCGCGCTATTCCATTGCGCTTAACTGGGAAGAAGATTCCGGATGTTCTGGAGGTGCGTGGCGAGGTATTCATGCATCGCGACGATTTTGAGAAAATGAATAAATACGCTGCAACTCTTGGAGAAAAAGAATTTGCGAATCCTCGTAATGCTGCTGCGGGGAGTTTGCGACAACTTGACTCCAAGATTACGGCAAAGCGACCTTTAAGTTTCTTTGCCTATGGCCTTGGCGCCTTTGAGCCTATTAATTGGCTTCCCAAGACTCATAGTCAGTTACTTGATCATTACGTAGAGCTTGGGCTTCCTGTTTGTCAGGAGCGGCGGGTGGTAAGTTCTGTAGATGGCCTGAATCAGTTTTATCAAGAAATTGGAAGAAAGCGCAATCAGTTACCTTACGAGATTGATGGCGTTGTCTATAAGGTGAATTCGTTTAGTCAGCAAAATACCTTGGGATTTGTCTCGCGCGCACCACGGTTTGCAATTGCTCATAAATACCCAGCCCAAGAGGAGATCACGACTGTTTTGGGTATAGACGTTCAGGTTGGTCGAACTGGTGCGATTACACCGGTTGCTCGGCTATCTCCAGTGCTTGTTGGCGGTGTTACTGTCACTAATGCCACACTTCATAATGAGGATGAGGTCCGTCGTAAGGACGTACGGG
>Ga0255087_1001017_pt1 | contig 10564 bp, 5 predicted proteins | sample Colum_Miss_RepA__FD_188561 | JGI IMG/M metagenome (GOLD analysis project Ga0255087, IMG submission 188561) | Freshwater microbial communities from Columbia River, Oregon, United States - Colum_Miss_RepA_8d | ecosystem: Environmental > Aquatic > Freshwater > River | place: USA: Oregon | collected...
CTCGCAGCTCGGCTACATGTTCGTGGGCCTCGCCTCGGGCGCGTGGGCAGCGGCCGTGTTCCATCTCGTGACGCACGCCTTCTTCAAGGCGCTCTTGTTCCTCGGTGCCGGCTCGGTGATCCACGGCATGCATGAAGAGCAAGACATGCACAAGATGGGCGGCTTGAAGAAGCACATGCCGGCGACCTTCGTCACCTTCATGTGCGGCGCCGCTGCCTTGTCCGGTCTGCCGTTGCTCTCGGGCTTCTTCTCGAAGGACGAGATTCTCGCGCACACCTTCGCCCAAGGCGGCTTGTACATGGGCATCTGGGTGCTCGGTGTGGCGACCGCCGCCCTGACGGCGTTCTACACCTGGCGCATGGTGGCCTTGACCTTCTATGGCAAGGAGCGCTTCGACGCGCACAAGGTGCACCCGCACGAATCGCCGATCATCATGACGCTGCCCTTGATGGTGCTGGCGATCTTGTCGGTGTTCGGCGGCGTGTTGGGCCTGCCGCCCGTGTTCCATGTCGCGCACAACCTCAAGGAATGGTTGGCGCCGGTGACGGCGGCTGGCGATGCGATCCTCGCCCAGCGTGGAGCGCACGAAGTGTCGCACGCCGTCGAGTGGGCCTTGCTCGGCTTGGGCTCGGTGATCGCGATCGTGTTCGCGACCATGGGCTTCAAGAAGCATGTGCTCGGTACACAGGCCGATGAAGCCTTTGCCACCAAGCGCAGTGGTCTGCACGCCTTCCTCACCGATGCGTGGACCATCGATACCAAGTACACGCACTGGATCGTGCAACCGGTCAAGTTGCTGGCCTTCGTGATCGCAGTGGTGTTCGACCAGTTCGCCATCGACGGCCTCGTCAATGGCGTGGCCTCGTTCGCGCGCGGCCTCGGCGAGCGCACGCGTCGCATGGCGAATGGACGCATCGGGTCGTACGGCTTGTGGATGGGCGCGGTCGCGGCCGTGCTGGTCCTCGTCCTCATCTGGAACCGCTGACGGAAGAGTGACCACATGGACTCGTTGCTGACATTGACGACTCTGGTTGTGCTGCCGCTCGTCGGCGCCCTGCTCGTTGCTCTGACCCCCAAGGCTGCGACGCAACTGCAGCGTTTGATCACACTCCTCACGACTGTGGTCGTGGGTGTGATCGGCGTGCTGCTGTACTTGCGTTTTGACGGCACCTCGGCGGCGGCGCAATTCACTCAGACGACGCCGTGGTTCACGCTGCCCGGCGGCATCGCGGTGCACTGGCGCTTGGGACTCGATGGCCTCTCGGTGCTGATGGTCGGCCTGACGGCCGTGCTCGGCCCGATTGTCGTGCTGTCCACTTGGGGGCACATCGAGCACCGCGTGAAGGAGTTCATGATCTGGCTGCTCGTCATGCAGACGGGCATGCTCGGCGTGTTCCTCTCGCTGGACCTCGTGCTGTTCTATGTGTTCTGGGAGACGAGCCTCGTCCCGCTGTACTTCATGCTGGGCATTTGGGGCGGTGATCGTCGCTTGTACGCGACGATCAAGTTCTTCCTGTACACCTTGGCTGGCAGCCTTGTGATGCTGATCGCCGTCATCTGGCTGATCCAGCAATCCGGCTCGACCGACCTCAGCTACCTTGTCAATTATGGTGGACAGCTGCCGGTCGACCAGCAGCTGTGGCTCTTCAGCGCCTTCGCCTTGGCCTTCTCGATCAAGGTGCCGCTGATGCCCTTCCACACGTGGTTGCCGGATGCGCACACCGAAGCTCCTACCTCGGGCTCGGTCATCTTGGCCGGTGTGCTGTTGAAGATGGGCACCTATGGCTTGCTGCGCTTCTGCATCGCCATGTTCCCGGGAGCGGCGCTCGTCGCATCCCCGTGGATGATGGCGCTCGGCACGCTCGGCATCGTCTACGGCGCGTTCCTGGCTATGGCACAAACCGACATCAAGCGCCTCGTCGCTTGCTCGTCGGTGAGCCACCTCGGCTATGTGGTCTTGGGTCTCTTCGCCCTGACCGAAGCCGGCGTGCGTGGTGGCGTGCTGCAGATGGTGAACCACGGCTTGTCGACCGGCTTGTTGTTCTTGCTGGTCGGCATGATCTACGAGCGCCGTCACACGCGCGCCTTGGATCAGTACGGTGGCATCGCCTCGGTCATGCCGCTGTACGCGATCTTCTTCGTGTTCGCCGTGCTGTCGAGTGTGGCCTTGCCCGGCCTCAACGGTTTCGTGGGTGAGTACCTCATCCTCCTCGGCACCTTCCAAGCCTCCTCGACCATGGCGGCCATCGCCGTGACCGGTGTGATCTTCGGCGCGGTGTACCTCTTGGTCGCCACGCGCAAGATGCTGTTCGGACCGGTGACCAACGCCGCCAACAAGCACCTGCCGGACCTCAACGCGCGCGAAATCAGCTTGATGCTGCCCGTGGTCGTGTTGTGCGTATGGATCGGTGTGCAACCGAACTGGTTCATGGACCGCATGTCCGGTTCTCTTGACGACCTGCAAACGCGCTTGACGCGCGCTCGCAGCGAAGCCAAGAGCGCCATGGCGGAACCCGCTACCCTCCCGGCCTTCCTCGCCCCGCAGGAGACCGCCCGATGAACGTCGAGATGATGAAGCAAGTGCTGAACGCCGAAGCTCTTTCGGCCGCAGCACCGTTCCTCGCCCTAACCGTGGGCATCCTGTTGCTCCTGTTGGTCGAGATCCTGCCGGGTACTGCGACCTTGCGGCCGCTGGTGTTCTTGGGCACCTTGGCCGCAGCCTTTGGCTACGCGTGGCAACAGGCCAACGGTCCCGAGTTGCGCGTGTTCGCCGAGACCTATGTGGCGAACTCCACCACCGGCTGGTGGGCCATCCTGTTCATCATCGCGACGCTGGTGGCGTGGCTCTTCGCACGCAAGTTCTACCGCGAAGAAGCGCGCTTTGAGGGCGAGCACGATGTGCTCTTGCTGTCGGCCGCCGCCGGCATGGTGCTGATGGCCGGTTCGCGTGACTTGCTCGTGTTCTTCGTAGGCCTCGAGCTGTTGTCCGTGCCTCTCTACACCCTCTCGGGCTTCCAGCGCGCCAAGCGCACCTCGATCGAAGCCGGACTCAAGTACTTCGTGCTCGGCGCCTTCGCCGCGGCGATGTACTTGTTTGGTGCGGCACTCGTGTACGCGGGCACAGGCACCTTGACGCTGTCGAGCATGGACGCGGCCGATCTCTCCAAGTCCATCACCATCGCCGGTGGTGCGCTGATCGCCGCGAGCTTGTTCTTCAAGATCAGCGTGTTCCCCTTCCACCTGTGGGTGCCGGATGTCTACCAAGGCGCACCCGCGCCGGTGACGACCTTCATGGCCACGGGCACCAAGGCAGCGGCCTTCGCCTTCTTGTTGCCGATGGCTGTGTTGCTGCCGAGTGATGCAGCGGTCCTCTTGGCCGCGATCGCCGTGGCCACGATGGCGCTCGGTAACTTGGGTGCGCTGGTGCAGACCGACCTCAAGCGTCTGCTCGCGTACTCGGGCATCTCGCACGCGGGCACGATGTTGCTCGCCGTCGCGGCCCAGGTCTCGGGCGGCGCCAGCGCGGCATCCGTCTCGAACGCGATCCTGTACTACATGGCGGCCTACGTGTTCACAGCGGGCGGAGCCTTCGGCCTCGTCACCGCGATGGAAAGCCGCACTGGCGCACCGGTCACCATCGAGTCGCTCAAAGGTCTCGCTCAACGCCAACCGCTGTGGGCCGCGACCTTCGCCCTCTTTGCCCTCTCGCTCGGCGGCATCCCCGCCACGGGCGGCTTCCTGGGCAAGTACCTCGTCTTCTCGACCGCGGTGCAAGCCGACATGATCGGTTGGGCCATCGCGGGTGTGCTGATGTCGGTCGTGGCGCTGGGCTACTACTTGCGCTTGATCGTCGCCATGTACATGCAAGAGGCCGCGAAGGACGCCACGCACGGCGAAGGCAGCCGCCCGTGGGCCAACGCCATGGCGGTGGTGTGTGCGGTCGGTGTGCTGGTGCTGGGCGTGTTGCCTGGCTGGTTCATGGACCACATGAAGTAACGCGCGCCACACGCACCGCACAGCTCTGTCAAATGACGCGGCCCGCTGAACTTCAGCGGGCCGCGTTGCGTTCTTAGCTACGCTCGGCGCTCAGCGCGCGTACTTGAGCGACAGCACTTCGATCACCTTCTGCGCAGTGCCCGCATCAATGCCAAGCACCTGCTGCAACTGCTCGAGCAGCGCGTCTTCCTTCTCATCCACATCGCCCGAGCTCAACGCGATGTCCGCGCACAGCACGAAGCACTTGGTCTTCAAAGCCGGTGTCGACAGCTCGTGCAACATGCTGCACGCTTCGCCGATCGTCTTGTGACGACGAATCGCCTTGATGGCGTCTTCGGCCACACGGTTGAAGTCCTTGCCCTTGAACTCGGGCAGCGTCGAAGCAAAGCCCGACACGGTCATGACTTCACCTCTATCCAGCGCACCATCGGCAGCAGCCATCATCAGCATCGCTGCCGTCAACAACACATCATCGGTCGGCTTGCGCGCGGGCGCGACCATGCCCGTGATCTTCGAGAGTAGGCCCATAGTGCGCCAAACTCTACCGTTTAGCTGGGATCAAACTCGACAGCCCAACCAAAGTGATCGTCGCGCATGCGTTGACCGCGCACCAAGCGACCTTCCACCGTGCGCGTCTCGCCGTTCTGCACGATCTCCAAGCGCACACGCAACGCCTCGTCCGTGAAGAACAAGATCCCCGAGTGCGACACATTGTCCGCCGCACCGGTCAAGTTGGTCGTCTCCACCGACATGTGGACCACACCGCGCGTGCGGCGGCGCTCATTGCGCCGACGATCGTCTGTGGAAGTGCCTTGGTCGTCGTGTTCGGGTTGCTCGTGATAGGTCATGGCGCGCTAGGTCAGGTTCTGGAGGCCGGATGCACACCGGCCTGAACTGCTTTCGACCCCGTCGCTCGGCGAACTGAACAGGCAGCGGCGAATGGGCCCGCATCCGGACCCAGATCAGGGATCCAGGTTGTCCTTGAGCCACTCCATCTCGGCCACCAAGCGCTCGACCTCGTCCTGACGCAGGCCGCCATCCTTGGGATTCAGGCCTTTGCCGGACTCCAGACGGCGCTCCAGCATGTTCAAGGCCGCGCGCCGGCCTTGGCTGTCCGTGTCGCGGTACTTGTCCGCAATGCTCGGATCGCGCGTCAGCTCGCTGGGCTCGCCCTTGGGCCCTTCGGTAACCCCTTCCTCGGCAGGACTTTGCGTCGAGGATTCGGGCGCACCCAGATCCACGCTGGTCCGGGAACCTGCTGTGGCCGAGCCGGCGTCCTCCGGCCCGCGTCCTGCAGGCACCGCCCCCAACTCGGCCGTCGCGGCCCGGCTGCCCTCAGAGGCAGGTGCCGACCCGGAAACGGCTTCCGGCCCCCCTTGGGAGGAGCGCCAAACGAGCACGGCTAGGCCTGCAGCGGCCAACAAGAGCAGGATGTGGGTCAGTTTCATGGTCAGATACAAGTGGTAGATGAAGATCGGATTCATTTCTTCCTCCCTTGTGAAAAATCTGCTTTAGGCTTCTCATGGACTGTGTCTAGGCGGGCACTGCATTGGGACTTCCTGAGTTCCTTAGCCGTCTCGCTTCCACAATCCCCCCACGCAAGACCAAACAACATCCACGCATGTTGGACGCTTTCCCGTCTGACTGCGCTGCTATCCCTCCCTCAACAGGACAACTCATGGCCTCCCTCAACACCTCGACTCGTGCGATCTGGCAGCGCGCATTCGCTGCCAGTTCGCTCGCGCTGGGTCTCGCTGCTACAGCGAGTGCCCAGGGCTCGGACTCTTGCGCAACGCCGCAAACCATCGCGGGCTCCGGCTCCTATGCGTACAACGGCACCCTCGCTGCATCGGGCGCGGACATTGTGCAATGTGCAACCACCACAGGTGATGTGTGGTTCGCATGGACCGCACCCACCACCTACTCGGTGACGATTGCGACGTGCGGCAGCGTCGGTGACACGGTGCTCTCCGTGTACGCCGCCAGCAGCTGTCCTGCCGGTGCCGCCATCGCGTGCAGCGATGATGCGTGCGCCACGCAGTCGAGCGTGAACTTCCTCGCGACCGCTGGCACGACCTATGTGATTCAGGTCGCCGCGTACAGCAGCAGCAGCACCGGCCCGGGCCTGTCCGGCAACTTGACGATCAGCGCGCCGCCGGCTTCCGGCCCGCAGTTCAAGTTGTTGAGCACGGTGGACCTGAACTCCACCTCGCTCGCCACGAACCCTGAGTTCATCGGTAGCAACCCCTCCGCCATCGCATGGGAGAATGGCGACCTGATCGTGGCCGGCTTCAACGGCGGCTCGACTGCGGCCTCCGTAGGTTTGGTGCGCGTGTCCAATGTGCTTGGCACCCCGAGCTTTGGCACACCGTTCGGTGTGATTGCCTCGACACCGGGATCGCGCGGTTATTCGGGCATTTCCGCCCAAGGTGGCAAGATTGCCGCCGCGCATGACTTCGGCACATCGCAGACGAACGCGTGGCGCCTCTACAACGCGGACGGCACGCTCGCGTGGTCAAGCACCGAGAACGCTCGCGGCATGGCGGGCATCGACTTTGACCCGGGCTTTGGCGGTGTGGACGCTGGCGTGGCGTACCTCGTGCAAGGCAGCGGCCGCAAGCGCTTGGTCGACACCCTCACCGGTGGACTGACCTACACCAGCGCCACCGGCGCCATCATCAACTTTGCTGTGTCAGCGACCACAGGTTGGCGCGACATGGTGTTCGACCCGGCTACGGGCGACTTGTACACCCGCAACAACAACGACGTGGGCAAGCACGTCCGTAGCGGTGGCAACGCGTTCAGCTCGAACACGCGCATTGTGGATGTGACCGATGCTTCGACCATCGCTGGTCAGAACATCGAGTTCCTCGACATGAACAACGGCAACTACCTGATCTACAACGATCGGGGTTCCACAGCCGCCGGCCAGACCTTCGCCAGCAAGGTGAAGCTCATCTCGACCACGGGTGGAACCGTGGCGGCCGTGTTCGGCCCGCAGCCCTGCTTCGCGCCGGCTAACTCGACCGGTTACTACGACTTCGCGTGGGACTCGGTCAACGACCGCCTCGCGGTCCTCGACTTCGGCAACCGCAAGGCCTACGTGTTTGAGGCCTGCTACGGCGACGCCGACTTCGACGGCATTGCCGACTGCCTCGATGTTGCACCGTGCAACGACACCTGCTTGACGGCGGCAGCCTTGCCGCTCGGAGCAGCGGGTCTGGCCGGCGACAACACGCTGGCGACGACGGACTCGGCCGACAACAACTGCGGTCCGATCAGCCGCGACCTGTGGTACTCGGTCACCACCGCGAACCCCGGTTCGCTCGTGATCGACACCGTGGGTTCGACGCTGGACACCGTGTTGGAGGTCTACAGCTCGTGCGGCGGAACGCTGCTGGGCTGCAACGACGACATCGGCGGCGGCGTGTTCCAGTCCTCGGTGCCCTTGACCAACTTGGCGGCCGGCACCTACTTGGTGCGCGTCGGCGGTTGGAACGGCTCGACGGGCACCTACACGGTGCGCGCCCAGTTCAACCTCGCGGGCGACGCCTGCGGCACGGCGATCGCCACAGCGATCCCGTCGGTCACGAACGGCACCACCATCGGTGCGACGGCCGACACCGGCCTACCGGCCATCGTTGGTCCGGGCAACCAAGAAGGTGGCTCGAACTTCAGCGTGACGGCTCCTGGCGTGTGGCACCTGGTCAACTCGCCGGTGACCCAGACCGTGTATGTCGACACCTTCGCGACCACGGGCACATTTGACTCCAAGTTGCATGTGTACACGGGTAGCTGCGGCAACTTCACGGGCGTGACCTGCAACGACGACGCAGCTGGCAGCGCCGGCGGCTTCCGTTCCAAGGTGGCGTTCGTGGCCAACGCTGGTCAGGACTACTATGTCCTCGTCAGCGCCTTTGGCACGGGTACGGGCAACTATGTGTTGACCGTTTCGGGTGCGGCTACGCCGGCCAACGACTTGTGCGCCAACGCGACGGTGCTCGCTTCGGCCACGGGCTCGGTTTCCGGTACGAACGCGGGTGCCACCTCTGAGGTCTACACCTTGACCTCGCCGGGCCTCGCTTCGTGTGCAACGGCCTACAGCTACTGGGATACCTGGTACAGCTTCACGGCCCCGGCCGGCTGCAACGTCAGCTACACCTTCGCGACCTGCGGTTCGTTCGACACGATCGTGTCGGTCTACTCGGCTTGCCCGAGCGGCACGGTTTCGAACCAAGTGACCGGCGCCTGCAACAACGACGGCGCGGTCGGCTGCGCACCGGGTTCCTCGGTGACGGTCGCCTTGACGGGTGGTTCGACGTACCTGATCCGCGTGGCGACGGCGGGCGCGCAAAACCTGCAAGCAGGTGGCGGCCAGGCCTACACGCTGACGTGGTCGGCTCCGGACACGGACAATGACGGCACCATCGATTGCCTCGACGGCTGCCCGAACGATCCGTTGAAGACGGCGCCTGGTATCTGTGGTTGCGGCGTGGCCGATACGGACACGGACAACGACGGTACGGCTGATTGCAACGACGGTTGCCCGAACGATCCGCTGAAGACGGCGCCGGGTATCTGTGGTTGCGGCGTGGCCGACACCGACACCGACCTCGACGGTACGGCGGATTGCAATGACGGCTGCCCGAACGATCCGTTGAAGACGGCGCCGGGTGCCTGTGGTTGCGGTGTGGCTGACACCGACACGGACGGCGACCTGACGCCGGACTGCAATGACCAGTGCCCGAATGATCCGACGCTCATCACCAGCCCGGATACGGACGGCGACCTGACGCTCGATTGCAACGATGGTTGCCCGAACGATCCGCTGAAGACTGCCCCCGGCCAGTGTGGCTGTGGTGTGGCTGATACGGACACGGACGGTGACGGTACGGCAGACTGCAACGATGGTTGCCCGAACGATCCGTTGAAGACGGCGCCGGGTATCTGTGGCTGCGGCATCGCCGACACGGACACGGACAACGACGGTACGGCGGACTGCAACGACGGCTGCCCGAACAACCCGACGCTGACGGCGCCGGGCGCGTGCGGCTGTGACACGGTCACGGACGTCAACAACAACGGCACGCCTGACTGCAACGAGTCGATCGTGCGCATCAGTCAGGTGTATGGCGCAGGCGGTAACGTGGCTGCTCCGTACACGAACGACTACATCGAGCTGTACAACGCTGGCGGTCAGTCGCAAGACCTGACCGGCTGGTCGGTGCAGTACACCTCGGCGGCTGGTACGACCTGGACGGCCACGGCTATCCCGGCTGGTACCACGATCGGTGCTGGCAAGTACCTGCTCGTCCAGCAGGCCGCTGGCACCTCGGTGCCGGCGGGTCAAGGTCCGTCGCTGCCGACGGCGCAAGCCACGGCGGTCATCGCCATGTCGGCCACGGACTTCAAGGTCCTGCTGGCTCGCCAAGCGACGGCCATCACCGGTGGTACGCCGACCTACGCAGCGGTAGCCAACCTCGTCGACTTCGTCGGCGCGGGCACGGCGAACTGGAACGATGCAGCCGCTGCCGGCGGCACCTTCAGCAACACCAACAACGCTCCGGCCGCCAACACTGCTGCCGCCCTGTACCGCCGCAACGGCGGTGCACAGGACACCAACAGCAGCAAGGACGACTGGTCCGTGGGCTGGCCTTCGCCGCGCAACGCGGCGACGGCAGCGAACCGTGGCTTGAACGCCATCGGCACGGCCTACCCGTTGACGGTGGAAGAAGGTCAGCAAGTGCGCTTGACCCTCAACCCCTTCGTGACCTCCACGCTCGCCAACCCGGTAAGCGGCACGGTGACGGTGGACTTGTCCGCTATCGGTGGTTCAGCAACGACAGCCATGGTGGACGACGGCACTGCGGGTGATGATGTTGCCGGTGACGGCTTGTACACCGCCGTGGCTACGGTGGCGGCAGGCACGAGCACGGGCTCCAAGCACTTTGCCGTCAGCTTGACGGACGGTGCGGGCCGCACGGGTGGCGCGTACCTCGCGCTGCAGGTGATGGCCACGAGCACGCCGGACAACGACAACGCTGCGGGTGCAACGCTGTTGGCGGTGCCTGGTCAAGCGACCGGCACCTACACCGGCGCCACGGTGGAATCGAACACCTTCGTCTCGGCAGTTGCTCCTGCACCGACAAGTGCCATGAGCAACCGTCGTGGCTTGTGGTTCAAGGCCATCGGCACGGGCAACACCATGACCGCGGCGCTGTGCGCCACGGCCCCGGCTGTTGACTCCGTGATGCTGGTGCTGGGCGGTACTCCGGATGCGTTCACCATCATCGCCGCGGGTGATGACAACGGCCCGGCATGCACGGGCAACCAGGCCTCGGCCCGTTGGTGCTCGGAACTTGGCAGCACGTACTACATCTGGATCGCACCGTTCTCGACGGGCGCCCAGACGGGTGCGTACACGCTCGATGTGACCGACGATGGCGTGCCCTGTGTGGGCGCCTTCCCGGTCTCCTTGTGCTCGGCTCCGGCCGGTGGCTTCGGTGAAGTCGAGCCGCAATACGGCCCGGCCAACAACGATGGTTGCGCCTCGTCGAACCAGCGCTTC
>Ga0255087_1001018_pt1 | contig 10563 bp, 10 predicted proteins | sample Colum_Miss_RepA__FD_188561 | JGI IMG/M metagenome (GOLD analysis project Ga0255087, IMG submission 188561) | Freshwater microbial communities from Columbia River, Oregon, United States - Colum_Miss_RepA_8d | ecosystem: Environmental > Aquatic > Freshwater > River | place: USA: Oregon | collected...
CCACTGCGGTGGCGCTCACCGGGGCCAGCGCCAGCATGGCGCAGGCCCCGGTGAGCGCCACCGCAGTGGTGAAGCGCTCGAGGCGCAGCAGCGCCGATCTCACTTGAAGTTACGAATGCGGTCGATGTTGGCCTTGCCGAACTGCTTTTCAAACTCGGCGTTCACAGGCGCCAGCGTGGCCACGAACTTTGACTTGTCCACGTTCTCGATCACCTGCATGCCCTTGCTGCGCAGCTCGGCCACGCCCTTGGCATCGTCCTCATCCACGCGGGCGCGGTTGGCTTTGACGGCTTCGCGGGCGGCTTCGATGAAGGCCTGCTTGTCGGCCGCCGAGAGCTTGTCAAAAGCGCCCTTGTTCATGAGGAAGATGGCGGGCGAATACACATGGCCGGTGAGCGACAGGTGCTTTTGCACCTGCTCGAACTTGGCTGACATGATCACCGACAGCGGATTTTCCTGCCCGTCGACCGTGCCCTGCTGCAGGGCCGTGAACACCTCAGGAAAGGCCATCGGCGTGGTGACGATGCCCAGGCCCTTGTAGGCCGTGACATGCACCGGATTTTCCATGGTGCGCATCTTCAGACCCTTGAGGTCATCCGGCGCATTCACCGGGCGCTTGTTGTTCGTCATGTGACGCACACCATTTTCGCCCCAGGCGAGCGCCTTGAATCCCTTGGCTTCAAATTTGCCCAGCATCTCCTGGCCGATCGGACCATCGAGCACCGCGCGGGCGTGGGCCTTGTCACGGAACAGGAACGGGATGTCCAGAATGCGGGCTTCAGGCACGAAGTTGGGCACCGGGCCAGTCGAGGTGAAGGTGAGCTCCTGGGTGCCGAGCTGAACGGCCTCGATCGACTCACGCTCACCGCCCAGCGAACCGCTGTAGAAGCCCTGCACCTTGTGGCGGCCCGCCGTGCGCTTTTCCACCTCACGGGCGAAGACATCGATCGCCACGCCCTGGTGAGAGTTCTGAGCCACCGAAATGCTGATCTTCATGGCCGTCTGGGCCGAAGCGCTCGACATGAAACCGGCGGCCAGAGCCGCGGCAAGGAGGATGCGGGGGAACTGCATGGGGAACTCCTGGATGAACGGGCGGCCAGTATCTTGCAAAGGGCGCCGGGGCGCAAAAACAACCCCTTGCGGCTCTCTCCTGCGACTCATTGAATCTGTTCGAGCACAGGCCTCAGATGCGTCAGAAAGCCTTCAGGGTCTTCACTCATCGGAAAATGACCGAGTCCCGACATGATGGTGGCCTGCGCACCGGCTATGCGCCGCGCAAGATCACGGGTGTCATCGGGCGTGCAGGAATAGTCATATTCACCCGACAACAGGTAAAGCGGACAACGCCGGGTGTCGATCTCCTGAACCCGTCCGCGCAGGTCGCCATCGATCTTGTAGAAATACAGATCGCCCTTGAACACCCCGGGCCCACCCTGCATGTAATGCCACAGGGTTTCCGCACGATCGTCAGAGGGCGCGGAGGGGCCGATCAGACCGGAGATGATGCCGGCACAGACCTCGCCCCCGTGCACATCAGGACGATGCAGCCACTGCAGGTCGTAGTAGGGATCCACATGGGCACCCGACTGCAGGCCGATCAAGGCTCTGAAGCGTTCCGGGCAATCCAGCGCCAGATTGAGCACGATGCGTCCGCCGATCGAGCAACCCATCACCACCGGCCGATCGAGTGCCAGCGCATCACACACGCTCACGATCATGCCCACATAGTCCGCCGAGGTCAGTCGGTACTCGGCCTGTTGCCATCCTGCAGGCGGCGAGGATTTGCCATGCCAGGGCATGTCAAAGGCAATCACCCGGAAGCGCTTGAGAATCTGCGGATCATTCATCAGGGCCCGGTACTGTCGGGTATCCGCGCCCGCGGTGTGCAGACACAGCAGCGGAATGCCTTCGCCGGCCTGCTCCACATAGAGCCGGTGCGGGGCTCCCAGCAGATCCAGGTTCAGGTAGCCACCGGTCACGGGCTCGAACGTTGGTCGGCTCGAACGCGGCGCAACCGGCGCGATGGCCGCTCGCATCGCGGGTCCCGATGCACCCTCCTGCGAGGTCCCGCCTCGGGCGGCCGCCAGCACATCCTTGAAATACAGGAGATTGGCCATGAAGGGATGCTGGTCGCCCTCCAGGCGCAGGGCGCGCGACTTGATCATCGCCATCAGGTCATGAAAGCCCGGCGCGGGGCGCGGCTCCCAGAAGGCCGACCAGGTCTGCTGCGAGGCCCGCAGGGCAAAGGTCCAGCGCGGCATCACGAAAGGGCCACGCTGCAGGCTGGCGATCCGCCCGGCCTGGATCTGCATCAGCCAGGGGGTGTCACCCACCTCGATCAGACACTGGGTATCGACGAACCGCCCCCGATGCACCAGCCAGGCATCGGCATTGACCCGCTCCTGCAGCCTCTCGATCATGCTTGTCTCCCTGCGCTCCTGATGTTTAGAGGGTCGCAACCGATCAGCGAACTCGCCAGGACCGATGCATAGGCACTCAGTGGCGGCTCATCAACAGGTCTGAGGCGCCTCATGCAGCACATGCACATCCACGGCCTCGATGGGCAGGCGTCGATAGCGTTGCCGCACCAGCGGATCATGTCCGGGCACGATGTGATCCAGTGAGTCGGCCAGCCGCTCGATCTTGTTGTATCCCTCGAGCATCTGCATCAGGTCCACGATGGCCGGAAACGGATTGCGAATCTGCAGATTGCGATAGAAGTGGGCCGCATCCGAGGCGAGCACCACCCAACCCCGGGCCGTGTGCACCCGAACCACCTGCAGCCCCAGAGTATGGCCGCCAATGTGATGCACCCAGACACCGGGCGCGATCTCCTCATCGCCATCATGAAAGACCACGCGCTCGGCAAAGACCCGCTCCACCATGGCCTTCACATCCTCCACCTCCAGGAAGTGCCTGAACGTGGGGTGGCACATGCAGCGGCCCGTGGCGAACTGCATCTCGCGATCCTGCAGATGAATGCGGGCCTTCGGGAACATCGGCAGATTGCCCGCATGGTCGTAGTGCATGTGGGTGATGACCACGTCATGGATGTCATCGACCTGGGTGCCGAAGTGACGCAGCGCCTCGTCGGGCGGACACAGAAAACTGCGCTGGCGGCGTGCTGCGGCCGGCGCCGAAAACCCGGTGTCCACCAGAATATTGCGTTCCCCCGCACGAATCAGCCAGACAAAAAAATCAAGCGGCATGGGGCCGTCATGCGCATCGGCGGCCTGGGGCGACAGAAAGTTGTCGCGCTCACGCCGATCAACGGCGCCATAACGCAGGGCATAGACCTCATGCTGGGGCAGGCTGCTGGTCGGACTCATGAACCGGTCTCCGGATGCTGGGCAATGGGGGCGGAAGGGCGGTTGCACTCAGGGGGGCGTCAACCGGATCCGCTCTGATGGCGTTCTATTGCCATTGTCACCTGTTTTTCAGGATGCCCTCCATGTCCATCCCCCAGTCGATCACCGCCCTGCTCGCCCTGCTCAGCGCCCTGTGCTTTGCAGCCTTCGGCCTGATTGGCTCTCGCGTGGACGCGCAGGGCATCCTGCGCGAACCCTTCTTTCTGTTGCCGGTGGGCTGGCTGCTGGCCGCGGCAGCGCTGGGCGCCGGGCTTTTTGCCATCATTCACACCGTCAGAAGCACGCGCGACACCCTCATCATCTGAAACACCCCGACCGGGCCCTGCGGCTACACTGATTCAAGATTCACTTGTCGCCGAGATCCATCTGATCTGAGCAACGCAGTTTTGCGGGCGACTACCTAAGCCGCCCATCCCATTGCTGCGCTCATCCGTTCACAGCCTTCGCTCCTGGGCCGCCCTCGGTGTTGTCGGACTCGGCGCGTCCATCGCGCCGCTGGATTTTGCGGTCAACATCATCTTTCCAGCCATGGCGGCCGATTTTGGGCTGCAGCCCGCCGATATCCGATGGGCAGCGATCTGCCTGGTGCTGACCTACGGCAGCCTGATGCTGGCCTTCGGGGCCCTGGGCGATCGCATCGGCCACCTCACCGTCTTTCGTGCGGGCCTGGCCCTGGCCGTTGTGGCCTTTTCCCTGTGCACCTGGGCGCCCACCTTTGGCGTACTGCTGGCAGGGCGCATTCTGCAGGGCATTGCGGTGGCACTGGTGCTCTCCTGTGCACCCGCGCTGGCCACGCGAACACGGGCCGAGTCGCAGCGAACGGTAGCTTTGGGCGCCTACGGCAGCCTCAATGCAGCAGCCGGCGTTGCAGCCCCCCTGATCGGCGGGCTGAGCCTGCTCACGATGGGTTGGCAGGGCGTTTTCGCGATCCGGATTCCTCTCATGGCCGCAGCCCTGGTCGCGAGCTTCTGGCTCGCCGGCGTGCTGCGACCGGTCGCGCGATCCGCCGCCCAGCCTGAGCCTGGTGCGGCCCGCTTCGCGCGCATTGGGTGGCTGGCTCTGGGCCTGGCCCTGACCTTGCTGGCCCCGCCCCTGCTGGGCGAACTGGCTCGACCGCAGGCCGGCTGGATCGCGTTGGCCGCTGCCGCGAGCGCAACTCTGGGGCTCTGGGTCATCCGCGCATTTGCAAAGACCCAGCAGACTTCAGGCAGCCCCTACCTGCCAACCGCCATCGCCCGCAATCGGTCGTTCTGGTCCTTGCAAGGGGCCGCCGTCCTGATCCAGTTCGCGAGCTTCGCGGTGCCGCTGATTGCCCCATTCGCGTTGCTGGGGGAACTCTCACAGAGCGCGGTGGCCAGCGGGGCTCTGATGGCCACCTGGGCGCTCGGCACCCTGGCCGGATCGGCAGCAGCCCCCCGTCTGGCCCTGCGCTGGGGCGTTGCACGATGCACCCAGGCCAGCTTTGGGTTGGCCTCACTCGGCCTGGTCATGGTGGCCCTGTGGCCCCAGATCCCGGGACTGCCCTGGATGCTCACAAGCCTCGTGTTGCAGGGTTTTGCTCTGGGTCTGTTCCAGGTGACCTATGGCGATCAGGTCATGGCCAGCCTGCCGCTCGCCTCGCGCGGCATCGCGGGCAGCATCACCATGGTCACCCGAACCGTGGGGCTGGTGTTCGGCGCATCGCTGTGGATCGCCCTGCTCAAGCACACGGGGTTTGTCGGGGTCTACACGGTCGCTGCGACCGTGATGCTGGTTTATGCGCTCTTGACCCTGCGCCTGAGGCACTGGAGCATGACGCCATGAGTGCGCATGTCATCACCCGCGAATCCATTCTCGATGGAACCCTGCTGGCTGCCGTCCGAGCCAGTCTCGGTCCTGGGCAACGGCTCATGTCCGATGAGGAGCGCGGGGCCGATATCGAACGCATGCTCGCAGCGGTGCCTCGTGATCAGCCCGTCTGGGTCTTTGCCTTTGGGTCCCTGATCTGGAACCCGGCTTTCGAGTTCGTCGATCGACGCAATGCCCGCATCCATGGCTGGCGGCGCGCCTTTTGTCTTTGGAACAAAGCCGGACGTGGCAGCCCGGAAAATCCTGGCCTGATGCTGTCCCTCGAGTCAGGCGGCAGTTGCACCGGCGTGGTTTACCAGATTGCCCCGCAGGCCATCCGCACCGAGCTCGATGTGCTGTGGCGACGCGAGATGATGAGCTTTTCGTATTGCCCGGTATGGGCTCAGGCTCACACCGCCCAGGGACCGGTCCCTGCGATTGCCTTCAGTCGCAATCCGGGCCATGAGCGCTACGCGCCTGGTCTGGCCCATGACGTGATCGTGCGCCATATCGCGCAGGCTCACGGCCGGCTTGGCCGGTGCTGCGACTATCTCTTCGAGACGGTTGCCCATCTGCAGCAACTCGGCATTCGCGACCGCGCGCTCGAGCGCATCGCCGATGACGTGCGAGCGCTGCAATCCTGCGAGCCGCCCAGGGGCTGACCCGACCTGCGACCCAAGGCCGCCCTGGCCGCTTCAGTCGCCCTGGCCGCCCTGGCCGCCCTGGCCACCGCAGAAACCGTAGCAGCCGCAGACACCCGAGTGACCGCAGCGTGGGAGGCTTGCCTTACCGAACGACCAAGGCTGGCGCACCCGCTGCGGGCTGAACCTGGCCGATCACAGCAGCCTGCTCGAAACCATGCTTGCGGAAAACGGCAAGCACGGCGTCGACAGCCTGCGGCGTGCACGACACCAGCAAGCCCCCGCTGGTCTGGGGATCGGTGAGCAGAGCCTGGTCCTGCGCGGCAAAACCCGCGGGCAGTCGCACATCGTGCCCATAACCCGCCCAGTTGCGACCCGACGCCCCTGTGACAAAACCGTCTGCCGCCATGGCGCGCACACCGGGCAACTGGGGCACGCTCGCCCAGTCGATCAACACTTCAGCCTTTGCGCCCCGGGCAATCTCAAGGCCGTGGCCGGCCAGCCCGAACCCGGTGACATCGGTCAGGGCATGAACGCCGTCAAGTGCAGCCAGCTCGGGCCCCGGCGTATTCAAACGCGTGGTGGTCTCGATCATGCGGGCATATCCCTGCGCATCGAGGGCCCCCTTCTTGAGGGCGGCAGAGAGCACGCCCACGCCGATGGGCTTGCCCAGAATCAGCACATCGCCCGGGCGGGCATCGGCATTGCGTTTGACCCGCTTGGGATGCACCAGCCCCAGTGCCACCAGGCCATAGATGGCCTCGACCGAATCGATGGTGTGGCCTCCGGCGATCGGAATTCCCGCTGCGCGACAAACCGACGCACCGCCTTCCAGCACCTTGCCGATGGTGGCCGTCGACAACACATTGATGGGCATGCCCACGAGTGCCAGGGCGAGAATGGGGCGCCCACCCATGGCATAGACATCACTGATCGCGTTGGTGGCCGCGATACGACCAAAGTCAAAAGGATCGTCGACGATGGGCATGAAGAAATCGGTCGTCGCAATCAGGGCCTGCTCGTCGTTGAGCTGGTACACGGCCGCGTCGTCGGCAGTCTCGATGCCGACCAGCAGTTCGGGGGGCACCGGCAGCGCAGTGGTGCCCTTGAGGATCTCGGAGAGCACGCCTGGCGCGATCTTGCAGCCACATCCACCACCATGAGACAGAGAGGTGAGCGGTGGCTCCACAGGCAGGGATTCAGGACGGTTCATGGCAGGCTCCGCAACGGATGGAGGTTCAGTGCCGGGTCAGTAAAGCCCGCACCTGTGCAAGCAGCGTGGCTTTTTCGTGCTCGGGCGCATAGCGCTCGGCGCGCCTTGACACCTGCTGACGCAATTCGACAAGCATACCGGGAACATCCCGGGCCGAGGTGATCAGGCTGGCCAGAGCCTCGGCATTGCCAACGGGAAAATACCCTTCATAGCGCTCACCGAGCAGGCCGATATTGCCGTCGATGCCGGAGGCCAGCACCGCGGTTGAACTGCGAATGGCTTCGATCACCACATGAGCGCCCCCCTCCATGTGGCTTGGATGCACCAGCAGGCCAGCCCGCTGAATGCGGCGTCGCACCTCGACATGGGGCAGAGCCCCCAACCATCGGTAGTTCGGGCAGTCCTGCATCAGGCGGCGAGCCTGCTGCGCAAGCGACTCATCAAGCGCGCCTCCGATATGGTCAAACACGATGTCGGGGCGATCGGCCAGCCGCCGGGCGGCCGCGAACAAGGTCTCTGGCGCTTTCTCGGCGCGCAAATGTCCCACCATCACCACCCGCAAATGACGCTGTGCCAAAGGCCAGGGCTGGCGAGCGCTGCACGACTGCAGAACCACGGTGACCTTGCTTCGCAGGCGCTCAGGCAGCCGCTGCGCGCCCAGGGTATTGAGCACGATCAGACCATCGGCCAGCTCGAGCGAGCGCTGCGCGGACGCGTCTATCTCAATATCGCGGTAAAGATCGGTTCCGGTCAGCGCAACGATCAGGGGTGAATCCGGGCTCGCGGCTTTCCAGCGCTCGATCGAAGCGGCCGAGCGCCGGGCGTGCAGCGCGATCATGAGGGCGGGCGGACGGGTGTTTGACGCCTGGGATGGTTCGTCGGGCCATTGCCCCACCAGACGGACGGGGTATTCTGTGGCCAGCATCCGGGCCCACCGTCGGGCCGTCTGCCAGTTGCCATTGTTGGCATCAGCGAGGGCAGGCGTCACGATGACGATGCCCGACTCACTCTGCCTGCTGATCCCGTGTCGATCCCGCACCCTGCCCGCTCCAGCCTGTCCGTGGCCCACCGGTCCGCTGCCATGGATTACACCGGAACCGAGGCTGCCAGTGTAGTCGCGCAGCCCGCCACCGCGGCACGACAAGCCCGTCGGCAAGCGCTCAGCGTGTTGATCCAGGATGCGCGGGCCGATACGCTGAATCTCTTCGAGACCATCCGTGCGCAACTCAAGGACCTTCGGGTGCCGCTGCACCCCAACCTCAATCCGCCGTTGTGGGAACTGGGCCATGTGGGCTGGTTTCAGGAACTCTGGACCGTACGCAATCCGTATCAGGCCCTGGGGTTGCGGGCCAGTCTGCGAGCCCCGGATCAGAGCGCCGAATCTTGGATGCAGACCTGCCCGGCGCGGCGGGCCAATGCCGATGCCCTTTACAACTCGGTGCAGGTGATTCACGCCAGCCGCTGGGATCTGCAACTGCCCACGGTGCAGCAGACCCTGGCGGATCTGGCTGCACACCTGGATCACAGCCTCGCGCATCTGGAGCGCACCCCGGACGACGACCACGGACTTTACTTTCATCGTCTGGCCCTCTTTCACGAGGACATGCATCACGAGGCTGGGCTCTACATGGCGCAGGCGCTTGGGTTGAGCATCACCGATCCCCGATGGCAGCCGCAGATCAGACCAGACCGTGCAACCGCCCTCGCCCTGGATCCACAGGACTGGATGCTGGGCGCCGGGGCACCCGGGGGCTTTGCCTTTGACAACGAGTTGATCGGCGAATCCATACCCTTACCCGCCTGCGAGATTGATGCCCAGGTCGTGCGCTGGCATGACTACCTGCCCTTTGTGGAACAGGGCGGCTATCAGCGCGCCGAGTTCTGGGATGAGGCTGGCCTGAGCTGGCTCAAACGCAGCGGCTTGCTGATGCCGCTCGTGCTGCAACGCCAGGGCGGCCACAGCCCGTGGCAGCGATGGCTGTATGGACAGTGGCATCCGCTGGAGGCTGGCGAGCCTGCCGTGCACCTCACCGCCCATGAAGCACGCGCCTGGTGCGCCTGGGCCGGCAGACGCCTGCCCACGGAGGCTGAATGGGAACGGGCCGCCTGCACCCAGGGCGAACGGTTTGCCTGGGGAGAGGTCTGGGAGTGGACCGCCAGCGCACATCGCCCGTTGGCCGGGTTTGAGGCGCACCCCTATCGCGATTACTCGGCTCCCTTCTTTGATGGGCGCCCCGTGCTGCGGGGGGGCTCCTTCATGACGCAACCGCGCATGAAACATCCCCGATATCGCAATTTCTTTGCCCCCGATCGCAACGACGTTGCGGCGGGCTTTCGAAGCTGCGCTCGCTGAGCGCGCCGATTTTCCCTCACCCGCTCGCGAGAAACACCGCGAACCAGGGCCGCTCATCGGTCCAGCACTTCACCTGCGCGTAGCCCGCGGATCGAAGCAGGGCATCAAATCCCTCGAGGGTCCATTTGTAGGAGTTCTCGGTATGGATCCGCTCGCCCGATTCAAAGTGACGAACCTGGCCGGGCCATCGCACCGTCACCGGTCTGCGGGCCTGCAGATGCATCTCGATCCGGGCATGGCGGTGCGCATAGAGCGCCACATGCAACCAGTCGCGCGGATCGAAGTCCGCACCCAGCAGTCGATTCAGATGCAGCAGCAGATTGCGGTTGAAGGCAGCCGTCACGCCCAGAACATCATCGTAGGCAGGCACCAGCACCTCATCGGGCTTGACCAGATCCACGCCAATCAGCAAGGCCCCACCGTGAGAGGCCTCGCGAGCCTGACGGATGAGGCGCAAGGCCTCTTCGGGTGAAAAATTGCCAATACTCGAGCCGGGAAAGAAAAACAGGGATTGCGTTGGCAGCAGGTCGTTCGGGAATCTCAGATCGCTTGAAAAATCCATGCCGATGCCGGTCATGTCGATCTCGGGATGACGACGGGCACAGGCCTTAAGGGCTCCCTGCAAAAAATTCACCGAGATATCAACGGCCATGTACTGCCGGGGTGCCAACACCTCAAACCAGCCTTGCGCCTTGGCGCAATTGCCTGCGCCCAGATCGACCAGGGCGGACAGTTCGGGCATCAATGCATGCACCGCATTCGCGATATCCGTCCGTGCCTGGGCCACGATGGCAGCCTCGATCCGGGTGAGGTAGTACTCCTCGAGTTCGGTGATCGCCTCAAAAAGCCGGGAGCCCAGCGGATCGTAGAGAAATTTCGGCGACAGGCTCGCGATCGGTCGCATCAGGCCGCGCGCGGCCTCACGGGCCAGCACGACATCATCGGGCTGGTGAAGCTGCAGATAACGGGGCGTGGGCATGAAAACCAATCGGCATGATCGGAGGATGCACGGGATCGTGGCACACTCCGGCCGTCTTGGTGCCGATGAACTGGGCCGGCGGGTTGCTTTTCCCGGGTCGCTTTTCATCTCTGATGCATCAAACGCATGCCATGAACCGCCCACGAGAACACGCCCGCATCGGATTGCTGTTCATACACGAC
>Ga0255087_1001021_pt1 | contig 10550 bp, 8 predicted proteins | sample Colum_Miss_RepA__FD_188561 | JGI IMG/M metagenome (GOLD analysis project Ga0255087, IMG submission 188561) | Freshwater microbial communities from Columbia River, Oregon, United States - Colum_Miss_RepA_8d | ecosystem: Environmental > Aquatic > Freshwater > River | place: USA: Oregon | collected...
TGTAGAGATACAGGGGTTTTCTTTCCTACCAGAAAAAATCAATATGATCAGTTTAGACACAGAAACAACAGGGTTATGGTTTAAGCATGGTTGTCAAGTGTTTGCGGTAGGCATCTACGACGGAGAAACAGACTATACAGCAAACGTGTTAGTTGACCCATTAACCAGACAAAGGAAGAGAGACTTCAGACAGGGTACGTTGAAGAACATCAAAGATAAATTCTTTAATGCCGACCTAGTCTGTATGCACAACAGCAATTTCGATTTGAAAGGATTAGTAGACTTAGGAATCATTCATACCAGTGATCCCGGCAGACCTGAGTTCTGGGACAGAATCATGGATACAACCATTCTGTCACATCTTCACCACAACACAGATAAGCGTTCACTAAAAGAACTCTCACGGCAATATCTGGATGTGGATTACACAGAGGAAACAGAGCTAGACGATATTGTTAAAATGTGTAGGAACTATGTTCGTTCAAAGTTCCCACACTGGTGCATTGCTGAGAACACGCCAAGACACAAGACACTAATACCTGCTGGTAAGTCATCCAGTTGGTTCAAAATGGATATGTGGTTACCTGAGTTGCTGTTCGAGACAACACCAAAGCAGGCTCTACATGAGTACTTCAATCGAGATAAAAACAAACCATTCAACATTGATAAACTCAGAACAGTGTTGATTAACTACCTTAAAGCTGACTGTCGATACACCTATGAACTCGCAGAAACAATGATGGCTAATGTTCTGGATGTTCATGGAGACAAGACAGAAGAACTGTTAAACATCAATAACCAGATCAGGCACATCATCTGGAAGATGGAAAATACAGGTATTGTTCTTCACAGTAGAGAATTGAAAGATGCTGTTAACGTCTGTGAAGAGAGTATCAAAGCTTATCACAGCAAGTGTAGTGAGGTAAGTGGGTTAACTGACTTCACACCAAACAACTTGAAAGAACTTCTTTATCGTCAGTGGGAGATTCCATGCCCAAAGAAAACAAAGAAAGGTAATGAAAGCACTGACGCTAAAGTATTGATCGACCTGAAAACAGAATGTGATGAAAATGAATTCGCACAGGGCAGCGAATTCTTAGCGTATCTCATGGCTCTACGTAAGACAACGAAGAAGCTTGAATACATCCAGTCTTACACTAGAGCATCAAAGGCAGCCGACAACAAGACTCTTTACATTTACCCTTCAGTGAATACTGTCGGCACAGACACATTGAGGTTATCTTCAAATGACCCTAACGAACAAAATATCAGTAAGACTCAGAACCCATTTGAAGACAGCTTTGCTGACGTTTCTGCTCTTATGGAGAACAGCCCGCATCTACGATCATTGTTCGGACCTCCAGATGGATTCTGGTGGTTAAGTAATGACTACAGTCAGCTTCAGCTTCGTATCTTTGCGGTGGTGACTAACGAAGAGGAAATGATTGATAAACTAAACAAAGGCTATGATGCTCACGACATTACAGCTAGACGTATCTTCGGTATTCCGGATTCACAACAACCATCCAAGTTACAGCGACGTATCGCAAAGAATGTAAACTTTGGTTTCATCTTCGGAGCGTCACCAAAGAAGATCGAACAGACAGCAGGAGTAGCAGGACTATGGGATACCGTCACTGAGATGTTCCCCAATGCTCATGCGTTCATCGAACAGATTAAACATGAAATTAAGGGCAACGATTATGTTCGTACTTTGGGTGGATATCCTCTGGATGTTCCCTTGCGTTTGAATGAGTGGCGTGGTACAATGGAAAAAGCAGCACATGCAGCAGTCTGCTACATCATTCAAGGCTCAGAAGGCGTCATTGTAAAACGAGCCATGCGTTACTGTGATGATTATCTTTCTCAGTATTATCCTCAGGGCAGAATTGCAATGCAGGTGCATGATGAAATCAACTTTGAACTACCAACGAAATTCCCTAAGAAACATGCAAGAGAGTTGAAGTCTCAGATGGAACGTGCAGCCGAAGAATATGGCGTATACGCTCCTGTGAATAGTGAAGTGATCTTTCGTAATTGGAGCAACGGAAAGGAATTGATTCTGTGAAGCTGTTAAACCATCTAGGTATTCATCACGATGAAGGTGCAGACAATGCTAAGATTGATTGTTTATGGTGCGGTAAGCAGTCATTGAATATTGACTCAGAAGCTCCCAATGCCTTTCAATGTTTCTCGTGTAAAGAATCTGGCAACGCCTACACACTGATTCGAAAGTTCTATGAGGGTCTTCCAAGTCTAGGCAAACAGGATGCAATTGCTCTTACCAATAAAAAGCAAGGAATCAAACCATTAACCTTGAAGAACATGGGAGTCAAAAAGCACAGAAACGACTACTACATTCCGATCTATAATCAAAAAGGAAATCTAGTTGCCCTACACAAATACCACCCGGCTACCAACATCGTTTACAACGGTCCTAAGCCTATTTCTCTTTCAGTAATCGGTCTGCAGACATTATCCTCAAACGATACTGTCTACATTGCTGAAGGTCATTGGGACTATATGATTGCTCGACAAATCATTAGTTTGGATGACTACAATGTTCTCGGTAGTTGCGGCAGTTACTTCCCTACAAACTTCTTACCCTTACTTGATAAGAAAAACGTAGTGGTAATGTTTGACCACGATAACGCAGGTAGAGAAGGTGTTGACTACATTGCTCGCCACTTGAAGTCATCCGGTATTAAAGTTAACAGTTTGGCGTATCTTGACTGGTCCAAAATAACAATTCCCTCTGGAACGATTCCGGATAAGTTTGATATCCGAGATTTGTACAACACGGTGAAACATGCTTGACATTATCAATAATGCTTTGACACAGATTGACTTCGACACGGTTAGCACTGTCAAAGCTAAAGCCTGTCATTCATTCGATGAATTGATTAACGTCTATCGTGAAGACCTAGTAATCACAGATAGCTTTGTTGACTGTCTTGCAATCTGCTGTGCTGTGCATATCGCTGTAAGGCTGGAGAGTGATCCACTGTGGATCTATCTGGTTGGCCCTCCTAGTAGTGGTAAGTCTACAATCTGTGACCTGCTCAGTGCCGACGAACACCACACAAGAGCATTGAGTAAGTTCACAGGATTGGTATCTGGTAGCCGTCAAGGTCAACACCTGATTCCAATGCTTCAGAATCGTTGTGTGATTGTTAAAGACGGAACACTACTTCTGGAGTCAACACCTCAACAGCTTGCGAATGTGTACGGAGAACTGAGAGATATCTTTGACGGTAGTCTTGAAGCCAGATATCGAAACGGTGTATCTGCATCATTCTCCAACATCTCTTTCGGTATGATCATCGGTATTACTGAGCGTATCTACGGTATGAACATGTCTGCCCTCGGTGAACGATTTTTACATTGCAGACTAGAGACAGACAGAGAGAATGAGATCCGTAGAAATAACTCAGCAATCACTTCACTACTCAAAGGAATAAAACTCAATGTTGCTGAAGGCAATGATAACGGAGACGCTCGAAGTTTCCCTAAACAGAGATCAGTCACAGCCGGATTTCTTAACCATCTCCATAGCCGACTTAGTAACGAATCGATCATCTCGCCAAACTATAAGCCTGAAGACGTTGAACTCATACAGAGTCTCGCAGACGTCATCGCTTGTAGTAGAGCTTCAGTCCCACGTCAAAAGAATGAAGATATCGCCTACACAAGCAGACCTGAAGCTTCTACAAGAGTTGCAAAACAACTTACAAGATTGGCTGTTTGCCTTTGTTATGTTTACGGGGTTAATGGCTTCAATGACAAGATCAGAAACAACCTTAGAAAAGTTGCCCTAGATACTTCCTTCAGTAAACAACACGACATGATCAAATGTGTTGCACTCGCTGCAAACGGACTAAATAAGTCTTCAGTGTCAGTAATTACGGATATGAACATTGACACATGCAGCCGACGTATAGAAGATATGATCAGTCTAGGCATCTTCAACAAAGATAAAGAACCAAACAGACAGGGTAGAGGTAGACGGTTACATGTTGTGACATGTCCTGATTGGATCAACAAAAGCTTTAGGATTGCTTATAATGCCACCATTAGCCCGAATGCTTCAAATCAATCCCAAAAGAAACCATTGCAAAATCCCTTCACTAGAAAGAAAGAACAATGAGAAACTGAGAAGACTAACTCTACTCCGAGATGGTTACATGTGTCAGCATTGCTTCGAGCCATACCCCGAATCAAACCTACACTGTGACCATATTATGCCTCTACACAACGGAGGACAAGACGATCTGATCAACACACAAACCCTCTGCATCACATGCCATGATGTAAAGACTTCCAGAGAAGCAAAGAAATAGAAAGCCCCTACAATGCGTTACGTAGTCATTCACGATACTGATCACGATGGTGTTGCTTCTGCATGGTTGTTTGATAAGCACATGCACAGAGAAGATTTCGTAAGCAACGTACCGATTGAATACTTCGGTATCACAGCAGGTAAGACAGACCTACCAGAGTTCTTTCCGGGCGATCATGTCTACATCTTCGATAGAAGTTACCCACTTGAAACGTTATTGAAACTCTCACAGACAGTAGCTGTCGTAATTGTTATTGATCACCACAAAACATTCTTAGACACACTCGCATTCAACTACAATCACAGTGGTTGTATTGTGCGTGACGTCTATACTAATAGCGGTCTAGCTGCTCTGACAATTAGCGTAGACAACTTGGAAATCTTATGCGATATTCGTTACAGTACTTGCGAACTAGTAGCCGACTATCTCGATATCAAGATCAGCATCAGTGCTAACAGAGTGGAAGACTATTGGTTCATTGCTTACATAGGTGACAGAGACATTTGGGAATTCCATCTTCCTATGTCTAAGGAAATCAATGCAGGCATCCATACATTCCCTCTGGAGTTCGAGACTTTCTACAAGATGTTCAACGGCGAGATTATGCCAGAACAATGTGAAGAACGTGGAATGGGTATCCTTGCTTATCAGGAAGAGTTATTCAAATCTCTGACAGCAGTGGCGATTGATAAAAAAGAGGCAGCAGACGGAGAAGATATCGACGTAACAACATTCACTAAGATCGATACGTTTGCTGCTTACGGTGAAGGTGATGATAAGCCTGTTGCTATTGCTCTGGTTCCTATAAGCCTTACACCGTTGATCAGTGACTTAGGTAATTACTTACTCACTGAGTTAGGTTTTGATGTTGCAATCATGTGGCACCCTGTCTATCATCCAAGAGAATCAAACCATTACAGCGTGCGTTCAAAGATCGATACTTGTCACATAAGTAAAGAACTAGGGGGTGGTGGTCATGCGTTAGCAAATGGTTTCCGTTCTGTTCTGTCCCCGGAAGTAATTGCCTCTAACTTTCTTCGAGAACTAACTAAGTGAAAAAGGATATACCCATGCCGCTGTCAATCTGCGACAAAATTGTTCATGAGTTCATCCACAGTGTTGCTAAGCGTATCGACACTAAACCACACAACGAACGCCAACTGAGGCACAACGTTAAGAGATTGAAAGCTGAACTAGATGCCCCTTCAACAACCGATGACCTGCTAATCACATCATGGTTGCGTGTTGGTTCAATTATGCAGCCCACTCACAGCTTCAAGATTCACCTCAATGGTGTACTTGAGACATACGACGAGTCATGCAGGATTGTGATCCACAAGATCAATTCAGCTTTAAAAGAGTACACCTATCCAGAACACAGAGACACAGAGGAACCTAAGATTGTGATCATTGTGTTCCGTGGTGAAGTGGCTATGTCCAATCTGTATCAGGTGACACCAGTGCGGACAGCCAGCGATATCATGAAGATCGCTACACAGTGTATTGACGTCGGCAACATTCGTAACCTGTAAGCCGCGTAACGCTTTCTTCCTCAGTAATAGCGTCAGCGGGGTCATTCCTGTTGACGCTATTTCCTTTTCAAAAAAGCCGGTATGGACTCCCCCACCCTATTACCTGTCCTGCCAGAAAAACTCAAAGATAGCAGGTGTTACACCTACTTCTGAGAAGGGGGTAAGAAATCTACAGCATTTTACCCATTTTAACATCCCATGGGTGTCGTCTGTTTAATTCCATTAGGGTGTAGTCAATTTGATAACATAAAACTAAACGGTTCAGTTTAGTTGTTATCAATCTGACAACAACCACCAGATGGTAGGGTTTACCCTCTCATTCCAATTCACAAACGTTCAGTGTTCTGGCCAACCATTGCAGGGAATCCCTGTCGTTGATGACCATTCCTGTCCTTCTATACTCACGTCGCATAGGATCGATTGTGCGTACCTCAAATTGTCCAGACGATAGAATGCTCATTCAAAATTTGAAGCCCGTATAAACGATCCTGAGCGATTTGAGCATACGATTACATTTGTTCAGTGAAAAACTAAACGGTATAGTTTAGTTCTGCAGAACAACACAACACGGAACAATCTCCCGTGTTTTGCTGGATCTGATTGTCTTTTCTCCCTGTTGCTGGTGTACCAATGAAAAGAGGCATGTCTGATCGTTCAGAGATGCCTGTCAACGTCGTTAGATTGTCTGAGCCATAAACAACACAAGGCATCGTCCGACGTCTGCAGACAATGCCTTGTACGGTTTCTGGTTGTTGTTCCGATTGTCCTGTCAGGAGCATAAACGAAAACAGGGAACGTCAATTGATGTTCCCTGTAAGGTGATGACAATAGCCTGTCATCCGGCATTGATTTAGTTCAGTTCAGTCTATTCCGTAGATTGTGTCCCCGTACTGGTGAAGTAATTCAACAATCCATTGTTCGTCAGTCATGCACAATGTGAACAGCCAATCCCAGTCTTCATCGTTGACTGCAAAGTAATCGCAGAACGACATTAGAAATTCTTTGTACCTTCCCATTGTTCATTCCCTTCTAAATCATCATCACCTAAGGAAATCGTTTCAATGTGTCCGTTCTCAGTCTTCTGGCAATAGCAATTTGCTATCCTCATTCTTTTCAGTTCTCTTATCGGTAATGAGTTTGACCGATACTGTTTTCTTATCGTCAACAGCATAGAACGATCGTCTACAAGCGTAACAGAGTTCTGATTTCGCATCCGCATAATACATTGTGCTCCCTTTATGTTCCCCGCAACAATCGCAGCGAGTGTTATAGTTCAGATCGTAGTCTCCCCGGTAGAATTTGCTATATCGGGGTGTAATCACTTCCGGATGTAATTGAATCACGTTCCCGTAGTCGTCGTACCAACCTTCCCGTCGTAGACTCTTGAAAGATGCATCAACATACTTTGTTGACCAATTTCCTAGTCCATCACTGTGAAGACTACCTCCTGCATGATGGATAATGATTTCCCCGGTCAGCATTGAATAGACGATCAGATTAGCGAACCCTTCATGCTCCAATTCCGGCGGAAGTTTATTACGATCGTCTGCAGACTCTAACCATTCCCCGACAATCATACTATCAACACGGTGTTTATACCCTGAATGTATGACACCATTGTGAGCATAGATATATTTACCCTTTGGCGAGTCAAAGAAATGACACCCCGTTACACCTTGGGCGTCTGTCGTTGCGGCTCGCAGATGAACGCAGTAGCGTGCAAACTTACTTGTCCGGATACAGTTCAGTAATATCTTAAGATCAGTAGTTTGAACACGCATTACCACATTGTTCTGATTGTCAAGCATAATGGCCGAACCACCATCAGAGTTATGCTGCCAGTCTTTCGCAATCTGGTCAACGAAGGTTTTCTTCTTGTCATTCCAGAAAACGTACAATGTACACATAGTGAATTTCCTCTCAATTGTCAGTAAACTAATGAACGGAATGAACGATAAACTAACTAGGCTGAAATCAGTTCAGACTCTGGCACATAACGATAGTTTTCAATCCCCATAACATCGGCAATCGTTGGCGGATTCAATTCCTCGCATCGATCAGCCATGAATTCCCCGGTAATAGCAGCATTCCAGAAATAATCCCCAAAATTATGGTATCGATCATATTCTGGTAATCCGAGAAATTCTGTTCGTCCCTCATGGAATCGACGGAATCCCCGTATTGTTGCTAATGCTGCAACATTAACACATGCCTTAACATGTCCCTTACTCCCCACATGTCCGAAGAGTCTAAACTCTAGTGTACCTTGCGAATGCGAATGAATCACACTATATTTATGATCGTCAAAACCGAGAACATTATGGAAATATTGGGTGGCACTATCATCCTCCCAACGTTCAACCAGACGTTGCCTTAATCCTGAGGATATTAGCTTTTCATCGGCCAAACACTCGGACAATTCATAAATGATGCACTGCCCGAGTAATGATTTAGCCTGGATTTTATGACGACAGTAAGGCAATTGAACGTGTACATGGCATGAACCATTAACAGGACAATCCCAATCAGCACTATCCAATTCATTGAACAGCACATTTAACCGTTCATGCATCTCCCGGATAGTCTGTCCGCCTTTTGTTGTGTACTCCTGCTCAATGCCAGATGTACCGTCGGGATGATTACACCAACCGTCGATTTCTTTCCATTCGTTGTCATGCTTTGGCCACAATCCATAGTCTTCGGACAGAGTGTTAATACACTCTTCGGCATCAGCAAAGTTAGTATATCGGCTGAATACTTCTTCCAGCAATGTGAGAGCATTGTTCCATTGACTAGGCGACATGTCTGCAACGCGGGTAGTCAGGTTCATCAATGTGACACTGTCTTCAGATAAGAGCCAGTAATAAGCTTTTCGAATAAAATGCTGAACATCGTTACTACATGGATCGTTCAGACTGGATACGGTAGGATCGTACCCATCGATAGAATGGCTGAACTCGCGATATATAGCGTTGTTCAACCAATAACTGACCACCTTAATCACAGGCAAATCACTATCAAAATAATGGAACATTTTCCGGAGTGTGTCCTCCGTTGAATGTTCCTGTTCGTCTTCGTCAGAATGCAACAATCCGTCGGCTTTGCTGAATTCCAATTCAACGCCGACGTTAACGAGTTTCATCAGTTCATCATCAGTGTTACCGTTCAGCAATGCCTGAACATTATCCGGCAAGGATGTAACCTCTCGCGGTTTATACTTAGCATAATCAATCACGACAGCGTTCACCGGAATCGGCATAACTGATCCAGCAATTCCAGTGATATGAAAGAAATCACTCCAGTCATGTTTCAGATTGCCATTTTCGTCATAGCATGACGGTGTCAATCCGACACAATCGATTAGCCTGAATCCCTCCAGACCCAATACCCTCTCAGACCTCAATTCATACGGGAAGTCATGTCCTCTCCTGTGCTGTACATTACATACTCTAGCGATATACCCCTCATAATTATTCCGGAAAGTAACGGCCATTGAATCACCGATTCGCATTTCAGGAATACGATTGACACCAGCAGAAAAACTAAGCATTGTATTCACCCTTCTAAACAATCAACTAACAACAAAGAAAGCTATCCGGGAACTCCCCGGATAGCTAATGAGACGAACTAACGAACAACAACCATTCCTACCCCGGTCAGACTATCACACAACATGTCAGCAGCAACATTAGACAGTTTCCAACAAACCTGTTTTCCAGTATTGAGCAGCAGTGTAACACCCCGCACTGATCGTCGAACAGACTCAACTCTTCCCTCGTATTCCTTGATGCCCTTCCCTGAGTCTGACAGGAACGCATCGGCAGTGACGATCTGTTCCACCATGTCCAGATTGCGATTGACGGTAAGTACATCGTCAGACTTACTACGATATTCAGAATTCAGACTCACAACAGCATCAGTCAATTCAGTCTTCACCATGGTCATACACTCCCGTTCGTTTCCTACGTTCAACCGAAGACTCCCGAACCATTCGGAAGCCATTCACACTATCGCAGACTGTCCTCTTTACTTGCAAACAATTCCGAACACATTCTAGAAAAATAGGGAATTCCCTACCATAGACCACCTACTATCAGTAGTGCGGGTATACCCTACCATGGTCTACAATCGCATAAAATGAGCGTAAACGCTCGAAGCTGCTCGGATGACAATCACATCATACCAAGGCATCGGAATCGATTCTGAACGATTTAGCCTAAAATCAAATGTTCAGTAGTGTTCAGAGCATTCATTGGCACAGTGTTTGCATATTGAATCACTACGGGTATTTCCTACCCTACAATGTGATCATAACAGTAACCTACCATAGTGCGGTAGGCCGTACCCTTCAGACTCACACACATCATCCCCAGTAGTACTCACTGACAGTAGTCCTGTCAGGCATTACTCATTCATTCCCTTCAGTAGTCAATTCTGGAGATGACTCGTTTCAATTCAAAAAAACAGGGGTGAACCACCCTACCCTCTCACAATCCATACCATCCATACATCCCCGCTATTCCTCCCTCTCATATCCAGCCCTCAAAATCTACCCACTACGTTACAACCGGCACAGGTTGCCCAACATACAAGGGAGTAGGGGTGTCCCTACCTGTCGCGAGTTTAGGCGTACCTCTCTGTGCCAAAGCTGCATTTTTTGTAGTAATTATTTCTCAAA
>Ga0255087_1001024_pt1 | contig 10525 bp, 11 predicted proteins | sample Colum_Miss_RepA__FD_188561 | JGI IMG/M metagenome (GOLD analysis project Ga0255087, IMG submission 188561) | Freshwater microbial communities from Columbia River, Oregon, United States - Colum_Miss_RepA_8d | ecosystem: Environmental > Aquatic > Freshwater > River | place: USA: Oregon | collected...
GTTCCAACGTCCACCGCTTCGGCAGTGCGCGTTGTCGCTCCAGCTCGGCGGCGATTTCGCGACGCAGCCGGTTCAATTCGCTGACGGGCAGAATCACTTCGCCTTCGAGATGACTCGTCAACACGCCGAACTTGAAGGGCGTGCCGCCGAGTCGGCCGAGCTGTTCGGTCAGGCGTTCGGTGGTGAGCGGCTGCTTCTCGGCGGCAGCGAGCGGCAGGGTTGACTGGGCCTGGGCGACATGGCCGAGTTCGTCGCGGGCAATCAGCGTGAGGGGCACACCGGCATGGCCGTGAGCCTCAAAGCTCACCGGCCGATGAAAGCGCGGTGCGTCGCCAGCGAAGGTGGCGCGAACGCGCTTTTCCAGTTCTGCATCGCTCGTCTTCCACAGCTTGTCGCCGGTGTGGATTCGGGCGAAGTCCACCGCGCCGGGCATGAAGGTCAGGACGGCCTCGCCCGGCTGCATTCCGCGTTCCGCGTTCCGCATTTGAAACACGCGTCCACCTTCCTCGTCGTCGCCGCCGTGGCCGGGATCGAAGACAATGCCGTCACCGGCCTTCAGCGTGCCGTCGAGACGGACATGGACGCGGTCGCCGGCCACGCGCGTGACTTCACCAACGAAGGCACCGCGCTTCTTGCCAAAGCGCGCATGCACGAGGCGCTGATTGTCGATGCCTTCGAACCAGCCGGTGGAGAGTCCGCGGCTGAAGGCCATTTCGAGTTCGTAGCGTTCGGCCTTGTCCTCTGTCTCCCCGCGCGGTTGGCCACCCAGCTTGTCCAGCGCCTGCCGGTAGATGCGCGTGATGCTGGCGACGTATTCGGGAGACTTGAGCCGGCCCTCAATCTTGAGCGAAGCGACGCCGGAGCGGACGAGGTCGGGCAGGACTTCGAGGCCGGCGAGGTCTTGTGGGGAAAGCAGGTAGTTGCGGCCGCCGAGCTCGACCTTGCGTCCGTCGGAGATTAGTTCGTAAGGCATCCGACAGGCCTGCGCGCACTCGCCGCGGTTTGCGCTGCGGCCGCCGAGCGATTCGCTGGTGAGGCACTGGCCGCTGTAGGCCACGCAGAGCGCGCCGTGGACGAAGACTTCCAAGGGAAGTGACGAGTGGACGGACGGTGGTTCGAATGCGTCACTTGTCACCTGCCACTTGTCACCTGCCACGCGCTGCATTTCCTGAATCGCCTCGATCTCCTTGATCGAGCATTCGCGAGCGAGGACGACGAGGTTGCAGCCCAACTCGCGGGCAAAGGCCACCCCCGCCGCGCTGGTGATGGTCATCTGCGTGCTGGCGTGGATGGGGAAGTCCGGCGAGAGGCGGCGGATGAGGCGCGCGATGCCCACGTCCTGCACGATCGCGGCATCCACCCCGGCGGCGATGATGCTGCGCAGGTAGTCCTCGGCGGCGGCGAGTTCGTCGGCGAAGACCAGCGTGTTGAAGGTGACGTAGCCCTTCACGCCGCGCCGGTGCAGGAACTCCATGAGCCGGGGCAGATCCGCTTCGGTGAAATTGTGCGCACGCATCCGGGCGTTGAAGCGGTCGAGACCTAAGTAAATGGCGTCCGCGCCGTTCTCGACGGCGGCCTTGGCGCATTCCCAGTCGCCGGCTGGGGCGAGGAGTTCGGGCAGTTTCGACGTCACGTCGGGGGAACAACGTTCCGCTGGAACGGCGCTGGCGATTGGATGTGCTGAGGACATGGAGTTGGGCCGACCGCGCATAACTTATGGCGGCCCCACCGGAGCGTCGAGCCCTGTTCCCGCTTGCACACCCTCCCCATTGGCGGGGATCCGGGGCTTGTCTCCTCGCGCGGGAGTGCTAGGTTGCGGCCATGCGCCGGTTCTTCACCCCATTGTGCGTGAGACTCTACCTGCTGCTGGCGGTGTGCGTGGCGGTAAATTTCGCATGGCCACATGCCATGCGCTCCGAGTGGAACCGCGAGCGCCTTTACCGGCAGATGCTCGCGGGCACGGACAAAGAACGCATCGCCGCCGCCGAGCAGCTTGTCCGGCATGGAGGTCGGGAGCAATTGCTCAAGGCCCTCCGCTCCGACTCGCTGTCCATCCGCACGGTGGCCATCAGCGCCTTGTTTGACCTTTGGATGAGCAGTGAAGACGAGGAAGCGGAGCACATCTTGCGGGTGGCTGATTCCTCCATCGAGCGCAAGAATGTCAAAGGCGCGCTCAACCACCTCACCCGGCTTACCCGCACCCATCCCTTTTTCGCCGAGGGCTGGAACCGGCGCGCCACGCTGCTCTGGCAGTTGGGAGAGGTGGAAAAGGCCCTGGCCGACTGCCGCAAGGCGGTGCTGCTGAACCCGGACCACTTCGCGGCTTGGCAGGGTCTGGGCATGTGCCACCTCCGGCTGGGCGACTTGCCGGCGGCCGTGAAGGCGTTTCAAAACGCCCTCAAGCTGGTGCCGCATGACCGGGCGACGCTGCGCAATCTCCAGTGGTGCGAGGAAATGATCCGCCGCGAGAAGCCCAAGGGCAAGCCGGCCCCGGTTGACGAGATCGTTTGAGGCAACGAGCCCTTCAGACGGGCTGGGTAGTCTGCCCGCTCGGCACCGCCGCCTTCGCCGCCGCCTCCTGCTTCTCAATGTCCTCCGAGAAGAATCTGGCCACGTCCTTGAACTTCGCCGCGTTGTCGGCATTGAGGTTCATGAGGACTTGATGCGCCTCCAGGCAGTTGCGGGACATTTCCAGCTTGGATGCGCCCGCACAATCGACCGCGGTGAAGCACAGATTGTCCGGCGCGCTGCCCTGCACCACGCGGAAGAGCTGGAGCACGCCGAGGTTGTCGATGAGGTCGGCGACCTTGGCCGAAGGGTTCAGCAGCTCGATGGGACGCTGCTCGGGAGGCAGATTGTCGGCGGACAGCTTCATGCCCAGGCTGGCCAGCACGCCCAAAAAGGTGCTGTCCATGAGGGGGCACGCCGCGAGATCCACGATGAACCGCTGGGCCCCGCGTGCGCAGGCCTCGGCGACGAGCTGCTTGAAGTCCACACTGGTGGCGAAGTTCGCGCGCCCGGAGATCTTCACGCAGACGGTGTCACCGACGCGTGTGGCGAGGAGGGTGGGGGAAGGGGAGGTCATTATAGTATCCGCGGCACCGGAGTGTGGGTGAGGTCAAGCCATCCCTTGAGATAACGAACAAGAGCAGGTGTGGCACCGGTCACGTGGCAACACAACGAAAGTGGCAGATATATGGCCAACGATGCCTCGGGCATGGTCCTGCGTTGGACGAGCACGAAAGCTGGGCCGGTGCTGAAGGCGTAGAGCAACACCACAACTACGACGTAGAGCCACGTCTTCCCAGACTTGCTTGTCGTTTCATCACTCATGCCGCGCCCCGTTTCGGACGATGCAACCGTCTGCCGCAATCAACACCCGTAGCGGCCGGATGGCAAGTGGCCGGCTAGGGTCGGAGCGCGAGGCAGGGTCAGTCCACGTTTCGGGAGTTGCCCACTGCACCTTTCTCATTCGCCATTCACCGTTCCCAAGCCCCTTCATTTCGCTGCCTCTTCCTTGCGCACGATCTGCGTCAACGTCTGTTGCAGCACCAGCGCCTCGTCGAGACCGCTGCCCACCAGCTTCATGTTGCACTGGAGCAGCAGGTCCATCGCGCGGATCAGCTCGGCGAGCGTGTAACGCTTGGCCTGCGGGAGCGCGCGGAAGAGCACGTAAGGGTTCATGGCCAGCGGGTTGATGCGCTTGTCCTCCGGCAGGGCATCGGCAGGGACGCGTTCGAGCTGTGCTTTGAACCGGTTGTAATCTCCATCGGCTTTCAACCAGCCGGCCTTGATCATTTCTTGCAGGAAAATCATCACGCGCACCTTAGAGATGAGGCCGTAGAGCAGACCGATTTCGGATTTTCTCTCCACCTTCAACCGGATTTCCCACAGCTCCTCGTCCAGCGTGCGCAGGAGCTTGGGCAGATCACGATCACCGAGCGCGTCGGCGAGGGCGAAGGCTCGGGCCTGCTTGTTGCGGGTGACGATGGCGTCCACGTCCGCCAGCTCGATGTCCGCGCGCGCGCCGACGTAGGCGGCGAGCTTCTCGACCTCGCTGTGGAGCTGCGCCGCGTGCGGGCCGACGTTGGCGACGAGCTTGGCCAGGGCCTCGGAGGAGATTTCCTTCTTGAGCGCTTTGAGCAGCTTGTAGGCGAGATCCTCGGCATGGTCCGCCCAGTTGCGGTCGTCGAGCGACAAGCCGGCAAAGACCTCAACGGTGCCGAGCTTCTCCAAGGTTTTGTAGAAGGTCTTGCGCTTGTCCACCTTGCCGGCGCTGACGAGCAGCCGCACGCCGTCCCAGCGAAAGGCCTTCAGTTCGGCGGCGAGCTCTGCCAATGCCTCGGTCACGGCGCTGGAACCGGACGTGCGGTCATCTCCGAGGAAGCTGCAATCCTTGAACCACACGACCTTGCCCCCGCCGAAAAAAGGCAGCGTTTGCAGCGCCTCGCGGAGTTTGCCCAGCGCCTTGAGCGCCTCGCCGGCATTGCCCACGGCGGCATCCACCAGCTCGTGATCCATGCCGCCAACCTCGCCGCACCACTTGTCGTAGAGCTGCCGCGCGCGCTGCTTCACCGCGAAGTCCTCCTCGCCCCAGATCAGGGCGACGGGAGCGGACGTGGCGGGTTGAGCGGGCGGGGGCATTGCGGAATGAAGAAGTGATTAGGGATTAGTCGGCGCGGTGAGTTCGGACGAGCACTGATGGCCAATCACTAATTGCTTTCCTCCCTCACGCCTCCTGCTCGCCGCTGCCCTCATTCAGCTTGTCGAGATACTCGGTCATGTCCTCGACCTGCTCGAACAGCCGCTTGGCAACAAAGACGGGCCGCTTGTGCGCGGCGGCCAGGGCGAGGCAATCGCTGGGCCGGGCGTCCACTTCCACCAGCTTTCGACCCAGCTCGTTCTCCTGCTTGAGGATGAGCCGGGCGAAGTAAGTGGCTTCCTTGAGCTCGGTGATGATGACGCGCTCGACGGTGATGCCGAAGCCCTTGAAGACATTGACCATGAGGTCGTGCGTGAGCGGGCGCTGCTTGGGCTGGTCGCGCAGGAACATGCCGATGACCGCGCCGAGGTTGTGCTCCACCTGGATGACGAAGACCTTCTCGTCGTTGCCAACGAAAATGGCGCACCCGCTGTTCGACGGGAGCATCCCGCGAATCTGCACCGGCACCACTTCATTCTTCATGTCGAAACCTTAGGCGGTCCGGGGGGTGCGTGACAAGCGACAGCTTGGCGGGCCGGCCAATCCGGGGCAGCATCACCGGCGTGCTGCTGAAGCCCGGCTGCCTGGATGAATCGCTTTGAAGAACAACTCGCCCGCCACGACCTGACCCTGCGCCGGGCCCGGTTGCACACGCTGCAAATCAACGTGGGCCGGCAGTGCAACCAGACCTGCCGCCATTGTCATGTGGACGCGGCACCCTGGCGCACCGAGATGATGGCGGCGGACACCGCCGGACGCGTGGGAGAATGGATTCGCATCCACCGCCCGCTCGTTGTGGACATCACAGGCGGGGCCCCGGAGTTGAGCGCCCATTTCCGCTACCTGGTGGAGCTGGCGCGCGATTGTGGGTGTCAGGTGATTGATCGCAACAACCTGACCATCATCGAGACCGAGGCGTTTGGCTGGCTGCCCGAATACCTGGCGCAGCACGAGGTGGAGGTGATTGCCTCGCTGCCGTGCTACCTGGGTGAAAACGTAGATGCCCAGCGTGGTGAAGGGGTCTTCGCCAAGAGCATCCGTGCCTTGCGCAAGCTCAACGCCGTCGGCTACGGCACGCGCCTCCCGCTCAGCCTGGTCTTCAACCCGCAAGGTCCCCGTCTGCCCCCGCCCCAGGCCGAACTGGAGGCGGACTACAAGCAGGAGCTGCGGCAAAGTCACGGCATCGAGTTCACGCGGCTGTTCACCATCACCAACCAGCCCATCGCGCGGTTCGCTGCGGATTTGCGGCAGCAAGGCCAGTGGGATGCGTATCTCGAACTGCTGGCGAACAGCTTCAACCCGGCCACGGTCTCGGGGCTCATGTGCCGCACCACGCTCAGCGTCGGCTGGCGGGGCGAGCTTTACGACTGCGACTTCAACCAGATGCTGGGACTGCAAATGCAGAACCATCGCCCGCTCTTCCTGTGGGATGTGACTCCGGGGCGGTTGGAGTCCAACGCGATCCAGACGGGCATTCATTGTCTCGCCTGCACGGCGGGTGGCGGCAGCAGTTGCACCGGGGCGCTGCAATGAACTTCACCGGGCTTTGCCCTTCCCCACCCGGCGCGCGCGTGGTTCAGTTCGCCGCGTGACCGGAACGCTGATCAACACCACGACCATTCTGGTGGGCGGGCTCGCGGGGCTGACCGTCGCCGCCCAGCTCTCCACGCCCACCCAGATGCGCATCCGGCTGGTGCTGACGGCCTTCACCCTTTACGCCGGGATGAGCATGATCTGGCAGGGCACTGGTGGAAGCTTCGGCAGCGTGCTCAAGCAGCTCGGCATCGCGCTGCTCGCGCTGGTGCTGGGCAACGCGCTGGGCATGGCGCTGCGGTTGCAGGATGGATTGAACAAACTCGGGCATTACGCGCAGGAGCGCATCGCCAAGGCCGGTCCGGAAAGCGACCACCGCTTCAGCGAAGGATTCGTCACCTGCACGCTGCTGTTTTGTGTCGGTCCGATGGCCATCCTTGGCGCGCTGGAGGACGGCACGCGCGGCGACATCAAGATTCTGGCCATCAAGTCCACGCTCGATGGCCTTGCAGCGATGGGCTTCGCCGCCACGTTTGGCCGCGGTGTGCTGTTGTCCGCCCTGCCGGTGCTCGCGTATCAGGGCACTATTACGCTGCTGGCTGGCGGTCTGGCCAACCACCTCCAAGATCCCGCCCTGCTGAACTCGATTCGCGTGGTCGGGGGATTCATCGTGCTGACCATCACGGTGGTCATTCTCGACCTGCGGAAAGTCCCGCTGGCGAACTACCTGCCGAGTCTCGTCGTCGCACCGCTGCTGACGCACTGGTGGAAGTAGTCAGTGGCGCAGCGAAGAAACACGGGCGCAAACTTCACGCGGCAGGAGCAGCCGGCCCAGCCAGTTGAACGGATGAACTTCGCGCACGGCCTCTTCCCCGCGCACCAGCAGACGCCCTTCGCACGCCCAGTCGAAGATCGCACCTTCGAGGTTGAAGACTTCCCGGTGTCCGGCGCGAACAAGCCGCTTTGCCATGATGGAGGAGCGAAAGCCTACCGCGCAGTAGCAGACGATGGGCTGCGTCGCCGGCACGTTCGCCAGCACAGCTTCCGCATCGTCACCGAAGTCCACCCGCTGCGCTCCCGCCAGATGGCTCACGGCGAATTCCTCCGGCTGGCGCACATCCAGCAGCATCGGCTGCGGGAGCGAGTTGTCCGCGAGCCACGCGGCCAGTTGTGCAGTCGGGAGCTGCCTGATCGACGGGAAAACCACGCGCATGAACACGCGGGCGAGAGCACGGAGACAGCGGTGCATGGACGGGAGAATGAAGGTTTCCGGGCCGACCGGAAAGCTCCTTGCTGGCGCTCCCGCCGGGATTAACCTGCCGTCATGCTCATCACCGGCATCCTCAACCCCGCCCTCGTCTCGCTGCTCGCGCGCGTGCGGCACACGAACACGCTCGTCATCGCCGACCGCGGCTTTCCGCTCTGGCCGGGCATCGAGACGGTGGACATCTCGCTCGTGGACAACGTGCCGACCGTGCTGCAAGTGCTCGCTGCCGTGCGGCAGAACTTCGTCATTGGGCAGGCCTACATGGCGCAGGAGTTCGTAAAGGAGAACTCGCGCAAGACGAAGAATGAGTTTCTCCGCGCGCTTCAGGGTTGCGCCGTGGACTTCGAGCCGCACGAGCAGCTCCGCCAGCGCGTGCCCAAGGCCATCGGCCTCATCCGCACCGGCGACACGATTCAATATGCGAACATGGTGCTGGTGTCGGGGAGGTGAGCGTGTGCCGGCGGTTTGCAACCGCCGTCCGTGGGCAACGGCGTGACGCAGCGGCCCCGAGCTGTCCACGCGCAACACGGCGATTTCAAACCGCCGGCACGGGTTCAACCGCCCGCCATCGCGCCGACGACGAGGAACGGCTCAGTGCCATTGACCACCGCTTCGGGCAACGGCGTGTCCGCCGGGTCGAGGGACAGGTCTTCCTTGCAGGCAAAGAAGCGGATGAACGGGCGGCGCTTCAGTGTGCCGTGGTCGCGGATGGTGCCGCGCAGGACGGGGAAGCGTGCTTCCAGCGTGTCCAGCAGGGCGGCGACGGTAACTGGCGCGGGGACTTCGAGCTGCACTTCCCCTTCCACGCGCGCGAGGTTGCGGAGGTGGAAGGGCAGGACGACGCGAATCATCGACTTCCTCACTTCAGCGTCTGCACCTCGACCGACAGCACGCCGGGCAGATGGTCGGCGATGGCGGTCCACGTGTCGCCGCCATCCGGCGAGCAATACACCTGCCCACCCGTCGTGCCGAAATAGATGCCGCATTCGTCGAGCGAGTCCGTGGCCATCGCGTCACGCAGGACGTTAACGTAGCAATCCTTCTGCGGCAGACCCTTCGTGAGCGGCTCCCACTCGTTGCCGCCGGTCTTGCTGCGATAGACGCGTAGCTTGCCGTCGGGCGGGTAGTGCAGCGAGTCGCTCGTGATGGGCACCACGTAAATCGTCTCCGGCTCGTGCGCGTGGACATCAATCGGAAAGCCGAAGTCGCTCGGCAAATTCCCGCTGACCTGGGTCCACTGGTCCCCGGCGTTGTCGGTGCGCAGGACGTTCCAGTGCTTCTGCATGAACAGCACGTCCGGCCGCGATGGATGGTGCGCGATGCGGTGCACGCAATGGCCCACCTCCGCGTCCGGGTCAGGCAGCTCGTATTGTGACTTGAGCCCGCGATTGATGGGCTTCCACGTCTTGCCGCCGTCATCGGTGCGGAACGCGCCCGCCGCCGAGATGGCGATGTAGATGCGGTTCGGGTTCGTCGGGTCGAGCAGGATGGTGTGCAAGCCCATGCCGCCCGCGCCGGGTTGCCAGAGGTGGCCTTTCGCCGCGCGCAGGCCGGGCAGTTCCTTCCACGTCTTGCCGCCGTCGGTGGTCTTGAAAATCGCCGCGTCCTCCGCGCCCGCGTAGGCCGTGTCCGGGTCGGTGTGCGACGGCTCGATGTGCCAGATGCGCTTGAAGGCCCACGGCTTTTGCGTGCCGTCGTAAAACAGGTGGGTGCCCGTCTCGCCCTCGTAGAGGAACTGATTGCTCACGCCCTTGGGCATGCCGTCCGGCCCCATCAAGTCCTCCGGCTTGGTTCCCGGCGGGTTCCACGTCTTGCCGCCGTCGTCGGAGCGCTGGATGATTTGCCCGAACCAGCCGCTGGTCTGCGACGCGTAGATGCGGTTGGGGTCCAGCGGCGAGGCTTTGAGGTGATACATCTCCCAGCCGCCGAACAGCGGGCCGTTGACGGTCCAGTTCTTGCGCGTGCCATCCGCCGTGAGGATGAACGCGCCCTTCTTCGTGCCGACGAGGACTCGGATGGTGCTCATGAGGTGAGGGGCTGGTTGAAGAATCCGAGTTCAGTTCGCCGAAGTCGCCTTGGTGGCCGGCGCGGCGGTTGCTGGCTTGGTGATGACATCCTTCAAGTTCTTAAAACCCTGCTCGAACTGGTCGCCGCACATCTTCTCGCAATCCACGAAGAGGCCGAAGGCCTTCGCGGCGAAACCGTTCTTGCTGTCCATCTGCCACGTCACCAGCGTGCCGCCGGCCTCGGGCTTGAGCGTCAAGACCACGTCGCTGTCGCCCTCCATCGGCTTGAGAAACGCGAGCTTGATGCGGACCGTGTCGGGCGACTTGCTCTCGGTGATGGTCATGGTGCCCACGCCCACGTCGTTGTTGCCGCTCCACGAGAACTTCGCACCCGGCCCCTCGACCGGCCCCTCAAAAGCCACCTTGCAGTTTGGGTCAATCTTCGCCCACGGCGACCACTCCTGCCATTTCTTGAGGTCGTTGATGTGAGGAAAAACCGCGTCCGGTGCCGCGGGAATGTTCGCCGAGCGCACCACGTGAAAGTCCGTCGGCCGCGTGGCGACCACGATGACGAACACGACAATGACGAGCGCGAGGCCGAGCAGGAATTTCTTGAGCATGGCAGGAGCGGGGTTGGGTCGTTGAGCGGAGGTTCTCCCCGAGTGCAGCGGGCAGGTCAAGGCGAGGTTTGTGACGAGTTCGCTAAACTCGTTGCCGACGATTTGCGAAGGTTGCCCGCCTCGAACGGCGGTTGCAAACCGTCGGCACGGGCGCTCACCCCGCCAGCGCGGCCAGCAGCGCCCGCAACTCCTCCTCCACCTGCGCCGTGTCGGCGAGGGTTTGCGCGATTTCGTCGCGGAGCAGCGCGCGGTAGCGCTTGCGCAAGCGGTGGACGGCCACGCGCACCGCGCTTTCCTCCATGCCCAGCCGCGCGCCCGCCTCGGCGAAGGGAATCGCCGCCGCGCTGGTCGTCAGAAATCCCTTCGTGTGCTCAAACAACTCCGCCCTGCCCTCCAC
>Ga0255087_1001030_pt1 | contig 10492 bp, 1 predicted proteins | sample Colum_Miss_RepA__FD_188561 | JGI IMG/M metagenome (GOLD analysis project Ga0255087, IMG submission 188561) | Freshwater microbial communities from Columbia River, Oregon, United States - Colum_Miss_RepA_8d | ecosystem: Environmental > Aquatic > Freshwater > River | place: USA: Oregon | collected...
AATCACCGCCCACCACGAAGCCGCCACCCGTCGTGCGCAGGAGGCTGCGCACGCTGCCATTGGCACCCGTGCCCACGCGGTCGCGGAAGGTGGTGTCCATCGCGCCGGTGGTGTTGAGTCGTGCCAGCCGGTTAACCGGGCGCGCCGCGTTGCCGGCCTGACCGAGCGGATTGACCGTCGTAGAGGCTACATCCGCCGCCGTCCGCGCATAGCTGAACGTGAATGGCGCGACCACCGTCACCGCCGTCACCGTGTAGGTGCCGTCAAAGGTCGCATCCACGCCGCTGACCGTCACCACGTCATTGACCGCCAGACCATGCGCAGTCGCCGTAGTCAGCGTCGCCACGTCACCAGCCAGCGACTTGTTGGTCACTGCTGCTGCGAAGGACGGGCCGGTGAAGTCGCCGCCCACGAGGTAGGCGCTGGAGCCGTCCGCCGGGCCGTCGGTGATGATCGTCCGCACGAGCCCGTTCGCGCCACCGAGCGGGTTGAACGAGGTGTCGAGGCTGCCGTCTGCGTTCAAGCGCGCGACGCGGTTGACCGGCGTGCCGTTGAAAGTGGTGAAATCGCCGACGACGACGATCTTGTTGTCCGACTGAACCAGCACCGCCCGCACCTGGGCGTTGGCCCCGGCCAGCAGATTGAGGAAGGCGGTGTCCAGGCCGCCGTCAGCGTTAAGTCGGATCACGTTCTGCCGTCCGGCCACGGTGAAGTTGCCAACCACAAGCACGCTGCCATCCGCCTGCACGGCCACCCCGTAAACCTCGCCATTGATCACCGGAGGAACAAACGACGTGTCCAACACGCCGGTGGACAGGAGGCGGGCCACGCTGGTCCGCGCCGTCGAGTTCACGGTGTTGAACGCGCCACCGATGACAATCTTGCCAACATTCGTGGTCAGGAGCGGATTCTGGTTTCGGTCAATGCTCACCGTGTTCACGTTGGTGTCCGCGCCTGCCAAACCACTGAGGAAGGCGGTATCCAGCGTGCCGTCCGCATTGAGGCGAGCAAGCCGGTTGCGGCTCGCGCCGTTGAACGTGGTGAACTGGCCGACCACGACCACCTTCGCATCGTCCTGCACAGCGGAACCCAGGACGAAATTATTGACACCCGCGCCCACCGAATAGGCCACGTCCTGACTACCGCCGACCACATCGTTGTCGAGGATCGTGACCTTCGCTTGACTGGTGGAACCGCCGCCGCCCGCGCCCACAAGGTTCGCGATGACATCTGAAGCGGTTTCCAACGTGAGGTTCAGATTGAAGCGACTCGTCGGGTCAATCACCACATCGTCCAGAATCCGCACGCTGAAGGTCTTGTCCGTGGTGTCCCCCGTGGCCCAGACCACGGCGGGCCTCACGGTGACGGTGCCGCCCAAGGCACCCAGAGTGACCACGGTTCCGGCGCTGGCGATCTGGAACGTATTGGCCGTGACGTTGGTGACGAGGTAGCTCGCGATGGTCAGGGTAACGCCGCCCAGCGAACCGCCGCCCGGGGTCTCAAACACCACCGGGTTGCCCTCGCGCAGGCCGTGATTGTTGAGCGTGATGGTGTTGCCGCTGACACTGCTCAGGTTCTGTGCCGCCGCAGGAATGGTGGTGTAGTCACTGCCGGCGGAGGCCGTGTCATCGCTGGTAGAGTAATATAGCGTGATGTCACCCACCGTGCCGCGCAATCGGCGCAGAGTGATTGTGATGCTGCCGTTGGTCTCGCCCACCTGATAGGGCAGGCCCGCAAAGCCCACCTCGTTGTCGTCGTCCACGATGCGGACGGACGCCGTGCTGAGACCGAGCACCGCGCCGCCGGTCGGATTCGCTAGGTTGACCGTAAAAAACTCATCGGACTCCACCAAGCCGTCGTTGGCGATGTTCACGGTGAAGGTCTTGTCCAAGATGTCGCCCGAGGCCCACGAGATGGACTGGCTGTTGGCCGTGTAGTCGGCCCCGGCCACTGCCGAGGATGAACCGGGCGCGAGATCCTGAGTGGATGCCGTCACCGACACCACCCCCGAGGGGCCGCCGACGCGCTGCAGGGTGAGCGAAACACTGCCGGCGTTCTCGTTGACGGTGGCAGTCGGCGAGGCGAACTGAAGCTGACTGTCATCGTCCAGCACCGTGATATGGGCGATCGACTGCGAACCAAGCACCGCGTTGCCCGCCTGCACCGCGAGTGACAGTCGGATCGTCTCCGGCCCCTCCACCACCGAGTCGTTCGCGATGGCCACCGAGAAGCTCCGTGTGGTGGTATCGCCGTCCAGCCATGTGAAGCTGGTATTGACCGCCGTGTAATCGGACGCAGCGGTGCCCACCGCCACACTGGCACGGCCAGCCGGGCTCAGCGGGGCGGACGCGACCGTCGCGGCGTTGTTCGTAAAATACGTGAACGTGTTGGCCGTCAGGTTGGTGATAGTGAAGGTGCCGTTGAACTCCGCACCGACGCCCTGCACTACCACCACGTCATTCGAAGCAAACCCGTGCGCGCCGGCGGTTATAAGCGTGGCCGTGCCGGCGTTCATCACCTTGTTGGTCACCGTCAGGGTCGCTGGCGCGCGCACCTGGGCGACCGTCTGCGCCTGAATGGTGATGGAGCCGGAGTTGCCGCTGGTGCGCGTGACGGTGATGGGCACCGTGCCCACGTTCTCATTCACCGTATAGACGGCGGCGGAAAAGTTCACCGTGCCGCCGCTGAAGTCGTTCTCCACAATGGTCAGCGTGGCAGAGCTGGGCAGCAGCGCGGTGTTGAAGATTGCGCCCTGCGGATTGGAGAGCTGCACCAGCACGGTTTCGTTCCCCTCGTCCGGCACCACATCGTCCGTCACGGTGATCGTGAAGGTCTTCTGCACGTCGCCCGCCACGAAGTTAAGCGTGCCGCTGGTGGGCGTGTAATCCGTGCCGGCGGTCGCCTTGCCCGCACCGGTTTCCGCCACGGTGGCGTAGTTCACCGAGGAAGCCCCCGAGGTGGAGCCGAGGCGCGAGACACTCAACGTAGCCGTGAGCGTGCCCTCGTTCACGCTGAAGCTGTCGAAGTCGAAGCCCAGCACGGAATCGTTGTCGAGCACCGTCAGGGTCGCGGTTGTCGGCCGTCCCGCGTCGCCCAGCGCGGCTCCGCCGGTGGCGGTTGACAACGCCAGCGCGACATCGTGGTTCCCGTTGAGCGTCGCCTCGGCGGTGATTTGCACGGTGAAGGTCACCTCGTTGGTGCCCGGGTAGAACGTGAGCGTGTTGCCGACAGAGGACGTGTAATGCACGCCGGGCACGGCCGGGCTGGTGCCCGAGGTGCTGAGGTAAAAGCCCGTGCCGGTGCCAGCACCGCCGAAGTCAATTGCCGCCCCGCCCGGCGTGGAGGCAACCTGGAAATTGTTGAGGGTCTGGTTAACCACGTAGTAGGTCCGATCAACCACCAGTCCTGTCGGCAGGGTTGAGGAGCCGTCCTTGGAGAGCCGGAAGGCTGTGCCATTGGCCAAGCCGTGACCATTGGTCGTGACAAGATTGGCGTTGGCGGAGTCGTCGAAGGTGATGGTGCGCTCGACAGTCGCCCAGTTCACGGTAACCGTGCCCTGCAAACCGGCGGTGCGCTTGACGCGAATCGTCTTCAAAGTCGCGTCCTCGTCAACCGTGTAGGTGGCCGACTCGAACTCGAATTTGCCGTTGAGATTCTGTCCGGCAGTGATGTCACCGCCGAGCAACTGCGCCACCCGGTTGCGAGTCTGGCCGTCGAATGTCGTGAACTCGCCACCGATCTCAATGCGCGGCTTGGTGGCGCGCACCACATGTGTGCCCACACCTGCCGTCGTGAGGTTCAGAGCCCCGCCACCGACGGAAGCCTCAACTTGAAAAGAGACGTTCGCCACCACGCCAACCGCGTAGTAAACTGTGCCGGCCACCAATGGTGCAGGCAGAGTGCCAGCGCCCCCAGTGTCTCCGCTGGAAAAGAGAATTGCATCCCCGTTCGCAAGACCGTGGTTTGCCAAGTTGATCGTGCCAGGATTGGCCACCGTCACGTTTCCCGGCACAAAAATGCTGCGGATAACCTGTCCTGCCACTGACAACACACGTGCACTGGCCCCCGTGCCGAAGTTGATCTCCGTGTCCGTGGCCCCGGCGGAGGTGATCCGAGCGAGATAGTTGCGCGTCAGCCCATTGACCGAGGTGAATTCACCAGCGAGCAAAATCTTGCCATCTGTCTGCACGGAGAGCGAACGGACCTGGCCATTCAGGTTCAAGGTTGCCGAAGGCAGGGGCGAACCAGAAATCGCCCCGGTGGTGGGGTTGAACCGTTGGAGGTATTTATGGTTCGCACTGCCACCCACGGACGTGTAGTTGCCGCCGACGAGCAGGCTGCCGTCGGCCTCCACGGCGAGCGCGTTCAACTGCACGGTGCCATCACCTGTCGGAGCGGCGGCCGTGCCAAGGAACGGCGAGAAGAAGGCCGTGTCCAAGGTGCCGTCGCTGAGCAGTTTGGCGAGATAGCGGCGGGGAGTGGTGGCGCTGGCGATGTTGCTGAAATCGCCGGCCACAAACACCTCGCCCGCCGCGCTGATGGCCACCGCACGGACCGCAGCATTCGCGCCGGTGCCTGGGGTGAACGAGCTGTCCACCGTGCCATCCGTATTGAGACGACAGACGCGCTGGCGACTCACGCCGTTGACCTGCGTGAAGTCACCAACGATGACCACCTTGCCCCGGTTCGCGACCACGGGATCAGTGGAGGGATGGATCGCTATGCCCAGCACCGTGCCATTCGCACCCGCGCCCGGGTTGAACGCACTGTCAAAGGTGCCATCGGTGTTCAGGCGCAGGATGCGGTTGATAGTGTTGGTGTTGAAGGTGGTGAACGCGCCGCCGGCGATGATTTTTGAATCATCCTGGATGGCGACGGCATACACGGTGTTGTTGGCCCCCGAGCCGATGGCAAAGGATGTGTCCACCGCACCCAAAGGGGTCAGGCGGGCGACGCGACTACGGCTGACCCCGTTGTAAGTGGAAAAGTCACCACCGATGACCACGGTGTTGGCAAATGAACCAGAACTGGACCGGTCGATCGCCACGGCCTGCACCGGATTATCGGCTCCGGCGGCAACGGCAAAAGTAGTGTCCACCGACCCCGCCGGCACGCCGCCAGGAGGGTCGTCATCCGTGATCAGCAGGATGGCCTGTCCGTAAACTGTGCCACCAGACAAGAAGGAACCGCCCGCCGCCGCGTTGGTTGCACCACCGGTGGGCATGTCGGTTTGCAAGACGATGCGGTGGGGGTTCGTAGCATCCGCTGCATTGTCATTGAGCAACGGAATAACGAAGATCTTGTTGGTTTCACCCGCCGCAAAGAAAAGCGTGTTGGTGGTTCCCGTGTAGTCAGTGCCTTGAACGGCGGTCGTCGGCGTCAGATTCGCCGGAGCCAAAGGAGTTTCGGACGATGCGAGTGTGCGAACCCGGATGGAGACAGCCCCGAAGCTGCCATCAACACGGCTGACTGAGATGGATGCAACAGATTGATTCTCACTCGTAGTGTATGTGGCGGAACTGAAACCGAGGTAGCCCGGCGGGAAATCGTCGTCCACCACGGTCAATGTGGCGGTGTCAATGAAGCCCATCGCAGGGTCAATCGCGTAGGTCTGATTGATCAGCCCCGCACCCAGCACTGCCGAGGCGGTCGGGTTTGAGATGTTCCAGCCGAATCGGGGGAGCGTCAGACCGCGGGTGAGCTGTCCGCCATGCAATGTCGGCTGAGGATTGGACATGAAGAAGAGGGCGTCCTCATTACCCTCCACCAGCGTGTCAATTTGCGCTCCAGTGATGGACATCACGAGCGTGCCGTTATCGCCCGTGGCCCCATCCGTGATGCTGGCGTGTCCGCCGTCGCTGTAGCCCCAAGTCAACACGTTGCCGCCGGGGGTAGATTTGCTGAAATCCGTGCCGAGCGTGGCGCTCTGGCTGGTAATCGTGAAATCAGCCTGATGCCCGCCAAGGCTGCCGTTGAGACGGTTCACTGCCATGAGCAGGCTGCCGGCATATTCGTCTATGAAATAGGTGGTCCGGTTGAAGGCCATCTGTCCCGGACCGGTCACAGAACCGCCTTTCAAGCGTGCGAGGTTGTTGCGGGGATTGGTGCCGTAAATAGAGTTGGCGGCTCCTTCATCGTCACCGCCCACGGTGTCAAATTTTCCACCCACGATGACATTCCCATCGGCCTGGGCAGCAATGGCCGTGACGAAGCTGGATTGTGCACCAACCCGCCGGACCGCATGAGAGGTGGCGTCCGGATCACCTTGGTTAAGCATGTTGATTTTCTGGTAGCCACCGACTGCCGTGGACGGCGTGGTGGAAACGTGAAAGTGGTTCGCGTCCTGCACATCCACGTAATAGATCGTGCCGCCGAGCAAGCCGCTGGGCAGACGCTGCCGTCCGGGAGTGGAATCAGCCAGGAAGACGATGGCGTCATCGTCCGCCAGTCCGTGACCGGTCACCCGGATTTCAGTGGGCGTGGCTTTGAGTCCAGCGAGGAGATTCAGCGTGGCACCAGCCCCCCCTGCGGGGGCGACCGTGGTGGCCGCCGGGCTTGATGGTAAGGTCGAGTAGCTGCCGGCAGTGTTCAAGTTCACGGCCGTGACCCGCCCCGACGAATAGTTCACGTTCAACGTGCAGCCCAGGCCCGCGCCGCCAGTAGTCGAAGCGGGATTGGCGGGCGTCGCTCCAACCGTGTAGCTGCCGCCATTGGCCACCGTAACACTGGTGACGCCACCAGCTGTCCAAGTTAGGTTTAGCGTGCAGCCAGCACCGCCCGCCGGAGCAACCGTGGTGGCCACAGCATTCGCAGGCTGCACGGTGTAGGAACCGGGGTTGACGACCGTGACGGCGGTCACCGCTCCCATGCTCACCCCTGTTACCTGCAAGGTGGCTTGCTGGGCAAACGTGCCCCCTGACACAGTCAGAACGTCGCCCAGCGAATAACCCGCACCGCCCGCCGCCACTAAGCCGCTGGTCACATAGTCTCCCGCCACCGCAACGGTAAAGGTCGCCGCTGTGGTGAACGTGCCGTCCGACACCGTCAAGGTGTTGCCAGCTACATATCCGCTGCCCCGGTTCGCCGTGGTGGCCGTGGTCGCAAACGCATCCACTGCCGTCACATCGAACGTCGCAGCCGAGAAGAAAGTGCCTCCGCTGACGGTAAGCACATCACTAACACTATACCCTGTTCCCCCTGCGGCAATCGCCCCCCCCGTAACGTTGGTGTTCATGACACCATTCCGGCCAAAGGTTCCCGCCACGGTCGGCAAGGACCAAAAACCAGCCGTCTGGTTGTAGGCACGATCCATCCACGAAGTGTCCAGCGAACCATCGGACGTGCCATCCGCCAACAGACGCGCGATGTGCCGACGATGCGTGGTGTTGAACCGGGTGAATACACCGCCGATCAACACACCGTTCGTGGCCCCGACCGGGATGCTCCGAATCGCATAAACCGTGTCATCGGTGCCAACACCGGGATTGAACGCGGTATCCTGCGCCCCAGCCGTGGTGAGGCGCGTCACGCCGCGCCGGGTGACACCCTGCGCCAGGGTAAACGCACCGCCGACCAAAATACGCTGGCTAGGGTCCACCGTGACGGCGAACACCGTGTTATTGAAGCCCGCTCCGGGGTCAAACGTGAAGTCCAACGAGCCATCCGTGTTCAACCGTGCAATGCGGGCGCGAGCCACTCCGTTGTAACTGGTGAAGTCGCCGCCGATTACTATCCGCCCATCGGCCTGAAGCACCATCGCGTAGATCGTCCCATCCGCGCCCGTGCCGGGGGCAAACGAGGTGTCCACCGAGCCGTCCGCAGCCAGCCGAACAATGCGGTTGCGCGCCGTGCCGTTGAAGAGCGTAAATTCGCCCGCGACCAGCGTCCGCCCGCTCGTGTCGATCGCTACCGCGCGCGCGGGACCGTTGGCTCCGGAGCCTGGATTGAAAGTGGAGTCCACCACGCCCGTGTCCAGCAACCGCGCCACGCTGTTGAGGCTGGTGCCGTTGAAGGAGCTGAACCCGCCGCCGATGAAGATCTTCGTGTTGTGGGTTCCATTGGTGTAAATCGCGATGGATGCAATGTAGGCGTTCGCCCCCGAACCGGGATCAAAGGACGTATCGTTGGCACCGGTGGTGGTAACGCGCGCGATGCGGTTGCGCGGCGTAGAGCTGAAGGCGGTGAAGTCACCACCGATGACCGAGCGGCCGGAGGCGTCCAGCACCGCTGCGTTGACCGTATTGTTCGCACCGGGCTGCGGAACCACGGAATCGTCATTGGCATAGGTGAAATCCACCGCGCCCGGCGGCGTGTCCTGATAGGCGATGGTGACCACCGCCCAAGCGACTGGATTGCCAGCAGAAATATCCGCGCCGTCGGTGGCGTTTCGAAGCGCTTGCACTGAGATGAGAATGTCTTCATCGAACTCGGCGACGGCATCTTGAGTGGCGGTAATGGTCACATCCTGCTGTAGATTCGCAGAGCCAGTCACGGTGCTGAAGGCGAGAGACGTCGTGGAGAGCGAGTAGTCAGCCGCCGAGGCGATTTCTGAGCCGGGCTTGACGGTGAAATTGGGGATGTTGTTGTTAGCGCCAGAGCTGCCAGTTCCGGGACCGGTATTGGCCACAATGGTGGCGGTGTAACTTTTCTCAGCGATCAACCCGGCACCAGACAGGGTAAAGCGAAGGGTCACTGAGCCGCCCTCCGTGACCCGAATCTTCCGGTAGGCCGGAGGAATCGCAGTAGTCGTGCCGTTGGCGGGCAGACCCGTGGTGCCATCGAACAACCGGTGAGCGCCCGCAGCGGTCCCGCTGATACTGTCACCCGAGCTAATGGTGATCACGGTCTGGCCGGAGACCCGCTGCACGCCGGTGGTCAGCAACCCCAACGTCAAAACGCAGAACGCCAGTCGCAAATGGGCACACTTCACCCAGGAAGTGTCGGATGCGGTGAGCAGCAGGGCGGGCGCAGGCGAATACCTAGACTTCCAGCAGCGTGACCACACGGATCCGCAGCACCACGCGAGAAATGTCTGTTTCATGTAAAAAGCAGTCGGGGAGTTTGGTCAGAAAATCGCCTTTTTCGCAAGCTCAATCACCGGCTCTCTCTCTACAGAATTCCCCTTAAAGCCAACGAGTTGTGGTGGCTCCCACGACGCACCCCTATTCTTGGTAAATCGGCAGGTAGTGATACCGGGTGGACAGGCTCAGCAGCGCCAGTGCGGTGCAATAGACCCGGCCTTGGCCGGCTTCAGAGCCATCCGCCCCCTCCCAAAAGCCTTCCGGTTGTCCGTGTGCCAGCAGCACGCGCTCGACTTGCTCCTGCGCCTTCATGGCGGTATCGCCACCCCGTTTCCGCATGCCCTGGGCGTAGTAGTAGGTGCCGTAAAAGAACCATTGCATCTCCCAGACCGGCCTAGACTCCCGCAGCCATTCCGCCGTGCCCAGCACCTCCGGCGCATCGTGCAAGCCACAGACCTGCATCGCCAGCAGGCCGGCGGCAGCCATGGCGTATTGAGGAGGTTGACCCGGGACGTATCCAAAAGCGCCCTTTATTGCGGGATTACCCGCTGCGGTCGCCGCCATCGGCCGGGGGCCCACATAACTTCGGCGAAGATAGGCCACCGCCGCATCAATCGCCTCCTTGGGAACGGGCAAACCAGCGTTCTTTGCCGACCTTAAGGCCATCAATTGCCACACCGTTACCGATAAGTCTGCATCACTTGCGTCGGGAGCATAGCGCCAGCCACCGATGAAGCGTGGATCGTGCTTCTTGACCCGTTGAGCGGCCAAAATGAGGTTCACCCCGCGTTGCGCCCGTTCGCGGAGCAAACCGTCCTGAACCTTGTCTGCCCCCATCCCGAGGAGCTCCGTGAGGGCGAGGGTAACGATACCGTGACCATACATTCGGGAACCATCCCGTCCGCCGAAATAGCCACTTTGGGCCTGGATGTCGGACCGCAGCAAGAAGGCCACCGCTCGCCGCATCGCATCGCCCGAGGGCGATTTGTCGGCAGGTTGATGTCCTGCCGCCGCCATGGCCATCACCGCCAAGCCAGTCATTGCCACGCCGTGGGTCTGGCGTTTGTCTGCATCCTGAATCATGCCGGACACATCCTGCGACCGGACTAGGTAACGAACTCCGGCCACAACTGCGGCATCCACCGGGTCTGGACGAAGGGCGGCGGGAACTTCCGCCACCGGCTGGCTGCGAGCCGTTGGCACCAGCCACAAGACCGTCGCCGCGAGCAGTCCCCACCGAACCACCGCTAGGCGGGCGGCTGAACCCGTGCCGGCGGCTTGCAGCCGCCGCGTTGTGGGCGGACTACTCGTAGGCTCCTCGAACTGCTGTAGCCCACAGACGGCGGTTGCAAACCGCCGGCACGGGTTCATGGCGGGGACAGCGGACTTGCGAGTCATGAGCTTCACTTCCTCGCCTTTTCCGCCAGCGCCTTGAAATACTGCTCCACCGAAACCCGGTAATCGCCGGAAAC
>Ga0255087_1001047_pt1 | contig 10397 bp, 10 predicted proteins | sample Colum_Miss_RepA__FD_188561 | JGI IMG/M metagenome (GOLD analysis project Ga0255087, IMG submission 188561) | Freshwater microbial communities from Columbia River, Oregon, United States - Colum_Miss_RepA_8d | ecosystem: Environmental > Aquatic > Freshwater > River | place: USA: Oregon | collected...
CACCGGATCCAGCTCGCGTTGGAACAGGTTCATTAACGACAGCGCCAGTACGGTCGCCAGTCCCGTCGACAGCAGCAGGGGCGACAGGTACTGGGGCGCCAACGCCAGCTCGAGCCAGCGCTCGGCGGGTTGGGGGCCTTCGAAGAGTCCGGCGATTGCGAAGGTCGCGAAGCTCAGGGCGGCGACCCAGACGAAGCTCGCCAAGGTCGCGGGCAAGGGGGGCACGCGCTTGGTCACGCGGTCGGTGACGAGGATGTGGCCTGCGAACACCAAGGCGCAAGCCAGCGTTTGCAACTCGCCGAGCGTGAAGTGCAGCTCGGGGCGGCCGCGGATCACTCCCGCGCCTACTGTGGCGCACAGCACGCCTACGATCAGGCCCAACCCTGGCCGCCGGCGGGCCAGACAGAGCGACAAGATGGCGGTGAACAGCACATACAGGCTGGTCAAGAACGCCGACACTGCCGGTGAGACCTCGGTCAGGCCCAGCATCTGGAGCACGAACCCCAGCCACAGCAGGATGCCCAGCCAAAAACCACCCGCCCAGACGCTGCGGTCGCCCAGGCGGAAGCGCGCCTTGCCCCACAGGCCCAAGAGCAGCGCCGCCAACGCGAAGCGCAAGCCCATGAAGTAGGCCGTGCCCGACAGCTGCGCGCCTTCACCCATGACCAGGCGCGTGTGGTCCTGTGTCTCCTTCATCCAGACGAAGGTTCCGCCCCACGCCAAAGTCACAAAGAACAGCGCGAGTACAGGCTTCCAGCGCGTGGTGGGGAGGGCGGAGGGTTGCATGCGACGCGGAGAGAATAGCGTGCTACCCTCGCCACATGCATGTGACTCGTCGAACTATGAATGCGCTCGCACGGAATCCTCTCGTCGCTTTGCTCCTTGCGCTGTGCACTGCGTGTGCCAGCGATCGTGCCGTCATCGACCAAGCAGCTGATGCGCACCGCGAGCTGGAACCCGCGGTCATCGACCAAGGTGAACTCGCCAACTACATCCAAGAGCTTGGCCATCGCGTCGTCGACGCTGCGCAAGCCATGAGCCAAGAAGGCTACGGCGGCAAGGAGTACACGCGCCCCGATGCGCAGTGGATGTTCAGCGACGACTTGCGCTTCCACTTGGTGGCCAGCGACACGCTCAACGCCTTCACCACGGGCGGCGAGCACATGTATGTGTACACGCAACTGCTGGCCAACTGTCGCAGCGAAGATGAGCTCGCGGCTGTGGTGGCCCACGAGTACGCGCATGTCTACGGTCGCCATGTGCACAAAGGCATGAACCGTCAGTACGCCGTGTTGGGTGGGGCCGTTGCCGCTGCGATCTTGGGCCACGAATTGGCGGAAGAGAACAAGGAGGAGTGGGCTGCGATCAGCGGCACGCTCGCCTTGTATGCAGGTCAGTTCTTGTCGCTGGGTTTCACGCGCGACGATGAAGCCGAAGCCGATCAGTTGGGCTTCGACTTCTATGTGCGCGCAGGTTGGGATCCGGCACGCTTTGGCGACTTCTTCCAGAATCTCGCCGACCAAGGCTACGACGAGGAGAGCGACACCTTCTCGGATCACCCGACGCTGCGCTCGCGCGTGGCCGCGGCGCAGGCACGCGCCGCAGCACTCGGGCCGCAAGCAACGGCGTTGCGCAAGCCGCCGGTGGCGACTGCACAACGCTTTGCGAAGCTCAAGCAGCAAGCTCTCGCGGCGGCTGCGCAAAAGCCCAAGGACCAATCGCTCGCCGTGGCGCAAACGCTGCTAGCAAGCGTGCCGACCTGCGTCGCAGCCAAGGACCCGCCCGAGCATCACGCGGCTCGGGCGCAACTCAAAGCAGCGGCCGCAGGTCAGTAGTCACGCGCTGCTCACTGCACGCGCACGCAATCTGTCGCGCGGAATTGACAGCCGTTCGCGAGGCGACCGGTCAGCACCAACGGAACCATCGTGCCGGGTTGCACGTTCGCCAAGCCCAGCTGGTTGATGATCGCGCGCTTGCTGAAGGCCAAGCGCAGATCCATGTAGCCATCGGGGCCCGCAGTGGTGCACTCGCATGCTGTGGTTTGCGGCGACGGTGCAGCTACATCTTCAAAGTTCGTTGATGTAGGCCCAATGGGGCCGAGGGTGCAGTCTTCACGCCACAGCTGCAGCGTGCCAGGCATCACTTGGGCGACATCATTCAGCGCCGTACCAAGCAGCGCGATCGACACCACTGCATTGGGACCACCACCGTTCAACTCGATGGGATTGGGGCACGAAGTCGGCTTGATGTCCAAGCGCCACAGCTGCTTGACCACATCAATCTCCTGCGTGCAGGTGGCCACATTGCCGCAGCTGTCCACCGCGCGCCAAGTGCGGATCACGATGCGGTCAAAGCGATCGGTGGGGCAGGTGGTCGGGTAGTACATCGTGTCCGACCAAGTCACGACGGGATTCGCATCGCAGGTGCTTTGGACAAAGGGCCAGCCGCTGACCGAAGGGTCTGTGCACAAGCTGCCGCAAAAGCCTTTGCCGCGCGGCGGGCAGATGAGTGTCAAGCTGCTTTGACCACCTGACACGACTGCCTGCGGTTGCGCCGCTTGCATTTGGGTGACAGCTGCGAAGGCCAAAGCCGAGATGCCAAAGAAGGCACCGACTGCAAGAGAAAGTTGCATGGGAGAGGTTCCTAGGAGATGAGCGTGGGCCGGCAGCAGTAGGTGCTCCCGGACGAACGCAGACTCTAGAAGTAAGAAATGTTCTAGTGTCGTAGGAAAAGTACTAATAAAGGGCGGTTCCTATTCCTAGGAACGCAGCGAGCCCTCGGCCTAGGCCAAGAGCTCGCAAGAAGCGCAGCCAGAGTTGGCGCTCAGCGGTTCTGCTGGAACCACTCCGCGTTGATCTTCTTGTACTGGGCCCACTTCTCGGGCAACTCAGCTTCGTCAAAGATCGCGTCCACCGGGCATTCCGGCGCGCAGGCACCGCAGTCGATGCACTCGTCAGGGTTGATGTAGAGCTGCGGGAACTTGGCGAAGTCCGGCGCGTCCTTGACCGGGTGGATGCAATCGACCGGGCAGACTTCGACGCAGGCCGTGTCCTTTGTGTTGACGCAAGGTTCGGCGATGACGTAGGTCATGGTGGCTTCGTGGGCTAGAGGGAGAGGCGTGGAGGGCCTCGATGGTAGGGCTGCGCTTCAATTTTGCAACCCTCACGACCTCGGAACGCTAGGCTGTCGCCCGACGGATGTTGGCCTCGCTCGACTTTGCCGCCCTCAACTCGCTCGGCCTAGGCTGGGGAGCAGCACTCCTCGTGGGGTCTGCCTACCTGTTGGGGTCCGTGCCCTTCGGGCTGTTGATCGGCCGCTGGCGCGGGGTAGACCTGCGCACGGTGGGCAGCGGCAACATCGGGGCCACCAACGCGGCGCGCGCCATGGGGCGCGGCTTCGGCTTGGTGGTGTACTTGCTGGATGTCGGCAAGGGCTTGGTGCCGGTGCTGCTGGCCGGTCAGGTCGCCGCGGGCGAGCAAGCTTTGGCAGCGGTGCAGGGGCTCTGCGGTCTGGCGGCGGTGCTGGGCCACTGCTTTCCCCTCTGGCTGCGCTTTCAGGGTGGCAAAGGCGTCGCGACGGCTTGCGCCGCGGTCGTGGGTGTCGATCCGTGGAGCTTTGTCGCCGGTGGCCTCGTGTGGCTGCTGACGCGCACAGTCAGCGGCTATGTAGGCCTCGCCTCCATGCTGATGTGCGTGGCCTTCCCGATCGCCTGGTCGTGGCGACACGCCCGCGAGGCAGCAGCGCCTGCTGGTCTGGTGCTGGCGTGGTCGCTCATCGCCGTCCTTGTCATCGCGCGCCATCGCGCCAACATCGCCCGCATGCTTGCGGGCACCGAACCTCGCACAGGTAAAGCAAACCGGACATGACTCAAGCGACGCAAAAAGGTGCGCACGTACAACGCGCGTTGGTGATCGGTGATGGTGGCTGGGGTACGGCCTTGGCGCTGCTCTTGGATCGCAACGGTGTGCACACCACGCTGTGGAGTGCGTTCCCCGAACATGCCGAGGAGATGCGCCGCGCCAGCGAGAACCTGCGCTTCTTGCCGGGTGTGCCGCTGCCTTCGACCTTGCGCATCACCGCCGATCCGATGGTGGCTGCGGAGGGCGCCGAGTTGGTTGTGACCGCTGTACCGACGCAGCATTTGCGCGGTGCGTTGCGACGCTTTGAAGATGCGATCGCCGGCGGCACGCCGGTGGTTAGCGCGACCAAGGGCATCGAGATCGAGACTTTCAAGACGCCGTTGCAAGTGATCGGCGAGACCTTGGGGGCGCGCCGCATGTGCGTGTTGACGGGCCCCAGTCACGCGGAAGAAGTGGCGCGTGGCAAGCCTGCATCCGTGGTTGCTGCGAGCGCCGATGCGCAGCTCGCGCAACAGGTGCAGCGCGCTTTCTCGGGCGCGACCTTCCGCGTGTACACGAACAATGATGCTCTGGGTGCCGAGTACGCAGGCGCGTTGAAGAATGTGATCGCGATCGCCGCCGGCATCAGCGACGGTTTGGAGCTCGGCGACAATGCCAAGAGTGCCTTGCTTGTGCGCGGCATGGTCGAGATTGCGCGCTTTGCTTGCGCGCGCGGTGCGAAGGCGGAGACCTTCTTTGGTCTTGCAGGTGTGGGGGATCTGGCCACCACCTGCTTCTCACGGCATTCGCGGAATCGCGCGGTGGGCGAAGCGTTGGGCCGCGGCCGCAAGCTCGCGGATGTGTTGGCCTCCACGCGCACCGTTGCGGAAGGCGTGTACACCACGCAAGCGTTGTTCGGCCCCGAGGCAGACCTCGGTGACTTGCCGATGCCGATCGCAGCGCAAGTGCACGCGGTCTTGTTCCGCGGCAAGGATCCGCGCGAAGCCGTGTTGGAGCTGATGACGCGCGCACCCGCAGGCGAGATGGACGGCATTGCAGAGGCTCGCGCGTGAGTCCGGTTGCGGCTTTCACTGTCTGGTTCTTCATCACAGTCACGCTGTTGCTAACGGCTGCGTACTTTGGTCGCACAGCTGCGCGTGCCCCAGAGCGGCGCAAGATCCATGTGATCTTCGTGTTGCTGACCGCTGGTGCGTTGGCATGGACCATCAAGGTCGCCTACGACTTGGGTGCGCTGTATGACTTGGCTTCCGCCGGCTGGATCACTCCAGTGCACTTGGCGATTGCCAAGGTTGCCACGGGCTTCCTAGTGTTCCCGATCGTCGCCGGCATCTTGGCTTGGCGCGATGGCAAGAAGCGCCGCGCTCACGCGTTCTTGGCTTGGTGCGCGATGGTGTTGATCGTGCTGGCGGCCGTCACCGGCACCATCATGATCTTCCTAGCGCAGCCCAAGGGCTTGTGATTGCGCGCGCGCCACGCCTTCAAAGACGAGCGGAGCTAGCGCCAGCGCCACGCTGGCTACGAGCGGCACGGCCAGCAGCAACAACCAGCTTGATTTGGCGCGGAAGCCCCACACCGACAGCACGATTCCGAGCGTCGCGAAGGGCAGAGTCAGCCAGCGTCCGACCGTGATCGAGGGCGCCGATTCGGGTGCCACGCTCCACCACAGAAACAGCACCCACCACACGCCCCAGCCAAAGCTGGCGATGACCATGGCCTGCACCCATGTGCGGTGCCGCCGACGCACCTGCACACGGTCTCGCCACAAGTTGCGCAAAGGCCGGGCCATGCGCGGGAGTCTAGCGCATCGTTGGACGCGGGAGAGGTCCGCTGCTAGACTCTTCCCCCTGCAATCCCTGCAGACAGGTTCGGGGCGTAGCTCAGCTTGGCTAGAGCGCTACAATGGGGTTGTAGAGGCCGGAGGTTCAAATCCTCTCGCCCCGACCACCTCTCTTTCGGCTGGGACCTATGCACCGTTCATCCGCTTCTGCACGCCGTGTCGCCTGGGCTGCTCTTGCGGCTGCGTTGGGTGCGCCTGTGGTGTGGGCTGGTTCGCATGGCCCCGACGGCTTTGGCTCTCCGCGCGCGGTACAGAGCGGCATTCCGCTGGCTGTCGACACGTTTGAGGTGGACTTGCGTGCGGCGTGGACCACCTACGATGCGTTCAGTCGCGCTGAACTGGAGGACACGCTGAACTCGGCGGTGTCGCTCGACTACAGCCTGCTGTCGACGGCGACCTTGCGCTACGGCGTGGCCGACACGCTGACGATGTCGGCTACGTTGGCGTACTGGTGGACAGATGGCTACACCGTCGGGCGGGAGACCATCGATGGCACGGAGTCCGAAGGCGACCCCATGGGGCCGAGCGACCTGTGGCTTGAAGGTTCGTGGCGCTTCTTGCGCAATCCGCGCGGTGAGTTTGCGTTCCTCTTCGGAGTGAAGTTGCCGTTTGGCTCGGATGACAAGCGCCTGGATGACGGCCGCGCCATCTCGCCTGCGGACCAAGCCAGCACGGGCGCGGTGGACTTCCGCGGAGGCTTTGCGCTGACCAATCAGCTCACCGAGCGACTGCGCTTGGATGCGTCGGTAGAGCGCTTGCTGCACGGCGACAACAACAGCTTCCAACAGGGCGACCGCTGGGATGTAGGCGCGGCCATGCATTGGAAGTTGCGTCAGGATTTGTCGACCAAGGCCGCCTGGACGCTGAGCGGTTCGCTGTTGATGACCAGCGCCGAAGCCGATGACCAAAACGGCAACGGTGGAGAGAACACCGGCGGCACGGTGGCTTGGTTTGCTCCGGCCCTGACGCGCGTGGGGCATGATGGCACGACTTGGCGTGCCGAGATCGCGTTGCCTGTGTCGCAACAGCTCAATGGTGACCAAGTCGAGGTCGACTCGCGGCTCACCTTAGGCTGGACGACTGGCTTCTGAGCCAGTCGTCCTGTCGTTTGCAACGTTGCGCGCGAGCGCGACTACTTCTGCTGCTTCTTCAGCAGATCGCGGATCTCGGCCAAGAGCTTCTCTTGTGCCGGCGGTTCCGCAGGTGCGGCCGGCGCGGGTGCGGCCTCTTCCTTCTTCTTGGCGGAGTTCATGCCCTTGATGACCATGAAGAGCACGAACGCCACGACGATGAACTTGATGGTGGCGTCGATGACGCTGCCGTAGTTCAGCGTGGCGACGCCCGCTTCTTTGGCGAGGTCCATCGTCGCGTAGGTCTTGCCGTCCAAGGCCACGAACTGGTCCTTGAAGTTGACGCCACCGGTCGCGACGCCCACCACGGGCATCAGAATGTCCGACACCAGCGCGGACACGATGGCGCCGAAGGCACCACCGATGATGACGCCGACGGCCATGTCGACGACATTGCCGCGCATCGCGAATGTCTTGAACTCTTGCAGCATACCCATGATCAGAAGCTCCAGCCGACGCCGAGGGTCAGGGTGTGGTCATCGCGTTCTTTGCCATCGGCGGGCGTGTTGTCGTAGTCGAACACGTATTGCACTTGCGCATACATAGCGTCCGACAACTTGACCTTGGCCTTGTTGTCGACCTTGCCGTAGAAGTCATCCGAGTCTTCCAAGCTCGGGAAGGCTTCCGCTGTCTGTTCGAAGCTCGTCTGCTGGTTGATCTGCCAGAAGAGGTTGTTGGCCAAGCGTGCAGCGATGTAGTTCTTGTCCTCATCGGTGACCTCACGGTAGTCCTCATCAAAGTTGGTCAGGCCAACTTCCGAGCCCCACTTGAAGGTCTCTTCCTCGCGCCACTGGAAACCGACACCGGCACCGATGTAGTAGCGCAGCGAGATACCCGCGACTGTGTCGGAGTCGAAGCCGGTGAGTGCGTTGTAGTAGATCTCCTTCGTGGCGAAGTAGTCGTACTTGAGGCTTGCTCCACCTTTGCGCGTGGAGATGAAGCTGTCATCCGTCGTCTGGTCCGTCGTCGACACGTAGTTCCAGAACGCCTTGCCGGTCCAGCGATCGTGCTCTGCGCGGCGCTCGGCGTCGAAGCTGGAGTTGATGCCCGTGCTTTCCGAGTTGCCGCTCGTGAGCGTTGCGCCCAGCGTGAACGAACCGGTCCACTCAACCTTGCTCGGTTCGGCGGCGGCGTCCTGAGCGAGAGGGGCGGAGGCAAGTGCGGGCAGGAGAAACAGGGCTGCGGTCATGATTCGTGTAGCTGGTTGCGGACAGGGGGGCAGGTCAAGCGCAAGGTGCGCATGTGACCATAAGGCCACCATTGTCGCGATCCGAGGGGGCTTGAGCAAGAAGGATCCGTGCTGGCAGCTCCTGCGTGCGGCTTGCTGCACCCTCGACTACGCTGTGTGCATGCATCTTGCTCCGCACGCGGTGCGCGTACTAGCGCTGGGCTGGCTCGTCGTGGCGCTGACGGCGGCCCCCGGCTTGGCGCAGCGCGGCGACAAGGCCGGCGAAGCCCAGCCCGATGTGCCGGTGGACCTGCAACTGCCGCCGCCGCCCGTCCTCTCGCCGGCCAAGGCGCAGCAAGCCTTTTCGCTCGCGCCCGGGTGGCGCATCGATCTCGTGGCTGCTGAGCCTCTGATTGAAGCGCCGGTACAAGCGCTCTTCGACGCCGATGGTCGCTTGTGGGTGGTTGAGATGCGCGGCTACATGCCGAACATCGATGGCCTGGGCGAGACGGAACCGAACGGACGGGTGTCTGTTCTTTTTGACGACGACGGCGATGGCCGCATGGATCGCGCGGTGCGCTTTCTCGATGGCTTGGTTTTGCCGCGCTCCATCGCGCTGGTGGGGGACGGCGTGCTGGTCATTGCTCCGCCGCATGTCCTCTATTGCCGCGACACGGATGGTGACTTTCAAGCGGATGAACGCACCATCGTCGACTCGGGCATCGACGGCATCGTGAGCCCTGAGTATGGCCCCAACGGTCTGCTGCGTGTGCGCGATGGTGTGCACCTGTGTGTCAACCATGATCGCGCGTACCAATGGAGCGGCGGCAAGTGGTCGGTGGTGCGCCGTGTGGGTGGCGGTCAGTACGGCATCACGCGCACCGAGAGCGGCCAGGTGCTCTACAACACCAACTCGGACCTGCTGCGCGGCGATCGTGTGGATGCGCTCGCCTTGGCACGGCACCCGTTCTTGGATCACGGTCCTTTGGTGAATGCGGGCCTCGTGGCCACGCAAGCTGTGCATCCCGTGCATGTGACGCCCGGTGTCAACCGTGCTTACCGCGATGGTTGGCTGAAGGACGGACGACTGCAGCGTGCGGATGCCGCGTGTTCTCCGCATGTGGCGCGTGGCGATGCGATTCCCACCGAGTCAGTCGGAGATGTGTTCGTGTGTGAGCCCGCGGGGAACTTAGTGGTGCAGTTGCAGCTGGAACCGGAGGCGCGTGGAGGCTTCGGGCTGCAAGCCCAGCGTGTGCACCCGAACCGCGAAGTCTTGGCCTCTACGGACGAGCGCTTTCGTCCCGTAGGTCTGTGTGACGGGCCGGATGGTGCGCTGTACATCGTCGACATGCATCGCGGTGTGTTGCAGCACAAGAACTTCGTGACGAGCTTTCTGCGCAAGCAAGTCGTGGAACGCAAGCTCGAGCAACCGCTGAATACCGGCCGCATCTGGCGCATGTCGGCAGACAAGAGCGGAGGACGCATGAGCCCTGCGCCCCTGTCGGCCTTGCGCGCGGCGCAACTGGTGGCGTTGCTGGAGTCCACGAATGGTTGGACGCGCGACACCGCGCGGCGCCTCTTGGCTGATGACGATTTTGAACGCGCGCCGCTGGTGGATGCGTTGCGCGCAGCGGCTCGCGCCGAGTCGGCGCTCGTGCGCCGCCAGGCGGTCGAAGTCTTGGATGAGCTTGACGCGGTAGGAGAGACGCTGCTGGTGGAGGGTCTGGCCGATCGCGATGTCGAGGTGCGCATGGCGGTTGTGCATGCCTGGCGCAAGCCACTTGAGCGCAACGAAGCTCCGCCGTTGATGCACCTGTTGCAGCACTTGCGCGCGCCTCAAGCCCGTTTGGCATGGGAAGCATGGGCTACGGTGTCAGGCCGTTTGGACACGCCTGCTGTGGTGGGGCCGCTCCTGCGCGATGCCTCCGATGCCGAGGTGCGTCGCGTCGCCATGTCGGGCTATGCAGGTCGCTCTGTCGAGTTCTTCGAAGCATGTGTGCGCAGCCTGTTGATGAAGGACCACTCCACATGGGATGCCACGCAAGGGCGTGCCGATACCGTGCGCGAGATTGCGCGCTTGGCGGCGCGCGAGGCGCGCACAAGTGACCTGTCGCGTTTGGTGGACATCTATGTGGCTCGGCTGGATCTGGCACAGTGGGTGCGCTTCGCCATGATGGATGGCCTGCTGGATGTTGCGGGCAAGCGCCCGTTGATGCTGGAGGCCGAGCCCAAGCGTTTCTTGCAGCACCTTGCCAGCGTGGAAGACCCGCTCGAGGGCGCCAAAGCCGAAGAGTTATGGGCCTCGATCGTGTGGCCTGGTCGAACGGACCTGGAAGGCGTTCCTGTCCCGCGTGCGTTGACCGCTGCGGAGACCGCGCTCGTGGCGCAGGGGCGTCAGGTGT
>Ga0255087_1001048_pt1 | contig 10391 bp, 10 predicted proteins | sample Colum_Miss_RepA__FD_188561 | JGI IMG/M metagenome (GOLD analysis project Ga0255087, IMG submission 188561) | Freshwater microbial communities from Columbia River, Oregon, United States - Colum_Miss_RepA_8d | ecosystem: Environmental > Aquatic > Freshwater > River | place: USA: Oregon | collected...
GATTGACGGCGACACTATTAGTGCATTGCTTGAACCGGGTCAGGTTGAAGCACTGAACATCACAGCCGACAAAGTTGTTGATGCAACAGGAAAGTTTGTTGTTCCTGGTGGTATTGATGTGCACACGCACATGGAGCTGCCATTTGGTGGCACCAACGCAAGTGACACCTTTGAAACGGGAACCAATGCAGCAGCGTGGGGTGGAGTCACCACCATTGTTGACTTCGCGGTTCAGCGCTACGGAGAAAACGTTCAAGAGTCATTGAAGACATGGCATAAAAAGGCCGAAGGCAATTGCTCAATTGACTATGCATTCCACCAGATCATCGGTGGTATTGATGAACAAGCGCTTGCAGATATGGACTATCTGGTGAAAAACGAAGGCATTACTTCCTTCAAGCTATTCATGGCTTACCCAGGCGTTTTCTACAGCGACGACGGACAGATCCTTCGTGCCATGCAGCAGGCCAGCAACAACGGCTCAACCATCATGATGCACGCCGAAAACGGCATTGCTATTGACGTGCTTGTGCAACAGCATATTGCGCGTGGCGAAACCGATCCGAAGTACCACAGCTACAGCCGTCCAAGTTTGTTGGAAGGTGAAGCAACGAGTCGTGCAATCGTTCTGTCAAAAGTTGCAGGCAACGTTCCGTTGTACATCGTGCACATGTCGGCATCAGAAGCGTTGAATGCACTTGCTGCAGCACGTCATGAAGGCTTGAACGTGTTCGGTGAAACGTGCCCGCAATACCTCTACATGACTCTTGAAGATCACTTGGCACAGCCAGGGTTTGAAGGTGCAAAGTATGTGTGCTCGCCACCAATTCGCAGCAAGCACGACAAGCACGACCACCATGCAGACCTCTGGAAGGGCTTGCGCATGAACGAACTTGCGGTGGTCTCAACCGACCACTGTCCGTTCTGCATGAAGGATCAAAAGGAACTTGGCCTTGGAAACTTCTCGAAGATTCCAAACGGCATGGGTTCTGTGGAACACCGTATGGAACTCATTTACCAGGGCGTTGTGCAAGGTGAAATTTCACTTGAGCGTTGGGTGGAAACATGCAGTACTTCACCTGCACGCATGTTCGGCATGTATCCGAAGAAGGGCATCATTGCTCCAGGATCAGACGCCGACATTTTGGTGTGGGATCCAAACGGAAAAACCAAGATCGGCATTAACGACAAGCACCACATGAACATGGACCACTCGTCATGGGAAGGTTTCAAGATTGACGGCAAGGTGGACACCGTGTTGTCGCGTGGAATGATCGTTGTCGAAAACGACACCTTTAAGGGCAAGAAAGGTCACGGCAAATTCATTAAGCGTGACCTCTGCCAGTACCTCAACTAATTCAGTCACCCCTTTAACAAAAACAATCAGGAGAAACATGCAACGCATTAGCCACTGGGTCAACAACAAAGTTGTAGCCGGAACATCAGGAAACGTTGGCAAGGTATACAACCCAGCCACCGGAGAAGTACAAGCCGAAGTTGACCTGGCATCAGTTGCCGAAGTTGATGCAGTTGTTGCAGCGGCAAAAGAGGCATTCGTTACCTGGCGTGCAACCAACCTGTCGCGTCGCGCAGAAATCATGTTCCGCATGCGCGAACTCGTTGATGCAAACCGCAAAGAGCTGGCCAACATTGTTTCGCTAGAGCATGGCAAAGTGCCAAGCGATGCCATGGGCGAAATTGCTCGCGGCCTTGAAAACATCGAGTTTGCTTGCGGTATTCCAGCAATGTTGAAGGGTGGATACTCAGAGCAGGCTTCGGGCGGCGTTGATGTGTATTCAATTCGTCAGCCACTTGGTGTTGTTGCCGGAATTACCCCGTTCAACTTCCCAGCCATGGTGCCAATGTGGATGTTTGCAAACGCCATCATGTGCGGAAACACCTTCGTCCTGAAGCCATCGGAAAAAGATCCATCAGCAGCAATGTTCGTTGCCGACTTGTTGCGTCAAGCTGGTTTGCCAGAAGGCGTGTTCAACGTGTTGCACGGTGACAAGGTTTCTGTAGATCGTTTGCTCGAGCACAAAGATGTTCAGTCAATTTCGTTTGTTGGTTCAACACCAATTGCGAAGTACGTATACGAAACGGGAACCAAGAATGGCAAGCGCGTTCAAGCACTTGGTGGCGCAAAGAACCACATGCTGGTTCTTCCAGACGCCGACCTTGACATGGCAGCAGACGCAGCAGTTTCGGCTGCGTACGGTTCAGCAGGCGAGCGTTGCATGGCAGTTTCGGTTGTGCTTGCAGTCGACTCCGTAGCAGACGCACTCGTTGACAAGTTGAAGTCACGCATTCCAAACATCAAAGTTGGACCAGGAACTGATCCAGCAGCAGAGATGGGACCACTCATTAGCCGCGAACACCGCGACAAGGTTGCAAGCTTTGTGACCAATGCAAATGCAGAAGGTGCAAAGGTTGTTGTTGACGGAACCGACAAGGCAAAAGATGCCGGTTTCTTCTTGAACCCAAGCCTTATCGACAACGTGAAGCCAGGCATGAAGTGCTATGACGAAGAAATCTTCGGACCAGTACTTACCGTGATGCGTGTGAAGAGCTACCAAGAAGGTCTTGACACCATTAATGCCAACCAGTTCGGAAATGGAACTGCAATCTTCACCCGCGATGGTGGTGTTGCTCGCCAATTCCAGTTCGACGTTCAAGTGGGAATGGTTGGCATCAACGTGCCAATTCCAGTTCCAGTGTCGTACTACTCATTTGGTGGTTGGAAGGCTTCGCTGTTCGGCGACCAGCACATGTATGGACCAGAAGGAATCAACTTCTTCACCCGCGGCAAAGTGGTTACATCCCGTTGGCCAGACCCACGTACCTCGTCGGTCAACTTGGGTTTCCCACAAAATCGCTAATCACACGTCTACATAACTAAGGGGAGAGCAATGGACATCGGTGTTGTATTGCAAACCACTCCGCCGTCATCGCGCGTAGTGGATTTAGCCAAGAAAGCCGAGATGTTCGGCTTTTCACATGTCTGGACATTTGATAGCCACATTTTGTGGCAGGAACCGTATGTGATTTTCAGCCAAATTTTGGCTGAAACTCGCAACGTCATTGTTGGGCCAATGGTGACCAACCCTGCAACGCGTGACTGGACAGTGACAGCAAGTACGTACGCAACACTCAATGAAATGTACGGTAATCGCACCGTATGTGGAATTGGTCGTGGTGACTCAGCGGTTCGCGTAACCAATGGCAAGCCAACAACGCTTGCAACATTGCGCGAAAGCGTGCATGTCATTCGTGAACTTGGTTGCGGACGTGCAGTTGATTACAACGGCTCAAGTATCCGTTTTCCGTGGGCGTCAAAGAGCGAGCTCGAAGTGTGGATTGCTGCATATGGTCCAAAAGCTCTTGCACTCACCGGCGAAGTTGCAGACGGTTTCATTTTGCAACTTGCCGACCTGAGTATTGCTGAGTGGACCATTAAGGCTGTTCGTGATGCAGCTAAGGCTGCAGGTCGTGACCCAATGAGCATCAAGATTTGCGTTGCAGCACCTGCTTACGTTGGCGACGACATTCCGTACATGCGTGATCAAACTCGTTGGTTCGGAGGCATGGTGGGTAACCACGTTGCCGACATTGTGGAGCGTTACGGCGAGAATTCATCGGTTCCAAAGGCGCTTACCGACTACATCAAGAATCGCCAGGGTTATGACTACAACGAGCACGGACGTGCAGGCAACAGCCACACCACGTTTGTGCCAGACGAAATCATCGACCGGTTCTGCATTCTTGGAAACACCGACGAGCACATTCGTCGACTCACTGAGTTGAAGGAATTGGGCGTCGATCAATTTGCGGTGTACCTGCAGCATGACGGCAAAGAGGAAACTCTTGAGGCGTACGGCGAAAAGATTATTCCAGCGATTCAGGATTTGGGTAAAGCCAAGCAATGAACCAACAATTGCGACGGGCCGCGTATCGCACAGGAATGTTTTTTGTGTCGATTGCGCTCGTCGCTGTGTTGTGGGAGTTGTACAAAATTGTCGGTCCTGAAAAAGGTGGAAAGTTATTTGGGATTGCAATATTGCCGCGGTCAAACGACACGGCAATGCCACATATTTGGGAAATGCTCAGTCGTTATGCAGAGCCTGAAATGCGCTCTCCGAATTCGAAACTCATTTGGTTCGTTGTTTTAAAGGGAGCGTTCTATTCCTTTAGGTTGGCTTTTGTTGGCTTTGTCATTGGTTCAACAATTGGGGTGGCTCTCGCAGCATTGATGACGCGATTCAAAACCATCGAACGCGGTTTGCTTCCATATTTGGTGATTTCGCAAACTGTCCCGCTTATTGCACTTGCACCACTCGTGGTTTCATGGGGCGGCAAGTTGGAGATCTTTGGCTTTACTTGGCCGCGTTGGCTCTCGGCTTCGGTGCTCGGTGCGTTCCTCGCGTTCTTCCCGATTGCCGTTGGCACGTTGCGTGGTTTGAAAAGTGCACCTGCAGCGTCTCTTGAGTTGATGGACAGCTATGCAGCCTCGTGGAAACAAACCTTGTTCAAACTGAGGTTTCCCGCTGCCATTCCGTACATGGTGCCAGCATTCAAACTCGGTGCGTCAGGTGCAGTCATTGGTGTGGTTGTTGCTGAAATTTCAACGGGCCTCAAAGGCGGAATTGGCCGTTTGATTATTGAATACGCCCGTCAAGCGACTGGCGACCCGGCAAAGGTGTTCACCGCGGTATTTGGCGCAGCAGGACTTGGTCTTGCAATGGCTGGCCTAGTTGCACTTGCAGATGTGTTGTTGATGCGTAACCGACCAAAGGAGACCACCACATGAGCGCAGTTCATGTTGCGGGAGTAAGCAAAATATTCAATCAGGGGACACCGAAACAAGTAGATGCACTTGTCGATGTGAACTTGACAGTTGAGCCGGGTGAATTTGTTTCGCTCATCGGTCCATCAGGATGCGGCAAGTCGACCTTGTTGCGACTGATTGCGAACTTGCTTGAACCAACTACTGGTGAAGTAACGGTGAATGGGAAGACCGCTGCGCAGTCACGTCTTGATCAGGATTACGGCATGGCATTTCAGCAAGCCGGATTGTTCGACTGGCGTTCGGTTGCCAAAAATATCGAACTCCCACTGGAACTAAAGGGCTGGGATACAGAAAAGCGTGCGGCTCGCGCCAAGGAAATGCTTGAGCTCGTGAAGCTTCCTGAGTTTGCAGACCTGATGCCTTGGCAATTGTCGGGCGGTATGCAGCAGCGCATTGCGATTGCTCGTGCACTTGCAGCACACCCACCGTTGTTGTTGATGGATGAGCCATTTGGAGCACTCGATGAAATGACGCGCGAATACATGCAAGGCGAGTTGCTCCGAATTTGTGCCGAGACCAAAACGACCGTGGTGTTCGTAACGCACTCCATTCCCGAGGCTGTGTACTTGTCGAATCGAGTAGTGGTGATGTCGCCTCGTCCGGGTCGCATTACGGAAGTAATTAATGTCAACCTCGGCGAGAATCGCAGCGAAGACACTCGTGCTGCCGACAATTTCTTTGCGGGAATTACTGCGGTCCGTGAAGCACTTCGCGGCACACATGCAGATCATGCAAATGCAGGAGCAATTCGCGGAGTCGAAGATCGCTGATCATGACGTTCGTTAATCGTCTCCGCAACTTTGGTGTGCCGTTCGTTTTTGGCGTTGCCTTTCTTGCGTTTTGGGAAGGGGCAGTGAAGTTCTTCAATTTGAAGCCGTACTTTCTTGCGCCACCTTCAAAGATCTTGAGCCAGTTCTTTGACAACGCGTCACGAATTTGGGACGCAGCGTCGGTATCGGGAATGAATGCACTCGTTGGACTTATTGCTGGAACAGTCTTTGGTGTTGCGATGAGTTTCATTCTCAGTCGCTTTCGCTTTTTGAATTCGCTCATTACTCCGCTAGCAATTGCGCTAAACGCGGTTCCAATCTTTGTGTTAGTCGCAGTGCTCAACAATATGTATTCCATCACTAGCGAAATTCCACGCCGCATCATGGTAAGTCTCGTGGTGTACTTCATTGTTTTGGTAAACGTGGCAAAGGGACTCACTCAGGTAAAAACCACCCACCTTGAAATCATGCGTTCGTACGCAGCTAGTGACATTCAAATTCTGCGCAAAGTTCGCGTACCAAACGCGGTTCCGTATTTATTTACGGCTCTCAAGATTTCGGCTCCGGCGGCGGTTATTACGTCGTTCGTATCCGAATATTTCGGCGGTTCCCAGAACGGTCTGGGAAGCCGAATTACCAGCAATATCGCTAATTCCAAGAACGCAGCAGCCTGGGCGTACGTCCTGGGGGCATGTTTACTTGGATTAGTGTTTTACCTAGTCTCCGTCGTGCTGGAGAACGTTGCCTCTCGGGGTAGCGGTGCCACAAATACATCAACTAAGTAGAGGGCTCAGGCTCTCGGGGGAGTACCAAACAATGAGGAAATCAGGAAAGAAACTCGCAGTTGCGGGCTTTGCTGCATTGTCCTTGATCGTTGCAGCATGCGGCGGTTCAAGCGAGAGTGAAGAAACAGCAGAACCAGCAGCATGTGAAACCACCACACCTGTCAGTTTGCAGTTGCAGTGGGTAACACAAGCACAATTCGCTGGCTATTTCGCAGCAGTAGACCAGGGCTTCTATGCAGCTCAGTGTCTAGACGTAACCATCGTTGAAGGTGGAGTTGACATCGTTCCGCAGCAGCAACTTGCTGACGGCGCAGTGGACTTCGCACTCTCATGGGTGCCAAAGGCTCTCGCATCACGCGAAGCTGGCGCGAATATCACCAACATTGCACAGATCTTCCAGCGTTCAGGAACGTTGCAAGTGTCCTTCAAGGATGCAGGCATCGCAACTTCAGCTGACTTCGCTGGCAAGAAGATTGGTAACTGGGGCTTCGGCAACGAGTTCGAAATCTTCGCAGCACTCACCAAGGCCGGAATTGATCCAGCAACTGGTGTAGAGCTTGTTCAGCAACAGTTCGACATGGCAGGTCTCTTGGCCGGCGACATCGACGCTGCTGAAGCAATGACCTACAACGAGTACGCACAGGTTCTTGAAGCAATCAACCCAGACACTGGTGCGTTGTACACACCAGAAGACTTCAACGTTGTTTCATACGAAGCTGAAGGTGTTGGTATGTTGCAGGACGCAATCTGGGCAAATGCTGACAAGCTTGCTTCAGACGCTGCCTACAAGGACACCGCAATCAAGTTCGTTGCAGCTTCAATTCAGGGTTGGGCATTCTGCCGCGACAACGCTGAAGCTTGCCGTGACATCGTTGTAGCCAAGGGTTCAACCTTGGGTGCAAGCCACCAGTTGTGGCAGATGAACGAAGTAAGCAAGTTGATCTGGCCAGCTCCTATGGGCGCAGGCATGATTGATGCAGCTGCTTGGGACCGCACCGTAACGCTTGCACAGGGAACCAAGAACCTTGAAGGTTCAACCGTTCTTACCGCAGCACCAACCGAAGGTGCATACACCAACGACATCGTGACCGCAGCATTTGCGATCCTCGATGGTTTGGGAGTTGACTACAAGGGCGAAGCATTCGCTCCATTGACAGTCACCCTCAACGAAGGTGGAAACTGATTTAGTTCAGTTCTAAACGAATTGGGCGGGGTGCTTCGGCACCCCGCCTTTTTCATTTCTGGCGTTACTTCAAAAAAACACCAAGTGCGCCGATCAGTGAGCAAAAGGCGATGATGCCACTGATGACGTAGTTGATTCGAGCATTTCGTTCAACGCTTTTGAATCTGATTTCAATTTTGGTGTCGGTCTCAGCAAATTTGCGGTCCATTTTGGTATCGAGTTCCGAGAATTTCCGGTCAATCTTGTTGTCTAGCTCAGTGAACTTGCGATCGATCTTGTTGTCAAGTGTAAAAAACACCCAATCAATTCGAGCGTCCAAGCGTTGTGCAGCGGTTCGTACGGAATACAAAGAGGCTGGTTTATTCCAGCGAGGGTCGGTGGATTCAAGTAGGTAATCGTCAACGGGCAATTCGTTGCTCAAAGGTTTCTCCATAAACATTGTCATGCAGACAGGTGTGCAGAAGGCCGAGCAAACGGCAATAAAACCTAACTATTACACAGGTGCCACTTTGGCTGTCAAGTAGCCCAAATAGAGGCCAGTTGGCTTAAGGGTGCAGGCCGCGCATGCGGTGTGCATCCGCAATGGTCTTCACTCCAAGTACCGATGCAGCAAGCCTGTTTGGCAACTTCGATTCTTGAGCAAATGCGTAGAAGCGTTCGAAAGCAGCACGCATGAGGTCGATGACTCGTGCATTCACTTCGTCTTCGTCCCACGTTAAGTGTGCAAAGTTTTGGCACTGTTCTAAGTAGGAACAGGTAACGCCACCCGCGTTTGCATACACATCGGGAATGATGATGACTCCCTTGTCGGCCAAGATGAGGTCGGCAGTAGGGGTGAGCGGTCCGTTCGCACCTTCCACCACCAATTTCGCCTTCATGTTGTTTGCTTCCTCTTCACCAACGGCATCACCAAGTGCGCATGGCATAACGATGTCGCAGTCGAGTGCGAAAACAGCAGTTGAACCAGCAACACCTCGCGCAACTACTTCGCCCACGCCGGTATCGCAGACACTTCGTGCACCTTCGCGGAATGCCTTATCGATCGCTGCAAGATCAAGTCCGGCTGCTGAATGAATGGTGCCTCCAACGTCGGATAACCCAACGATGAGTGCTCCGCGCGCTGCGGCAAGTCGTGCAGCCCATGAACCAACTTGTCCGTAACCCTGAATTGCAATCTTTTTGCCTTGCAACGAGGTTCCCATTTTCCCAAGCATCAGCGCTGCAGCTTCAACTACGCCGCGACCGGTTGCAGATTCGCGACCAAGTGAACCACCAAGTTCAATTGGCTTTCCGGTTACTACGCCGGGAGTTGCGTGACCCACGCCTGTTGAATATTGGTCCATGATCCACGCCATTATTTGCGAGTTTGTTCCAACGTCGGGTGCAGGAACGTCTTTGTCCGGTCCGAGGAACGAAGAAATTTCAGATACATATCGACGAGTGATGCGTTCAATTTCACCAATGGAATAATCCTTCGGATTGAAACAGACGCCGCCCTTTGCTCCACCAAGAGGCAAGTTGGCAATGGCGGTCTTCAGCGACATGCCCATAGCGAGAGCGATTACCTCTTCACGGTTTACTTCTTGGTGATAACGAATTCCACCCTTGGCCGGTCCTCGCGTGGTGTTGTGATGCACTCGCCAACCGGTGAGTTGATCTCGCGAACCGTCGTCTCGTCGAAATGGAATTGCCACCTCGATGATTCTTCGTGGTGCGACGATCGTTTCGATCAGGCCATCTTCCAACTTCAACCACTCGCCGGCTTCGCGTACGCGAAGTTCTGCCGCTTCGAGTGCCGAGTAGTTCTTATATGACGCCATTGTCATATATTCCCCTTTCAGCAGTAGTGCTGAACAGAGATTAGACCACTTTGAGGCCTAGAGCAGACCGCGCAATAGTTGAAAACCACCGAAGATAACGCTGGCTGAACCGATCATGGCACCAGCAACCCAGCCTGCAATTTTCACTGGAACGAGTCGCATCTCTTCCTTGAACTCGAGGAATTCACCCCGCAGCTGGTTGATCTTTGCTTCTAATTCGTTGAACCTTTTATCAATTTCGTTGAACCTTGCTTCAATCGCAACGAAACGCGCATCCATTTGGTTCGCAAACGTATGGAACTGGTTCCATGTCACTGGTTCGTTTCCGCGATCACTTGCGTGAGTATTCACAATTGCTCCAAACATTGGTATCTCAGGCTGAAATTCTGGTGGCACATGTTCCCCTTGGTAGTTGGCTGTTCGGGAAGATGTGTGCAATTGGCCGAGCAAACGGCAAGTGAAAAGCCAACTATTACACAGGTCGTGCTTTGGCTGTCAAGTCTTCATTTTGGGAAAAGTGGTGAATCTAATACAGGGGGTACTCTGTGACTATGACCATTCCCGAAGACAGCAAAGACAAAGAACAGATTCTTGATTTAAATAACGATGGTCACATTTCAGTGGGCGAGAGCATTCGCGCCGAAGCTGGATTGTTGGAAGAGTTCACCAAAGAGCCGGCAAAAGCAAAAGGCCTAAAAGGCTGGATCAACCGCTTACTTGGTCGTGGGTTGGGCAAAATCGACAATCGATAGCGGTGTAGCCATTTCGACATAGCGGCACAGCATGTTTGCTAATCGCACTTGGTCGATTGTCTTGCAATTTACATTGAGTAATTCTGGTGATGCCACAACAACTGTGATTGCTTGAGCGCGGCTAACCGCAACGTTGAATCGGTTCTTGCTGTACAGGAATTCGAAGTTGCGAGGTATGTCGTTAGCGCTGGAACTTGTATACGACACCAGCACGATCGGGGCTTCGCTGCCTTGT
>Ga0255087_1001052_pt1 | contig 10372 bp, 7 predicted proteins | sample Colum_Miss_RepA__FD_188561 | JGI IMG/M metagenome (GOLD analysis project Ga0255087, IMG submission 188561) | Freshwater microbial communities from Columbia River, Oregon, United States - Colum_Miss_RepA_8d | ecosystem: Environmental > Aquatic > Freshwater > River | place: USA: Oregon | collected...
CACCGAACCGACCACCGGCAGGATGGTCAAGTCCGTCGTCGCCGCCATCTCGCCGAGCACATCAGCCGCCACCATGCCAGGCATGGCGATCGTCAACACGCTGTTGCTGCGCGCCAAAGGCACGAGGCCGTGGTGGGCCAAGAACTGCAAGTCGAGGTCTTTGCGCGCCGCCGGATCCGGATCGATGATCTCCACCGTCACGAACGGCAGGTTGTAGACCTCACACACAACGCGCGACAGCTCCCAATCCGAAACAAGGCTCGAGTTGACGAGCACTTCGGGAAAGGAGCCATGGCCGTTCTCGGCGATGTGCAGAGCCTCTTCGACCTTCTTGGCGTCGCAGAGACCGCGTTCGACGAGCGCCGAGGCCAGTCGGGGATGTTCAAGCCGTTGACTGTGCTTCACGCTGGGTGGTGTATCGACGCCCAGCGCGGTCTGGCTGCAGAGCAGAGTGCGGAAAACTTTTCCGCACCCGCACGCACCAGCTTGTCCAACGGGGTTTACACGTCCAGGTTCGTGACCTCGAGCGCGTGATCCTCGATGTACTTGCGGCGATCGACCACATCCTCCGACATCAGCGTGGTGAAGATGCGATCGGCCTCGATCGCGTCCTCGACTTGCACCAAGTAGAGCTTGCGCCGTGAGGGGTCCATGGTCGACTCCCACAACTGATCGGCGTCCATCTCGCCCAGACCTTTGTAGCGTTGAACGTCGATGTCGCCTTGCGCGCTCTTACGCACCGCAACGCTGAGCTCGACAGGCGAACGGCAGACCACGGCTTCCTTGCCACCGGCCACTTGCCAATCGATGGCATCGCGGAAGGACACGCCCTTGGACTCCAGACTCGTCAACGCACGCGCCACATCGTCCGCATGCGTGACATGCGCTGTGACCACATCAGCTTCATCACGACCAACCGGCGATTGCGGGCCGTCGTGCAAACGCAAAGCGCCACCATGCAACCCGCGCTGCAGCTCGACGAAGTTCTGCTGTTCGACGAGCGAATCGAACCAGTGATCCACACCGCCCACGCGCGCCCAATGCGTCGGCAAACGCGTTCCATCAAAGCGCGCCAGCCATGCATCCGCGCTAACGCGCGTCCACGACGGCAACGCCTCGCGCGAAAGATCCTCGACACGGCGCAGGTCCTCGCAGATCTGGCGCAGCGGGGCACCTTCGAAGGCCCGGCCACCCTTCTCATCCACTAGGGACAGCGACTCCACACCACGCTCGATCATGATGCGCTTCAACTCCGCATCCGTCGTGACATAGCGCGAGCCCTTCTTCGTCGTCAGCTTGTACAGCGGCGGCTGCGCGATGTAGAGGCGCCCTGCATCGATGATCGGGCGCATGTGGCGGAAGAAGAAGGTCAACAGCAGCGTACGGATGTGGCTACCGTCCACATCGGCGTCGGTCATGATGATCGTCTTGCCGTAGCGCAGCTTCGACATGTCGATCTCATCGCCGATCCCGATGCCGAGCGCGAGAATGATCGTCTTGATTTCCGAATGGCCGAGCATCTTGTCGATGCGCGCCCGTTCAACGTTCAGGATCTTGCCCTTGAGCGGCAAGATCGCTTGGAAACGACGGTCGCGTCCGCCTTTGGCAGAGCCACCTGCAGAGTCACCTTCTACGAGGTACAGCTCCGACTCTTCGAGGTTGTTGCTCTGGCAATCCGCGAGCTTGGTCGGCAAGTCGCCCGAAGCCAAGGCGCTCTTGCGCTGCACCAACTCGCGCGCCCGGCGCGCTGCTTCGCGCGCTTCGGCTGCACGCACGGCTTTTTGAACCAGAGCCTTGGCGATGGCCGGGTGCTCTTCGAGATACACCTCGAGATAAGGCGCCACCACGCCGTCGACGATGCCAGCGACTTCGCGGTTGCCGAGCTTGTCCTTGGTTTGGCCTTCGAACTGCGGCTCGGGCACCTTGATCGAAAGGATCGCCGTCAAGCCTTCGCGGAAGTCATCGCCCGTCGGCATCTCGTCGCCTTCTTTGACGAGCTTGCTCTTCTTGATGAAGGTCGATAGCGAACGCGTCAGAGCCGTGCGCAAGCCCTGGATGTGTGTGCCGCCACCGTGCGTGTTGATGTTGTTGACGAAGCCGTGCACCGTCTCCGTGAACGCATCGGTGTATTGGAAGGCGACTTCGACTTCGTACTCGCGATCGGGGTACTGCTCGGTGGTCGCGATCTTCTGCACATGCACCACGTCCGGCGTCAGCAATTTGCGCTCGCGGTTGATGTGCGCCACGAAAGCCTGCAAGCCTTCGGGGTGGTGGTAGGTTTCCTTTTGGCCGGTGCGCTCGTCTTCCAGCGTGATCGTCACGCCGCGCGTGCCCATCAAGTACGACAACTCGCGCAAACGCGTGGCCACGCGCGTCCAGTCGATCTCTGTGGTGGTGAAGATCTGCGCGTCCGGCTTCCAGGTCACCGTTGTGCCGCGCCGATCGCTGGCACCCAACTCCTTGAGCTGCTTCTTCGTATCACCACGCTCGAAGCCGATGCTCCAGGCTTTGCCGTCGCGCTCGACAATCACCTCAAGCCATTCGGAAAGCGCGTTCACACACGACACGCCTACGCCGTGCAAACCACCGGACACCTTGTAGGCGTTCTTGTTGAACTTGCCACCGGCATGCAGCTTGGTCAGCGCCACTTCGACAGCGGGCTTCTTCTCTGTCGGGTGCATGTCGACCGGAATGCCGCGGCCGTCATCACGCACGCTCACGCCGCCATCGGCACGCAAGGTGACCCAGCAGTTGCGCGCATGGCCGGCCAATGCCTCATCCATCGAGTTGTCGACGACTTCCCAGATGAGGTGGTGCAGACCACGCACATCGGTGTCGCCGATGTACATCGCGGGGCGCACGCGTACGGCCTGAAGGCCTTCGAGGACTGTGATCGACTGTGCGTCGTAGGCTTGCGGTTGAGATTCTGATGACATGTGGTGTGTCAAGTGCGCTGGACAGCGCGCTTAGCCTTTGGACTTGTAGACGATCTTCGTGATGCGTTCGGCGCCGAGGATGCGATTGGCGGCCTCAACCACGCCGGCGCCGGCGAAGGAGGAGAGTTCCATGTGATGCGCTCGCGAGGAGACTTCCACCGTCACGATGCCGCGTGTGAACTTCACCGCGCGCGCGTGACGGCCGTATTGCACTCCTAGCGCGGTGTGCACGGCATCGTAGATCTGCGATTCCTTGGGCCTGCGATTCAGGCCGCTCTCACGCCAGTACACCTGCACGGAATCGGCGAGCTTGCGCAGACCTTGGCGCGGGCCGGAGGCAGCCACGATGCGCGCACGACGAGCTTCGGCGGAGTAACGGCCCTTGGGCCCGTTCTCCGCTTCGTCGTCGTACGGTCGCGGCTGGGGCGTGTTCACGCGTCAACCGTGATCGGCATGACGATGTAGATGTAGTTCTCGCCGAGCGTGAACTTGCCAGGGCTCGTGCGTTCGTTGAACTCGAGCTTGACCAGTGCGCCTTCGGCTTGCTTGAAGCCTTCGAGGACATAGTCCGGATTGAATGCGATCTCGGCCGCGTCGCCCTTGAAGCTGACATCCATGCGCGCACGCGCGCCACCGCGACCAACCGTCTGGCCGGTCAACGACAGCTCGTCGCGCGTGAACTTGAGCTTCACTGCACGCGTCTCGGCGCCAGTGACGTTCGCTACGAGGCGCAGCTTCTGCGTCAGCGTCTCCACATCCGCTTCGATGTAGTTCGAAGCTTCGCGCGGAATCGCAGCGCTGTAACGCGGGAACTCGCCATCGATCAAGCGCGCGAAGATCTCCGCATTCTTGGTCTTCAAGCCAATCTGGGTCGCGCCAAAGTGCAGGTGCACTTGTTCCAACGGATCTTCGATGACGCGGCAGAAGAGGTGCATGCCCTTCGCCGGCACGATGGCGGGACGCGGACGATCGACGGGACGCATTTCGAGCGGCGCGCTGGCTAGGGCCAAACGGCGGCCATCCGTGGCAACAAGTTTGAGCCCCATCTCATCGACTTCGGCTAGGACGCCGTGCATCGCGTAGCGACCAGCATCCTTGGCCGTGGCAAAGGCCGTGCGCGACACCAAGCGATTGAAGGCACCGCCCTGCATCGAGAACGTTTGCACATCGCCAAAGCTGGAGATGATCGGGAACTCTTCCGGATCCATGGTCACCAACTCGCACTGGTCTTCGCCGCTCTGAATGGTGCAGGTCTGGTCCTGCGTCGACAGCGTCACCGAATCACCGCCCAAGTCGCGCACGAAGTCCAAGGCCACGCGCGCCGGCACCACTGCGATCCCAGGCTCATCCACGCGCACCACGCCGCTCTTGCCAGCATCACCCTCGGCTTGCGTGGTGACCGGAATGCGATAGCGCACCGAGCACTCAAGGTCCGTGCCCAAAATCTCCACGGCATCGAGCGTGGCCACAAGGCACACGTTTTCGAGCACGGGCTTGGTGCTCTTGCCAGGAATGACGTTGTTCACAACGGCTAGGCCGTCGCGGAGCTTGGAGCGGTCGCAGGTGATCTTCATGAGGTGCGGTAGGTGCGAGAGACGAAGGGACGGAGTCGAACACAACGAACGAACACGGTGAGGGTGTCTCTCTACTCTCCTTCTAAGAGATATAGAGATTCATCATCTTCATATAGGGCCCTTCATTTCGTGGACAACTGCAGGCGAGACGCGCGCAAGTGCCGAGGAAACAAGAGGCTTTGGAGTCGGTTTCGTTCGTGGAGAGAGCGTGTCAGGCGGTGGACGAAGCGTGGATAAGGCGTGCATTGCTCCACGCTCATCCACAGCCCCTGGCGGAGCCCTGCCGAAAGCTGTGGAGTGGTGTGCACAGCACCCCTACTTATCCACGCTTATCAGCAGCTCAACCGACAGTTGTCCACCCCGTGGGATGGGCTTTGATTTTAGTTCTAGAGAGAGCTGCAACCAAGGTTAGACCGGGGTCTATCCTTGGTTGCAAGTTGTGTACAGGTAACGACTTGTGAGGGCGATGCTAACGCGGGTCAGCGCCCGTTCACGTTGTGCGCTGGCGCAGCTGTGCCAACAGCTCTGCGACCGTGTCTCCGCACTGCGGATCGCTCTTCGCAAGGCCGTCAATCTTGTCGATGGCGTGCAGCACCGTGGAGTGATCGCGGCCACCGAAATAGCCGCCGATATCCTCGAGCGAGTGGTTCGTCAGCCGCCGCGCCAGGAACATGGCGACTTGGCGCGCGTGTGCGATCGCATTCGTGCGGCGCCGGCCCTGCAGCTCGCTGGGACGAATGGCATAGCGCTGTGACACCGAGGCGATGATCTCCTCCATCGTCGGCTCACCGCGTCGTGCGACGAAGACTTCGCGCAGAGCCTCGCGCGCCGTCTCGATGCTGATGGGCGCGCCGATCAGGCTTGCATGCGCCAGCACACGCGTCACAGCACCTTCAAGCTCGCGAATGTTGCTCTCGATGCGTTCCGCCAGCAGTCGCGCCACATCATCGGGGAATTCACGGCCTTTATCGCGGCTTTTGCGCTTCAAAATCGCCATGCGCGTCTCGTAGCACGGCGGTTCGATCTCGACCACGAGACCCCACTTGAAGCGCGACACCAAGCGATCTTGCAGCGTCGGAATGTCCTTCGGCGGGCTGTCCGATGACAAGACGATTTGCTTGCCCGCTTGGTACAGCGTGTTGAAGGTGTGGAAGAACTCCTCCTGCGTGCGCTCTTTGTTGGCGAGCAAGTGGATGTCGTCGACCACCAACACATCGACATTGCGGTACTTGTCACGGAAGCGTTGCAGGTCGCTCTTCTCGAGTGCGTCGATGAAGTGGTTCACGAACGACTCGCACGACAGGTACAGGATGCGCGCCTGCGGATTGCGCGACAGGATCGAGCTGCACATTGACTGCAGCAGGTGCGTCTTGCCGAGACCGACCGGCCCGTGCAGGAAGAACGGGTTGTAGGTCTTGCCCGGTGCTTCGGCGGCGCCCGCGGCGGCGGCATGCGCAAAGCGGTTGCAGGGCCCCACGACAAAGTTGTCGAAGGTGTACTTGGGGTTCAAAACCAGCTCGGAGTGCAACGCACCTGGCGCTACATCGGCACTCTGGATCACTTGCACCCCGCTCCGGCGTTGGGGCGTTGCGGCGAGAGGAGCCGTCTCGGCGCGTGCTTGCGGGTCGCGCGTCGGGATCAGCTCGGCGTCGACTTCGATCTCTACGGTGCGCGGTGACCCGAAGACCTCCAGCATCGTGTCGGCCAGCGGTTCGGTGTAGTTCTTGCGAATCCAGTCCTTCGCGAACTCGTTCTGGACCGCGAAGACCACGCGGTCGTCATCGACGCGGCGCAAGGCGCTGCGCTTGAACCAGGTTTGGTACGGCTCCGCACGAATGCGCGTTTGGAGCGCACGCGTGACCTCGGCCCATGTGCGGGCGAGAGCGTCAGCATCCGCTGGTTGCAGCGGACGGCTGGCGGCAGGCAGACTGGCAGCGGACAGGGAGCCGGTTTCCATCAGGGGGCGGATGGGTTCTGCAGGGGGACGGTCGTGACAGCGCTGCAGGGGGGCTGCTTGGCCGTGGGAGCGGCGCGCGCGGAAGGCTGATTGTCGCGTGTCTTGATGCTCCGTCAACAATTTGGAGCCGACTCGTCCGCAAGATGTGCGTGAGCGCGAGACTTAGCGCAGCGACGAAAAAGTTCTCCGCAGGATATCCACAGCCATGTGGACATCTTCACTGCGTGTGTCGCGGCCCAGCGACAAGCGTAGGGCGGCACGGGCGGCGTCGCGCGCATGTCCGCATGCCAGCAAGACATGAGATGGTTCGAGCGAGCCGCTGGCGCAGGCCGAGCCGGCGCTAGTTTCCAAGCCTTCCAGATCCAGCCGCGCCACGAGTGTGCGGCCGTCGGTGCCTGCCACGCTGAGGTTGAGAGTGTTGGGCAGGCGGTCGGGTGCGTCGAGTGGCGGCCCGTTGAGTTGCACGCCCGGGACCTGGGCGGTCAGCAGGCTCCAGAGCTGGCGACAGTTGCTAGCCATCTGGGCAGCAACCACCGGTTGTTCTGCTACGGCCAAGCGTAGAGCGGTGGCTGTGGCTGCAATCGCCGCCACGGATTCTGTGCCGGGGCGCAGGCCGTACTCTTGGCCTTCACCATCGGCCATAGGGACTAAGCGTGTGCCCGCTTTGACCCACAAGAGGCCGACACCGCTGGGCCCGCCAAACTTGTGCGCGCTAAGCACGGCGATGTCCGCGCCACAACGCGCAAGCTCCAGCGGCACCCGGCCTGCGGCCTGCACTGCGTCGGTCACCAGCCAGGGTCGCTCATGCCCGTATGTGGTATCGAGCGCCGTGCGGATGGCGCTGATCGGTTGGATCGTGCCGATTTCATTGTTGGCTGTTTGGATGGCCACGACGCCCGCGTGCACCGAGCGCGCGGCGTCCACCACAGCCTCAGGTGCGATGCGGCCGTAGGCATCCACCGGCACGTAAGCCACCGGCACGCCCTGGGCAGCAAGGCGCGTGGCCACACCCAGCACGGCGGCGTGCTCGATGGCGCTGACGACGAGACCACGGACCGCGCCGCTCGCGTGCGCTTGGCGCGCCCAGACGGCGCCGTACAGAGCCAGCTGCAGTGCCTCAGTGCCCCCGCCGGTGTAGCTGATCTCGTCTTCCTTAACGCGCAGGGCGGCCGCGGACTCTTCGCGCGCTTCGTCGAGGAGTGCGCGCGCGGCTCGACCAGAGGCATGCACGCTCGAAGGGTTGCCGTAGTGGCGTTCGGCTACCTCATTCCAACGCCGCAGCGCCTCGGCTCGCAACGGAGTCGTGGCGTTGTGATCGAGATAGATGCGCTTCACGGAAAGGGCCACGGCGTTTGCGACAGCGTGCGCAAGTAAAGCGCTTCGTATTCCTTGACGACGGTGTCGCGCGCAAAGCGCTCGACGGCGATCTCTCGTGCGCGCATACCCATTGCGTGCGCGCGTGGGCGATCGCGCAGCAGGCTCACGAGTGCCTGCGCGTAGCCCTCAAGATCATCCGCCTGCGTGAGCAAACCGCTTTCGTTGTGCGTGACGACTTCTGCCACGCCACCGACAGCAGTCGAGACCACGGCCGTGCCGCAGGCCATGGCCTCAAGCGCGGACAGTCCAAAGGACTCATCCGAAGATGCCAGCGCGAACACATCCGCAGGTGACAAGAGTTCTGGCAGAGCATCGCGCTCGCCCAAGAACTGCACGCGCGGTCCCAAGCCAAGCTCACGCACGAGTGCTCGGCAGGCTCCGTGTTCAGGGCCGTCTCCCACGAGCACCAGTCGCGCATCGACTTGCTGTGCTGCAAGCGCGAAGGCGCGCACCAACCAAGGTACGCGCTTCACAGCGCGGAAGTTGGACACATGCACCACCGTCGCTTGCGCGGCGCGCGGTGCACAAGTGGGTCGGAACACATCGATGTCGACGAAGTTGCGCACCACATCGATGCGGCAGGCGCGTGAGCCAAAGTCGCGGCAGAATTGCTCGCGCGTGCGCTCTGCCAGATTGCGAGAGACTGCGGTCACGGCATCGCTTTGCTCGAGCACGAACTGCGTCAACGGCGCATAGGACGGATCGCTACCGACCAAGGTGATGTCGGTGCCGTGCAAGGTGGTCACAAGCCGCGGTGCGCGCTTGTGACGGTCCGCGATGGCTGCTTGTCGCGCGAGGTAGCCGGTGACTGCGTGCGGCAAGGCATAGTGCGCGTGCACGATGTCCAAGCTCTCGACGCGATGCACATCCAAGATCGAACTGACCAGAGCTAGGTCGTGCGGCGTGGATGCGAACAAGGGATAGGGCAAGCCCTGCGCGACGTGCATTTGCACGGGCCCGCTGGCACGAGCCAAGCGCGGCGGCACGTCATAGCTGAACAAGTGCACGGTGTGCCCACGCTCCGCCAAGGACAGCGCGAGCTCGCTGGCGAGCACCCCTGAACCTCCGTAGGTCGGGTGGCACAGCACGCCGACCTTGAGCGGTACGCCGGCTCGATCGTTCGGCGTGGGCGCGTGCGTCATGAGGCGTCAGGCAAAACGGACAGGATTTCGAAGGCATCCGGCGGCAGCGGCGGGATGTCAAGTGTGCTTGACGGACGCGGTGTAGCCGTGCTCGCCGGCGGCACAGGCTGCGGCGCGACTTGGCTGGGCACCTTTTTGCGCGGGGGCGGCGGGCGCAAAGCCTTGCGCGCTTCCTTCTTGGCTTGCGCTTCGGCATCGAGAGGAGCCTTCGCTTGAGGATCGAACTTGGGCAATCCCGCCAGCGCCGGCCATTGGCCTTCGCGTTCGATCAACTGTTGAGCGACGGCCATGTAGTCCTGCGCACCGCTCGAGTCGGCGGCGTAGGAGAAGATCGTCTTGCCGTAGGAGGGTGCCTCGGCGAGCTTGACGTTGCTGCGGATCGACACCGGCAGCACTTGGCCTTTGAAGTACGAGCGAATCTCGTGCAGGACCTCGCGTGCGAGGCGTTTGCGCGAGTCGTACATGCAGGGCAGGATCCCTGTGATCGTCAGCTCGGGGTTGAGGCGCTTCTTGAGCAGCTGCACGACTTCAACGAGCTTGCTCATGCCCTGCAAGGCGAGGAACTCGGTTTGCAGAGTGATCAACACTTCGCCAGCCGATGAGAGCGAGTTGATGGCCAAGAGACCAAGACTCGGCGGGCAATCGAACAGCACATAGTCCGCGCCATCGCGACCCGTGCGCGTGCGTTCGCTGTCGTTCCATTCGGTCAACGCATCGCGCAAGACGAACTCGCGACCCATGGCGCTGGCGAGTTCGAGCTCGGCGCCTGACAAGTCAATGTTGGCGGGCAACAGGCGGAGGTTGGGGATCGCGGTGGGCACGATCGCTTGGCCCACCGTCGCCGTGCCGGCCAACACAGAGTAGCTGCTGGGCTTTGACGGGTCGGGCTCGATGCCCAGTGCCAGTGTCAAGTTTGCTTGCGCATCCATGTCGATGACAAGGACGCGTCGGCCTTGCAGCGCCAAGGCAGCGCCGAGATTGGCGGTCGTGGTCGTCTTGCCGACTCCGCCCTTTTGATTGATGATCGCGATGCGGCGCATGGTGTGCAGCCCGCGATTCTAACAGGTCAAAAGCGGATCGAAGCAGGGCAAAGGTCCTGATGCGAGCAACGGTTCGCCCCAGCGCGCGGCGATGCGCTCGCCGTAGAAGCGGGCGCGCGTTTCCATGCGTTGCTGGATGTCCGAGCCGTAGAGGAAGTGGCGGCCGTCGTCCTGGGCGCTTTGGGGTTGCAGTTGGCTTTCGAAGCACGCGACCAAGGCGCGCTTCTGTTCCCACACCGCCCCGATGTCGACCACGAAGGTCGGGTCGAAGGGTACATGGCCCATGTAGTGGTAGAAGCGCTTGGAGCGGTGCGGTTGTCCCCCGCCGGTAAGTTGGGCGAGTCGC